>Ga0126380_10000203_pt1 | contig 16919 bp, 13 predicted proteins | sample PanSoiMetPlot_26_FD_92544 | JGI IMG/M metagenome (GOLD analysis project Ga0126380, IMG submission 92544) | Tropical forest soil microbial communities from Panama - MetaG Plot_26 | ecosystem: Environmental > Terrestrial > Soil > Tropical forest > Bulk soil | place: Panama | collected 2016-02-17
TCTGCCGCTCGAAGGTGGTCCGGGTGTTGTGGGCCTCGATCACCTCGGCGCGGTCGGCCGCCTGCTCCGGTGTCTCGCCCGAGATGAAGGCGTTGCGCCAGGCGCGCTCCAGCCGGACGCCGGGCGAAAGCCCCTTGCGTTCCAGCAGCGCCGCGACACGCGCCTTCCATTCGCCATAGGCGCCTTGGGGCGCGGCCGGTTGCTTGGGCTTGGGCTTTCGTCCCATGGGCCGATGATTCCACAGCGGCAATCAGCCACGCAATCGAGGCGTCGGCCGCGCGGCTTTCACGCCCCGAAGCCAAAGGGGCGGGTCTGGCGCGGACGGCGAAGCGTCACTTAGCACCTGCCGTGCGCCATCCGCCATATGGGGATGTGTCACACGCAAACCTGAACGATCCTTCCGGCGCGGGGCATTTCGCCCGCCCGTTCCGCTGTTTCCCGGGCGAGATCAAGACCATGGGTGCAACACCCCTGGCGCGCAGCAGGCGGGCGAATTGGAATCACGGCCGATATTCGCGGGCCGCGATCGAGGAACGGCGCCAGGCGCGCCGCGAGCTGCGGGCGCTGGTTAGGCTCGTACGCGAGATTGACGGGACACCTCAAGTGGCCGCAACGGACCGGCCTGCGCGGGAAACATAGCCGTTGCCCGCGCCCCGCGCTGTTCCTTAGGGAACAGGTCGCGGTTGAACCGAAATCGCCGCAACGCCTACCGATGGGCGCGCCCGAAATGTGCGCCGCTCATGGAGGCACTCATGAAAGCCATTCACTGGATCATCGCAGTCGCAGCGTTTGTATTCGCTGAGCCGGTTCAAGCAGGGGTCAACGATCCCGAAATCATCATCTATCGCTTTCCCGGCGTGGTCGATATTGGCGGTGGTGCCAATACCGCGTCGGCGACGGTCTTTCATTGCACAAACTTTAGTGGCGTGACGGAAAACATCCGGTTAGTGACCCGGGGTTCCGATGGTGTCATCCTCAGCAACGTCGCCAACATCATCGACCACCTTAACACCAAGACGTTCGCCACCAAATTCGTCGCTTCCTATTTCGAAATCAGTTTGAACACTGGTGCGGTTGTCCAGGGCACGACTGCAATTGCCGCGACCTCAATAAACGTCATATGTACAGCAATGAGCATCGATGCTGCGTCTTTTGTCCCGATCGGCGTGGCGCTGCGCGGGATCAGGTTCAATCCGATCCCTGGAAGCCAGGAATAGGAAGCGCCCCGCAACGGCCACAATAGCCCTCAGCGCAGCCGTGGGGGGATGAGGGCAGCCGCACCGGTTTGGTCAGCGCGCGGCGCCTGATCATCGAGGCCTGCGCGGCTGAGAGGGGAACGTGTCCGTGTCTTCGCCGCCTGTCCGCTGCTCAGCAGCGATCAGTCGCCCAACGGCCTCGAGCCGCTGCGCCTCGACTGCTGCAACTGCAAACCTGAAACCCTGCTGGCTCGTCGGCGACCAGCCAAGTCTCGTCACGCACGCGCTTGATGCATTTAAGCCCTTACAGTCCCCCCTTTCGCGGGCGGTGCTGCACCATGTGCCGCACTAGGCTGACCAATGCGCGGCGGACCTCGCCGTCTTCGAGAATCGGCGGCGGCCGCACGGAAATTGCCCGGCCGCGATACTTGCCTTATAAACCCGAAGTTGCGGATGACAGCAGCGGGCCATCGCGTGGTCGCGCGTTGCGCTTTCTTTCAGGGTGTATCGAGGGCGGCGATGCATGTCAGCGACCGATAGTCTCAAGAAAGCCGCCGCCGAAGCGCAGGCCGAGATCGCATCGCGCGTGTCGAACGAGCAAGGCGGCGTTCCCACCTTCTTCGACAATTTCCTCAGCGACGTGCTGGCGCGCCTGAAGGCCGACGAGGCGGTGCACGGCTGGAACGCCAGGCTTCAGGCGGCGCCGGACAGCTATGCCGGACAGGTCGCCGCCGAGCTGCAATGGCTGGCGCGGTTTCTGGAGACGCGGAAGGACGGGCGTCTCGTGCCGTACAACGTCCGGCGGGCGAAGGACCTGACCGGACGGCCGTCCGACGTCGGCGAGCTCGAGCTTCTGATGAGCCAGGGCACGACGGCGTGCCTGTCGTGGAAAGGCAGTCCCCTCTTCAAGACGGTGTTCGACTTCGCGATCCTGCCGATGCTGCTGTGGGAGCTGAAGCCCGGCTCGGTGTTCGAGATCGGCTCCGGCACCGGCGCAAGCGCGCGCTGGATCGCCGACACGCTGGCGGGTTTCGGCTCGAACGCCCAGGTGTATTCCGTCGATATCAAGCCGGTCGGCGAAACCTATCCGAACGTCACGTTTTTCGCCGGCAACTGCAAAGCGCCCGACAGCCTGTTCGACGCCGAGCTGCTGCGTTCGGCGCCGCACCCGTTCCTGGTGATCGAGGACGCCCACGTCAACGTGCATGGCGTGCTGGCGCACGTCGACGGTTTCCTCGCGAAAGGCGACTACCTCTACGTCGAGGACAGCGGCGGCAAGGCCGACGAACTCAGCCGTTTCTGCAGGCACCGCGCGGAGCGCTACCGGGTCGACACCCGCTACACTGATTTCTTCGGCCGCAACGCCACCTGCGCGCCGAACTCGATCTTCGTTCGGGTGTGAGCGGACTTTAAAATCAGGCGGGCGTCGATTTCCTGGCGCACCGGAGCCGCACCACAACAAAGATCCCGTCATGACCAGCCGGAGGTAAGTGACATCCGATCTGGGCATCAAGGCGGTCGGGACGCACCCCGCCTCAACGATGCGCAGGCTCATTCCGCCCAACCGCGGCGGTCGTTGCTACGCCATCCCGGCAACCAGGCGGAGCCGCGACGTTTATTCGATGCCCGGCGGCATGGTTCCCCAGATGCGGCCGCATGCTCGAGCCATGGAAGGCCGGCGCTTCACCACCAGACGCGACGGCAGACGCGTACGCGGCGACCCCGGACCCATCGTCGGTGACAGACAACCCGCGAACGGCGGCGGCGGTGGCGGTGGCCTCTGCGCCAATACTTCTGGGCGCTGAACTCACTCATATCGGCGGTGTCAAATGTGCGCTTCCGTTGTGCCACGTTGCATTGGGCTACTTCGGTTTCCGCAGCATCAGCACGCGCAGGCTCAGGCTGCCTCGCGGGCGTCTCAGCACGCGCCTCCGTTACCAGAAGCGCCGAGCCTGCGATCGCACATATGGCGGAAAGGCCAATGCTAGCAAGGATTTTTCGGCGAGATGCTACCGCCTCGTTGCCGCCGTCCGCGCTCTTTCGGGATGATCTCATCTCCTGTGTCGCGTCCATGGTTGACTCCTCTTGGTGAGCGATACTGCAATCAGCGTTCGCCCCTGTGCGGCAGCAGAAGTGAGCGGGGTCGAATAGACCCGGATGTTAACGGCCGACGGATGCCTATCGTTCCGCGGCCAGACATGGCCCCCTCGATGACGGCGCCGTGGGTATGTCTTGTCCACGGCGCAGCGTAAGAGGCGAGGGCGCGCCGGCATAGCCGCGCCAATGGAAAGCTTGCGACAGAACATCGATCAGGGTTTCTCCCGGTAGCGTCTCGGGGAACACCCGATCACCGCGCGGCGGGTCGCAAGGCCACCACGACTGGCCTTGTGCAGCCATGGCGGAAAGTTTGGCGCACGTCACCGGATCGACGCCACGCTTCCCTCTCATTTGCCTCCGCAGGCGTGATTGGAGAACGCCGCTGGCGAGGTCGGCGGGCTCCGGCGGCTCAGGTCGCCTTGCCGGTGCCGTGGACGATGAAGTTCACCGCGTCTTGACGGGTCATGTCCTGCGCGCCAAGGAGCCTTACGGCGGGGCTTTCTGTCTCGGCGAACATGGCCAGCAGCACATTGGCTCCGGTAACCTCCTCGCGGCCGGACCACTGGATGTGGGTCACGGCACGCTGAACGACGCGCTGAAAGGCAGGGGTCGGTTTGGCGTCGTTGCCGGCGGATTTCGCCAGTCCCGTAAGCTCGTTGTCGATGTAGTTGGCGAGATTCTTTTTTAGCGCGCCAAGATCGACGTTGCAGGCCTCCATCACTGCCGAAGCGTCCTGGTCGTCTATCAGGGCGAGCAGGAGATGCTCCAGCGTCGCGTAGTCGTGCTCTCGGTGACTGGCGTCGGCGAGAGCGCGGTGCAGCGTCGACTCAAGCTCGCGGGAAAAGTGCGGCCCTGGTCCTAGAACTCTTTCGGCGGCTGGACGCGGTGACGGGGAGAATTCATTGCGCGGAGCAGGCGCCTTCGCGCGAACCGCGGCGCTCAGCGTGTTCCAATCGGCGACGCCAAACGCCTTGGCGATCAGTTCGAGGCTTTCGCTGACGGTGATCTTGAGACCCTTGGCGGCGAGCGCCGCACGCAGTGTACCTGCCATAGCTTTGGCATCGCGGAAGTCGCGCATATCTTGATCCTTTGCTTGAACGAAACAGGGGCGCCAGGGCTTGCGTTGCTGACCCGTCGTTCGGGCAAAGGCTATGAAAAGCTGCGATACGTTCACCATACCCCGAAGGGCGCAAGCGGCAGGTCGTATCAACCTCGCAAAAAGGTGGTCTTCCGAGGGTACATTGTCAATCTCCGTGGCGTAACCGCCGGGCACTGCCGATGTCCGGAAGGGGGCAGACTCGGTCCTCAGATGTCCTCCGCATGACCTCTTTTACCCTCCTAAGCGGACACGGCCGGATCATCTTGCAACGTCGCAGAAGTGCCAGGAGCCGTCATCAACCCGATGCGCGGGCTGCCGTCGGCACGAAAATGATGGCCGGGCCTTACGATCGTGGAAGGCCGTAACCGGCCGGAACTTTTCATGTCCCGGCACGTTGAGGCTCTCAGGGTTATTCCGTTCGCGAGTTCGAGTAGGCAGTGGTTGCGCGCAGCTGCAGGGGTTGCGCGCAGCTTGAGTCAGCCGGTATCGCCGCCGCCAGGCCGATGCATGCTTCCCCGATGTTGCCCTCGAACCATCCGCGCAGCGGGCGTGTCCCGCTGAGCTCCAATCTGGTGACAACGGCTGGGAGACGTTGATGGGCCGCCGGACGGTAATCAAGCCGACAAATCTTAGTGGTCGCCAGCTTCTTGCCGCGTTGAGAGCATTTCGAAAGGGTAACTTCTCGGTCCGGCTTCCCATGGACTTGACCGGACTCGACGGCGAAATTGCCGACGCGTTCAATGATGTGGTCGAGCTCAACGAGCGCATGAGCAAGGAAATCGAGCGCCTCGGCCAAATTGTCGGCAAGCAAGGCAAGTTCGGGCACCGGGCCAAGTTGCCGAACGCGGGCGGCGCGTGGGCCGCCAACATCGACATGGTCAACGACCTGATCGGCGACATGGTGCAGCCGACCGGGGAAATGGCGCGCGTGATCGGTGCCGTGGCTAAGGGCGACCTGTCGCAGACAATGAATCTCGAGATCGAGGGTCGTCCGTTGCGCGGCGAATTTTTGCGCATCGGCAAGGTCGTGAACACGATGTTGGAGCAGCTCGGCTCGTTCGTGTCGGAAGTCACGCGTGTGGCGCGCGAGGTGGGCACCGAAGGCAAGCTCGGTGGCCAGGCAAAGGTCCGCGGCGTGGCGGGCACCTGGAAGGACCTTACCGACAACGTGAACGCCATGGCCGCGAACCTGACCGGCCAGGTGCGCAACATCGCCGAGGTGACCACCGCGGTGGCGAAGGGCGACCTGTCGAAGAAGATCACCGTGGACGTCAAGGGCGAAATTCTCAAGCTGAAAAATACCGTCAACACGATGGTGGATCAGCTCAACTCGTTCGCCTCGGAAGTGACCCGCGTGGCGCGCGAAGTGGGCACTGAAGGCAAGCTCGGCGGCCAAGCCAATGTGCGCGGCGTGGCCGGCACGTGGAAGGATCTCACCGATAACGTGAACCTGATGGCCGCCAACCTGACCGGTCAGGTGCGCAACATCGCCGAGGTGACGACCGCGGTGGCGAAGGGCGACCTGTCGAAGAAGATCACGGTGAACGTGAAGGGCGAAATTCTCGAGCTGAAGAACACCGTCAATACGATGGTGGACCAGCTCAACTCGTTCGCCTCGGAAGTGACGCGCGTGGCCCGCGAGGTCGGCACCGAAGGCAAGCTCGGCGGCCAGGCCAATGTGCGCGGCGTGGCCGGCACGTGGAAGGATCTCACCGATAACGTGAACGCCATGGCCGCGAACCTGACCGGCCAGGTGCGTAACATCGCCGAGGTGACGACTGCGGTCGCGAACGGCGACCTGTCGAAGAAGATCACGGTGAACGTGAAGGGCGAAATTCTGGAGCTGAAGAACACCGTCAACACGATGGTGGATCAGCTCAACTCGTTCGCCTCGGAAGTGACGCGCGTCGCCCGCGAGGTCGGCACCGAGGGCCAACTCGGCGGCCAGGCCAAGGTGGAGGGCGTGGCGGGCACGTGGAAGGATCTCACCGACAACGTGAACACGATGGCCGCCAACCTGACTGGTCAGGTGCGGAACATTGCCGACGTCGTAACCGCAGTCGCACACGGTAATCTGCGGCGCAAGCTGACTGTCGACAGCAAGGGCGAGATCGCCGCGCTCGCCGACACCATCAACGGCATGATCGAAACTCTCGCGATCTTTGCCGAGCAGGCTACGACCGTAGCGCGCGAGGTGGGCACCGAAGGCAAGCTCGGCGGCCAGGCACGCGTGCCTGGCGCGGCCGGCATCTGGCGCGACCTGACCGATAACGTGAACCAACTGGCAGACAACCTGACGACCCAGGTTCGCGCCATAGCCGAGGTCTCGGATGCTGTCACAAAGGGGGACCTCACTCGGTTGATTACCGTTGAGGCCTCCGGAGAGGTCGCGGCCCTGAAGGACAACATCAATCAGATGATCCGTAATCTGGTCCAGGCGCAAAAGATGGAAGCGGTTGGTCAGCTCACCGGGGGAATCGCGCACGACTTCAACAACCTGCTCACGGTTGTTCTCGGAAACATTGACCTGCTGAGCCGCAAGGTCGACGGCAATGAGCATTTGCAACGGCACTTGTCGGCAACCCGGCACGCAGCGGAGCGGGGCCAAAGCCTCACACAGCAGCTGCTGGCGTTCTCGCGCCGCCAGCACTTGCAACCTCAGACGCTCGACGTGAACGCACTGGTGTGTCAGTTCGAGCCGTTGATCCGCCGCGCGGTGGGCGAGAGCATCGGGCTTGAAGTCGCGCTTTGCCATGAGCCGCTCGTGTGCGAGGTCGACCCCTCCCAGCTTGAATCGGCGCTGCTCAATCTGGCGGTCAATTCACGTGACGCGATGCCGAGGGGTGGTACATTCACGGTTACGCTTAAGCGTGTCGAGCGCGACGACGATCTCGTCCGTCAGAATCGCGCGGCGTCGCCGGGGCCATGGATAGTGCTGTCGCTGGAGGACAGCGGAGTCGGAATGTCCAAAGACGTCCTCGACCGCGTTTTTGAGCCCTTTTTCACCACCAAAGAGCCGGGCAAAGGCAGCGGGCTTGGTCTCTCCCGGGTTTATGGCTTCGTGCGGCAGTCTGGCGGCTTCGTGACGCTCGCGAGTACCGTGGGAATTGGTACACGATTGTCGATCTACCTGCCACCGTCCCCCAAGACGCTCAGCGAACAAGGTGCCGTGAATCAGCTTTTCGTTGCGTCGTCCGCACGAACGGGAACAATCTTGCTCGTCGAGGACGACTCGGCGGTGCTGGCGCTGGTCATTGAGATGCTGAACGACCTCGGCTACCGCGTGATTACGGCGTCTGACGCGCATGGCGCGCTCGAAATCCTCCGCCGTGGAGAGCCGATTGACCTGATCTTGACTGACGTAGTGATGCCGGGGGGTAAGACCGGTATGGATCTTGCGGCAGAGGCGCGCGCGCTACGGCCCGATATCAAGGTCCTGCTCACGTCCGGATACCCGGGCGGGGCGCTGGCACGTCATGAGCCAATGGATATCGAGTGGCCGATGATTGCGAAGCCGTTCCGCCAGCCTGAGCTGGCGACCCGGTTGCAGAGCCTCCTCGAGGACGAGTTGACGCGTTAACGAGCAAAGGCCGCTCGGCTTGAGGGAATGAGCTGACGTCCAACGGCCGTGATCCACGAACGGCACCGCTCTCGCGGGCTTCCGTACTGCTGTCTTGAGGCGCCCAAGGAAGCTCTGGTGGAGTAGTATCACCGTGAGGCGGTAAAGGCGCACGACAATGCTTGTTCCCGCACTGCCTGCCGGAGAATGTGGATTGACGACCACAGGAACAGCAGGCCGTGACGGCCGCCCGGCAGCCGACATGAGCCAGCCGTGGCGGTACTTCTCAGTGGGCCAGGAGCCCGACATTCCCGGTGTTGCCTTTCAGCTTGCGGATACCCGTGCCGCTGCCCGACTTATTCCGAGCGCGCGCCTGGACGACAATCCGTACCTGCGCCACACCGCCTACCGCGCCCGGGTGATGGCGCTGCCGGAGCCGCTGCGCTCGAAGCTCCTGAAGGGCGACTTCCTCGCCGGGCGGCAGGATGCCGAATTCCAGGTCATTCCGTCGGCCTGGATCGCGGCGGCGCAGGAGCGCTGGCATCTTCGGCCGGGCCCGATGGGCGCGAGCAGGGTCGGCGCAACTTCGATGCGAGCGGCCTGGCCGCTTACCGGCTGATGACAAACTCGAGTTTGATCGACTGCAGGACCGGCAGGTCGGCGGGCTTGGCGTCTCGAGAATTTGACCCGGTGTACCCGCCGACCCAACGATACGCATCAGCCTGATAGCGGACGTCTATAAGCGTATCGATAGCTGTCGCTCCACTTCCGCACGTCCCAGAATTGATGTAGCGTTGTCATAGAGCAGCTAAAGGATGCGCCGTGCCTTTTTTGGACGGCAGCGGTGCTGCTGTGGCCGCAAAAGAAGCGCTCCCAATACTGCAATCGCGTGTCGCAGAGCTCTGATCAGCATCAGCTGATACGGTCGCGTTCACCCATTGCCAGAGGAGAGTGTCCTATGATCAGGACACCAATGAGGTGCCATGAGGGAAGGGACGCTATGAAACTTCCTCGTCGCAAATTTCTCCATCTGGCCGTGGGTTTTGCCGTGCTGCCGGCGGTCTCCCGCGTTGCTTGGCCGGAATCCTATCCATCGCGGCCGATCCGGCTTGTGATTCCCTTTCCCCCAGGCGGGGCATACGACGCCGTCGGACGGCCGTGGGCGGACAAAATGAAGGCCCTGCTCGGTACGGTGGTGGTCGAGAACGTCGGCGGGGCCAGCGGTTCGCTTGGTGCCGCCGCTGTAGCGCGCGCCCGGCCTGACGGCTACACGATCCTGCTCGGCGGGACGCTAACGCACATCAACGAGGCCTTGCTTAAGAGCCACCCGCTCTACGATCCGGTCAAAAACTTGGATCCGATTGCGGGAGTGGCGGCCAATTCTCTCTGCATCGCCGTGCATCCATCGGTGCCGGTTCAGAGCCTGCAGGAGCTTATCACTTATGCGAAAGCCAATACCGGCAAGCTGTCTTATGGGCACGCCGGCATCGGCTCGATTCAGCATCTAACCGGCGAATTGTTCAAATCGCTCGCTGGAACACCCGAGATCGTGCAGGTGCCCTATCGGGGTACTGGCCCCTTGATCACAGACCTAGTCAGTGGACAAGTTCCGATGGGTACGCCGGGCGTGACCGGACAACTGCTCGAATTCCATCGGTCAGGCAAGATACGGATTCTTGCCGTGACGAGCCCGATGCGTCTCATCGCTGCGCCCGATCTTCCGACCGTGACCGAACTCGGCTTCCCCGGCATGACCGTGTTGGGCTCGATCGGGCTACTCGCACCGGCTGGGACCCCGAGTGCGGTCGTCGAGCAGATTGCGCAGGCGACGCGCACGGCGGTTGCCGAACCGGCCTACAAGCAGTTGTTGATCGACGCGGGTATCGAACCCACTCTCGATTCAAACCCCGAAAAATTCCAACGGTCCCTCGGGGCCGACGTTGCTCTCTGGACGCCAGTTGTCAAAGCCCTCGCACTGAAGATCGATTGAGCATCCGGAACATTCCTTCCACCAAAGCGTGCGGGCTGGATGAGCGCTATGGGTCAGACCCGGAAGAACTCAGGTTGAATAGAACTGTCTCAAGAGAGGACGACACATGGTATGGCAGAGCGCAATTTCTCGTCGTCGATTTGTTCAAACGACTGCCGCAAGCTCATTGGCACTGGCGGGTGCAGGTCTTGGTCGCCCTAGCTGGGCTCAATCGCCCAAGCCGAACATCGTCTTCATTCTCGCGGATGACCTCGGCTACGCCGACGTGAGCTGCTACGGCCAACGCGACTACACAACGCCAAATATCGATCGTCTCGCGCTTGAGGGCACGAGATTCGCCCAAGCCTATTCCAATTCTCCCGACTGTTCGGCAACGCGCACGGCACTGATTACCGGACGCTATCAATATCGTCTTCCTGTCGGCCTGGAAGAGCCAATTGCACCGGCAACCCCCAAGGGCATCGGCTTGCCTCCCAGCCACCCGACACTGCCGTCACTGCTCAAGAAGGCCGGGTACAATACGACGCTGGTCGGCAAGTGGCACCTCGGTTTCCTGCCGGATTTCAGTCCGCTCAGGAGCGGCTACGACCACTTCTTCGGAATATACGGCTGCTGTGCCGATTATTTTAATCACGGTCGTGACGCGTCGCGCAGCGGCGAATACGCATACCAGCTCCATGAGGAAGAGGTGCCGGTCGAGCGGCACGGTTACATGACGAACCTGCTCGGTGATCGCGCAATTCAGTCGATCGAGGGATACGCCAGGTCGAAAGAGCCGTTTCTGCTGAGCCTGCATTTCACGGCGCCGCATTGGCCATGGGAAGGGCCGGACGACGAGGCCGAATCGAAGCGACTTCGGAACATCAGGTATCGCGACGGCGGCACTCAGGCGACATACGCAAAAATGGTGCAGAGCCTGGATGCCAATATTGGGCGGGTGCTGCAAGCGCTTGACGTTCACGAACTAGCAGCAAACACAATCGTAGTATTCACGAGTGACAATGGCGGGGAGCGGTTCTCGAATATCTGGCCGTTTACCGGCATGAAGTTCGAACTGCTCGAAGGCGGCATTCGCGTCCCGGCGATAGCGCGCTGGCCCGGCCGTATTGCGGGGGGATCGGTTTCCGATCAGACCATGATCACGATGGACTGGATGCCGACGCTGCTCGCTGCCGGCGGAACGCAGCCCGACGCGGCCCATCCGTCGGACGGCGAGAATCTGTTGCCGGCGCTCGGCGGCGCGCCGTCGCATTCGCGCACATTCCATTGGCGATACAAAGCCGGATCGCAGCGCGCCATCCGCGACGGCGACTGGAAGTACCTGCGGATCGCAGGGAACGAATTTCTGTTCAACGTGGTTCAGGACCCGCGCGAGCGCGCCAATCTGAAGAACCGCCGTCAGGACGTGTTTGATCGACTCAAAAGCAACTGGGAGACATGGAACAGCACTATGCTGGAGGAACGGTCGCGGCCGGCGACGTACACCAACACGGGCGACGCGATGGCTGACCATTACGGCGTGGTGAACACGGTCCCCGCGACTCCGCCGGAAAGCGCCGCCCCACGGTGAGTGCCGAACCGACAGCGAAGCGCCTCGACGTCTCCTTCGGGTCAAACTCGGCCCTCCGACGATTTTCGCCGTATGTCGGCTTTGGCCCTCCCAAGCGGACATGGTCGGATCAGCATGTGATGTCGCAGAAGTGCCAGGAGGAGACATCCCAGCCACCTCAAATTCCGACCGGCATCTATTGCCCACGCTGCTCGTGTGCGCGGCTGACGCGCCACACTCACGACAGTGCGAGGCCAACTGTCGCTATCGCCCACAAGTTCATCAGCGCATGCAGCAGAATCGTCAGTATCGTCGATCCGCTCAGCCACCGGGCCCAGCAGAGCAGTAGACCGATGAGGGACAACTGCACGATTCCGAACCAGTCATATTGCGGCATGTGAAGGATGGTAAACAGGGCTGTGATGATCAGGATGCCGGGCACGGCGCTGCGCGCGGACCTGATCCAGCCGCGGAACAGGAAGCCGCGAAACACGATCTCTTCGTAAAGCGGGCCGACGAAGATCACTGAGAACAAGAACAGCGGCAGCGCGCCAGTGTCGCGCGCGCTTCGATAGCTGTCGACTGTGAACTTGCCGCCGTGCCAGCCCACGAGACGGCTTGCCGCGTCGAGGGCGAGCAACAACACAGCCAGAGCCGCGATCCCGATAGCGACGTGACGGTTGCTCGGCCGAACAAGCCCGAGATAGGCGGCGACCGGCCAGCGTGCGAGCCTCGCAGCTAGGGCCAGCACGCCGATGTGAATTGCAGCGCTCACGATCACCGAGACTGCAAGCAGGACCCCGTCCCCTCGGGCACCAGTCCTGTCGACAAGGATTTCTGGTCGTATCGCCACTCGCACGGGCAACCAGCCTAGCACGGACAGTGTCAAAGCGAGTACCACCCAGCCGAAAGTCGCCAAGTAGCCCCAGGGAGGCCGCTGGTGCTCGTTCGCTTGATCGGCGTCCGTTATCGCGGTCAATCCGTACCCCGGTGTTCTCTGAGATCAAAAGATCGATGCGCACGTTAGACTAGGCTTGACCAAGGAATAGATAAATATGGACACTGCTACGCAAATCGCGGCGGCTCGCTGGCGCTTGCGCCAAGCGAAGATCAGAGCAGCACAAAAAAAAGAGGACGGCCAGTATTTTTATTGTCCAAATAACATCGCAAACCATTGGCTAGCTCCGCTGATCCGCGACGCATCATACACAAGGGTACGAGCGCCGTTTGCCCAAAGTGCCACGGTATGACTGTCCGCGGAGTTCGGTCTGGGTCACGACCCGAAGAACTCAGAGTGAGCATATCTAGTCTGCTTTGGCCCCCATGAGCGGACATGTAGCGGACATGCCGGATGGGCCGCTTCGCGCCCATTGCGGACTTCCGTGCCATCCATCGAACATCGAATAACGCCGGTTGATCGTGGCTTCAGTGTGCCACCCGAGGCTTCCTCGTTTGGCTCACTTGCCTTCGGCAGTCCGGAATTGAACACAGAAGATCAGCGCGACTTCTTTGCAGCGACGGGCTTGGTCGCGGCCGCGGCTTCCATCTCAGCCGCTTCCTTGGCCAATCGCAAGGCGCGCAACCGCGCGGTTTTTTCCCGGACGGCGAGGCGCTCGGCGCTGTATTCGTTCGCAGCGGTCGCTGCCTCCTTGGTCTTCTTCTTCTTGAACTCCGCTTCGGCCCGCTCAAGAGCCTGCTTCGATTTGTCTGCCAATGTTGCCTCCTCGACTCGGCGCGCCAGGCACAACGCAGCTTACGCCCGTTCGAGGTCGCTCTCCTTCGCAACACGCTCATGCTGCTCGCCGGCATTCTTGATGCGGTACTGGTGCTCGCCGTCGCTGCTGGAGGGAAGCTGCCGTACCACTTCGTAGGGGCCCTCGGCGGCATTGCCGAGCGGAAAGCCGCGATTAAGTCGGACCTGAGCTCCGAGCTGGTAGCGATGCGTCATGGCGTCAACTCGGCATGGGTACGGTCGTGATAGAGGACGCAATCGGCGCAATCGGCGCCGGGGCGTTGCACAGCGGACAGCGCCCGCCGTCAGCGTTGTGGTCGTTCGCCAGGTGGGCGCGCATGAACGCGGCGGAGTACCGCTGCCACTTGCGATCGATCTTGCGACGAACGTCGACGGGATAATTGAGGTCGGGATAATCGAAGCCCACGGACGATCTCCCTTCGTTGCGCCGGGAGCACGACCAGTCTTTCAGCCCCTGACGCCTGAGCAGGCCCGCTGCCGTTGATCGACCATGGTAATGAGGCGTGAAAGGGGTGTCTGTCGTCAAGGCGACTCGACGCCTTGCCGCGGCGGCCGCAGATTCCGTATTTCCGTTCCTAAACTCGCGCCGCCTTATGCGCGGCGTCTGGCATTCATCCCGCCAAAATAGACGCGGGATGAACGATGGGGCCCGGTAACAATTATTCGGGCTTGAGATTGGCCGCGCGGGTCACCTTTGCCCATTTCTCGGTCTCGTCGGCGACGAGTTTGCCGACCTCGGCGGGCGAGCCTGCCAGCACAGTGGCGCCCAGCTCTGCGATCCGCGCCCTGATACTTCGATCGGCGAGGCCCGCGTTGATCTCTCTGTTGAGCTTGTCGACGATTTCTGCGGGCGTGCCATTGGGAGCACCGACGGCATTCCAGGCGCTTGCCTCAAAGCCTGGCAGGAACTCGCTCACTGTCGGGATATTTGGCAATGTCTCCGACCGACTCGCGGTTGATACCGCCAGCGGTCGCAGCTTGCCGGCGCGGATGTGTTCAATCGATGCGGGCAGGTTGTCGAACGCAGCCGGCACCTGCCCGCCGAGCAGATCAATCAGCATTGGGGCCGAGCCACGATAAGGCACGTGCGGCATGTGGATGCCCGCCAGAATCTTGAACAGTTCCCCAGCCACGTGAGATGTCGTGCCGACGCCAAACGACGCCATGTTGATCTTGCCGGAGTTGGCCTTCACGTAGGCGATGAACTCGGGAACTGTCCTGACCGGGACCGCTGGATGGACTTCCAGGACAAGGGGCGAGCGGAGGATGCCTGCGACCGTCGCGATATCGCGGACGAAATTGAAACCTAGCTTGTCGCCGTAGAGCGTCGCGTTGACCGTATTGGTCGCCGTGACCGCGAGCAGCGTATAGCCGTCAGCGGGCGCACGAACGACCCCCTCAGTCGCAATGTTGCTGGCGGCGCCCGGCCGGTTCTCGACGATGAATGGTTGGCCCAGCCGTTCCGACAGCCATTGGCCTATCAGTCGCGTGGCGATGTCGGTCGTGCCTCCGGCCGGCCAACCAACGATGATGCGCACGGGCCGCGACGGATAGGCCTGCGCCCCTGCAATGCGTGAGACAGCCGACAGCACAGCAGCACCCGTTGCCAGCCGGAGAAATTCTCGGCGCTGAAGTGTCATGACCTTCACCCAAAAAATTCTCGCGGCGGCTTGAACGCGGGTATTGATCGAGGCGGTCTCCCGTCCGACGCGATATTAGAGGCGTCCCGGCGGCCAGGCTTTCCGATGGCCTTCTTTTTTCATTACGATAGCATTACTTTGACAACGGTTGGCCTGTCGTTCACCGACCTCGACTCGCGTGGAGGTGCGCGTGGCGTTCGTCTTCGGCGACATCAGCCTCGATGTCGAACGGCGCGAGTTGCGCTTGAGATCGGCGCTGATCCGAATCGAGCCGAAGGTCTTCGACCTTCTGGAATTCCTGATTCACAATCGCGACCGTGTCGTCAGCAAAGACGATCTTGTGGCAGCGGTTTGGGATGGACGCAACGTCTCCGATTCTGCGATTGCGGTGCGCATCAATGCCGCGCGGCGTGCGATCGGTGATGACGGATACCAACAACGCTGGATTCGGACAATCGCTCGCAAAGGATTTCGTTTTATCGGCGATGTGCGCGAAGAAGTCGGGCCGCCCACGCCGGCTTTTCCAGCGGCAGCGGCGGGCCGGCGAATCGCAAATCATGTTCCGTCCGGTCAGGAGATTTCGTTTTGTCGAACCAAGGACGGGGTCAATCTTGCGGTGGCATGTGTCGGTGAGGGCATGCCGCTGGTGTGTACTCCCACCTGGGCCACCCACCTTGAGCACGATTGGGAGAGCCCCACCCGGGCGCAGCTTTGGCGTCGCCTCGCCGATCGGTTCCGCCTCATTCGCTATGATGCTCGGGGTTTTGGTCTGTCCGATCGTGACATTGCTGAGATTTCGTTCGCAACGTTCGAGCGCGATCTGGAGACGGTTGTCGGCGCCTTGCAGCTGCACCGCTACTCCGTTCTGGCCATATCGCAGGGAACCCCGACCGCTATTGCTCACGCAGCTCGCAATCCTGAGCGTGTCTCGAAAATGGTCCTTCACGGTGGGTTCGCGCTCGGTCGCAATAAGCGGGCCTCTCCGAAACAGGCCGAAATGGCAAAAGCGTGGATTGCGATGATGCGCCAGGGGTGGGGAGATGAGGACTCGGCTCTCCTGAGGATTTTCAGCTCCGCCTGGCTTCCGGGCGCCTCGGCCGAACAGATCAGGTGGTACGCGAACACACTGCGCAAATCGACTTCTGTTGAAAACGCGATTGGGAATCGCAACACCGCAGATTCAATCGATGTCGTCAAGCTGTTGCCGAAGGTACCGGTCCCGACCCTTGTCCTGCACTGCCGTCACGACAATTCGGTGCCCTTCGACGAGGGGCGCCGCATTGCAGCCTCCATCCCGAATGCCAAATTCGTGAGCTTGGATTCCGAAAATCATGTACCACTTCCCGAGGAGCCCGCGTGGCACAGGTTTGTCGGCGAAATCGAGGCTTTTCTGTCAGACATCTGAATCTCCTCCATCTGGAGCAATGCCAGAGTTCTGCTCCGGGTCACAACCTTAAAGCTCAGAGCGAGCAAATGTTTTCCGGTTGACCCCGGACAGCGGAAATGAGTGAGCCATGGCGGCGCTTCCGAGTTCATGCCATGAGCTGACGTGACGGCCTGCCAATGTGCGGCCAGCGTGGCCGCACTTGGCCCGTCCGCAGTTCCCGCACTGCCCGCCAGCCGACATGAGCCAGCCGTGGCGGTACTTCTCAGGTGGGCCAGGAGCCCGACATTCCCGGTGTTGCCTTTCAGCTTGCGGATACCCGTGCCGCTGCCCGGCTTATTCCGAGCGCCAGAATGCGATGCAGCAGGTCAGGATAGGCAAGACCGTCATGCCGCGCTGCCGTCGCAAATTCCTGGCTCTTCGCGATCTCCGGATTGGGATTCGCTTCGAGGAAATATGGAATTCCGTCGGCAGAGAGGCGAAAATCGATGCGTGCATATCCGTCGAGCTCCAGCGTCCGGTACACCCGTTTGGCTGTGCGCTGGATGCGGGAATACAGCTCCGGCGCAAGCTCCTTCGCCGGCCCATCCAGAATGCCGACGCGCTCCTGATACTTGGGATCGCGCTTGAGCTTCTCCGTGGCAATGGGCCA
>Ga0126380_10000204_pt1 | contig 16911 bp, 13 predicted proteins | sample PanSoiMetPlot_26_FD_92544 | JGI IMG/M metagenome (GOLD analysis project Ga0126380, IMG submission 92544) | Tropical forest soil microbial communities from Panama - MetaG Plot_26 | ecosystem: Environmental > Terrestrial > Soil > Tropical forest > Bulk soil | place: Panama | collected 2016-02-17
GGCCAATCCGGACGTCTATATCGTGGTCGCCGACATCTCGCCGGCCGGCAGCATGGGCAAGTTCCGCGACCAGTATCCCGAGCGGTTCATCAATGTCGGCGTGGCCGAACAGAGCATGATCGGCATCTGCGCCGGGCTGGCGCTCAAGGGATGCCAGCCCTTCGCCTATACGATCGCCACGTTTACCCTCTACCGTCCGTTCGAAATGGTGCGCGACGATCTGTGCTATCAGAACCTGCCGGTGACGGTGGTCGGCATGGGTGCGGGTGTGATCTATTCGACCCTGGGCGGGACGCATCACACCCAGGAAGACATCGCCATCGCGGGCGCCTTGCCCAACATGCAGATCATCGCGCCGTGCGATCCGGCCGAATGCACGGAAGCCACGTTCCATTGCGCCCAGCAGCGGAAGGGCCCGATCTATCTGCGCCTCGGCAAGGCGGGTGAGCCCAATTTCACCGACAAGGCCGTCGACCCGTGGCAGTTCGGGAAGCTGCGCTACATCAAGCGCGGCGCCGACGTCTGCATCCTCTCCTACGGGATCATCATGCAGAAGGCGATGCAGCTCGCCGAAAAATTCGAGACGCAGGGCAAGTCCGTGTCGGTCGTGTCGTGCCACACGCTGAAGCCCCTCGACCTCGCCGGGATCGAGGCTGCCCTGCACCGGCACAAGCACGTGATCGTCATCGAGGAACATGCGCCGCAGGGCGGCCTGGCGTCGCGCACCAAGCAGGTCGCCTGGGACACCCGGGCGCAATGCCGGCTCGACACCTTCACGCTGCAGGACGCCTTCATTCACAACTACGGCAGTCACGACGACCTGCTGGCGGCTCACGGACTTGAGATCGGTGCCATCGCGGCGCGAGTAGGGGCGGCGCCATGAACGAAACTGTCAAAATCGCGACTGCGGCGGCCGTTGGGGCGAACGCCTCCTTGGCGATCCATGGCGGCGATCGTCTGCGCAAGACGCCAATGCCGCCGCGGGTGGCATTGGGCGAGCACGAGCTGCAGATGGTTCAGGAGGTGATCGACTTCTATCGTGAACGCAAGGTCGATCCCGGCTATGAGGGCACATTCGAGAAACTCTACGCCAACGAATTCGTGTCGATGATGGGCGGCGGCCATGCCGACGCAGTCGCCACCGGGACTTCCGCTCTCTATATCGCGGTGGCGGCGCTGGACCTCCCCAAGGGCAGCCAGGTCCTCGTCTCGCCCATTACGGATCCCGGCACGCTGGCTGCGGTCGTGCTCAACGGCCTCGTGCCGCGGCTCGTCGACAGCAAGCCGGGCAGCTACAACGTCGGCGTGCAGCAGTTCATCGATCGCATCACGCCCGACGTCAAGGGCGCGGTGATCGTGCATTCTGCCGGCCAGGCCTGCGAGATCGACAAGATCGTGGAGGCTGCACACGAACGCGGCGTCAAGGTCGTCGAGGATTGCGCCCAGGCGCACTGGGCCAAGGTTCGGGGCCGTCCGGTCGGCACGTTCGGCGATATCGCGGCGTTCTCGACCATGTACCGCAAGGCTCATATGAGCGGGCCGTCGGGCGGCGTGGTCTATTCGCGCGATCTCGAACTCTTCCGCAAGGCGGTTGCGCATGCCGATCGCGGCAAGCCGCGCTGGCGCGATGACTTCGACGATCGCGACCCGTCGACCTACATGTTCCCGGCGCTCAATCACAACACCGACGAGATTTCCTGCGCCATCGGCTACGCTTCGCTGCGGCGGCTGGGATCCACGATCATCAGCCGCCTGGCTTTCGTCTCCGATTTCGTAGCGCGGCTCGTCGATGCGTCCGAAGTATGCAGCCCGTACCGTTTCTCGCCCACCGATTCGCCGTTCTTCTATCCCGTTCTCGTCGATCGCGATCGCATCACCTGCAGCAAGACCGAGTTTGCGCAGGCCGTTCGTGCCGAGGGCATCGACCTCAACCCGCACTACAAGTATCTCGTGGCGGAGTGGCCGTATATCCGCCCCTACCTCGCGGACGATTTCGATCCGCGCAACGCCCGCGACATCCGGGACCGCTCGTTCAATCTCTATCTCAACGAAAAATACGGCGAGCAGGAATCGCGCGATGCCGTCAAGGCGATCGTGAAGGTGGAAAAATATTTCGCCAAGAAATGACCCAGCGGCGCCGGGGCAGGACCGTTGGATCCCACCGCTTCCAGCCGTTTTCTAGGACGAAGATCCTGGGAGCGGCGCCCCCGCATTAGCCGCCGGCGGTCGCCCGTTGCGTTCATAAGCATCTATCTCAGCTCAAGAATCCGTCCTGCCGCCCGCGCCCATCGGCAGCCTTTCGGCTTCGCATGGATGCTGGCGCTGCCCCGCTGGAATAAATCCCTAGACCGGATGTCGCGTCATTTGATTGCCCCGACGGCGGCGCGCAGGCGCGCCGCAGCACCTTTCCAGTCAGGGAACAAGCGATCGCCGTCAAGATGCGGCATGCGCAGATCGATCTTGAGATCGAGCCGCTTCATCTCCGCGAGGTCGGCACGGCGGCACGCAGAAGAGAAGATGCCGTAGTCGAAGACAATGTCGCTATCGATATCGCCCGAAAAGATCATGCCGGTCATGAACAGATTGGCACGGACAAACCTGACATTGGCGCGGCGCGCCCGCAAACAGCGGGAAAACTGCTGCGGCAGGACGACGAGCGACGTGCCGTCGCTCGTTCCCGCCACGTGCAGGCCGCCGCGGATGAGCGACAATTGCATGGTGCGGGCCGGCACCAGCGATGCAGCAACGGGCTCGGCCAGCACCACCTGCCTGGTCGGATCGAATCCGGGCCGGCGCAGGTTGGCCATGATCTCGGCCCCCGTGGCAGCGACCACGACGTCCGTCGGGCTGTAGTCTCCCACATTCGGATGCGGCAGCTCGTAGATATGCCAGCTTCCGGACTGCCGTTCGCCGTTCGGGCGATGTGGTTTGGTGATCAGCGGAAGACCGGGATCGACCTCGCCCGGCAGCGGCGACAGCGTCAGGCTGTAACGCACACCCAACATCGCGAGCGCTTTCCAATAGGCCGGCGCGTACACGCCCTCGGACCACAACATGTTGAAATGGTTGAGCTCATATCTGACGTCGCGCTCGAGCAAGGCATGCACGAAATAGAGCGCTTCGGGTGCGACCAGCTGGCTGTATTCATTGAGGCTCGGGACATCGCGCGCCCACAATGCCGCCAGGCTGTTCAAAGTAACGGGGTCGACGGACGAAAGGTTGACGGCGCCACGAAATGGCCGACCAATCGCCACGCCGCTGTTGGCGGCAAGGAATTCGATGAATTCCGGCTCGTTCGCCCACGGGTCTTCGATGGCCTTCGCCATCGCCTGGGCGCGGGCCAGCCCGTAGCTCCCGACCTTGGCAGCGATGACGGCACCCAGCAGCACCAGGGCGACCGCCGCGACGCGCAACCGCCACGACTTCGTCGGCAACATGGCGTGCCGATGACGGACAAGGGGCGCCACAATGCGAGCAAGTTCCGATGCGGCCCGGATCCGCACGCTCCAATAGCCGGCGACCGCGGCCGCCAGATAGAGGGCGAACGCGCCATGCTCCAAGTAGCGCGGGATGGGCAGGACCCATGTCGCGTTGAGCAACAGAATATAGACGATGCTATACGCCAACCATGCGATGCAGGTGGCGAGGGCGCTCGCCACGAGCCATCTGGCGCGGCCGCGCAGCATCACCAGGCCCAGCAGCCAGCCGAGGACACAGGCAAGATAAAAATACTTCGTGCTCCACGAGAACGACATGGTCGAGACGAGTTCCGGCCCGCGCACCCGGTCGAGCACCTCGGCGAACTGTACCCGCGCGGTATATTGCGAGAGCGTGTACAGATGGCTGGCCGCGCCACTGGCCACGATCAGTGCCAGACAGCAGGCGAGGGCGGCACCGCGCAGCACAGTCGTCCGCACGTCCAAACCGGACAACGTGACGACGGCGAACGGCACCATGAAGCTCATGCCCGCGATCATGGTCCACAGCGGATCGCAGCAGATGCTGTACAGGACCAGGACGGAAATGCCGGCAGCCGTGAGGCCGAAGGTGCGCCACGAGCCCGGCTGCAGCCGAGCCAGCAGGCCGAGCGCCAGCATGTAGGGCGCATAAGCGACCGCATCGCCGGGAGTAATCAGGAAATTCATCGGCAGCCGCAGGACCATGACGATCGGCGCGAACAGCACGATGCACGAGGCCATCGCCACGGCGCTGGGCCGAGGCGGAATATCGAAGCAGCGCATGATCACGTAGACGGCGCCGGCGAAGCAGGCGAAAGCGATCAGGGCCGACATATCCGCCGCCAGCGCCTTGTCGAACCAGGCGAACGGCCAGAACGCCGGATTGATCCACACGTTCTTGGGCAGCATCTGCGACCCGGCGCCCTGAATCGGACTGAGACTGGTGACATCGAAATAACCGGCGAACCTGAACGCTGCGAGTGTCGTCGCCTGCGCCATCTTGCCGTCGACGCCGTAATAGTTCGTGCCCGGAACGAGAGTCGCCAGGATCCATTGGGCTGCCAACGCAAGCAGCAGCACCGAGCCGGCGATCAGGAGCTCTGTTGCGGGACCTTTCCACGGTTCGATTATCCGATCCGGTCCAGGCCGCGTGCGTTCGCACCGTTCGCTCATCGCAGGGTCGCTTTTTCCGGCGTTCGTGCGTTCACCTGATCGCGTCGAAGGCTGCTTGAAGACGCGCTGCGGCACCATTCCAGTCGGGAAAAAGCCTATCGCCGGACAAATGAGCAGCGCGCACGTCGATCTTCAGGTCGAGATGCTTCACGTCCGCCAGATCGGAAAATCGACAGCGAGGGCAGAACATGCCGTAGTCGAAAACGATGTCCGTGTCGACGGCGCCGGAGAATACGACCAGCAGCCGCTGCACCCCCACGAGGCATTCACGCACGTCATCATTGGATTCCATTGAGCGCGGCCCGAACGCGAGCGACGGCATCGTTCCAGTCCGGGAACAGCCGGTCGCCGGAGAGGTGCGGTGCGCGCTGATCGATTTTCAGGTTCAACCGCTTCAGGTCTGCCAAGTCTTCGCGCCGGCAGCCGGGAGAGAAGATGCCATAGCCGAATCCCACGTCGGTGTCGATGTCACCGGAAAAAATGGCACCCGTCATCATCAAGTTGGCGCGGACGAAGCGGACGTTCCCGCGGCGCGCCCGCAGGCAATGGGAGAATTCCTGCGGCAGGATGACCATGGAGGTGCTGTCGCTGTGGCCCGACAGATGATACCCGCCGCGCACGACCGACAGCTTGACGTTACGGGCCGGCACCAGGGATTCGTTCAGGGGAGCCGATAAAATGACCTGCCGCGTGTAGTCGAACCCTGGCTTCGTCATGATAGCCGCGATTTGGCCAGCGGCGCCGGCGGCCACCACTTCGGTGGGGCTGTAATCGCCGACGTTGGGGTGCGGCAGCTCGTAGATATGCCAGGTTCCATGCTGTCCGTAATTGCGCCGATGCGGCATGGTCATCACCGGAAATCCGGGATTGGCACGCTCGTCCAGCGGCGTCGGCGTGGCGTAGTAGCGGACGCCGAGCATCTGGACCATGGGCCAGAACGTCGCCGGGTCACGACAACAGAGCAGATCGAAGCGATTGAGCGTATGCGGTAAATGTATGTAAGTGAATGTATGGATGAAATAAAATGCCTCGGGAGTCACGAGCTGGCCGTATTCGTTTTCCGTGGGAACGTTGTTCGCCCACAAAGTCACGACGGTGTTGGAGGAGGTGGGATCGAGCGGGGGGAAGTTGATGCTTCCGCGAAAAGGCTGGCCCGATGCCAGGCCGCTTTTGCTGGAAAAGAAATCGATCATCTCCGGCTCATTCGCCCACAAATCCGGAAAGTAGATGAGTCTCACCAAGTGGCGGACGTCATGTGCGGTCCTGGTCGGAACGATAGCGAAAGCGAGGATGGCGAGAATTGTCAAAACAACTCGCACGACTGACGCCGTCTTCGTTTTTTCGGCATCGGTCGCCGGTTGTGCCGGGCTTGCGGAAAAGGGCCGGGCGACCTCCGCGCCGGGGCGCGTGAGAAGCTCACCCACCGCGCGCACGCCCGGCGCGATGGTAGTCAGCGCACCCCAATAGCCCGCAGCGGCACCCGCCAGGTAGAGCGCAAAAAGCCCGTGCTCCAAATAGACCGGAGCAGGAAGAATCCATTTGGCGTTGAGCAGCAGAAAGACGAGGCTGTAGCCGGCCCAGGCAACGAACGACGCCGCCGCCGCCAAGGCAAGGAGTCCTGGCCGTCCGCGCAGCGTGATGAGGCCGAGGATCCAGCCGGGCGCGCAGTACTTGTAGACCCTGGTCATCTCGGTCGAATACGACATGGTCGAGATGAGCTCGACGACACGGGGGCGGTCGAGCACTTCGCCGAATTGAACGCGAGCCGTGTATTGCGACAGCGTGTAAAGGTACTCGGCGGCACCAGACAGCACGAGCACGACCAGGCAGCAACCGAGCGCCGCAAGACGTATCGTGATCGTCCTCGCCTCCAGGCTGCCGAATGTCACCACGGCAAACGGCACGGCCCAGGCGATGGCCGCAACCATGCTCCACAACGGGTCGCAATAGATGCTGTAGAGGATCAACGCCGATATGCCGGCTGTCTTGACCGCGAAGCTTCGCCATGATCCGGGATGCAACCGGCCCAGGACGCCGAGTGCGACCATATACGGCGCATAAGCAAGCGCATCCGCCGGCGTGATGGTGAAATTCGGCGGCAGGAGCAGCACGAGCATGCTCGGCGCGAACAGGAGCATGCAGAATTGCGCCGCCACGGCACTGGGAAGAATCGGGACATCCAAGCATCGCATCATCGCGTAGAGGCTACCGGCGAAGCAGGCGAGGGCGATTAACGCTGAGATGTCCGTTGCCGTCTCCTTGGCAAAAAACGCGAATGGCCAAAATGCCGGATTGGCCCATACGTTTTTGGTCAGCATCTGCGACCCGAAGCCCTGAATCGGGGTTAGGTTGTTGATATCGAAAACGGCCGCGAACTCGAAGGCCGTCGTTGCCAAGGATTGCGCCAGTTTGCCGTCGAGGCCGAAATAGTTCGCGCCGGGAGCGGCCTTCGCCAGCACCCACTGCGTCACGAGAAGAATGAGGAGCGCCGAACCGGCCAGGACGACTTCAGACAGGAGCGTGCCAAAAGGCGCGGCCCCCCGGTCCTGCTCGGTGCTGCCGACCGTCGATCCGGTGCGATGATTTCGCTCAGCCGCGCGCGAGCGGAGGTCAAAAAAAGTGCGCAGCGCGGGCCAACGAGCATTGGCGCGGAGCATAAGGCTTGATTCCAAACCTAATCTGAGGTTTTTGTAGCCCTTGACGTCCCCCGGAACGTGCAGTTTGGCGTCTTGTCATGACGTGTGCAACCCGTGCCCGAGCCTTATTGATTGCCGCCGGCAAAATTGTGGTCACATTTCTGGCCATTTCGATCGTTGTTTCGCAAATCGACTTTTCGTTCTTTGCTTCGCATCGGCAGAAGCTGGGTACCTTCACTCTCATCATCATGCTCGTCGCGCTTGTAAGTCAGACCAGCCTTATCGCTGGCCTGCGACTCAAGCTCGTTCTCGACGGCCTCAAGCAGAAATGCCGCCTGCGCGAGACGTTCCAGGTCGCGCTCAGCGGATTTTTCTTCGAGCAGCTCGCCTTTGGATTTGCCGGCGGTGACGCCATGCGGCTCTGGCTTCTGCATCAGATGGACGTGCCGCTGCGCACCGCCGTCCAGGCGATCGTCATTGACCGGTTCCTCGGGCTCCTCGGGCTGTTCCTGCTCGCGTTGGTCGGGCTGCCAAGCCTGGTATCCCTGCTGACCGGCTACGACTGGCAGACCGTCGTGATCGCCGGACTGTCGCTCGGTTTCGTCGCCGGCGCGCTCATGATTCTTGCGCTGGTCAATTTTGCTCGGCGGCTTCGCCACCTTGCGTTCGTGGCCGAAGTGGTCGCGCTGGTTTCTGCCGTGATCCGCGGCGGCGGTATCCGCAGACGCCTGCTGGCAGCCTTTGTGCTTGCTGTTCTCACGCATTGCATGAACGTGATGGTCTTCTTCTTGATCGGCCGGGACCTTGGCATCGACCTCGGTCTCAGCCAATGGTTCCTGATCGTCCCGTCGGCCCTGCTCATTTCCATGCTGCCGATCTCCGCCGGCGGCTGGGGTCTGCGCGAAGCGAGCTTCGTCGTCGCCCTGGCCAGCTTCGGAATTCGGCCGGAGGAGGCGATCCTGGTCCCGGTGATCTTCGGCCTCGGCGTTCTGGCCGTGACACTGCCTGGCGGCGTCGTCTGGCTGGCCAACAAAAAGCGCAGTTCGGGCAAGGATTTGCAGGCCACGGCGGAGGACGAGGAGCGCCTCGCCAATGCCCACGACCATCCCGGCGGGGCGGCTTCCGGTCGGCCTGCGGCTGAGCGCGCTGATGGCTATGGCCAACAACTGATGCGGCTGGGCTGAACTCACCCCGTGTTGGACAGCCGGATGAGCGATCGGCCCTGGGTCTGTTTCGTTGTTCCGTGCTTCAACGAAGAGGACAATGTTGGTCCCACTGTGGACTCGATCCGCGCGGCGGCCAGCGGCAAGCGGCCATTCGAGATCGTCCTGGTCGACGACTGCAGCACCGACGGCACCCTGGCGCGCATGCAGGCGCTGGCGGCGGCCGATCCGCGCATCCGCGTCGTCCACAACCCGGTTAATCTGAGCCTCGGCGGGGCCTACAAGCGCGGAGTCGCCGTCGCCGAAGCAGACTATGTCATCATGATTCCCGGCGACGACGGCTTTCCGGCTCCCAGCATTGCCGAAATCCTCCGCCACGCCGGAGAGGCCGATATCGTCATTCCGGTGGTGACCAATTCGGCGGTTCGGACCTGGTATCGCGCAATGGCATCACGCGGCTTTACCACCCTCCTCAACTGGCTGTTCTGGCTCGACGTCGGGTACTACAACGGCGCGGTGTTGCATCAGACGGCGAGGCTGCATACGATCGAAATCAGGACGAACAGCTTCGCATATCAGGCCGAAGCGATGGTGAAGCTGATCGCGCGCGGTGCCACGTACGTGCACTGCTACGTCCCGATCCAGGAACGCGCGGCCGGGCGATCTTCCGCGCTCAGCTGGAAGAACCAGCTCGCGGTTTGGCGGACGATCGTCCACCTCGTCGCCGATGTCGGGCTGTTTCGAATGCGACGGCCAGGGTGATGGCGGCATGCAGAACCACGGCGGCAGCAGGAATTCGCATGACTCTGCGGAGTGAATATTCGTTCGATGTTCCGGATTCGTTGCCGGGGACTTGAATGCTGTCGCTCAATCGCGCGCTGACCGTCCTCATCGTAGCGCACAACGATGCGTCGACGCTGCCGGCAACGATCGACCGTGTCTATCGTGCATTGACGATCACGATCGAAGATTTTTCGATCATCGTATTCGACGATGCCAGCACCGACAACACGCTTGAAGTGGCCGAGGCGGCGGCGCGCCAGTATCCGTTCGTCAAGATAAGACGAAACCCCCGTCCGATGGGCCCGGGCTACTGCACCGTGCAAGGAAGCCAGCAGGCTGAGTCGGAATTTGTCGTTTACGTTCCGGCCGACAATACGTGGCCGCTGCGTTCGTTCATCGAACTCTTCGGCCACCTCGGCAAGGCCGATGTCGTCACGTCATATTCGAACAATCTGCTTGCCGCCATGCCGCTTCCCAAGCGGGTCCTGTCGCGTGCCTATACCCGGATCCTCAATATCCTGTTTCGCAAGGGCATGCGCTACTACAACGGGCTCACGATCTATCCGGCGTCGTATTTCTCGCGCAATTCCGTTCGTTCGCACGGCTTTGGCTTTCAGGCCGAGGCTCTGATCAAGGCCATCGAGGCGGGCTATTCGTTCCTGGAAATCGCGCTGCCGGTCGACGTGACGAACCTTCCGCGCGCCCGTTCCGTCACCGTTGCCAACACGCTCGACGCCGGGCTGACCATCCTGCGGCTGACATTCGAGTCGCACGTCCTGCGCCGCGCGCCGGCCCCGTCTCGCGCCCTCTCTCGGGTCTCGGCCGGCCAGAGCGCCGACGAAATCGGCATTGCCGAGATGGCGGAACACCGGGCGCCCGACAGCAGCGACACACGAGGATCGCTGCGTGTCATGATTTGCGGCGCGAGTTCCGGCATCGGCGCCCGGCTGGCTCGCGCCCTGGCGGACGACGGCCATCATCTGTTCATCTGCGCCCGGCGCGCGGACCGCCTGGCCGCCGTGAAGGACGGGTCGAACACGATCGACACGTTCGCCTGTGACGTTTCGGACAGGCGTCAGGTTGAGGAGTTGGCGGCGGCGGTCGCGGCGCGGACGGATGCCATCGACGTGCTGATCAATTGCGCCGGCGGATTCGGCGAGATCGCCCCAATCACGCAGGCGGACAGCGCCCGCTGGTGGGAAACCTTGGAGGTCAATCTCAAGGGGACCTACCTGGCGATCCAATGCATGCTGCCGCTGTTGGCCAAAGGCCGGGAGCCGCGCGTGATCAATTTTGCCGGCGGCGGGGCGTTCAGTCCGTTCCCCAACTACAGCGCCTATGCCTGCTCGAAGACGGCCATCGTCCGGCTGACGGAGTGTATTGCGGCCGAGCTGGCGCCGCAGAACATTCGCGTGAACGCCATCGCCCCCGGGTTCGTCCCGACCGACATGCATCAGGCAACGTTGAAGGCCGGCGAAGAGCGTGCCGGCCGGCTGCAGTTCCAGCGCACCAAGGCGATCCTGAGCCAGCCGGGACCGACCATGGAAAATGTGGTGAACTGCGTAAAGGTCCTGATGTCGCCGTCGATGGATGAGCTGACCGGCAAGACCCTCAGCTCGAATTTCGATCCCTGGCAGACCCGCACGTTTCGCGAATTCCTCCCCGATATCGTGCGGTCGGATCTCTACACGCTTCGCCGGGTGAACGTTGTCAACCTGCCCGATGGCCGGCTTCGCGCCACGTTATCGCAGCCGTGGTAAGTCATGCGCAACGGTGAACACGGATCATGAAGGCGCTCTGCCTCGCCACTGCAATGACGATCGTCCTCCTGCTGTCGGTCACGGTCGCGTTTCGCCTCGCTCCGCGCAAGCACCGGGTGCGACAAAGCTCGATCCTTTATCTCGCCTGTACGGTGGCGCTGGTCGGCGCGTGGCTGGCAACCCCCCCTGACCTCGGATTCCTTCCTCCTTGGCTCCTGGCCGACCCGCCCTGGTTCGACCTGCTGCTCGCATTGTTTTTCTTCGCCGCAGCTTTTTTCGGCGGCGTGCTGCAGCTGTACAATCTGGCGGATCGCGGTTTCTCGCTGCGCATCCTTATCGACGCGCTCGAGGAGCCGAGCGGAACCGTCGCGGCCGAGCAGCTGATCACGAGCTACGGCGGTGGTCAGGGCGTCGGTTGGATGTATGACAAGCGTGTCCACGGGCTGCTTGAGGGAGATCTCGTCCGCCGCATGGATGGCTCGTTCGTCCTGACCGCCAGAGGCGTCGCGGCCGCCGACATGTTCATTCACGTCCGGCGTTTTCTCAGGCTGGATCCGGCGTGATGACGTGGTCTCCGGCAGTCATGGCGTTCGTGACGGCGGTGGCGTGGTTCGCCGCCTTCGTACTGGTGCATATCCTCGGTTGGCGCGCAGGTCACGGGCACGCGCGATGGCTGCTGGCCACGTATCTGACATCCGTGATCGGCACGCTGGCGACGGTTGCCGGCCTGGTGAGTTGGAGCGCGCCGCGAGCCATCCTTGCCATGCTGCTCGCACTCATGACCAGCGCGTGCCTGTTCGTGCTCTACGTGCCCGCGGTGTACACGGTTCTCACGTCGCTGTCGGTGCAGACGATCGTCATGCTGCGTCGTCGCGGCGGATCGCTTTCGGCAGCGGAACTGTACGAGCGTTTCGCCGGGCGCGCCATCCTGGAAGAGCGGCTCGCAACCCTGGTCGCCGGCGGCTACCTGGCACGGGAAGGAGGACATTTGCGGCTCACGGCGCGCGGCCGCGGGCTCGCCCGGGCGTTCGGTCTCGTCAAAGCGCTGTGGAAACTTGCCCCCGGTGGTTGATCGCGTCGACGCAATCGCCGCGGCTCAATATTTTCAGAGGCCCGCACTTGCACATGCCCGCGGTTCCCTTGTAAAAGCGGCCTTCAATCCCTGCGGGAGGGATTTTGGCGAATGAATGATGCGCCGCTGCGAACGCGCCTCCGTCTCTATCGGATGATGTACCTCATTCGGCGGACGGAGGAACTCCTCATGGCGGAGTATCATCCGGCTGACGAAATGCGCTGTCCGATGCATTTCTGTGTCGGTCAGGAGGCGATGCCGGCGGCGCTCGCCCCCGTCGTGCGGCGCGATGACGTGCTGATGTCGCACTACCGCTCGCATGGCTACTATCTCGCCAAGGGCGCGCCGCTCGATGCCATGGTGGCGGAGTTCTACGGCAAAAACACCGGGGCGAATTCCGGCGTCGCCGGCTCGATGGAGCTCGGGTCGCACGATCACAATTTCTACAGCGGGGCGATCGTCGGCGGATCGCTGTTCATTCCACTCGGGGCAGCATTCTCGCAAAAGTATCGCGGCGTGGACGACATCAGCATTTCCGTCATTGGCGACGGCGTATTCGACGAAGGCATCACCTACGAAGTGTTCAATCTCGCCGCCCTTCATCGCCTGCCGTTGCTGATCATCTGCGAGAACAACAAGTATGCGGCGCACACGGCGATCGAACGACGTCAGGCCGTGACGTTGCTGGCCGAGCGGGCGAAAGCCTTCGGCCTGCCGATCGACAAGCTCGACGGCAATGATGCTGAATTGTTGCTGGCCACGGTCGAGCGCCTGGTGCCGCAAATCCGCGTCGGCAAGGGACCGCACTTCATCGAGATCGAGACCTATCGCTTCTGCGGGCATGTCGGTCCGGGGACTGATGAGGGCGCGGGGTATCGCACAGCCGACGAGGTCGAACGGTGGAAGGCGCGGGATCCCGTGGTGGCGCTGCGCAAGAAGCTCGACGTGGTGCCGCCCGCCGAACTCGAGCAACTCGAACGTGAGGTCGACGCCGAAGTCCATGGCGCCATCGCCAAGGCCAAGCGCGCCGACTTTGCCGACATCCGCGCGATCATCGCCAACAACTGGGCGGGCGAATACGCGGCCGTGGTCGACCGCTTCACCAGCGGTACCGTACCCCTGTTCCAGGCCGGGCAGTCCGAAGCCAGACCGGGGCCATTTTGAACATGCTGTCACGCGACACCACGCTGGTCGCGAGTTCGGCGCAGGGCACCACGCGCCTGAGCTTCGCCCAGGCCATCAATGCCGCCCTGCGGCAGGCGCTGGAGCTCGATCCGGGCGTCTTCGTCTACGGCATCGGCGCCGACGGGCCGGCCGGCATTTTCGGCACCACCGCCGGACTGGTCGAAAAATTCGGACCCAAACGGGTCTTCGACACGCCGATTGCGGAAGCCGGTCTCAGCGCGCTGGCGGCCGGCGCCGCCAGCAACGGCTTGCGTCCGGTGCTGGTGCATCAGCGGCTCGATTTCATGCTCTATTCGGTCGACCAGGTGGTCAACTGGATGGCGCCCTGGCGCTTCATGTCGGGCGGCCGCGCCAAGATGCCGGTGACGATCCGCGCCATCATCGGCAAGGGATGGGGGCAGGGGCCGCAGCACACCAAGAGCCTGCACGCCTGGTTCGCGCACGTGCCGGGCCTGCAGGTGGTGATGCCGGGCTCGCCGGCCGATGCTAAGGGTCTGCTCCTGTCGAGCGTCATGAGCGATGACCCGACCCTGTTCATCGAGGGCCGATCGCTGTTCTCGATGCAGGAGGACGTCCCCGATGCGCCTTATTTCATCCGCCTGGGTGAGGCTCTCGTGCGCCGCAGCGGCCATGACGTGACGCTCGTGACGATGGGGTCCATGATCCCGCTGTCGCTTCAGGCAGCGGACACGCTGGCCACGTCGACGATCTCGGCCGAGGTGGTGGATATCCGCTGCCTGATGCCGCTCGACGTCGAATCCATCATCGCTTCCGTGCGCAAGACCGGGCGGCTGGTGGTCGCCGAGCCTGGCTGGCGCATGTACGGGGCGGCGGCCGAGATCATCGCGACCGTGGCCGAGGCGCTCGGCAGGGACATGCGCAGCCGCCCCCGCCGCGTCACCTGGCCGCAAAGCGCGGTTCCAACCGGAAGCAGGCTCGAGGAGCAGTTCTATCCCACGAGCGAGGATATCGTGGCGGCGTGCCGCGCGAGCGTTACCGAAGACCTGACCGAAGAATAGTTGCGCGTCTCATTGCAAGGATCGGGCGTGCGGGTTCCCTTTTCATATTTGCCCGAGCAGTTCGCCGATCCCGAGCCCGTCTTTGCCAGATTGCGCCAGGTCGTCGCCTCCGGCGACTTCACTCTCGGGGCGCCGGTGGCCGAATTCGAGAGGCGCTTCGCCGCGCTGGTCGGGTCGCGCCGTGCGATCGGGGTCAATTCCGGTACCGATGCGCTGCGCCTGAGCCTGAAGGCCATGGGGGTGGGGCCCGGCGACGAAGTCATCACCGCCGCCAACACCTTCATCGCGACGGTCGGGGCGATTGCCGCAGTCGGCGCCCGTACGGTCTTCGTCGACTGCACCGACGACTTCTGCATGGACCTCTCGCAGCTGGAGGCGGCCATCACGCCGCGCACCAGGGCGGTCATTCCGGTCCACCTGACCGGCGCCATGGTCGATATGCCGCGGCTGCTCGCCATCACGCAGCGCCACGGCATTCCCGTGCTCGAGGATGCCTGCCAGGCCATCAAGTCGAGCCTCGATGGCCGCGCGGCCGGATCCTGGGGCAGGGCGGGGACCTTTTCGCTTCACCCGCTGAAGTTCCTCAATATCTGGGGCGACGGCGGGGTCATCACCACGGACGACGATGATTTTGCCAAGCACTTGATGCTGCTGCGGAATCACGGGCTGGAAAGCCGTGACCTCGTGGTCATGCTGGGGGAGAACAGCCGGCTTGACACGGTCCAGGCCGTGGTCGCCCTGCATGTGCTCGACCAGGCGGAAAAAATCCTGGCCGCGCGCCAGAAGAATGCCGCGTTCTATCATCAGGCCCTGGCGACCGCCGCCGAGGTGAAGACCCCGCCGCGCGACGAGCGCCTGTCGCACAGTTACGTCACCTATCAGATCCTGGCGGAACGGCGCGATGAACTGCTCCGGCACTGCCTGGCCCACGGCATCGATTGCAAGATCCACTATCCCGTGCCGCTTTATTGCCAACCGGGGCTGCGTCATCTTGGCTATGCGCCGGGCCGGTTCCCGGTGGCGGATCGCCATGCCCGCATGGCTTTAACGCTTCCCGTCCATCAGTACCTGAACCACGACCAGCTAGCCCTGGTCGCGGAAACAATCGTCGAATTCTATCGGGCCTGACAGAAATGGTTGCTTGGCACATACCCTACGTAAATCTCGGGGCGCAGTTCGTCGCCGAGAAGGCGGAACTCATGGCGCGGATCGAAGCGGTGCTGGCTTCGGGAATGCACATCGGCGGGGCGGAGGTCGAAGCGCTCGAGTCCGAGCTGGCCGCCTACGTCGGCACCCGCCATGCGGTCGCGCTCAATTCCGGAACCGACGCCCTGATCCTCGCCGTCATGGCCGCCGGTATCGAGCCGGGCCAGGAGGTGATCACTCCGCCCAATTCCTTTGTCGCATCGACTGCGGCAATCGACTGGGCCGGTGCCACGCCGGTCTTTGCCGACGTGGGACAGGATGGCCTGCTCGACCCCGAGGCAGTTGCGGCCGCCGTGACGGAGCGGACCGCAGCCATCATGCCGGTCCATCTCTGGGGCGGCATCTGCGACATGGATGCACTCTGGGCCATTGCCGAGCGTCACGGCCTTGCGATCATCGAGGATGCCGCGCAGGCCATGGGCACGCGCCACCGCAACCGGCGTGCCGGCGCCCTCGGCACCGTCGGATGTTTCTCGGCCCACCCGCTCAAGATCTTCAATGCGGTGGGCGATGCCGGCTTCATCACCACCGACGACAAGGCGATCGCCAATCGTATTCGGCTGTTGCGCAATCACGGTCTCGTCGATCGCGACACGGTCGGTGAGTTTGGCACCGTCTCGCGCCTCGATGCCCTGCAGGCGGCGGTGCTTCGGTTCCGGCTGGGCAAGCTCGACGCCATGATCGAGCGGCGGCGCGCCAATGCCGAGCTCTATCGCACGCTGCTCCAAGGCGTGCCCATCCGGCTGCCACAGCAGAAACCGTACGAGTTCCATACCTTCGTCAATTTCGTCTCGCAATGCGATCGCCGCGACGAGCTGCAGAAGCACCTCGCCGGCAAGGGCGTGCAGACCGTCGTGCATTACAACACGCCGATCCACCTGCAACCGGCGGCCGCGGCATTGGGCTGCCGCCGCGGCCAGTTTCCCATGACCGAGCGACTGTGCGAAACCATCCTGGCCTTGCCGGCGAACCAGACGCTGGCGGAGGAGGATGTCCGGTTCGTCTGCACGGAAATCACGGCCGTGCTGGGTCAGAGCGCCTATCCTTCCGTTCCCGGGACGGGCTGAGCCCGCGGCTCTGTCGGCAACGCGTTATTGGCCCACGGAAGCGCTGTTGCATTCGAACAAGACATCGGATCGCCCATGGACCTCGGCTACAATACCAATCCACGGTTTACGCCATGGGTCGTGCAGCACGGCCTGCTGCAATCCTCATTCACTTTGATCGACGTCGGTGTCCAGGGCGGCATTCACCCAAGATGGAATAGTCTTGGGACTGCGTTGAAGGTCCACGGGTTTGATCCGCTGGACGAGGCTATAGCGCCGCTGGTGCGTTCAGGCCGGCCAGGGCATGAATACCATGCGGTTGGCCTCGGCGATACCGACGGCGAGCGTGACTTTTTTGTTCCTGACATCAAACCGGCGGCTTCATTCTTTCCACGTGAAGTGGCGCAAGA
>Ga0126380_10000206_pt1 | contig 16896 bp, 11 predicted proteins | sample PanSoiMetPlot_26_FD_92544 | JGI IMG/M metagenome (GOLD analysis project Ga0126380, IMG submission 92544) | Tropical forest soil microbial communities from Panama - MetaG Plot_26 | ecosystem: Environmental > Terrestrial > Soil > Tropical forest > Bulk soil | place: Panama | collected 2016-02-17
ACCTGTTTGCCCGCGGTCGCAGCGTCGATCAAAGCCTCAACGATTGGTGAATCGCCGCTCGTTCGATACAGCGTAATTTTGATCGCGAGCACTTGCGGATCGTTCGCCGCTTCTTCCACAAGATCGACAATTGGATCGAAGCTGTCGTAGGGATGATGTAGCAGAATGTCCTGACGCCGCATCACTTCGAACATGTCGGCGTGCGGCGGCAGCGCCGGATCGCGTCCCGGCAAAAACGGGCGATCCTTCAACTTCGCGAACGCGTCGTTCGCCAGAAGCGGCCCGAGGTGCGTCATCGAAAGCGGGCCATCCAATTTGTAAACGTCCGCTTCGGTCAGATCGTAAAACTCCATCAAGAGCTCGATGAAGTCTTTAGGACAATCCTTTTCGACCTCGAGGCGAACGGCGTCGCCCTTGCTCGAGCGCCGCAGCTCCTGCTCGATCGTGCGCAGAAGATTTTCCGCTTCTTCGTCGTCAATGTAGAGGTCGCTGTTGCGTGTCACGCGGAAGGCGTGCACCGCGTCGAGGATCAAACCGGGAAAGAGCTCCGCGATATGCTGTTTCATCAGCGAAGCTAAATAAACATAATCCCACGGCTCGTCTTCGCCCTGACCCCGCGGCATCGAGATCAAGCGCGGAATCACCCGCGGCACCTGCACGATCGCGAGCAGCGGTTCGCCGCGTCGTTTCGTTTTCGCGCGAACGAGAAGGTTGTGACTCTTGTTCAGCAAATCGGGAAACGGATGGCTCGCATCGACTGCAAGCGGAGTGAGGAGCGGGAAAACTTGTTCCTGAAAATATTTTCGGGCCCAGGCCGCGCGTCGCGTCCCCAGCTCGGAAACGTTGCGGACCCGAATCTTGTTTTTGTCCAGCTCCGGAATCAGATCCTTGTTGAATAGGTCATATTCCATCGCGACCAATTCGTGCGCCAGACGCTGAATTTGATTAAAGATTTCGGTCGGACTCAGGCCGTCGGGCCCAACGTCGCTCGTCTCGCTTTCGATCTGTTGTTTGATGCCGGCAACGCGTATCTCGAAGAACTCATCGAGGTTCGAGCTAAAGATCGAGAGAAACTTGATCCGCTCGATTAGCGGTTGGGTTGCGTCCTGCGCTTCTTCCAGAACGCGGCGATTAAATTCGAGCCAGCTGAGCTCGCGGTTAATGAAATTTTTCGGATCACCAAAGCGCTCGTGCGCCGTTTGGAGAGCTTGCAGCTCGCTTTTTGCCGCCACAGTCGCCGGGCGCTCCTCCGTGTCGTCCTTTGGTTGCGCCTGCGCCATAGTCCCCTAAGATCGACGATCAGGCGCGCATGGCAAAGCGCGACTTAAGTCGTGGCCGCAGCCGTCTGGTGTCGAATGTCTTCCGCTGCCGCGGCGTAAACGGCATCCTCCGCGATATTGGTCGCATGGTCGCCGACCCGCTCTAGACAGCGCGAGATGAAAATCAGATTTAGATAACCGCGCAACGCCTTCGGGTCCTGGCCCATTTTGTCGGTCAACTTGCGGTTCGCCATCTTGTTCATGTAATCGAGGTCTTTATCGCGAGCCACGACTGCACGGCCAAGATCGACATCTTCACGTATGAATGCATCAATCGCGTCCTTGAACATGGTCATCGCGTGCGCCTGAATCGGAATAATGATTTCGACTTCGGGCAGCGCCGGATGGCGGTTCAATTTTCGCGCGCGTCGCGCGATGTTGGTCGCCTGGTCGGCAATGCGCTCGATGTTGGTCGAAAGCTTCATCGACGCGACCACTCGGCGGAGATCGGAGGCGACCGGTTGAAATCGAAGCAGCACATCGATGCCATCCTTGTCGATTTGTTTCTCGAGCTGATCGATCTCTTCGTCGTCCGCGATCGCGGCGGTGCAAAGACTATCGTCCCGCTCAAGCAAGCCTTTGGTCGCGCGGTCGAGCGTGCGCTCGGCGAGGCCCGCCATCATCAGCACATTGTTGCGCAGCGAGCTGAGCGCTTCGTCGAACGTTCCGAGAATATGTTTTGGAGGTGTCATCTCAAAATCTTCCTCTCCCTCTTAATCTTAATCTTCGTCTATCCGCTTAACCAAATCGTCCCGTAATATAATCCTCGGTACGTCTTTCGCTCGGATTCGTGAAAATTTTCGAGGTCGTTCCGAATTCAATTAGCCGCCCGAGATAAAAGAAGCCGGTGTAATCAGAAACGCGGCCGGCCTGCTGCATGTTGTGAGTCACAATCACAATCGTGTATTGCTTTTTCAAATCGTGAATCAGCTCTTCGATCTTCGCGGTCGCGATGGGATCGAGCGCGGAGCAGGGCTCGTCCATCAGAACGACATCGGGCTCGACCGCCAGGGCGCGCGCGATGCAAAGCCGCTGCTGTTGGCCACCGGAAAGACCGAGCGCTCCTTCGTCGAGCCGGTCTTTTACTTCATCCCACAAGGCGGCGCCGCGCAGACTTTTCTCGACTGCTTCATCGACTTGCGAGCGCTTGCCGATTCCGGCGATCCGCAGTCCGTAGGCAATGTTGTCGTAGATCGATTTGGGAAAGGGATTCGATTTTTGAAAAACCATCCCGACCCGGCGGCGAAGATCGACCACGTCAACCTTGGGGGAATTAATATCGGTGCCGCCGAGATAAATTGCGCCCTGAATGATGCGCGCGTTTTCGATGAGATCGTTCATCCGATTGATACAACGCAGAAGAGTCGTCTTACCGCAACCTGATGGACCAATGAACGCGGTCACAGCTTGGGGAGGAATTTCCAGAGTTACGTCGTGGAGCACCTGGTTTCCGCCGTAGGCGAAATCGACGTCGCGCACGTCGATCATCACCGTCGCGCCGTCGGTTTCATCCACCGGTCGATCATTTTGGCGTGGGACTTGTTGGGTGAGCGTTTCGGGCGGCATTTCAACTAAGCTTACCATGATAATCGTCTCCGTTGTCGTTCTCTGAGCAAGATAGAAGTTAAGGCGATCAGCATCACGACCACGAGAAAGACAAAGGCCGTCCCATATTGAACGCGCTCGGTGTATTCGTTCTGCGGGATCTTCGAGCTAACGACGTAGATGTGGTAGGGCAACGCCATCACGCCCTGGAAAAAGAAGTTCGTCCAGTGCGGCACCTGCCAGGGCATTTCATCGCGCATCGCATAGGCGGCGGTAAACATGATTGGCGCCGTTTCACCCGCCACGCGCGCGATTCCAAGGATCGATGAAGTCAAAATTCCCGGCATGGCGTAGGGCAAAACGTTTTTGCGAATCGTTTGCCATTTGGTGGCGCCGAGCGCGAGCGAGCCCTCCCGCAATCCCTGCGGCACCGCGCGCAACGATTCTTCGCTCGCGGTGATGATCGCCGGAAGCACCATCAAACCGAGCGTGAACCAGCCCGACAGCAGCGAAACGTTCCAGCCGAAGAAAATTACGAACAAACCGAAACCGAAAAGGCCGAACACGATCGAGGGAACGCCCGCGAGATTCAGGATCGCGACCCGAATGAGTCGAATAAATCGCCCATCGCGTGAATACTCGCTGAGGTAAATCGAACAGCTGATCCCGATGAATAGCGCCAGCGTCATCGAGCCGATCACGAGCAACGCAGTTCCGACGATGCACGGCCAGATTCCGCCGGCCGAATACGAAACGCTCGTGACCTCCACTTCTTCCTTATGCGTTGTTTTCCATTCGCGGAACTGCCGATCGCTCAGCTCCATTTTCTTTCCCTGATAATCAAAGACGTAGAGCGTTTGCGGCGGCTCGGTCAGAAATGTCAGGTTCACGAAGGGCGCCGCCTTTTGAAAAACGGTTTGGCCTCCTTTGATCCCAATATCGAGAAAAATATAAGTCGCGCAGAGAAGCACGAAATAGGTCCCTGTCCGGAAGAGGGTGAAAACGATGCCTTCGGTGACGTGGCCTCTTCTGGTGCTTCTGCTCGTGACCGCGATTGTGCTCATGGTTGATCAGCCAATGCTCATGCGGTAACGCGCGACCAATCGTTGCGCGAGGTAGTTGATCCCAAGTGTCAGCGCGAAGAGAACAAGCCCGACCATGAAGAGAGCGCGATAATGAATGCTTCCGCGCACCACCTCGCCCATTTCCTGCGCGATGATTCCGGTCATGGTGTGGACCGGTTGGAAGAATGCGCCGAGTCCTTGGGTGAAATCGGGAATCGCAATCCGATTTCCAGCGCAAAGCAACACCACCATCGTCTCGCCGATGACGCGGCCGAGCCCGAGCAAAACTGCAGAAATAATTCCCGAGAGCGAAGCCGGCACGAGCACGCGCGCGATGGTTTGGAGCCGGTTCGCGCCGAGCGCATAGGAAGCTTCCTTGAATCCGCGCGGAACGTTTCGTAACGCGTCCTCTGCCAATGTAAAAATCGTCGGCACCGCCATCAACGCCAACAGCGCGCCGGCTGTGAAAACGTTGAGCCGTTCGCTGATCGGGAAAAACGGTACCCATTTCATGAATGATGCTTGTGACAGAGCGCGCACCGCCTGACCGACGACGGCGATCCCGAAAAATCCAAGTACGACCGACGGAATCGCGGAAATGAATTCGATATAAGGTTTGATGAACGCCTTCTCGCCTTTGGCTGCGACTTCGCTAACGTAAATCGCTGAACAAACGCCGAGCGGCACCGCGATCACCAGTGCGACGACTGAGACCATGATCGAGCCGACGAGCAACGGAATGATTCCGTACCAATCCTGCCAAAAGCTGGCCGTGATCCAGTTGGTTCCGAAAAGAAACGAGGTAATTGTTTGATATGCCGGCACCGGTTCGTCCGGATTCCACGCGCGCAGCTGTTGCGCAGTCGCCGGAAATTGCGCGAGATACTTTCTCGTTTTCTCTTTCCAATTCTCGAACGCCTTCTTCGCCCTTGCATCGTTCAACGACGGCGGCGCAGCCAGCAAATTGTCGATCTTTCCTTTCATCGCCTCGGCAATCAACGGAAATTTCTCGTCCGCGCCGCGCAAGGTTGTCATCGCGGTCTTTGGATCGACAGGCGCCGACGCGGACGATTCTCCTTCGGTCGTGGATGAAACGGCGACTGGTGTGCCAGCAGCAATCAATGAATCGCGCAACGACAGCGCTTGATCGTTCGCGTCGGAAACGAGCGCGTTGAGGAATTCACCGCTGTCGCTAAACGCGGAGGCGAATTGATCGAAATTTTCGAGATTTGCGCCCGAAGAGTTTCGTATTTCCAACTGGCGAATTTCCCCGAGCTTTCGCGACAGAGCGGCGTGCTGTTGCGCTTCGCTCCGGATAATGTCGACGTATTCCAGGCCGGCGCGGCGATAGAGTCGCAGGTTTGCGAGATTCTGTCCGAAAAATCCGAAGCCTTCCCGGAAAAGAAAGATCGTGATCAATGCGAGCACGACAATCGCGACCAGCGCGTTGCTGCCGAAGAACGCTTTGATCGCCCCCTCGGTCGTCAAGCGACGACGGCGCGCAGCATCATTGGCTAAAAGAATCGATCCGGCAGCTGCCGGACGGGCGACAGTTTCCACACTATCAACGATGCGAAACGCCACTGGGGCGGGCAATCGCTTAAATGTTACGATTCTGTGACGGCTGGCAAAAAGATGCGAATCGTCGCCCCTTTTCCGAGCTTGCTCTCAGCCTCCACGGTCCCACCGTGAATCTGGGCGATGTGCTTCACAATGGACAGCCCAAGGCCGGTTCCACCGAGTTCGCGACTGCGCGCCTTGTCCGCTCGGTAAAATCGTTCGAATATCCGCGGTAAATCTTCTCCGCTAATTCCAATTCCATCGTCACTAACGCTTAAGGCAACGGCAGTGGCACGCCGTTGCGCGGCCAGCCGAACCTGGCCATCCGTGTTGGAATATTTAACCGCGTTATCGAGCAGATTGTCGAACACTTCTCGGAGGCGGCCCTCGTCTGCGCGAATACTCGGGCAATCGTCGGCCACGTCGACAAGCGCCTTCAATTTTTTAACGGCAAATTTTTTGTTCCAGTCCCGCACCAGATCATTGAAGAATCGAAGAAGGTCGATCTCGCTCGTTTCGAGGGTCGATTTGCCGGATTCGAGTTGCGCAAGCGTCAGTAAATCGTTCGCCAGCAGCCCGAGCCGCTTGGAATGCTGGTCCATCACTTCGAGAATTCGCGCCGTCTCGCTTCGTTTCATTTTTGGATCGTCGAGCATCGTTTCGATGTAACCGCGCAAGATCGAGAGCGGCGTGCGCAGCTCGTGCGAGACATTCGCCACGAAATCGCGACGGATCTCGTCCGCGCGCCTAAGTTCCGTGATGTCATGGAACAACACGACCGCGCCGCCGACCGCGCCGTTATCGTTGCCCATCGGGACTGAAGTCATATCGAATTCACGCCGGCCGATCACGAGCTGGCCGTGACTCGGCTTTCGTCGCCGCAACGTTTCGGCCACAATTTGTTGAACCGCCGGATTGCGCACGCTATCCAAAAGCGGTGCGCCCAACGAATCTTCGTCCACTCCAAATAGATCACAGAAAGCAGGATTCATTAAGACAAGCCGACTCTGCCCATCGACCACCAGTAAACCGTTGTGCATCGCGGAGAGAATCGCCTTCTGGCCGGACGCCCGTTGGCCGATCTCGCGATTCAGTTCCTGCTGGCGCGTGAGAATATTCTCCAGGCAAACGCTGACACGTTGCGCTTCTTTCCCACCTTCGATCAAAAATGTACGCGGTCGGTCGCCGCGCCCAACTTCATTGACCAGGTGCTCGATGCGCCGCCAGGGCGCGATCCATCGTCGCCAGACGATGTGGGCAATCACGAGTGTCGATCCGACAATCGCGGCGAGGAAAATCCAGAACATCATTTCTCACGCACGCGATAACCAAAACCGCGCACGGTTTCAACAATATCCCCCGCCTTGCCAAGCTTTTCGCGCAAGCGTCGGACGTGGGTGTCGACTGTGCGGGTGTCGATCACGCTTTCGTAACCCCAGACTTCGTTCAGCAAACGATCGCGCTCCTGAACACGGCCGCGTCGCTGCATGAGCGTGCGCAAAAGTTTGAACTCAAGACTGGTCAGCTCGACCGCTTTGCCGTTGACCAAAACTTTGTGGCGCGCAGGATCAATCGTGATCGGCCCGGCCGAGAGACGTTCGTCGGTTTCTTCCGCCGTTCCGCGGCGCAGAATGGCTTTGATCCGCAAAATCACTTCGCGCGGACTGAACGGTTTCGTTACGTAATCGTCCGCGCCGAATTCTAAACCGACGATGCGATCGATCTCTTCTGCGCGCGCGGTCAGCATCAAAATCGGAATGTGCCGCGTGGCTGGGTCGCTCTTGAGAAGTTTGCAAACTTCGAGGCCCGCCATCTTGGGCAACATCAGATCGAGAATGATGAAGTCCGGTTTTTCTGCGCGCGCCTTGGCCAGACCGGCTGCGCCATCGCTCGCGGTTGAGATCGCGAATCCGCCCGCTTTGCGCAAATTCAACGTCAGCAGATCGACGACGTCTTTTTCGTCTTCGACGATGAAGATGCGTTTGCTCGACACCGCGTCCATGCGCGCGAGTTGCTTTGAAGATCCCCTACTTCGCTTCGGCCGCTGGGTTCACGCCGGCCTTCTCGTTCAAAAGCGCGGTGAATTCCTGCAAATTGGAAACGATTTGGGGCGCTTTGGTCAGGACCGTGCTGGCCAGCTTTTCCCCGTAATCGGGGCGCCGTTGCGACATTTCCGAGAGCGCCATCATCACAGCCAGCGCGTTATTGATACCGTGTTTGATCTCGCTGAATTTTTTTTGCAGCTCGACCAGTTCTTCATGCGAGAGGGTTCGATTTGGTTCGTTCATAAATCGGGATTTTCGCTGGAGAAAGCTCGTGGCTGTGCTTGACTGATAGGTTCGAGATTTGTCGTCCTGATGCCAGCGCAAGTTATTAAGATCAGTGGTGCGCGCCAGCACAATTTGAAGAATCTCCACGTCGAACTGCCGCGGGAGAGGCTGGTGGTCATTACCGGCCTGAGCGGCTCGGGAAAATCGTCCCTCGCGTTCGACACTCTATATGCCGAAGGGCAACGCCGTTATGTCGAGAGCCTCTCCGCTTATGCCCGGCAGTTTCTCGATCAAATGGAAAAACCGGACGTCGATTTCATCGAAGGGCTCTCGCCCGCGATCGCGATCGAACAACGCAGCGCCGGCGCCAACCCGCGATCGACCATCGCGACCACGACCGAAATTTACGATTACCTGCGCGTTCTGTTTTCGGCCGTCGGCCAACCGCACGATCCGAAAACGGGCAAACCGGTCCACCGCCAGACGCCGCAGCAAATTGTCGATCAAATCCTCGCTTACGAGCTGAACACCAAAATCATGGTCCTTGCGCCGCTCGTGGAGAAGCAAGCCGGCGAGTTTCGCGATGTGATCGAGCGCTTGAAGCGCGAAGGGTTTGTCCGCGCGCGAATCGACGGCGAAATCGTCGAGCTCGATCGCCCAGAGCCAGTGCGTTTGAAAAAGAACGAACGGCACACGATTCAAGCCGTGGTCGATCGACTCGTGGTGCGCGACGGGGTTCGAGTGCGTTTGACCGATTCGGTCGAGACCGCGCTCAAGTGGGGCGGCAACAAATTGTCGATCTTCCGCGAAAACAAAACACCCGCCTCAAAGTCGGGAGAATGGGTCGAAGAACGTTTCTCGACCGATTACGGAAACGCCGAGACTGGGTTCACCCTCGGCGAGCTGACGCCTAAACATTTTTCGTTCAACAGTCATTTCGGCGCATGTCCGGCGTGTCACGGACTCGGCACGCAATTGCTCATCGATCCTGAATTAATGATTTCGGACCAAACAAAGACGCTCGCCGAAGGAGCCATCACGCCGTGGCGGCGCGGCACGAAGCGGATGCAATCCTATTATCGTTATCTCCAGGATGCATTGGTGAAACACTTTCAAGTGAACGAAGATCTGCCGTTCGCCGAGTTGTCGGAAAATTTTAAGAACGCGCTCTTCTTCGGCACGGGCGGTCAGCCAATTGAAATGCGTTACAGCAGCAACGGCGGAGGCAAAACAACCGAGCGACCTTTCGAAGGCCTCGTGCCGCAGATGCAGCGCCTCTACGAGCAAACCCAGAGCGAGTTCACGCGAAACCGGATCCGCGCCTTCATGACCCGCGAGCCGTGCAAGATTTGCGGTGGCGCGCGATTGAAACCGGAAATTCTCGCGGTCACGATCAAAGATCGGCAGGGGCGCGAGCTCAACATTCATCAATTCAGTCAACTGACGACCGAAGAAGCCGCGCGTTACATCGACCATCTCGAGCTGACCGCCTCGCAAAAAAAAGTGGTAAGCGACGTCGTTCACGAAATTGAGTCGCGGTTGCAATTTCTCGTCGAAGTCGGCCTTGGTTATCTCACGCTTGATCGCGAGAGTGGAACGCTGAGCGGTGGCGAAGCGCAACGCATTCGATTGGCAACTCAGATCGGCTCCGGGTTGGCCGGCGTCCTATATGTACTCGACGAGCCGAGCATCGGTTTACATCAACGCGACAACTCGCGACTGCTTGGAACACTTAGGCGACTTCGCGATCTCGGAAACTCCGTCATCGTGGTTGAGCACGACGAAGAAACGATCCGGTCCTCCGATCACATTGTCGATCTTGGACCGGGCGCAGGGCCGCGCGGCGGCGAAATTGTCGCCCAGGGAAAGCTCGAAGAGATTTTGCGCGCGAAGAATTCGTTGACCGCCGATTACTTGTCCGGCCGGTTGCGAATTCCCGTCCCTAAGAATCGAACGAAGCCGCGCTTCCCTCGAAATCGCATTGCCAGGAACGAAGAGGGCTGGCTCATCTTGAAAGGTGCGACCGAAAATAATTTGAAGAACATCGAGGTCGCCTTTCCGCTCGGTTGCTTCACTTGCGTGACGGGCGTCTCCGGGAGCGGCAAATCGACGTTGGTGGATGACATTCTCCGGCGGGCGCTATTTCGCCGGTTTTACAATTCGAAGGAAAAGCCGGGAACGTATCAGGCGTTGCGCGGCGTTGAACAGATCGATAAGGCGATTGTGATCGATCAAAGCGCGATTGGGCGGACGCCGCGCTCAAACCCCGTAACATACACCGGCGCGTTCGGACCGATCCGTGAATTGTTCGCGCAATTGCCGGCCGCGCGCGTCCGCGGGTACGATGCCGGCCGCTTCAGCTTCAACGTGAAAGGCGGCCGCTGCGAAAACTGCGAAGGCGGCGGGCTGATTAAAATCGAGATGCACTTTCTGCCGGACGTTTACGTGCAATGCGAAGTCTGCCACGGACGGCGGTACAATCGCGAAACGCTGGAGATCACTTACAAAGGAAAAAATATCGCCGACGTTCTTGATCTCACGGTGGATGAAGCGGCGCGATTCTTCCGGAACGTGCCGAGCATCTCGGACAAGTTGAACGCCCTTCTCGATGTCGGACTCGGTTATCTCCAACTTGGTCAGGCCGGCACCACACTTTCGGGCGGCGAAGCGCAACGGGTGAAACTCGCGACCGAGCTGGCGAAAAAGGCGACCGGCCGCACGGTCTATATTTTGGATGAACCGACCACCGGATTGCATTTCGCTGATATTGAGAAATTGCTCCAAGTGCTGATGAAATTACGCGACGCGGGAAATACGCTGGTCGTGATCGAACATAACCTCGAGATGGTCAAATGTGCAGACTGGATCGTCGATCTCGGCCCGGAAGGCGGCGAACGCGGCGGCGAATTGGTCGGGGCTGGACCGCCGGAAGAAATTGTCGATCTTCCGAAAAGTTACACCGGCAAATATCTGCGTCCGCTCTTGGACAAGAGATGAAAAAACTTTGCCTCATTCTCGTCGCCATGACTTCGGTCGTTTCATTTGCGTGCGGCGACGTGTCGGCGCAGCTCGCAGAAGCTTCCAAGCCATTGCGCGAGGGCGTGCCCGAAGTCGCCGTGACCCGTTTGCAAAACTTGTTGAAGCAAAACTTGTCCGACGCCGATTGGCGCGCAGTCGCGGAGAAACTTCTTGAAGCGATGGCTGCGGCCAACCAATCGGCCGACGTTCAGAATCTGCTTTCCGATCCGCGATTACGGCAAAGCCCGTTGGCGAATTTCTGGCGGGCGCAATTGCTGGCCGGTTCGCACCATGAAGCGGAAGCGTTGGCCCTCTATCGCCAGGTCGCCGCGGACCAAAATTCCAATTACCGGAGCGAAGCGCTTTTCGGCGCCGCGGAAATGTTGCGCGCGCTCAGAAAGACGAACGAAGCGTTGCAAACTTTTTCGGAATTGTTTCGCGATCCAAAGTGGAACACACGCGCGCAGTTGCGGACGGCTGAGATCTATCTGGACAAGTCCGATGCGGTCAATGCGCGCCGCGCGCTGGAAAAAGCCCAACCAGTCTCGGCCGCGGACAAAAAGGAGCGCCATTTTTTGCGCGGTCGCCTCGAAGTCGCACTCCACCGACCCGATCGCGCGATCACAATTTTTCAGTCGATCCTGAAAGATCCCGAGGGCGCGACCCACGAAACATTGACCGCCGCGCTCTTCGCCTTGGCCGACGCGCATTTGGAATTACGAATTCCCGAAGCGGGCGACGATGCGTTGGAGAACTTTATCGAACACCGCCCGTCCGATGTCGATCTTGCGCGCATCTTCGCGAAGCTGGATGAACTTTATCGCGCGGAAAAGAAGGCCTCACGGAGCGAGCTCGATCGCTGGGCCCGGGATCTTGCCCAACCCCGACGCGCGTTTGCCCAATGGTATCTCGCGCGATTCGATCTTCGTCTAGGCCGGCGTGACCGCGCCCTGGAATCGTTCGCGGCTTTGCGACGAACGCATCCGCCGTTGCCTGCGCTGGCGCCTGCGTTTTTGGAGTTCGCCCAATTGGAACTCGAGGAACATCATTTTGACGAAGCGCTCGCGATTCTGAACGAGGCGCGTAATCTGCGACCGGGCGGCGCCGTGTTGGACCGAGTGAACCTGCTCGCCGCTCAGATTCAATATTACGCAAAGCATTTCGATGCCGCGATCGCGCAATACGAACAAATCGCGCACTCGGATTCGACGCTGGCTTCAATGGCCACGTTCAACGCTGCGCTCAGCTGGCTGCAAAAAGGCGACGAAGCACGATTTCTGGCGACGGCCGAACAGTTCGGGAACCAAACCAAGGACGATATCTCGCGCGCGAATCTCCGCCTGGAAGCCTGCCTGATGGAGGCCTCGAAAAATGATCCGCGCGCGGCCGATTCGCTCCGGACTTTTTTGCGGGAGTTTCCAAACGCAACGCGTGTTTCCGAAGCGTGGGTGGCGCTGGCCGAACTCGCGTTTCACGCCACGCCGCCGCGGCTGGATGACGCGCGGAAAAATCTTGCGCGCGCCGCGGAATCAAAACCGACCTCTGCCGCACAAGAACGTTCCGATTATCTGACAATCTGGCTCGAAGACGCGACGACCGGGAACGAAACGAAAGTGATCGATCTTGCGAAACATTTCATTCAACTACACGAACCATCGGGCTTGGTGCCGTCGGTCCGGATGAAGCTCGGGGAGATGTATTATCGAGCCGAGGATTTCGCGAACGCGGAAACACAATTCGAATTGCTCGCCGAGCAAAATCCAAAAAGTCCGTTTGCAGAACGCGCACTCTTTTTTGCCGGCGAAGCGGCGATGGCAAGCATGGCGGCGCAATCGCTCGATCGAGCGCTCGTGCTGTTCGACCGCGTGGTCCAGTTGAATGGCGAAATGAAATTTGCCGCGCGCAACGAACAGGCGGTAATCGAGCGCAAACTTGGAAAACCGCAGGATGCGCTCACGCTTTATGACGAAGTCTTGAACGGGGCGGCGAGACCGGCCGATAAACGCGAAGCGATGTGCGGTAAGGGAGACATCTTTTTTGAAATGGCCGCAACCGATCCGCAAAACTACCAACGCGCGATTGATGCTTATGACAAGCTCGCAACCGATCGCGAGGCGCCGGCGCATTGGCGAAATCAGGCCCTATTCAAGAAAGGGCTTTGTCTGGAAAAGAAGGCCGATCATACCGGTGCGCTCGCCACGTTTTACGCAGTTCTAGACGAGGGAACTAGACCCGATCGGCCACGCGAATTCTTCTGGTTTTACAAGGCCGGTTTCAATGCCGGCCAATTACTGGAAGCAGATTCGAAATGGGAGTCGGCGGCCGCAATTTACGAAAAACTGGCGGCTGCGGGCGGGACGCGCGCGACCGAAGCGCGAGAGCGGTTGGACCGGCTGCGTCTCGAACATTTTCTGCGGCATGATTAAGGCGAACCGGGGCACCGTTTTGTCTTGCTTTTGGCATTAAAGAGGCTCACCCTTGGGCTATGACAACTGTGACTAAGTTAGCCACGGTGGCCATGTCGATCGCGATCTGCGCGTCGGCATTCGCAGGTCCGCAAAAGACCGTTGCAACCTCCAAGCAGCCAAAAGTTAAGGTTGTGAAATGCACGGTTATGATCACCGGTTCTGCCGTTCGGCAGGACTGTGCTCGGCTCAGCGTAATACCGAACACCGCATACCAACTCGATCGGATCGGCGGCCACTCGGCAACAAACGACTAGTTTTAGCGAATTGAAATTCGCTGGAATTTTTTCCGGCGCCCTCACGCCGGCGCGCAGAGTTATTTTTGATTAGCCGCGCGCAGCTGTCGATGCGCGAACTTTCGGTAAACCGCCTTCACGCGATCTTGCTTCCATTCCTTTAATTATTTTCGTCAGCGCATCGTTAGCCGGACATTGTAAACCGTGCCTCGCACCGAGCTCGACGACCGCACCGTTTAAATAATAAATCTCGGTGGCGCGACCGCGCTCGAGATCCTGTTGCATCGAGACAATATTATGAGAGCCGGCGTAAGCCTCGTTTATCTCGGCCAGCAAATCTGCATTTAACGAAACGCCTTGTGTCGCAGCAACTGCCACGCACTCGTCGATCACCAACCGCTTCAAGCGATCCAGGTCCGGATCGACAATCTGGCCGACTTCGCTTCGCAGAATGGTGGTGATGGGATTTACCACGCAGTTGAAAGTAAGCTTGCGCCAAACCTCCGCCGTAATGGCGCCTGAAATTCGACAGTCGAGGCCGGCTCGATTTAAGACTTCGGAAATCGGCCCGCTGCGTTCGTGTTTTTCCAAGAGAGTGTAGCCTTTTACCATATATCGAACAGCTCCGGGGCGCTCGAAGATTGCGCCGAACTGACTGATGCCTCGCAGAACAACCCCGCGATTCTGGACTGCGGCACGCGCGACCTGTTCGCTATTCCAACCGTTTTGAAGCGCGACAATGGTCGTGTCATCGCGAACCAATGACGCGATCGGTTCAAGCGCGGCAGCTGTCGCCGGCACTTTTGTGGTAAGTAAGATTAGCGTGTTTGGCTTGATTTCTTCGACACGGGTTGTCGCGCGGACGCGGACGGTTTGATTCTCAATGCCCTCGATCTGGAGACCGTTTTCTTCAATCGCGCGAACATGATCAGCTCGACCGACAAGCGTCACTTCATTCATACTCGCTAGCTTGGCACCGTAAAGAGTGCCAATCGCCCCGGCGCCGAGGACAACGATTTCCATGACAGGCGCAATCGTAACATGCGCCGTCGAAAGACAAAGTTTAGAGCGATTGAGTCGGCGATGTTTCGGCCAGCGCTCGAAGCTTTGAAACCTTGGCCAGCGCAGCGCGCGCTTCCTCGGCTCGGCCCATCCTCTCGAGAATGTTCGAGAGCAAGATGTATTGGCTCGGCTGATCAGGTTGGCGACTGATTGCGCGCCGCTGCGCCCGAAAAGCTTGTTCTAAATCGTTTTGACGCAATTTGATCATCGCTATGAGATGCAAAGCTTCGGCGTCATGAACATCGAGCAAGCTGGCGTGGGCGAGCGCGGCTTCGGCTCGGGGCGCATCATTTCTTTCCGCGTAAAGTCGCCCGAGCGCCACGGCTGCGCCGTAATGCCACCAATGCTCGCGGGCAAAGTTTTCCACCAACTCGAAGGCTTCTTGTGTTCCCCCGGTTTCGCGCCGCAGCTCGGATTCATAACTGATCAATTCCCAAACGCCGGGATGCGCGGCGCGCGCTTGATCGAGAATCTCAAAAGCGCCCTTATCGTCGCCGGCTCGATGACGAACACACGCAAAATTCACCGCGGCGATCCATGTTCTTGGGTATTCTTTACTCACGCGTTCGTCGGAGTCGAACAAGGTCCGGAAAAATGTTTCTGCTTCGGCTGACTTACCTTCGTGAAGAAGGACGTCGCCAAGATTGATCCGCGCGGTCGGGTAACCCGGCGTGACTTCTAAAACGTGGCGCAACATCTTTTCGGCGGCGGCCCAATCGCCGCGAACAGCGTACACCTGCGCGAGATTTACCGAAACGCGTGCGCTTTCCCCGCCGGCGGCGGCCGTTCGTCGGTAGAAAATTTCCTCGTTCGCCCAATCGCCGCTTCGCACAAAACTGCGCACACTTAGACAACTTATCGCCAGAATTCCGAGTGTCGCGGTTGCGTAACGATGGCGGACCGGCAACTCGATCACGCATCCGAAAACGAAAATGAAAAAACCGACCAGCGGCAAATAGAGCCAGTGTTCTGCAACGGTCGCGTTGAGCTGGAACAAATTGGAGATCGGCAAATAGGCGAGGAGAAACCAACCGGCGCCCAAGACGCGTAACCTCTGGCCGCGACCTCTTTTGATCATGCCATATGCAAAAATCGTAAGCACTCCCAATCCCAAGATCGACAAATACTCAGTCCCAATGCGCTCCCGCCAATCAGCATTTGTTCGCCAGCCAATCGGATCGACCACGGTGCGTTCCATATGAAGGTTCGCCGGGAAAATCGCAAGGCGCGCATAATCGCCGAGGGCCCGCGCCATCAAGACCGCCCGCACGGGAGCCGTCCAGCCAGGTTGCGTCGGCGTTGTAGCGCGTTCGCCCGGGAGCTGGCGAAGAGCTGCGTAAACAGCCAAGAGCAAAACACAGCAAATGATCGCCCAAGCGCGTCTTCGGAAAACGATCTGCCTCTCAACAAACACCAGGTGGGCGATGAAAAGGACAACCCAAATGCAGCCGATCTCGCGCGAGAGCAACGCGAGCAAACCACAAAACGCGGCTGCCACGTAGAGACTAAACCGCCAGAATTGGAGCGATAGATCCTGCGCTTTTAGAAATAGCAGCCAGCCGGCCGCAGCGAAGAAAAACGCAAGGCTGTCGGCGCGACCGGAAATGTAATCAACCGCGGCGCTGTGTACCGGGTGAACTACCCATAACAACGCTACTATAAACGCGGCATGTGAGATCCAATTCGAGCGCGTCGCAACTCCAGTTTGAACTACGCGCGCGAAAATGAATGACGCGAACAGGCGCCGAAGAAGAAAATATAGAACGATTCCGCAGGCGGCATGGAGCAACACGTTCGTCAGATGAAATCCGAACTCGTCGGTATTCCAAAAGAAGTAATCGAAAATAAACGAAATATTTTGGACGGGCCGATAATGCGCAGAGAGCGAATCCAAAAATAGGTAATGCCGGAACGATTCTCCAATGAGAATGGGACTTTTAATAAACGGGTTGTCGCGCGCCAGATAAGCGTCGTCCCATATCCGCTGGCCTTGCAGCGCGGGGGAATGGATCAGGATCGCAAGCGCGACCAGAACAAAGCAACGAAACCAATTTGCGTTAATCAGACCAGCGATTGCTTTTGCCAGTGCGTGCAAGCGCGCGGGCCTTTGTTTGTTTCCTGGTCTAACGAGTGGAGTCGAAGCACTCATTGCTTATTAACTAAGAACGAGAGCATCCCTCCCCATTCGAAAGGATGCTCCCGTCATGAAAAGCAGCTGTGCCTACGGGCCGTAAGGCGACCAGAACCCAGTACTGGCAACGTCCGAAAGGGCCGCGTAGTCGGCTGGAGGTACCTGAGGAATTGTATCAACAGTCTGGGGACCGTAGGCAGTTCCGAGCAAGCTGTTGCCCGAATTA
>Ga0126380_10000209_pt1 | contig 16844 bp, 16 predicted proteins | sample PanSoiMetPlot_26_FD_92544 | JGI IMG/M metagenome (GOLD analysis project Ga0126380, IMG submission 92544) | Tropical forest soil microbial communities from Panama - MetaG Plot_26 | ecosystem: Environmental > Terrestrial > Soil > Tropical forest > Bulk soil | place: Panama | collected 2016-02-17
CCTGGAGGCAGAGGGGCATGACGTCCATAGTCTGACATTCAAGGTCCCGTTCTTTCCGTACGTGACTCACTTCGGCATCTGGGCGCAGGTCGCCTGCCTGATGCTGATGGTGTTCTCGGACAAACTGCGAGACCCTCTCTTCATCGGCATACCTTTCGTGATCGTGCCGATGGTCTGGTACGAACTACGGCGGCGCGGGGTAGCCATGCGGCGTCGGTCAGACGGGCGTACGTGATGTCACGGCTCTGCCCAAAAGGATGTGCGGTTTCACGGTGCCAGGGGCGGGACTGAACTCGAGGCCGAGGTCGTCCCGCTGCTGAGCCGGATCATGCGCCGCGAGCCGTGCGTCCTCTCACGGAGCTGCGACGCCATCCCCGCGCGCTCGCGATCGGCCACGTGCTCGCAGCCTTTCGCGCCGGTTCGTCAGTCGGTGCGTTGCGGCCTAGAACCTGGACACCGGGGCCGCATTGAAGGCCTCCCCAGCGGTGTAATTGTCGCCGTAGCTCAGCACGGCGCCGCCAGTGGCGACACCATTACCATTGCCGACGACGGTCGACTGAAAGAGGCGGGGGCGATTGCGGCGCCGTGATTTCAATTCCAAAATGGTTGTTGCACGCCGACACGGACCCGGTCAGGTGCATTTTCCACGGCACTATGGCCGTGACGGCGATGGCCCGGCCGGGCTCGGCGGCTTATCTGCTGAAAGAAGAGGCGACCGGCCATGGCGAGAACCTACCGTGACATTGCCATAGAGGACATGGTGCGAACCGTCGAAGAAGCGATGAGTCAGGTTATTGAGTGGTGGGGAGACCTGCCGCCGCCGATGAAGGAAGCCGTCGAGCAGTTTCGCACCCAACTGGAGGCGGCAATTGATTCCGTGGAATTTGTCAGAAGGGCACTCAACAGAGAAGTACACGAAACTGACCGCGGCAAAGGCCCTGCCTGACGTTTTGCTGCGGTGCATGAGTCCATGGCACATCGCGTCGGTTCGGTCGATAGCGGGGGAAAGATCATCGGCCGCATCTTCCGGCCGGGCAGGGCGCTTGACCGGCTTGACGGGCACCGGATTGCCGCAGCCTCCGCATTGCACGCTATGCTTGAGTGACAGAGTCTGGCGAATCTGTCACTGGTGCGCCCGCAACTCCAGCCGCTGCGCGCCGGCGGGATAGAAGCACGGCGCACCAAGCTTTATCTCTTTGACAACGGAACACGCATCCCGCAGAACCGGACCTGCGGCTCCCAACAAGGGACGCCCGGGTTGGACCGGGCGAACAACCGGATGTTTGGTCGAGGCGGTCCTGGATTGCCCCACCGGCTCTCCGTGGCGCGATCTTCCGATCATTTTCGGCAAATGAAACGGCGTGTTTGTGCGGCGATGTCGAAGCTGACGATGCCGGCCTTCTGGCGGTCTGCGCTCGTGGGGCTCGCCACCATCGTGGCGGCCGGAGACATCGCCAGCGCACAGCCGGCGGAGGGCCGGCTCAAGATCATTCGGGACACCGCAAGTCTGCGCATCGCCTATCGCACGGACTCGCCACCCTTCTCCTCCCTCGATACGGACAAGGGCAGGCCCGTCGGCTACACGATCGAACTCTGCGAGCGCATTGCCAAGTGGCTCGAGGGCGAACTCGGTCTCAGCGCTCTGGCGATCAAATGGGTTCCCGTGGATACGCAGACGCGGTTCGAAGCCATCATCAGCGGTGCCGCGGACATTGAATGCGGATCGACGACAGTGTCGCTCTCGCGCCTGAAGATCGTCGACTTTTCAAGCCTCGTTTTTGCCGAGAGCACCGGTGTCATGGTGAGGTCCAATGCGGGCATCAATCGCTTCGACGGCCTTGCCGGCAAGAGGATAGGCGTCGTGCCCGGCACGACCAATGCACGTGCCGTGCAATCTCAGCTCGCGCAGAAAAAGCTTGATGCTGCGATCGTGGAGTTCCGCGACCGCGAAGAAGGCGTTGCCGCGCTGGCGCGCGGAGAGCTGGACGGTTTCGCCACCGACAAGTCGGTGCTGCTGTCGCTGGCGCAGGCGACGAACGCGAAAAATCTCACGCTGCTCCCCGACGACCTGTCGTTCGAGCCCTTTGCCATCGTCCTGCCGCGTGGCGATCCGGACTTCCGGCTGGCCATCAACTCCGGGCTTGCGCGCGTGTTCCGCAGCGGGGAGATCATCGAGATCTACAGCAAGCACTTCCGTGGCGTCCCCCCGCACCTCTGGCTCGGCGCCGTTTTCACCTTTGGTGCGCTGCCGGAATAGGACCCCGCGGAGGCGGCCGGCAGGGCAGGCAAGGCATCGGCCTGTCGAGAAGAATCTCGCAACTGCGGGAGCCCAGGCAATCCTCGCTGCATGGCAGGCGCGCGTGCGCCGTGGCCTTGAAAATGACCGGGCATGGCAGGGATTGCGCGGCCTGTTCTGACCATTGGGCAGCACGATAGCCCTCGGCTACGGCACCTGCGATTTCTGGTTGGCTGACTCACCCGCCGCGCGTGCAAGAAACGTCCTTCGGCGGGCACCAATGGCGTATCGGTGCTTTGATCCAAATCATACGACGGAGACTCGGCATGCAACAACGCTTCCTCGAAGGCCGCACGGCGCTGGTGACGGGCTCGGTCCAGGGCATCGGGCTGGCCATTGCCAAAGCCCTGGCCTCGGCTGGAGCCCGCATTGCGGTGCACGGCCTTGCCAGCGCCGAGCAGGTCAAGAGCGCGGTTGGTGCCGTACGCGAAGCGGGCGCCGGCGATGCGCGTTTCTTCGATGCTGACATGCGCGACCCCGCGGCGATCGACAAAATGATGGACGCGGTGATGGCCTGGGGCAGCCTCGACGTCCTTGTCAACAATGCCGGCATCCAGCGCACCGTCAGTCTCGCCGAGGCGACGCGCGACATCTGGGATGAGATCCTCGCGATCAATCTTTCAGGCGCATTCCACACCATGCGGCGCGCGCTGCCGCCCATGTCCGAGCGCGGTTACGGCCGCGTCGTCAACATTGCCTCGGTGCACGGGCTCGTCGCCTCCGTGAACAAGGCGCCCTACGTGGCTGCGAAGTTCGGCCTGGTTGGGCTCTCGCGGGTCGCAGCACTCGAATACGCGGCGGCTGGCTCGCGCGACAGCGGCGGGGTCACTGTGAACTGCATCTGTCCAGGATGGACGGAAACGACGATCATCGAGCCACAGATCTTGGCGCGCGCGGCCGACTTCGGTGGCGACCGGAATGCCGGAATCAGCAGTCTGCTCGCGGAGAAACAGCCGAGCCTGCGGACATCGCGGCCGGAGGAGATCGGAGCGCTGACCTTGTGGCTTGCTCATCCTATGGCGCACAACATCACCGGCGCCGCCATCCCCCTCGACGGCGCCTGGACAGCACAATAAGGCGTCACGGGTTGTCTGTTTTGGCAGGCGGGACCCAGTACCGCGGTCGGCCGCGATGACGGCCGAGTTTGGACGCCGGCCGAATGCCGCGGCACTGCGGTCAGCCGGGGATGATTCGCGGAGATTCAGGCCCCCAATTTACCCGCCCGCTGCCGCGGCCACTGCGGCAGCAGGGGCAGGCAAGCCGTTGACCTGTCGAGAAAACCTCGGTCGACTGGGGTTGCTGCCGGAAGGGCAATGCTCGCGGCATGGCAGGTGCGCCTGCGCCGAGACCCTGCGTAACATGCCGCGTGCTGTGCCCGTGGCGCGGGAGGCGGCGCGAGCTTGTGGAAAAGGCGCCAACCGCCCCACCGTCGGCGAAATCGCCGGGCACGTTCCCGGCCGACCACCCGCCCGACCTTTCCCGCTGCGCGACGGTGCGCATCCGGCGCCCGTCCGCCGGGCGCCGGCCGCGCGAGCGTCATAAACATGTCATACGGCTGGGCCAACGGTTGGGGGGACGGTGGTCGACGGTACCTCCTCCGCACGATCGCGGCGGGGCGGGTGACCGGGAAGACCGGGCCGGGCGGGCCAGTGAAACGCGCGTGAGTGGAGGCTGAGATGCCCCGTGCAGCATTCGTCGCGGTCCTCTCGTGCACCATCCTGTCGTCGGTCGAGCCGACTTACGCCGAATGCCGGAGCCTGCCGCCCGCGTCCGAGCGCGCCGGCCATTGGCAGTATCGTATCGTGCAGGGCAAGCATTGCTGGTTCGGCCCGCTGAAGACCGGCGCAAGGGCGCAAGCGAGGGTCATCCGGCCGGTGCGCGTCGCCGCACGACCCAAGCCCGTGAGCGCGACCACCGGCCTCGAGCCTTCGCCCAAGCCGCCCGTCATCGTACCGGTGCCGCCGCTGCCGGCGCTGCCGCCGGAAGAGAACGACGAGGTTTGGCCGAAGCCGGATGCGAGCTTCGAGCAACGCTTCGAGGCGGTGCGCGGCGGCCGGTGAGAAGGCGCAAACTCCAGCCGCGCATGCGCCGCAGGATGACGCCGGCAATGACGCAATGTCAGGAGTCGCGCGGATGGGCTGTGCTCGCGACCGCACGGTCTTCTTGCAGCCAAGCCATCATCAAGGCCCAGGCAACCGACAAAACGATCGGCCCCAGGAACAGACCGCTGATCCCGTAGGTGATCGTTCCGCCGATGACCCCGATCAGGATGATGGGCATGGGGGTCGCCACGCCGCGCGCCATGACAATCGGCTTCAACACGTTGTCCAGCAGACCGACCAGGACCATGTAGACGGTGAACACCACGGCGTGCAGCGTCCCCATCGTTACCCAGGCCCAGATGACGATCGGTATCAGCAGCAGCGCCGGCCCGATCTGAATGATCGCGAGCAGCAGGACGAGGAAGGCGAAGAAGCCGGCAGCCGGCAAGCCCGCGACGAGAAAACCCAAGCCGGCAAGAAACGACTGGACCAGCGCGATGCCGACCACGCCTCGCGACACGTTGCGTATGGTATTGCCTGCGAGTTGCACCATCTCCTCGCCGCGGTCGCTGAGGATCCGGCGCGAAAACATCCTCAGGGCGTCAACCAGGCGCGGTCCCGGGGAGAACAGGAATCCGGCGATGATGATGGCGGCGATGAACTCCAGAAGGCCGAATACGACGGTTCCGGAGATGTCGAGCAGCTTGCTGCCGAGCGGCTTGAGCTTCGGCACCACTTCGATCACGGTCGCCTTCAGATCGGTGGCCGCAATCGTCCACAGCCGGTACACCTGCTCGCCGATCACCGGCCACGCTTTTACGGATTCGGCGGGCAAGGGAATCGACGGCAGCTCGGCGTCGAGCCGGCTCATCAGTGTCTCGACGCCGCCGATCAGGCCGAATCCGAGCCAGGCCACCGGGCCGATGACGATCATCAGGCACAGCAGCGTGATCAGCGTTGCCGCCAGCCGGCGGCTGCCGAACTGCTGCGCCAGCCAGTCGAACAATGGATAGAGCGCGACCGCCAGGATCGCGCTCCACAGCCCGACCGTCAGGAAGGGACCGACCACCTTCAACGACCAATATGCAAGCAGGCCGAGGAGGGCGATCAGGATCACAACGTCGACGGTCGGAGATTCGAACGGACTCTGAGCCGGGAATTTGTCTTTTTCGACAGTCATCGAGCGCTCGCTCAAACGCCTTCGGCGCCGGACACGCGACCCATTCGCGCGATCAGGCGCTCGGCCATGGGCCGGTCGATGATCTCGAACAGGCGGCTTTCGCCGTCATTGGCGTACATGTCTCCGGAGGCCACATCGAACCGCCAGCCGCTCAGGCGAAGCTCGCTGGTGATCTCCTCCCAAAAATCGTGTGCGCGTTGCGCACCCTGGAGAGTCTTCAGGGCGCAGGATTTGGCATAACAGCCATTCGGAGGGGCTTTTTGACCTGAATCAATATTCAAATGCAGGAGGCGGATGTCGCCTGCAATCCGCCGACGCATCGAGGGGCGTGCGGGTCATGGGCTTACGCTGCGAGGGCAAGTGCGATGCCGCCGACGGCGCTGATGACCACGACGACCAGCGGCGGCAATTCCCACATGACCAGGAGCAGGAATCCGACAAGCGCGAGGCCGAAGTCGCCCGGACCCATGACTGAAGTCGTCCAGACCGGATTGTAGAGCGCGGCGCCGAGAAGACCGACGACGGCGGCGTTGATGCCGCGCATCGCGGCTTGCGCCGATGCGCGCCGGCGGAAAGCATCCCAGAACGGCAATGCCGCGATCAGCGCGAGGATGCCGGGGACGAAAATGGCGACAAGGCCGATGGCTGCGCCCGCGACGCCGTTCGGAGGCAGCTTCATGACGGCCCCGAGATACGCCGCAAAGGTGAACAGCGGCCCGGGCACGGCCTGCGCGGCGCCGTAGCCCGCAAGGAAGGCGTTGTCGCTCACCCATCCATGCGCAACCGTCGCCTCGCGCAGCAAGGGCAACACGACGTGGCCGCCGCCGAACACGAGGGCGCCCGACCGATAGAACGCTTCGAACAACGCGACGGCCTGTGACTCCGTCAGCCTGGCGAGCACCGGCAGGCCGGCAAGGAGCAGGAAGAAGGCGGCCAGTGCGAACAGGGCTACGGGTCGCGAGACTTTCGCGAGGACATGTCCGTCGGTCGGAGTCTTGGCAACGTCCGCGCGACAGAGCCAGAGACCGGCGATGCCGCCGAGCACGATGGCGCCAATCTGGGCGATGGAGGAGGGGCTGAACAGTACGATCAACGTGGCGATCACCGCGATCGAGGCGCGCTCGCGATCGGGACAAAGGCTGCGCGCCATTCCCCAGACCGCCTGGGCCACGATGGCAACCGCGACCAGCTTGAGGCCGTGCAGGAGGCCCGACCCGATCGGTCCCGTCAGAGCGGTTGCGCCGTACGCGAACAGCACGAGAGCGATCGCCGACGGAAGGGTGAAGCCGGTCCACGCCGCGAGGCCGCCGAGATAACCGGCGCGCACGAGGCCGAGAGAGAAGCCCGTCTGGCTGCTCGCGGGGCCGGGCAGGAACTGGCAGAGCGCGACAATGTCGGCATAGGCGCGTTCGTCGAGCCAACGGCGCCGAACGACGAATTCCTGCCGGAAGTAGCCGATGTGGGCGATTGGACCACCAAAGGAACTCAAGCCCAGCTTCGTGAAGGCCAGCAGGACTTCCAGAGCCGATCCAGGACGGTCGCCGGTCTTGGTCGCCGCCGCGCTGCTGGCGGCGCTGTTTTCACTGTTCTTGTCCATGGGCGGCTTCTATCTCGCGCTCGTCGGAATGCTGCCGTGGGGAGTCGGCTACGTGACAAGGCCATCGTGGCCGGCGTGCTGCCGGAGGGTCAACGTAACTTCGCGTTCGGCCTATATTATGCTGGGTATGGCGTCGGCTGGCTGAACGGCAGTGCCGTAACTGGGCTGCTCGACGAGCAAATCGCGGATGGCTCTCATCGCTTTTGCCCTCCTGGTCCAACTCGCAGCCCTGCCTATATTTGCGGTCGCGCGGAGTCGGGAACCAAATACCTGACATAAGCGCCATGACCTGAGCCTTCACAGCACGAATCTTGCAGGACAGCGAAGAAAAATCTTTCGAAAAGGGGGCGCGCAATGATGGAGAGCCCGCATGACCACCTCTCGCGTCACCTCGAATGCGTCCAGTTCATGGGTGGATCGTCGTGAATTCGTGGTCGGCGCCGGTGCGGCCGGGATCGCGTCCGGCGCGGTATTGGCGAAAGCCTGTGCGCAGATGGCGTCGGCGCCCGACTACTCGCTCCGCATTGCGCCGCTCCGCCTCGAGCTTGCCCCCGGCAAAGTGATCGACACGTTTGGCTACAACGGCACCGTCCCGGGGCCGCTGATCCGGGTTCGCGAAGGGCGGCAGGTCAGCATCGACATCCGCAACGACACGGATATCGACGACATCATTCATTGGCACGGCCTCAAGGTGCCGGCCGCAAGCGACGGCGCCATGGAGGAGGGATCGCCGATGGTGGAGCGCGGCGGCACTCAGCGTTACACCTTCGCGGTCCAACCGGCCGGGACGCGCTGGTATCACAGTCACGACGTCGCCGGGACGGACCTGACCCGCAGCCTGTACGCGGGACTTTATGGATTCCTGATCGTGGAGCCGCCGAACGATCCCGGCCGCTACGACCAGGAGGTGCTGCTCGCGGGGCATCACTGGGAGCCGCGGTGGGTGAGCATGCAGGACATCCGGCAGGGGCCGCCGCCGGACAACGGCCTCGAAGTGCTTTACGCATCGGCGTCTTTCAACGACCGGATGCTGGGACACGGTGAGCCGGTCCGCGTGCGCGAAGGCCAGCGCGTTCTGTTCCGGCTGCTCAACGCGAGCGCGACTCAGAACATGACGCTGGTGCTCGCCGGGCATCGCATGACCGTCGTGGCGCTCGATGGCAATCCGGTGCCGTCCCGGCAAAGCGTCGAGGCGGTGTTCCTCGCACCAGCGGAACGTGCCGACGTGGTCGTGGAGATGAACCGGCCGGGCGTCTGGATATTCGGCGGGATCCGGGACGAGGACCGCAGGATGGGCCTGGGTACCGTCGTCGAGTACGCCAACGCGCGCGGCGAGCCGCAATGGGCAGCGCCTGCCAATTCGGCGTGGGACTATACGATCTTCGGCGACCAGCGGCCGGTGCCCGCGCCCGACGAGCGCATCGAGCTTCTCTTCGAGAAAGTGCCGGGCGGTCGCGGCGGCTATAACCGCTGGACACTGAACGGACAGTCGTGGCCGAATACAAGGCAGCTGATCGCGACGGAGCCGGGAAGGCGCTATCGCCTCGCCATGACCAACAAAAGCGGCGACAACCATCCGGTCCACCTGCACCGGCACACCTTCGAGGTGACGAAGGTGGGCGACAAGGCGACCGCTGGAGTGATGAAGGACACCGTCAACATGACGCGCTTCAGCACGGTCGAGATCGATTTCGTCGCGGACGATCCGGGACCTTCACTGCTTCACTGTCATCACCAGGACCACCAGGACGAAGGTTTCATGGGCGTCGTAACCTATCTCGGATAGTGAACCGACATCGCAGAATGACCGAGTCTGGGCCCGGAGCGGACATTTCGGCAGCAGCGCCATGGATCGAAATTCGATGTCGATAGATCGTCGTGCGTTCCTGGCGGCTGCGACCGGTACAGCCATGGGGCTTCTCACCCCGGGAACCAGTCGAGCGCAAACGGATATCAGCGCGCTCGTTGTCGTTGCGTATGAGGACACTGGACAGCAGATTGCATCTGACTTCATCGGGCTCAGTTACGAATCGGCGATCCTTGCCGCTGGCGACTATTTGGCCCCGGATAATAGATCCGTTCTCGGACTCATCAGATCGCTCGGCCAGAGCGGCGTTATCCGCATCGGCGGCAATAGCAGCGAGCGCACGATCTGGCGTGCCGCCGACGTCAAATCAATGGCATCTGACGGATTCGTTATTACACCGGCGAACATCGATCGTCTTGCTGGGGCCATGCGCACCCTTCAATGGAAGCTGATCTACGGGCTGAACCTCGCGCGCGGCACACCTGAAGAAACAGCCGAGGAGGCGGCCTATGTGTCACGCGCGCTCGGCGCGAATTTCCTCGCTTTCCAGATCGGCAACGAGCCGGATGGATTTGGCCGCTGGACTGCTGTCCGGCCCAAGACCTACAGCGCGACGACGTATCTCGAGGAATGGCACGCATTCCACACCGCGATTCGCAAACGGGTTCCTCATGCCCTTTTCGCCGGACCGGATGTAGCTGCCGAGACGGATTGGGTAGCCGCATTGGCGGAGGGACATCCGGATGGCCTCGTGCTCTTGACGCGCCACTATTATGCCGACGGTCCGGCGGGTGCAGCGCATGTGACACTCGACAACCTGCTGCGCTCAAGCGGCCGGATCGTGCCCGTATTGGAAGAGCTCACGCGCTGCAGTCGCGCATATGGTCTCCCCTACAGAATCACCGAAGCGAATTCGGTCTATAATGAAGGCCAGCCGGGGGTGAGCGACACGCTCGGCGCCGCGCTGTGGGGCCTGGAACTCATGTTTGAGGCCGCGGCAGCTGGCGCCGCCGGAGTGAATTTGCATGGGGGGGTGCACAATGCCCGTCCGCACGAAGACAAGGCATATACGCCGCTCGCCCGTAGCACCGACGGTCACTCGCGAGCGGCACCCCTGTATTATGCGATGCTGATGTTCGCGCAGGCGGCCCGAGGCGTGATTGTCCCCGCTCGCCTGGTTTCAAGCACAAGTCAACTCAACGCCTTTGCCGTGCGCGCGCCGGAGGGAACCCTTCGGGTCTGTCTGATCAACAAGGATTTCAGGCACGGCGAGCGCGTGCGGATCGATCCAGGTCGGAGTTTCGTTGCTGCGTCGATCATGCGGCTGACCGGACCAGCCCCCAACGCGACCACGGGCATCACGCTCGGCGGTTCGAGCGTCGACGAATTGGGCGCATGGACCTCAACAAGCGAGCTGGCGCATCTGGTCGATCGCGGGATCACGATCGATCTACCCGCCGCAAGCGCCGCCCTCGTGTCGATGCACGCATGAAGCCCTTTGGCCCGGCTGCCGCCTAAGGCGCATCAGTCTGCAGGTCGGGCCGATGGCTGAGCGCCGACCCGAACTCGATACGTTCGTCAGGAACGACATCGAGAAGTGGCGGAAGGCGATCGAGGCCGCCAAAGTCCCGGTCGATTGACGCTCTTTGATCCCCCGTGTCGATTGTTCTTGCGCTCGCTGCGGCTGTCGCGCCTTGCCCGCGAAGTCGCAGCAGCGCGGCGCCCTGTGGGCCATGCGCGTGAACCAGTTTTTTCCTCGGTCATTCGCATCCAGACCGACCGCGGCCAGCACGTCGTCACCACGGGACCCTACGCCTTCGTCCGCCATTCCGGATACACCGCGGGGATTCTGATCATCGCGGCAGGCGGACCCGCGCTCGGATCGTGGCTCGCGGCCGCGCTGGTTGTGATCTTCAGCCTGCCGTTCCTGCTCTATCGCGTTGTCACGCAGGATCGAATCCTTCAGGCAGAGCTGGCGGGCTATTCGGATTACGCCGCGCGGGTCCGATGGCGGCTCGTCCCGGGCATCTGGTGAGAGCCAAAGAATTGACTCGTCATGCGCGGGCCGAGGGGCTGACCCGCGCATCGATCATTTCGCTCGCGACTTTGACGGGATTGTCGGAGTCGAGCATGCAACAACCAAGTACCGGTCATGACCGCTTGCCGGCTGCGCCCTCAAGCCGGATCAATCGGTGCGCGTAGACGGCGGATACCAATGGCCTGCGCAGCTCGAACTCGTTATGACTCTCGCCGCACGGAGACGGCTAGGACCGACAGAAGAACTGCCTCTGCGACACGCAGGAAAATTTCAGCAGTTGCATTGTCCTTCCAACACCACTTTCCGAGACAATTGACAGCTTATTCCAATCGTGAAGTAATATTTTTTCTCGGCTGGCATTATGCCGGGATCAAGACGACTGGGGAGGTTTGCTCGAGGTGGACTGCCCCCGCGCGCCAGGCATTCTGCCGTGCTTTCCGTTCATCGCCGTTGAGCGGATTACTCAGTAGTGCACTGCCAAAGTGCAGCTTTGAGATAATTTCCGCCGGCATTAATCCCTCCCCAAACATCCTCGCGAGGATGAAAGCCGTCCGCATGCTCTCGTGCGGCGACCATCCCGCTCGTCAAGTGAAGGGAAGGAAACGAAACATGTGCCCCAAGACAAACAGGCCGCTCCGCTATCTCGTATCGGTTGTCGGGCTCGGTGCAGTGATTGGCTGGAGTTCGCCGAGTGATGCGCACGTCGAACGGATCGTCATCGATCAGACCGTCACCGTCAACTTTACGCCGATCATTTTGGGAACTTCGACTCCCGGTCCCTCGACATCCTATACGATCTATACCGGCCGGATATTTGGCGAACTCAAGCCGCATGACCCACACCACAACAAGATCATTACAGATATCGACCTTGCGCCCACAACTAACGGCAGGGTGCACTACATTGCCAACTTTGAGATTATCACACCGAGCGATCCGACACAGCGCAGCGGACTGATGGTCCACGCGGTGCCAAACCGCGGAGGCAACGCGATCAATACAAATGCGCTGATACAGGGTGCGACCTATGTTCAGAGTGGTTGGCAGGGCGACCTTCTGGCGCAATGCTCACCGTTCCCGGCGATCCCGTATCCCTGCTTTGATCTGAACTCTGGACCTTACGGCAGCCTGGACCCGACTACCGGGGCCTTTACTGCTCCTAGGGTACCTGATGTGGCGGGTGCGTCGGGCCTCAAGAGTTTGGCGAATTACGTCGTACAGGTGCCGGTGGCAACCACCGACGGCAAGGCGCCGAACGGAAATAATTCTATTACTGGTCGGGTGTACGGTCACGTGTGCACGGGTACGAATGGCTGCGGCTTGGCGGTCGGGAGCGCGCCTACAAGTACGGCGCAGCTGGTAATTCAGGGGCCGGCATTTTCCCCTTACCAGCCGGCAAGCTTGGACACGAACCAGGCTCAGTTCTGGACCGTAACGTCTCAAACCTTTGCCGGCGTCAATAGCGCAAAGACGCCAATCCCGAGCGGCCAGTGGGCCTGGGCATATTGCCCCAATGGTTGGCCCGGTACGCCAAATCCCAACTGGATCTGCTTGAACGGCGCCACGTTCAACCCCAACCTCCTGTACGAAATGGTCTACACGGCGAAGAACCCGTTGGTGCTTGGGGTCGGATTTGCCGCGTTTCGAGACCTTGGCTCTTTCCTGCGCTACGAGTCGGTTGCCCCGGGCGGCGGTTCGAACCCGATCTCCGGTACCGTCCGCAGGACATACACCGTTGGTTCGTCGCAGTCGGGCGCATTCCTCCATGGCTTGATCTTCTGGGGCTTCAACCAGGACGAACAGAATCGCATTGTCTTTGACGGCGCCTGGCCGCAGATCGACGGGCGGATGATGGTCATGAACCTCCGTTGGGGCCTGCCGAATAACCTCATGTATCTTTACATGGGCGGCGACGAAGCACCGGTCTGGTGGGCCGACTATCCAAACTTCGCCCGTGGCCTTCCGTCGAACGGCATGCTCCACCGCTGTGCGGAAACCCGTACATGTCCGGAGGTCCTGGAAACCTTGGGTTCGGCGGAGCTCTATTCTGAAAAGATGTCAGCGAGCCTGTGCGGCTTCACTTGCATTGCCGACATTCCGCTGCCTTCGAATGTCTATCGGTACTACTCGCCAGGCGCTACGCATGGCGGGGGCTCGGGCAGCTTCAACTGGGTTTCCCCGACTGCGGTGACCGTACCGGCGGGTCAGTCGCTTGCCAATAATCCAATCCCGTTGACGTTTACCAACAACGCGTTGCAGTACGCTTTCATCCAATTGATCATGTCGGGTACGCCGATGCCGGCAAGCGTCTATCCCACGCTCGCGCGCGGAGAACTCGTGCCCAACACCGCGGCGGCCGAAGGATTTCCCAATAATATCCCTGGCCTTACGTATCGAGGGGATCAAGCCTGGCCGCCGTTTGTCTATGACTTCGGACCGGGCGAGAACTACGACCAAGAGAGTGGCATACCAACTATCCAGCCACCAATCATCAAGAGTGTGCTGCCCGTCTACGCGACGAAAGTGAATGCGGACGGCAACGAGAATGTCACTGGCTTGCCAACTGTGCTGGGAGAGGCCCCTCTGGGCACATATGTGGGTTGGAACTTGGCCACGACCGGCTGGTATGGGCCCAATGCAAGTAACGGCCCGGGAAGCGTCGGCCAGGTGTTTGCTGGGGCCGGCAACAGCGGAGGCTATTTGCCCTTCTGGGACAGCCAGGCTCACCGCATAGCCGCCGGAGATCCGCGTCTGTCACTCGAGGAGCGATACGGTACCCATGCCGGCTATGTCTGCGTTGTGACGGCCGCTGCAAATAAGGCTGTCAAGCAACGCTTCCTTCTCGCATCGGACGCACAAACGCTGATTGCGAATGCGACCGCGTCAAACGTGCTCGGGCCTCCCTTCGTGCCGACGCAGGAAGATACGGCCCTGGCCAGTTCTTTGTGCGCGCAGGCATCGGGACCATAGTAAGGCAAGTTGCCTCAGCGGGAGAATAGTGGATGGCGGATCAGGGCAACCTGACCCGCCATTTATTTCAGCGGTGGCCAAGCGGGTTTCGAGCTATTGCACCAGCGCCATGGCGGCCAAGATCGTGTTCGAGTTGGGCCGGCGTCACCGCCAGTCATGGGTGTCGCGCGGTAGCCGCGCAAAAGATATTCCGCGCCGACCCCGACAGGAGATGACGATGCCGCCGCTCAAGAACGGTGGATTGGCGCCCTGCACAGTGCTGCCAGCGGGGCGGCGGGATGAATCCTCATTTGCAGGGTTTTCCCTTGGAGGTTCACATGATCCGCATCGTGCTTGCTGCCGCTTCCTGCCTGGTGGTCTCTGCCGCTGGCGCCCAATCCCCCGCGCCGCGCAAGGCGACCCTGTCAGAAGGCGTGCGCTTCTGCCCGTCCTGGGCCGAGGCGCATGAGCGCATGATGGCGAGCCTCAACAACAAAGGCCGCAGACCGCCCGGCGCTCGCTGGAAGGGTTGTGTGGTCATCAAGAAGGGAACAGAGGTCGAGGTCGTCGCAAGCAACGATCAGAGTACGGAGATCGTCTACAGGAAGAAGCACTGGTTTGCCGATCAAGGCATTTTCTGAAAGGAGAGGACAGACATCGCCTCGGCGAATCTCCCTGGTTCGATGCTCGGCTTGGCCCGCCCGCCGCAGCGAAGTGCATGGGAATGGCCCGAAATCGATTCCCTCAACCGGCAACGATCCAGGCCGGATCGAACCATCGGTCCGCCACGCCGTCGTAGGGGAGCCGCGTGATGTCCCAATGGCGGATGAACGGGGCGTAGGCGGTCCAGACCGGGGGGCCTCCGCCGATATAGATCACGCGGTCGGGATAGCGGGCAATCACGTCTGCCGGCTGATCGCTGGAGCGTATCGCCACAACGGTGCGGTCCGCATGGGCAAAAGCCGGGACGGAAGCATAGGTTGCGGGGCCGAGCAGGATGACGTGGCCGCGCGTCAGCTCGAAGAAACGCTGGACGTCCGCGGTGTATTCAAGGCCCTTCGCGCCTTCCCACGGCATGCGCCCGTTGAGGCCGAGCTGACCGCGCCGACCGATGGCGCACATGGCACGTATATCCGGCATCGCTCCGCCTTTCCGCGACGGGCCCCCAAGAAGGGGCGCCCCTGGCTTGGCGGAGTGTGCCGGGTTTGGTCGGAGTCGTCATCACGTTCCGGCCCGAAACGACCCGGGCAGAGCGGACTCGCTCTGCCCGACCCGGCAGGTCCGAGAAGCGCCGATATTGTTGCACTGGCATAAAGCTCACGCGCACGCAAACCATCGTGCAAGGGGCGAGCCACGGCGATTTTCGCTACACGCGGCAGAAAGATTGATTGTCGCATTCGGGCCAATAGGGGTTCCACGTCGGTCTTTGCAGGATAGGCTTCAATTTGGCTCGCCCCTGATGGTAGCTCGTCAGCGCGCCCCGATATTCGCCGAGGAATGTCCACGCCTTCGATGACAACAGCTCTCGAACAAAAGCTGGCTCCCTTTTCCCGACTTGGGTTGGCTCATCTGCCAACGCCCCTTGAGCCATTGAGGCGGCTGTCGGCTTTCCTGGGTGGACCGCGACTTTGGGTCAAGCGAGAAGACGCGTCTGGCTTGGGCTTTGGTGGCAACAAGTTACGGAAACTGGACTACGTTCTATACGACGCGGTCGCATCAGGCGCAGATACGCTTGTGTCGGGTGGCGTCGTTCAGTCGAACAGCCAGTGCCAGGTCGCTGCAGCAGCAGCCAAGCTCGGCCTCGAGTGCCATCTTGCCGTTTACCACGGCCGTCTCGAACCACCGACTGAGGAGTACCTGACCTCCGGCAACGCATTCCTCAATCGGCTGTTCGGCGCACATCTTCATGACGTGCCCTGGACAGGCGATCGCAACACGGCGATTCGCGATCTCGTCGCTTGGCTCGAAAGCAAGGGGCGCAAGCCGTACTTCGTGCCGTACGGCGTTTCGAACGACCTTGGCGCCATCGCCTATGCGACGACGATCGTCGAAATCGAGGCCCAAGCCGCAACGCACAGTTTCACTCCAGCCGCCATTGTTCACTGCACTGGCAGTGCAGGAACGCAAGCCGGCCTTGTGGTCGGCGCCTCGATCGCCATGCCGCGCACGCGCATCGTCGGTATAGACATTGATGCCGAGCCAGAGCGGGTTCGGGCCGATGTCATCCGCTACGCCCGCCTCGCGGCGGAGCGACTGGAGGTACCGTTCGATGAAGCGGATGTTGATGTGGTAGCCGGGCACGCAGGCCCGGCGTACGGCGTTCCACATGCCGCGAGCATGGAAGCGATCCGTCTCGCCGGACGGCTCGAAGCGCTTCCGCTCGATCCGGTCTATTCGGGTAAAGGTCTGGCCGGCTTGATTGCGCTCGTCCGCAGCGGCCGCTGGCAAAAGGACGAGGATGTCGTCTTCGTACACACCGGCGGATCGGCCGCTCTGTTCGCCTATCAGGGCGCGCTCGCCATCTGAAGCATGCGAGTATCTCGGGTTCCGAGGGGCTGGCCGAAGGCCAGATCTTCGAAGCCGTCAGGCCGACGACTTCGCCTATTCCACGACGCAATCTGCTTCGATCTCGACGAGCCACGTGGGATCGATGAAGCCCGAAACCTGGACAAACGTGCAAGCAGGGCGAATGTCACGAAAGACCTCGCCATGCGCGCGGGCGGCATCGCGCCAACGCGAAATGTCCGTCAGCATGATCCGCGTTCGAATGATGTTCGCTATCGTTCCCCCCGCCGCGGCGACAGCTTCGCCGATGATTTCGAGACAACGGCTCGCTTGCCCGTAGACATCGCCGGGAGCTGCGGTACCTCCCGCCGCTGCAATCGGAGCCGTCCCTGCAACGACGATAATCTGGCCAACTCGTACGGCGCGGCTA
>Ga0126380_10000212_pt1 | contig 16759 bp, 15 predicted proteins | sample PanSoiMetPlot_26_FD_92544 | JGI IMG/M metagenome (GOLD analysis project Ga0126380, IMG submission 92544) | Tropical forest soil microbial communities from Panama - MetaG Plot_26 | ecosystem: Environmental > Terrestrial > Soil > Tropical forest > Bulk soil | place: Panama | collected 2016-02-17
CATGCCGGTCTCCGGCACCGGCGGGCCGCCGGGCTTGAGCGTGTTCCACGGCGCGTTGGTGGCGATCTCGAGGTGATCCACCGTGCCGGAGGGGAAGTGATCGATCACCCAGGCGCGCAGCGGTGGCAGCACGAAGGCCGGCCACAGCCGCTTCAGGGTCAGCATGGTCATGCGCGTGCCGATGATGCCCATGCTCAGGCGCGGCTCGGCCTCGGAATAGTCGATCTCGGCCGAAAGCGACACGCCGCCGGCCATGCCCATCAGATCGCCCTGCTTGACGGCGATGAGCCGCTTGGCGGTGTCGATGCGGGCCTGCAGCGCGATGCGGTCGAGCACCAGGGGGGGATCGCGCGTGCGCTCGGCCGAGCCGAGCATGACCGATCCGTTGTTGACGATCAGCGTCCAGGGGTCGCCCGCCTGCTGCGGCGGCTGCAGATGCGCGAGGAACCGGATGCGGTTGGCCCCCGATTGGAGCGCCACCGGGATGTGAAGAACATGGTTGGCGGCATCCCAGTGCATTTCCACCGAGGTCTCGTCTACCAGGATGCGGCTCGCCGGCGTATGTCCGGCGCCGATAAAGCCGGCACCCGAGATGATGCGGCCCTTCACCATCTGCACCGTGCCGTCGGCGCCGATCTCCGCCTGCACGATGGCGGAGATCGGCATGTCGGCCTCGAACGTGTCGTCTTCGACCCGCAACGCCAGCAGCACGTCCTTGGGCGAGACGTCGCGAATGACGGCTTCGATGGCGCGGCGGCCTTGGCCGCGCGGCGTCATCGTGGCGGTCAGCGACCACGGCCCGTCAGCGCCGGTCGACGTGATGGCGAAGGCGACGCCGCCCTCGCGCGGCCGCGTCAGGCTGAAATTGATGTTGTCGAAGCTCCAGCGCTTGCCGCTGCGGCTGTCGTCGACCACCAGGCTGCCGTTCTTGAGCCCGACCTCGGCAAGTTCGCCGCCGTCGAAGCCGAGCGCATCGAGGCTGTCGAACCACGACAGCAGCGCCGCAAGGCCCTCGCTCGCCGCATCGGCATCCGGGCGCGGCGCATCGGCAACCGCGCCGGTGACGATGCCGGCGGCCTGGGGCATGGCGGTGACGACCGGGGCCGCGGCGATCGGGCGCTGCTCGGCGCCCGCGAACACATTCACCTGGCCGTCGGGATCGACGCGCACCGCCATTTTGGCGCCGATCAGGCTCAGGCGCGTGGCCTGCACGCGGCCGGCCAGCAGGCTCGTTCCCGACAGGCCGACCTCGGCCTTGGGCGCGCTGGCGATCACGGCGCCGTCGCGCGCGCGCACCACGATGTCGCGCAGGCGCAAGGCGGTGCGCCCGTCGTCGTCGCGTTCGAGCTGCGTTCCGCCGACCTCGACGCTATGGCCGCCGCCCAGGCGTTCCTCCACCGCCGAGGCGAGCCACGGCGTCGCCAGATCGAGGGACAGAGGCCCGTTGTTGAGCCGCCACCACAGCGCGCCGAACGCCACCACCATGAACGTGGCCAGGGCGGCGCCGCCATAGACCAGGCGCCGCGTCAACGGCCGCTCCATGAGCTCGTGCAGGCGCCACACGATGCCCTGCACATCGAGGTCGTGCAGGCGCCACACTGTGCCTCGCACATTGCGGTGCGACCGCGCGGCCATGACCGCACGCCAATGCAGGTGTACGGCCGCCCAGGTCCGGTTCAGCGCCGAGACGCCTGCTCTGATGTGCCTCTGTGTCATACCGTAACGGGCATCCCCCCAGCTGCCGAATCGACCCGCGCAAGCGTGCCGGCCCGGCAGTACCGCCCCGCCGCGCGCGACCTCGCGCGGCGACCCACCGATTTCCCCAGCCCGGTTGAAGCGCACCCAACGGCGGGGCCGCCCCCGCATGTCGCTCCGCTCATGCGGGCTCTGGCGAGATCCCCGTATAGTATCCCGCTGGAGGGCAAAATGACCCTCAGAAAGCGACGAAAGGAAGGCACATGACCGGCCTCGCGGCCGGCGCCAGGGCGCCGGCTTTCACCCTGCCCCGCGACGGCGGGGAGACCGTTTCGCTCGCCGACTACAAGGGTCGCAAGCTCGTCCTCTATTTCTATCCCCGCGCCGATACCCCGGGTTGCACCCGCGAGGCGATCGCCTTCTCGGCGCTGACGAAAGCTTTTGCCAAGGCCGATACTGCGGTGCTCGGCGTGTCGGCCGACCCAGTGCCGGCGCAGGATGCGTTCAAGGCCAAGCACCGGCTCACCATCCCGCTGGCCTCGGACGAGACGCGCAAGATGCTCGAGGCCTATGGCGTGTGGGGCAAGAAGTCGATGTACGGGAAAACCTTCATGGGAATAGTACGCACGACCTTTCTCATCGCGCCGGACGGAAAGATTGCCCGCGTGTGGAACAACGTGAAGGTCGACGGCCATGCCGAGGACGTGCTCGCCGCCGCACAGGCGCTGTGACTGCAGGAAATACAGGCCGTTCAAGGGATTTCTTCTCGTCCGCCGGCGACGCGACGCACCACCATAGGACAAGATTGGTTTACGGAAAATTAACCAGTCAAAGATCCACCTTATTGAAAACAAAAGCACAATCCTTTCAGGAACTGTGTTCTGGCAACACCCGCGCGACAATCTTGGCCCCGTACTGAGCTGCCTGACGGTGGCGGCGGCGCGGCTGCCGTCCGACACGAGCCGAAGCCGCACAATGGCGAGCGGGTGGCGGCAAAGGTGTCGGCCGGCGGATCCTCATCCGAACCATTTCGTTCGGGCGAACACTAACAAACAGGCTCGCTCCTTATGGATGGCCCGGTGAGCGCGATCCTGACCTATCATCCGCGCAGGGGAGTCGTTAGCGCCGTGGCAGGGCGGAAGCTCTTCCATTTGGCTACGCAACAGAGATCGTCGCCTGCCTCGGCCTGGGAACACCAGTACGAATTCAGACCGGGGCAGTACACGCTGTGGGACCACGCGTTCGTCCTTCCTCACGTGGACAACGAAGACAACACGTCACGCATCCGCACGGGACGATCCCAGCTGGCCGCCAAAATCCTCAAGTATCGCCGTCACCACACATCCTTCGGGCCTGCCATATGCATAGAGAACAGAGACGCCGGGTTCTACATTCATGGATGGCCTCCATGTAACCTGAGACGATGCATCGTCATTGCCTACGGCCTGGAGGCATTGATCGATGCATTGCTATTGGAAGATCAAGTGTCGTTCCGCGTTGAGCACTGAGCAAGCGCGAGGAGATTGCGGCTGGTGAGATGGTCCCTATCCAGGGTGATGGCGACAAGCCGGCCGAACCCGTCGCAACGATCATGACCCGGCGCGCCGTTTAGCGGTCGACTATCCCGACCCGAAAGGCCGCTTGGGCAGGGCCGGCATGTCGGTCTCGAACGTCGCCTTGCAGTCCGGCCTCGTCGTCGTGCCGTTCTCGACAATGTTGATACGCGCGGTCCCGTCGGCAGGCATGCCCTCTCCGGCCGGTGCGTCTTGCTTCGCCAAGCCCAGAGGCGCTTTTTCTTGGCGGTAGGCACTGTCTCGAGACAACAACGAGACCGTGGTGGATCGCGAAAGAACAAGGCCAGAGAGTCGTGCCGTTCTCGGAAAATTAACCATGAGTTGGTGAGATTGGCCCGCTTCGAGGTTGCGTGCGCCGGTCGCCCTGATCGGCGCGGGGGCGCTGATGCCGCACCGTCGTATCCACCGCCACGGCAGTGATGCTCATGATCACGCCGACGCGTATGCCCAGCCGCCGCTGGCGCCCATCCGGCGCCGATCGAGCGCGCTCGACTACACGCTCGGTCACGCCGGCCGCCAGGTGCGGCTCGGACCGGTCGCGTTCTGGACCGTGGTCGGCACCCTGGTCATCATGGCGGTGTGGTCAGTCGCCACCGCCACCTATTTTGCCTTCCGCGACGACCTGCTGACTCGGCTGATCGCCCGCCAGGCCGAGATGCAATATGCCTACGAGGATCGCATCGCCGACCTGCGCGGCCAGGTGGATCGCCTGACCAGCCGCCAGCTTCTCGACCAGGAGCAGTTCGAGCAGAAACTCGACCAGCTCATGCGCCGCCAGGCCACGCTCGAGTCGCGCGCCGCAACGCTGGGTAACGCGGCCGGTGGCGCCGATCCCATGCCCACCGGTTCGATCAAGCCGCCGGCGCGCACGTCGGCGAGCGAGATGGCACCGCCAAAGCCGTCGCCGATCAACGACACCGTCATCCTGGTGGCGCCGCCCGACCGCGAGGCGCGGCTCGAATCGCGCGCGCTGCCGACCGAGACGACCCGCGTCGCTGCCAGCCGGACGAGCGGCGGCATCGAGGCGGCGCTGGCGCAACTCCAGGACTCGCTCGACCGGGTCGAGACGCGCCAGGCGCAGGCCCTGAACGGGCTCGAGGAAAGCTACGACGCCAAGGCGCGGCGCATGCGCACCGTGCTCGCCGACCTCGGTGTCGACGTCGGCAAGATGCCGGCGGCAGCGACCGGCGGTCCCTTCGTGCCGGTCACGACCGTGCGCGGCGGCGACGGCGGCGCGTTCGACCGCCAGCTCTACCGCATCAATCTGTCGCGCGCCCATGTCGATCACCTCAACCGCGCCATGGTCAAGGTGCCGGTGCGAAAGCCGCTTGCCGGCGAACTGGAGTTCTCGTCCGGCTTCGGCGTCAGGATGGATCCGTTCATCCGCTCGCTCGCCATGCATACCGGGGTCGACATCCGCTCCAGCACGGGCGAGCCGGTACGCGTCACGGCCGCCGGAAAAGTCGTGTTCACCGGCTGGAGCGGCGGCTACGGCAAAATGGTGGAAGTCGATCACGGCAACGGCCTGTCGACGCGCTATGGCCATCTCTCCGCCATCGACGTCAGCGAGGGCCAGAGCGTGCGCGTCGGCCAGGTCATCGGCAAGGTCGGCTCGACCGGGCGCTCCACCGGCCCGCACCTGCACTATGAGACCCGCGTCGACGGCGACGCGGTCGATCCGCAGAAATTCCTGCGCGCCGCCATCCGGCTCGGCGGCCTCTGACCCTCTGATCCGCTCCCCACAGGCCACCGGCGCGCCGCGCGGCCTGCGCGCATGTGCCGCGCGTGCCAGGCGCACGTCGGAATCTCGACCCTCCCCTATTCCTGCATAGACCTGCATAATTCCGCTCAAATAACGTAATTTGACCGCTCCGGTAGCCGGTGCAACATTGCGCCATGCCCGAAGCTTCGATCATCGACCTGATCCTGTCGGCGGATCCGGCCCTCGTGCAGATCGTCAAGCTGTCGCTCGCGGTCAGCCTCACCGCGGCGGCGTGCGCGGCATTGATCGGCGTGCCGTTGGGCGCCGTGCTGGCGCTCACGCGCTTCCCCGGACGACCGGCGATCGTTGTCGTCCTCAACGCCCTCATGGGCCTGCCGCCGGTGGTGGCCGGCCTGACGGTCTATCTGCTGCTGTCGCGCTCGGGCCCGCTCGGCTCGTTCGGGCTCCTGTTCACGCCCCCGGCGATGATCATCGTGCAGACGATTCTGGTCACGCCGATCGTGGCAGCGCTGGCACGGCAGACCATCGATGATCTGTGGGTCGAATACAGGGACGAACTTGCCGCCATGAATGTCGGGCCGCTGCGCCGCGTGGCGACGCTGGTCCGCGATGCCCGCCTGAGCTTGGTCACCGCCCTGCTCGCCGGTTTCGGCCGGGCGGTGGCGGAAGTGGGTGCTGTCATGATCGTCGGCGGCAATATCGACGGCTTCACCCGCACGATGACCACGGCGATCGCGCTCGAAACCTCCAAGGGCGATCTGCCGCTGGCCATGAGCCTCGGCCTGGTGCTGATCGCGATCGTGATCGTCGTCAACGCGCTGGCCTGGAGCGTGCGCCGGATCGACGAGCGGCTGGCAGGGTGAGCATGCGCGACGCCGTCTCCGACGTGCCCATCCGCTTCGCCGACGTCGGCCTGCGCATCCGCGACGTGACAATCTTGGACGACGTTTCGATCACGCTGGCCTGTGCCGCCACGACCGTGCTGATCGGGCCGAACGGCTCCGGCAAGAGCACGCTGTTGCGGCTTGCCATGGGCCTGCTGCAGCCGACCAGCGGCCGCATCACCTGGGGTGGCCGCGCCGATGTGCCGCCCACCCGGCGCGCGCTCGTGTTCCAGCGCCCGACCATGCTGCGCCGCACCGTCGCGGCGAACCTGCGCTACGCCCTGGCGGCGGCAGGATGCCCCCGCGGGGTCCGCGGCGAGCGCGTGGCCGATCTGCTCGCGCTCGTGGCGTTGAGGGATCTCGGAGAGCGTCCAGCGCGGCGCCTGTCCGGCGGCGAGCAGCAGCGCCTGGCGCTGGCACGCGCGCTCGCCAAGGAGCCGGACGTGCTGTTTCTCGACGAGCCGACGGCCAGCCTCGATCCCGCCGCCACCAAGGCGATCGAGGATCTCATCCGCACCATCGCGGCGCACGGCATCAAGGTCGTCATGGCGACGCACGATCTCGGCGAGGCGCGGCGGCTCGGGACCGACATCGTGCTGATGCATCGCGGGCGCATCGTCGAGCACGCGGGCACCAAGGAGTTCTTCTCCGCACCGCGCACGGCGGAAGCGCGGAAATTCATCGCCGGCGAACTGCTGGTTTGACAATCAGATGGAGCGAAGCATGAAGCTGATCCACGCATTCGCCGGCCTGGCCCTTCTCCTGTCGGTCACGGCACCGGCCTCGGCGCAAGAGAAATCGATCGTTGTCGCCTCGACCACGTCGACCCAGGATTCCGGCCTGTTCGGCCATATCCTGCCGCTGTTCAAGGCGAAGAGCGGCATCGACGTGAAGGTGATCGCGCAGGGCACCGGCCAGGCGCTCGACACTGGCCGGCGCGGCGATGCCGACGTGGTGTTCGTGCATGCCAAGCCGCAGGAGGAGAAATTCGTTGCCGACGGGTTCGGCGTGAAGCGCTTTCCCGTGATGTATAACGATTTCGTCCTCGTCGGGCCGGAGAGCGATCCCGCCGGCATCAAGGGCACCAGGGACATCGTGGCGGCGCTCAAGGCCATCAAGGCGAAGGGCGCGCCCTTCATCTCGCGCGGCGACCGCTCGGGCACGCATGCGGCCGAGCTGGCACTGTGGAAGGCCGCCGATATCGACATCGCCGGCGCCGACAAGGGCCCCTGGTACAAGGAGATCGGCCAGGGCATGGGCGCCGCGCTCAACACAGCCTCGGCATCGGACGCCTATGTGCTTTCCGATCGCGGCACGTGGATCTCGTTCAAGAACCGCGGCAAGCTCACGATCGCGGTCGAGGGCGACGGAAAACTGTTCAACCAGTACGGCGTCATCCTGGTGAACCCGGACAAGCATCCGCATGTGAAGAAGGATCTCGGCCAGGCCTTCATCGACTGGCTGGTGTCGCCGGAAGGCCAGAAGGCGATTGCCGACTACAAGATCGACGGACAGCAGCTGTTCTTCCCCAATGCGACCCAGCCGGGCGCGTGAGCGTCACGTGCGCATGTTGCTTCGCCACGCTGTCGCGCTGATCGCTCTCATGATGTCCGCGCCGGCGCAGGCCGAAACCGTGCTGCTCCACGCCGCCGGCAGCCTGCGCGACGCGCTCGACGACACCGCGCGCGCATTCACGGCGACGTCCGGCATCCAGGTGAAGGCGCGCTATGGTGCGTCCGGCCTGCTGAAGGACGAAATCATCGGCGGCGCCGATGCCCAGGTCTTTGCCTCGGCCAACATGGAGCATCCGCGCGCCCTGGCCGCAGCCGGCAGGAGCGGGCCGGTGGTCCTGTTCGCCCGCAATCAGCTGTGCGCCCTGGTGCGGCCCGGGCTCGCGGTCACCCCGGCAACGCTGCTCGACAAACTGCTCGATCCGGGGCTGACGCTCGGCACGTCAACACCGAAGGCCGACCCGTCGGGCGATTATGCCTGGGAGGTGTTTCGCCGCGCCGAGGCGCAGAAGCCGGGGGCCTTCGCGGTGCTGGAGGCCAAGGCGCAGAAGCTGACCGGCGGACCGCAAAGCCCGCAGGCGCCCCCCGGCCGCTCGCTCTACGGCATGCTGGTGGCGGAGGGGAAAGCTGACATTTTCCTCACCTACTGCACCGGCGCGCTGGCGGCACAGCGCGACCATCCCGACCAGCAGATGGTCAAGCTTCCCGACACGCTTGCGGTCGGTGCCGACTACGGTCTAACGGTGCTGTCGACGGCGCCCCCCGCCGCCTACCGGTTCGCCATGTTCATCCTGGCCGACGGCCAGGCCCTGCTGGCGAAACACGGTTTCACCGCACCAAATCTTCCTCTCAACGGAGCATTTCGATGAAGCTCAGCGCACGCAATGTCCTCAAGGGCAAGATCACCGACGTCAAGAAAGGCGCTACCACCGCCCACATCAAGATCGACGTCGGCGGACAGACCGTGACGGCGGCGATCACCAACGAGGCCGCCGACGAGTTGAAGCTTGCCAAGGGCCAGGACGCCTACGCCGTGATCAAGGCGAGCGACGTCATGGTGGCGGTGGATTGACCGCGACACGCGCACACCCTCCAAGCGTGAGCCGGTGATGGCACGTCTCGACCGTCGCGCATTCGTCCATGGGGTCGCAGTGTCAGCCGCCGCAGCCGCGGCGGGCCTGCCGGGTCGTGCGCGCGCCGCTGCGTTGACCGATGCGGCCGGACGCAGCGTCGAGATCCCGGCGCGCGTCACCCGCGTGTTTCCGTCGGGACCGCCGGCCGCGATCCTGCTCTATACCTTGGCGCCCGACCTGCTGCTCGGCTGGCCGCGCGCCAATCGCGCCGACGAGCGCGAGTTTTTGCTGCCCGACATCGGCGCGCGGCCGGAGGTCGGGCGCCTCACCGGGCGCGGCAATACTGCCAACCTCGAGGTCGTGCTGGCGCTCAAACCCGATCTCATCCTCGACGTGGGCTACATCGATCCGACCTACGTGTCGCTGGCCGACCGCGTGCAGCAGCAGACCGGCATTCCTTACGCCCTGCTCGACGGGCATTTCAGCAAGGCCGCCGAGACCTATCGCGCGCTGGGCACGCTGGTCGGGCGCAAGGACGACGGCGAAAAATTCGCCAACCATGCCCAGTCCACGCTGGACACCATGACGCAGCGCGTTGCGCGCGTACCGGAGGACAAGCGGCCGCGCGTCTATTACGCGCGCGGGCCGCGCGGGCTTGAGACCGCGCTCGGCGGCTCGATCAATGTCGAGACGCTGGAATTCCTCGGCGGGCGCAACGTGGCGGCGGAACGGCGCGGCGGGCTGGCCGTGGTCTCGATCGAGCAGGTGTTGTTGTGGAATCCCGACGTGATCATCACCATCGACCGCGACTTCGCCGCGAGCGTCCGCCAGGATCCCACCTGGGCCGCCGTCGCGGCGGTGCGCGCCGGCCGCATCCATCTGTCGCCAAAGGTCCCGTTCGGCTGGGTCGACTTCCCGCCGTCGGTCAACCGGTTGATCGGGCTGTGGTGGCTTGCAAAAATTCTCTATCCGGACCTGTTCCCGGAAGATCTGCGCGCACTCACGCGCGATTTCTATGCCATGTTCTATCACGTGGCGCTGAGCGACCCGCAGATCGACCGCGTGCTGGCGGGACGGGACTGATGAGCCAACCATGCGCAACGTGGTTCAGCCGGCCGAAAAATTGTCCGTGCGGCGCTCCGCCCTGCCCGGCTTCATGGTGGCGCTGCTGATCCTGTTCGCCGGCCTCGCCGTCGCGTTCACGCTCGGCCGCTATCCTGTCGGGCTGACCGACGTGTTCGACGTACTGACGGCGCGGGTGACCGGCCATCCGTCTGGCGTCGCGCCGGCGGTGGAAAGCGTGATCCTGCAGGTGCGCGGGCCGCGGGTGCTGGCGGCGGCGCTGATCGGCGCCGCGCTGGCGGTTGCCGGCACCGCGTTCCAGGGACTGTTCCGCAACCCGCTGGTCTCCCCCGACATCCTCGGCGCCTCGTCGGGCGCGGCGCTCGGCGCCGTGCTCGGTATCTACTTTTCGCTCGGCGTGTTCGCCATCCAGGGCGTTGCCTTCGTCGGCGGGTTGGTAGCGGTGGCCGCCGTCTACCTGATCGGCTCGGCGGTGCCGGCACGCGATCCGATCCTGCTGCTCGTCCTCACCGGCGTGGTGGTCGGCGCGCTGCTCGGTGCCGGCGTTGGCCTGGTGAAGTATCTCGCCGACCCGTACAACCAGCTCCCGGCCATGACGTTCTGGCTGCTCGGCAGCCTGGCGGCGACCGGCGTGTCCGACCTGGTGCCGCTGTTCGGGCCGGTGGCGCTCGGCACACTGGTGCTCATGGCGTTGCGCTGGCGCATGAACGTCATGTCGCTCACCGACGAGGAGGCGCGCGCGCTCGGCGTGCCGACCGGTGTGTTGCGCGTGGCCATCGTCACCGCCGCCACCCTGGTCACGTCGGCCAGCGTGGCGACCGCCGGCATCATCGGCTGGGTCGGGCTGATCGTACCACACCTGGCGCGCACGCTGGTCGGCCCCGACTTCTCCCGCCTGCTGCCCACCGCCGGCATTCTCGGCGGCGGCTATCTCCTGTTCATCGACACCATCGCGCGCACCGGATCGAGCGTCGAAATCCCGCTCGGCATCCTGACCGCCGTCGTCGGCACGCCGTTCTTCATCTGGCTCCTGGCGAGCGTACAACGGACATGGTCATGATACGCGACGAAGGCACGCTCGCCACGAGCGTGCAGCGCACATGGTCATGAGGCTCGAAGGCCACGCGCTCGCGATCGGCTACCGAGACCGCCTGGTCGGCCGCGATCTTGACGTCGCGCTGGCCGAAGGCGAGGTGCTCGCCCTGCTCGGCCCCAACGGCGGCGGCAAGACCACGCTGCTGAAGACGCTGCTCGGGCTGCTGCCGCCGCGCGGCGGCGACGTCCACTGCGGCGAGCGGTCGCTCACCGCCATCTCGATCAGCGAGCGCGCGCGCCTCCTCGCCTATGTGCCGCAGTCGCACGTGGCGACCTTCGCGTTTCCGGCCGAGACCGTGGTGCTGATGGGACGCACGGCGCACGGCAACCTGTTCAGCCGACCGACGGCGCGCGACCGCGCGGTGGCACGGTCCGCCATGCAGCAGTTCGGCATCGCGCATCTCGCCGAGCGGCCCTACACCATGATCTCGGGCGGCGAGCGTCAACTCGTGCTGCTGGCGCGCGCGCTGGCGCAGGAGCCGCGCTTCGTGGTGCTCGACGAGCCGACCGCCAGCCTCGACTTCGGCAACCAGGGCACGGTGATGCGGGAAATCCGCGCGCTCGCCGCGGCGGGCCATGGCGTGTTGTTCACCACCCACGACCCCAATCAGGCGCTGCGCCTGGCCGATCGCGCCTACCTGCTGCGCGACGGTGCCCGCATTGCCGAAGGCAAGGTCGATTCGGTGCTGACGCGACAAAACCTCGAAGCGCTGTATGGCGCGCCGATCCGGACGCTGACCGATGGCGCTACCGGCGAAAGCGCATTCCTGCCGGCTTGAGCGTTCGTTTCGATGCGCCCGTCGTGACGTTGGACGCCGCGACGTCCAGCGACGCGCTGCTCGATCCCGGGCAACAAACACGCGCTGCACCAATCGGAGCAGCCTATCGTCCCGCCGGCTTGAACCCGCCAAGCCGCTTGCGCGACCTCGGCGGGTGCGCGACAACAGCGGCGAGGACCGTTGCCAGCGCGGAGGGGTCGAAGTTGAGCGACGAATGGCCGGATGGCGTGGCGGCGAAGAACGCGGCCAAGCCTGATGCTGCGGCGAGCGCTGCGCCGGCGGCCGCGTGGCCTGCCGCGAAGCCGGCGCCGGAGAGCGCCCTCAGGCCCGCCGGGACAACCACGCGCGCTGCGCCCGCGGCCGAGGAGCCTTCCGCACAGCCAGCCTGGTATCACGACCGACGCGTCGCGGTCGGCGGCGGCGCCGTGCTCGCGGTGCTGCTGCTCGCGATCCTTGGCGGACCGCGTCTCGCCGGCTTGTTCACCTTGCCGGAGTGCAACGACGAAGGCCCGCGCAAGGCGCTCGCCGCCTATTTCGCACAGAACAACGTGAAGCTGACCCGGCTCGGCGACGTGAAGGCGCTGTCGTCCACCAGTTCCGAGCGCACCTGTTCGGTGCGGGCGGATGCGCAGGGAAGAGTCATCTATCTCGACTACCGCATCGGCTGGAGCGGCTGGGACGAGAGCGTCACGATCACGCGGTCGGAGTCGGAGTCGCGCATCGAGCAGGAGCTGATGGACGATGTCAGGACCGCCGCCAAGGATTTTCTCGAGCTGGCCAAGGATTCGACCATCAGCGGCAAGCCGCCGCGCTATACCGAGCCGACCGTCGCGACGCTGCTCGACCGCATCTTCGACCTGTCGGAGATCGAAGGCGCGACGCTGGCCGCTGCCGACATCGCCCGCGCCAACGTTTGGTTTGCCGCCGGTGACCGCGTCGGCACCGTCTATATCCTTGCCGGCACCGGGGTGGGTGACATCAACAGGCTGCCCAACGATCCAAATGTGCAGCGTCGCACCCATCGCAACGTCTCCGAGTTCGCCACCGAGTTCGCCCGCTATCTGGATTTCCAGGTGAAGCTCGCCGGCATGATGATGGACGCCGAGCTCAAGCGCACCGCCAAGGCCGGGCCCGACATGGAGCGGCCGGAGGTGATGCGGGAAATCGCCGACGTGCGCATCACGCTCGCCGAAACCCTGACCGGCGACCTGACGACGCTCGCCTATGACGGGCTGCCCGACGAGTGGCGCCGGGCGCGCCTGGCCACGATGATGCGGGTCGTTCCCAAGGCCGCGACGTTCCTGACGCCGGACCAGGCGCGCGCCGTGCGCGACCGCGCGCTCACGGTGATGACCTTCGTGCGCGACAAGTCGGTGCAGGATCAGGTCAAGGCGCTGGCCGACGCTTTCGCAGTGAAGTGAATCGCTCGGCAGCTTACGCCGTAGGGTGGGCAAAGGCGCGCAAACACCACGCCATCAACATTCAATGCGGTGCGAATGCGCCCTTGCTCACCATCGTTCGCGAGGCCGCATGGTGGGCAACCCGCGCGCAGTAACAGCATCATGCTTTGATTGCGCGGCGTACGCGCGGTTTGCCCGCCCTACGGAGTTAGCCCCCTACTCCACATCCTCCACCCGGGCCGGGGCGCCGCCGAACGCGCGCTGCGCCAGTACGGCTTCCATGAACGGGTCGAGGTCGCCGTCGAGCACGGCGCCGGTATTGGAGGTCTGCACGCCGGTGCGCAGGTCCTTCACCATCTGGTAGGGCTGCAGCACGTAGGAGCGGATCTGGTGGCCCCAGCCGATGTCGGTCTTGGCCGCCTGCTCGGCGGCAGCCTTCTCCTCGCGCTTCTGCATCTCGAACTCGTAGAGCTTGGCGCGCAGCATCTGCCACGCCTGGGCGCGGTTGCGGTGCTGCGAGCGGTCGTTCTGGCACACCACCACGATGTTGGTCGGGATGTGGGTGAGGCGGATCGCCGATTCGGTCTTGTTGACGTGCTGGCCGCCGGCGCCGCCGGCCCGCATCGTGTCAACCCGGACATCCGACTCCTTGATGTCGATCTGGATGCGGTCGTCCACCACCGGATAGATGTTGACGCTGGCGAACGACGTGTGGCGCCGCGCATTGGCGTCGAACGGCGAGATGCGCACGAGCCGGTGCACGCCCGACTCGGTCTTCAGCCAGCCATAGGCGTTGCGCCCCTTGACCTGGATGGTCGCCGACTTGATGCCGGCCGCTTCGCCTTCCGTCTCCTCGATCCACTCGATCTTGTAGCCGTGCTGCTCGGCCCAGCGCGTGTACATGCGCAGCAGCATGGAGGCCCAGTCCTGGCTCTCGGTACCGCCGGCGCCGGCATGCACCTCGAGATAGGAGTCGTTGGCGTCGGCCTCGCCCGACAGCAGTGCCTCGAGCTGGCGGCGCGCCACGTCGGTCTTGAGCTTCTTCAGCGCCTCTTCCGCCTCGTCGATCGTCTTCTGGTCGCGCTCCGCCTCGCCAAGCTCGATCATGGTGACCTGGTCGTCGAGCTCGCGCTCGATGCGGGCGATGGCGTTGAGGCTGTCCTCGAGTGCGGTGCGCTCCTGCATCACGCGCTGCGCGCGAGCGGAATCGTTCCACAGGTTCGGATCCTCAGCCTGGCGGTTGAGCTCCTCGAGCCGCTTGCGCGCCTTGTCGAAGTCAAAGATGCCTCCTCAGCAGCCCGACCGACTGCTTGATCTCGTCGACAATGTTCTGGATTTCCGCGCGCATGGGCCTGCTCGATGGCGATTCTTCAAGTTGCAACGTAATGTTCGGGACGGATGACGACAAGGATGGGACATGCGCGACAAGTTCATCGGGACCTGGAAGCTGGTCGCGGCGGTGAACGAGGACGCCGCCACGGGGGAGAAGACCGACCTGTTCGGGCCCGACCCGATTGGCTACCTCAGCTATGGGGCGGACGGCCGCATGATGGCCATCCAGGTGCGCAGCGATCGCAAGAAACCGGCCGCAGCGGTCCCGACCGCGGCCGAAGCCGACGCGCTGTTCAAGAGCCTGCTCAGCTATGCCGGCACCTATACGATCGAAGGCAACGAGGTCACGCACCACGTCGATATTTCGTGGAACGAAAGCTGGACCGGCACGCGGCTGACGCGAAAATTCCGCCTCGAAGGGAATCGTCTTTATCTGTCCGTGCCACCCTCACCCAACCCGATCGACGGCCGCATGGGCGTGCGCAGCGTCGTGTGGGAGAAGCTCGCCTGAAAAGCACAGGGTGGGCAAATTCCTGCTGCTGCGGCAGCGGGGAGCAACGGCCTATCGCGAATCTGCCCACCGTTGTCGTGCGAGGCGCTCAGTGGGCAAACGGCGGCGTTGCATCATGCGTCGAGATCACGCCGCAAGGGCGCGTTTGCCCACCCTACAGCGTGACTGCCAGCAGCGGTCAGTACAGCCCGCCCGGCGGGCGCATGACGCCGCGGTCGGCGTCGGGCGGGACCGCATAGGGGGCACGCCCATCGCTGTCGCCGGGCTGCGCGCCGATGACGGCGTAGCTCTCCGGCGGCGAGGTGCCGGGCTTGTAGGCCTCGTAGATGGTGCGGCTTTCGCCGCCGACCGCGCGCATGCCCGTGCGCGGGTCGATGCGCACAAGCTTCAGGCCCGACGGGATGTGGAACGGCACCGGCGGCTTGTCGGCCAAAGCGGCCTTCAAAAAATCCTTGACGATCGGCGCGGCGAGATGCCCGCCGGTGGCGCCACGGCCGAGATGGCGCGGCTTGTCGTAGCCGATATAGGCGCCGACGGTGATTTCCGCCGTATAGCCGATGAACCACGCGTCCTTCTCGTCATTGGTGGTGCCGGTCTTGCCGGCCACCGGCTTGCCGACCTCGCGCACCACGGTGGCGGTGCCGCGCTGCACCACCCCCTCCAGCATCGACGTGATCTGGTAGGCGGTCATCGGGTCGAGCACCTGCTCGCGCCGATCGATCAGGGTCGGCTCCGGCTGGCCCTTCCATTTGCCGTCGTCGCAGGCGCGGCATTCGCGCTGGTCGTGACGATAGATGGTATGGCCGTAGCGGTCCTGGACGCGATCGATCAACGTCGGCTTGATGCGGCGGCCGCCATTGGCGAACATCGAATAGGCGGTGGTCATGCGCAGCACCGTGGTCTCGCCGGCGCCGAGCGCGTAGGACAGATAGTTCGGCAGGTCGTCGTAGACGCCGAACCGCTTGGCATATTCCCCGATCAGCGGCATGCCGACGTCCTGGGCGAGCCGCACGGTCATCACGTTGCGCGACTGCTCGAGGCCGAAGCGCAGCGTCTGCGGGCCATAAAACTTGCGCGAATAGTTTTCCGGCGTCCACACGCCGCCGCCCTGTCCCATGTCGATGGAGATCGGCGCATCCATCACCACGGTGGATGGCGTGTAGCCGTTGTCGAGCGCGGCGGCGTAGACGAACGGCTTGAACGAGGAGCCGGGCTGGCGCAGCGCCTGGGTGGCGCGGTTGAACTGGCTCTGGTCGAACGAGAAGCCGCCCACCAGCGCCAGCACGCGGCCGGTCACCGGGTCCATGACGGCGATGGCGCCGGACACTTCCGGCACCTGGCGCAGCCGCCAGGTGTTGGCCTCCTTGTTGAGCGGCTCGACATAGACGACGTCGCCCGGATGCAGCACCTGCGACACGCGCGTGATCGCCTTGAAGCGCTCCGCTCCGGTCGCCGGGCGCGCCCATTTGACCGCCTCGACCGGCACGATGCCGACCTGGCGCTCCTTGCTGACCGCGCCGCCCGGCTCGCGCCCGGGCTGGAGCCCGACGCGCGCCGCCTGATCGCCGGTTTCCAGCACCACGGCGAGTCGCCATGGGGCGATGTCGGACAATCCCTTCACGTCGACGAACTTCACGCCCCAGTCGCCGCTGATGTCGAGCTTGCTGACCGCGCCGCGATAGCCCTGCGCCTCGTCAAATCGCACCAGCCCGTCGGTGAGTGCCTTGCGCGCCATCATCTGCGCCTTCGGGTCGAGCGTGGTGCGCACCGACAGGCCGCCCTCATACAGCTTCTTCTCGCCGTATTTCTCGAACAGGTCGCGGCGCACCTCTTCGGCGAAATACTCGGCGGCGAATACATGCGCGCCGGTCGGCCGCGGCGTGACGTTGAGCGGCTCCTTCTTGGCCTTGTCGGCCTCCTGCTGGGTGACGTAGCGGTCCTCGGCCATGCGGTCGATGACGTAGTTGCGCCGCTCGATGGCGCGGTCGCGCGCGCGGAACGGATGCAGGCTGCTCGGCGCCTTGGGCAGCGCCGCCAGATAGGCCGCCTCGGCCAGCGTGAGCTCGTGCACCGACTTGTCGAAATAGATCAGCGAGGCG
>Ga0126380_10000213_pt1 | contig 16739 bp, 17 predicted proteins | sample PanSoiMetPlot_26_FD_92544 | JGI IMG/M metagenome (GOLD analysis project Ga0126380, IMG submission 92544) | Tropical forest soil microbial communities from Panama - MetaG Plot_26 | ecosystem: Environmental > Terrestrial > Soil > Tropical forest > Bulk soil | place: Panama | collected 2016-02-17
GGGAGACGCTGACCAGCCTCGTCGCCCTCGGCACGGCCGCGGACCTGCAGATCGCGGACATGGAACAGACCATGGAGGAGTTCGAGGCCATCTTCTACAGCGGCGACGTCACCGTGTCCGCCCGACTGCTGCGCCGCCACCTCACGCCAGAGCAGCGCGCCGAGCTGGCCCGGCTCATCACTGAGCCGTAAACCGCCAGGCGCCCGATCTTTCCGGTGAACCGCTCTCCCCGGCACCGTGACCGCGCTCATGATCAGAATGATGCGATGATCTCGGCCCGCCTGGTGTCGTACTCTTGCTGGCTCAGCAGGCCCGCTTCCCAGAGTTCTTGCAGGTTCTGCAGCCTCGTCACGTGCCCGGCGCCCATCTCGGTGGTCCCCGGAGCGGCTGCACCAGCCAGGGCGTTGAACCGGGCGGCCTGTTTCTGCGCCTTACAGATCTCGTGGTTGCCGTGCAGCGCGCGAGCGTGGACGGTCCCATCGGGAAAGACAACCGCCGCATCGGCCGTGGTCTTGACGGACAGTGCAGTGAGCGCAAGCGGCAGGAACATCGCACGGCCGTGGCTGCGTACTTGCAAGCCGTCTGTGACCATTGCCTCCGCCCCGGCCAGTAGCCCAAGCGGCCGCGAGCTGTTGGTTTGCGCCAACGGGTCGTGGTTCCCGATCGTGTACACGCTGTCGTCGCCGGCGAGGATCTGCACGCCCAGGGCCCGGAAGATCGTCGCGCTCCCGGCCCGGACGAACGCCTGGTACAGCTTGGCCCGGCGCCCCATTTCGGCCGCCAGCATCCCGTCGAGAGCGGCGTCGGTGAGCGCAGGGTCAGGCCAGCCATTCGGTGACATCACCGGCACGCCCAGCTTGTGGAGCTCCCAGGCCTTGGCGTACCGGCGATGGCCTGCCCCCTCAGCTTCTGGCAGCTGGTGACCTAGCTTCTCGGCTCCGTTCCAATTCCCCCGGAGGCTCATGACTTCCCTGGTCCTTCTCGATCATCAGGCCGCGTCGCTCGGCAGCGGTGGCTGGCTCGCGTCGGCGGGTGATTGCGCAAGAGCCTCGTCCAGGCTGGCGAAGTTCCGGATCACGCGGTCAATGCCGGTAATCGCGAAGAGCCGGAGGACATCCGGGCAGGAGATCACCAGCCGCAGATCGCCGCCGTTGGCCAGCGCTCGCCGGTGCGCGCGCACCAAGACGTGCAGCCCCAAGGCGTCGCAGGCGCGCGTCCGGGTCATGTCGACGACGACGGTCGCCCGCCCGCGTGCGGCCGATGCGAGGGCTGCGCGCAGCCCGTACGCGGTGGTGATATCGATCTCGTCAGGCGCCGTCACCACTGGCACGGCCCTGGTTGCCCCGCAGGGGTTAGTGACGTCAGGCATTGCCTATCTCCCGGTGGCCGCGTTGATGCCCGGGCCAGGCGGTGGCGCCGGAGCATGAGCAAGGCGATACCGGCGCAGCTTGGCGGCAATCCCCATCGCGGCCCGACTGGCTCGATCCTGCCTGGGGGAACCCAGGTCAAGACGTTGTTGGGTTCTGGTCTGGCTCCAAGGTCGCTCACGTACCTGAAAGAAAGCTGAAAGCAGTCTGATTATGATCTGGGTCTTACCTGATGGCTGACATGATCATCTGGCAGGCGAATCTCGCTTCCCTGCGCTCGGTGCCCATGGCACAGTCCTGAGCGTGCCGTTGGACGATCTGCCGGACTGGTTGCCGGCTTGGTGCCTGGATCATCTGGGTGGCGAACCCGCCGGCGTGCTGTTCCAGCTGCAGCAGATCTCGATGGTGTTCGGTCTCCGGTTGGCTGGTGGCAGGGACGTCGTGGTCAAGGCGCGCGCCGATGACGGCCGGGCCGTGTCGTGTGTCGCGGTGCAAGCCCGGCTGGCCGAGCGCGGGTTTCCGTGTGCCCGGCCGCTCACGCCGGCGACCGGTGTCGGTTCGCTCGCTGTGCACGCCGAGGAGTTCCGGCCCGGCGGCGAGGTGTTGCACGGGGACTCGCCGGACATAGCCATGCGCTGCGCAGGGGTGTTCGCCTGGCTGATGGTCGAACTGGCCGGTGTGACCGTCGCGCCGCCGCTGCCGAATCCGCCCTGGGTGCGCTGGGACCACGCCGATTCCGGGGTGTGGCCGGCGATCGACTGCCTCGATGCCCGGGACCAGAGCGCCGTGCCCGCGTACATCGTCGACACGGCCGAGCGGGCCCGCGGGCGGCTACTGACCGCCGGCCTGCCGTGCGTGCTGGGCTACGCCGACTTCGAGGCGCAGAACCTGCGGTGGCAGGGTCGGGAGGTGTGGGCGGTGCACGACTGGGACAGCCTGGCGTGGCAGCCGGAGGCGGCGCTGGCGGGAGCGGCAAGTGGGTCGTTCGCCAGTGCCGGGCCGCCCACGCTGGCGCCGATCCAAAGCTCCGAGGCGTTCCTGGTGGCTTATCAAGACATTCGGGGGCGCTTGTTCACCGCCGTGGAGCTGGAGATCGCGTGGGCGGCCAGCTTGTGGATGGCCGCGTACAACGCCCGGGAACAGGCACTGCGCGGCGGCACCCCGGTGGGCGGCGAGGCGCTCCGGGCACAGGCAGCCGAACGCCTCCGCCGGGCTAGTGCGTAGCACCAGCAGGCAAATCCAGCGGGCGCCTGGCCCCCGCGGCAACGTCTGGGCCACCGGCCGGGCAGGTCAAGCCGGAGGACAGCTGCCGCCGCAGCGCCTCACGGTGCCGTCTGTGCAGGTCATGGCCCGTCATCGCCGGACGGCTCAGCCCACCTCGCTAATGCGGATCAGGTTGCCCGCGGGATCGCGGAAAGCGCAGTCGCGAATCCCGTACGGCTGGTCGGTCGGCTCCTGGACGACGTCGGCGCCGCTGGCCTCCAGCCGCGCGAAGGTGCCGTCGAGGTCGGTGGTGGCCAGGGTGATGTGGGCGTAGCTGCCCTTGGCCATCATCTCGACGATGGTGCGGCGCTCGTCGTCGGTGATGCCGCAGCCCGGCGGGGCCGACCGTGATCCAGCGCATCCCGCCGTATCCGACGTCGTTGCGGACTTCGAAACCGAGGGTGTCCCGGTAGAAGGCCAGGGCTGCGTCCGGGTCGTCGTGCGGGAGGAAGGCGATGTGAATGGTGAGGTCCATGGCGGTCACGCTAACCGCGGCGCGGGGACGCACGCTTCTCGATTCCTGATCGGCCTGGCCGCCTGCTTCGCCACGCACGAGGGCATCCGCGCCGCCGCACGCGCCGCGGTTAGCCGGTGACCTGGAGGTTGTCGCGAACGTCGATTATGCCGATGGCCATCCACGCGGCGTTGACTGCCGCGTCGTGTTCGGCCAAGGTGCGGACATGACCGGTCAGCGTGACAATGCCGTCCTTTGTTTCCGCGGTCACGTCGCTGCCGTCAGGAACCAGCGCAGAACGGTCCAGCGCCTCCTGCACGTGCAAGGCGATGTCGACCGGATCGGCGACGTAGGCGATATCAATGTCGTCGCTGACATTGCGGACACCGACCAGGCCGGCAACGGTCCTTTCGGCGGCGGCGCGCTCCGTGCCATAGGACACGGTCCCGGTCAGGGTGACGTTGCCGTCCGCCACGGTCGCCTCCACGCCCTCCGGCACGGTGACATTCTGGGCGAGCGCGTTGTTGGCCGCCGTGGCCAGCTGCACGTCGTCGCGGTAGTGGCTGTCCGGCAGCACCACCTCCAGATGGTTGTGCAGGCCGGTCACCCCGGCGACCCGCCGCCCGGCGGCGGCCGCCTCGAGGCACTGCGGGTAGCTCGGCACGGTGCCGGTGAGCGTTACATCTCCGTTGATGTTCCGGACTGCGATGTCCCGGGATTCGACCATCGGGTCGAACTCAAGTTCCTTTTCGACCGCCGCACGGACGTCCTTGGTCTTGCCCATTTGCTTGATCCTTTCGAATATTACGCCGCGCCTTGCTGCTCCTGCGGGACGATCCGTTCCTGCGGGGCGATCCGGCCCGCGCCGGTGAGGAGCCGGGTCACCACCGCGCCGAAGATGAACCCGCCGATATGCGCGAAGAACGCGACGCCGCCCCCGTTTGCCGAGGCACTGAACAGCCCGAAATTCCCCTCGATCAGCTGGTACAAGAACCACCCGCCAAGGAAGAACCAGGCTGGGATGTTGACAAAGAAGATGGGAAAGATCCAGGTGCGGACCCGCGAGCTGGGGTAAAGCACGAAGTATGCGCCCAGCACGGCGGCGATGGCACCGCTAGCCCCGAGGTTCGGCGCCTGCGCGTCGGCGGCCGAGCCGAACAGGAGGGTTATCCCGGTCTGCGTCATCATCGCGGCGAAGCCACCGGCGAAGTAGAACGCAAGGTACCGTACCGGCCCGAAGGCGTCCTCGACGTTCTTGCCGAAGATTGCCAGGAACAGCATGTTGCCCAGGATGTGGTCCCAGCTCCCGTGCAGGAACATGGCGGTAATCCAGCTCACGCCCCACGGCTCTGGCCCGACGCAGGCGTGGTCGACCGTGCACGGGTAGAAGGAGGCGTGGTAGACCGCCGAGTTAAGGTTCGGGAGCTCGTAGAACAGCCACACGGCGAAGTTGGCCACGATGAGCAAGACATTGACTACCGGGAACCGCCGCGCGGGCAGGCCATCGGACAGCGGAAGCATCAGGCGGCCCGCCCGGCCGAGGGCAGCAGGTCGGTCACCGGACTGCCACGCTGGTTATCTGACATGCCGCCTCCATCCGCTCTGCCTGGCCACCATAAGCCGTGCCTCAGCGGGTCTCAAAGGCCGACCGTCGATGGTCCCATAATTTCCGCCAATACGGTTCTGCGCTTTTCGGCCCCTGGCCAGCGCGCCGCGAGCCTGGCGGGCGAGTGCCCGGCACACCCGGTAACCGCCGGCTCACTCGACCGGGGTTGACCAGTGGGTTTGCGCGTGCGGCGACGAGGTCGCGGACCGCTTGGGTGAAGGCGCGGATCCGGTTTGTTTCCGCGGTGGCTCGCCAGACGAGCCTGCGTTCCCGGGGCAGGCCGTCCCGGATCGGGATGTAGGTGATGTCCGGCCGCGTGTCGTATTTGCGCGCGTGAGCGGGCACCGGGAACATGCCCTTGCCGGCGCCAATGAGGGAGAGCATCTCCTGGACGGTGCCGAAGTCCGCGCCGCGTTCGATGGGCTTACCACCGGGTGTTTGCCTGGGGACCAGGCTTTCGTCCATGTAATCCGGTATGGAGCGGGGGCGCAGGACCTTGTCGGCGGCCAGGTCCTCCAGGGAGACCGAGGCGCGCCGGGCAAGGGGGTGCCGGGCCGAAACGGCTAGCACCGACGGCTCGCGGAACAGGACCGGGCTCGAGACGAGGTCCGGCTCGTGGACCGGCACCGGGACGAGCATGACGTCGATCTCGCCGGCGCGCAGCAACTCGAGAAAGTCGAAATAGCGGGCTTCCCGGACCTGGACCTGGCAGGCAGGGTGCCGGGCGTGGAAGGTTTCGCCTGCCTGGTGGAGAAACTGGCCGACGGCCGTGCCGATGAAGCCGACCCGCAACACGCCTTCGACGCCGCGGGCGGCCACGATTGCCCTGTCGATGCCTTCGCGGATCTGCTGGTAAGCGGGCCGCAAGTCGTCGTCGAGGCGGCGGCCGATCGGGGTCAGCGCGACCTGGCGGCTGGTCCGCTCGAACAGCGGTGCCCCGATCCGCCGCTCTAGCTTCTTGATCGTCTGGCTGACCCGGGCGGTGGACACGTGCAGCCGTTCGGCCGTGCGGCCGAAGTGCAGTTCCTCCGCGAGGGTCAGGAAGATCTCGATGTCGCGCTGCTCCACCGCCCCTCCGTTCGTGAACCTGGGGGTTAACGGTCGTTGCGCACCTGGCCATTGTTACCGATCCGGCCCTGGCTGATCGTGGAGGAGTCCGGCTGCGGCGCGGTGGACCTCCGGCAGGCCCGCCAGCGCCGCGATGACTTAAGGAGCATGACGATGACTGACCACGCCCGCGAATTGACGCTTGTTCTGGGCGGCACCGGCAAGACCGGCCGCCGCGTCGTGGCGCGGCTGACGGCACAAGGCGAGCCCGTGCGGATCGGCTCTCGTTCTGGCGGAGTGCCCTTTGACTGGGCGGACCCGGGGACGTGGGCGCCCGCGCTGGACGGCGCCAAGGCGGCGTACGTGTCCTACTACCCGGACCTGGCGGCACCCGGAGCTCCCGAGGCGATCGGCTCGTTCGCCGAGATGGCGGTGAACTCGGGTACCCGGCGGCTAGTGCTGCTGTCGGGCCGCGGCGAGGAAGAAGCGGTGGCCTCTGAAAGGGCGCTGACCGGCTCGGGCGCGGACTGGACGGTCTTGCGCTGCAGCTGGTTCAGCCAGAACTTCAGCGAAAGCTACCTGCTGGAGCCGGTGGTGTCCGGTCACGTGGCCTTGCCCGCTGGCCCGGTGGGTGAGCCGTTCGTCGACGCCGATGACATCGCCGACGTCGCGGCCGCCGTGCTCACCCAGGCCGGGCATTCCGGGCAGGTCTACGAACTGACCGGCCCGCGGCTGCTCACTTTCGCCGACGCGGTCGCCGAGATCGCCGCCGCCACCGGGCGCCCCATCGGCTACACGCCGGTCCCGGCCGCCGACTACGCCCGCGCCCTGGCCGCCGAGGGCGTCCCCGCCGAAGTGATCGAGCTGCTGACCTATCTGTTCACCACCGTGCTGGACGGCCGCAACGCCCACCTCCGCGACGGCATCCAGCAGATCCTGAACCGGCCTGCCCGCGACTTCGCCGACTTTGCCCGCGACGCCGCGGCCGCCGACGTGTGGAACCCGCTCACGGTGCACGCCTAGCGCGAAGCGGGAGACGGTTATCGACACGTCTCCCGCAGCTGCCGGGGACGGGTCATCGAACCGTCTCCGGCGGCTGCCCGATCAAGACAGAGGCCAAGCGGTCGTGATGGCCGCCCTCACCCGACAAGGAAACGACATGACAACGCATTCCCCGCCGGAGGCGGCGGTCTCCGTGGCTGCCAACGGCACGCCGCTCATCTCCGGCGCCGTGCTGGCCGCAGCCATCCTGACCACCGGGCTGGTGGCCGGCGTCTTCTGGATCTTCTCGAACACGATCATGCCCGGCTTGCGGCACACCGACGACCGGACCTTTGTCGGCGCGTTCCAGTCGATCGACAAGGCCATCATCAACCCGTGGTTCATGCTGGCCTTTTTCGGCGCCTTGATCCTCACCGGGCTGGCCGCCGCGCTCCACCTCAGCGGGGACAGGCGCAGCCTGCTGCCGTGGCTCGGCGCCGCGTTCGTTCTGTACCTGATCGCGGTGATCATCACCATGGCGGTCAACGTGCCGCTCAACGACACGATCAAAGCGGCCGGCGACCCGGCGCGCATCGGCGACCTCGCCGCGGTCCGCCAGCACTTCAACGAGGCCAAATGGTCCGCCTGGAACCTCGTCCGCACATTGACATCGACAGCCGCGTTCGGCTGCCTCATCGGGGCGGCAATGCTGCACCGGAGCGCGAGGTGAGGAGCGGCGGCCAGCGGCGCCGGGCCGATCAGTGACCTGCGCGCCGCGCGGGCGCGGCTCTGCCGCCTCAGCGTGACCGGCAGAATCATCGATCACGGCTGCGCGGTCCAGGCTCTTCTGTCGCTGTGTTCCAATCCGGCCTAACGTCGTAGACGTGGCCGACCGGGAAGTAGACGATGCCCTGGCGCGCAGCTTCCTTGCGGAGCTGCCGGCGGAGCTGGCCGGCAGGCTGCGGGCAGAAGGCGAGCGCGCCGACTACCCGGCGGGCACGACGGTGTACCGGGCCGGGTCGGACCCGCAGGCGGCGCTGGTGGTCCGGGGCCTGATCCGGGTGTACCTGAGCTCGCCGGGCGGCCGGCAGGTCACCGTCCGCTACGCCCGGCCCGGTGATGTGCTGGGGATCGCGGTGGTGGTGGGCGGGCCGGCCAGCACCAGCGTGCAGACGGTGGAGCCATCCAGCGTGTTCCGGATCAGCCCGCGGACGCTGACCGCGGCGGCGCGGCGCGATCCCGGGGTCTCCTGGGCCATCGCCGAGGAGCTGAACCGGCGCCTGTATGAGGTGCTGGAGCAGACCGCGGTGAACGCGTTCGGGTCGGTGCGCCAGCGCGTCGCCGCCCACCTGCTCGACCTCGCCTCCGACCGGCAGCGCCCACGTGGCCGCCTCGTGGCCCGCGTGTCGCAGCAGGAGCTGGCGGATGCGGCCGGGTCGGTCCGCGAGGTGGTAGCGCGCGCGCTGCGTGATCTGCGCGTCGCCGGGATCGTGGCCACCGCGCCGGACAGCGTGGTGATCCTCGACCCGGCCCGGCTGTACGCGGAGTCCGAGGGCCCGGCTGGCCTGTGACTTAAGTCGCCCGGCGCACGACAAAGGTCACTGACGCCGCCGTGAGGCGGCGGCATCCTGGGGCCAGGCCCGGAACGCCGGGGTGACCAACGACGGAAAGAGAGATTCCCGCCATGAACGCGATGTCCCGGGCCGAGCCCGGATCGGCGGGGGCGGTGCAGGCAGTGTCGGTGATCAGCACGGGGACCGTGCGGATCCACCCCGAACAACCCTACGGCACCCGCAAGCCCCTCTATTGGTGGCTGCTGACCTCCCAGCGGTGGACACCGCCACGGCCGATCAACGTCTACGTCATCGAGCACGCCAAGGGGCTGATCGTGTTCGACACCGGGCAGGACCGGGCCTCGGTCACCGATCACACCTACTTTCCTGGCGGTGTCACCGGCTACCTGTATCACCGGCTCGCCCGCTTCGATATCGGCGAGGAGGACACCCTCACCGCCCAGCTCGCCACGCTCGGCTACGTCCCGGCCGACGTGGACACCGCGATCGTGTCCCACCTGCACGAGGACCACATCGGGGGGCTGCGCGAGCTGGCCGGCACAGAGCTGCTGGTGTCGGCGGCCGAATGGGCCGAACTGGCCGGGCCCGCCCCGGAGCTGCGCGGGTTCCTCCGCAGCCACATCCAGCTCCCGGGACTGACATGGCACCAGATCAGCCTGGAAGCCACCGATGATCCCGCGCTGGCGCCCTTTACCGAGTCGCTGGATGTGATGGGCGATGGGTCGCTGGTGTTGCTGCCCACCCCCGGCCACACGGCCGGCTCGGTGTCGCTACTGATCCGCCGCGCGGCCAAGGCGCCGCTGCTGCTGGCCGGGGACCTCACCTACGGAGCGGACATTCTCCGGCGCGGTCTCGTCCCCGGGGTCGGCAACCGGCGGCGGCTCGCCGAGAGCACCCGCAAGGTTCTCGCCCTGGCCGAGCGGCTGCCGGGCCTGGTCGTGCTGCCGGCCCACGACCCAACAGCCGCCCAGCGGCTGCTGGACAGCTGACGGCAGCAGCGGCTTGTGCTGGAGCCGGCGCGACTTGCCGGCAGATAACGCCCCAGGAATATCTGGGCACGGGCCGGCCCTTTCGCGACACGCCAGGCCAAGCCCGAACGGAGACGACATGGAAATCGATCGGCGCGAGCCCGTGCGGCCCGGGACCCATTCGTCGTCTACCGGGCTGGCCCGGCGGCGCCCATCTTCGCCCCGCTACCCCAGCTCACCCGTAGGACCCGCTACCCCAGCTCACCGTGGGACCCGCTACCCCAGCTCACCCGTAGGACCCGCTACCCCAGCTCACCGTGGGACCCGCTACCCAGCTCACCGTGGGACCCGCTACCCCAGCTCGCCCGTAGGACCCGCTACCCCAGCTCAACCATAGGAGAGGTGTGCCGTGACGACGATCGCCCGCTATCCCCGCTCAACCGTAGGAAAAGTGTGCCGTGACGACGATTTCTGAGGCCAGGTTCGCCAGGGACGGTCAGGCGACCCGCGACGTGCTGCTGCTCGGGGCGGCCGGGAACAGCGGCCGGCTCATCGCAGCCGAGTTGGCCGCCCGCCGCCTGTCCATCCGGTTGGCTGGACGCCGCCGCGACCCGCTGGAGGACCTCGCCCGGGCTTTGGCCACCGATGGCGCGATCACGGACGCGTGTACCGTCGATGCCACCGACGCGGCGTCGCTGGCCAAGGCGATCGTTGGCGTCGGGGCGGTCCTGTCCACGATCGGGCCGTTCACCCGGCAGGCCGGCCCGGTGATCGACGCCTGCCTCGCCGCCAACGTGCCCTATGTGGACATCGCGAACGAATGGCCGGCGGTACGGGGACTGCTCGACCGCGACGAGCAGGCACGCGCGCACGCGGTCGCGCTGGTCACCGGGGCCGGGTTCGGGCCGGCCGCGACCGAAACACTGGTCCTGCGCCTGGTCGAACAGCTTGGCGGGGTGCCGGACCTCGTGCGGGTCGCAGCCGCCGCAGGGGTGGCCCGGCGAAGCGAGGGTGTGCGCCAGACGATGGAGGAGTCCCTGTCCCACGGCGTAACCATCACCTACCGTGACGATCAGGTGGTCCGGGAGACCCTCGGCAGCGGCGCCACGATCGTGACCTTCGGCGGCGCGCAGCGGCAGATGCTGCCCGGGCCGGTCGGCGACCTCGAGACCGCCAGGCTGGCCAGCGGAGCCGCCAACGTGGTGGCATACATCGCCAACCCAGCAGCGCACAGCAGCGGAACCGACTCCTACACTTGGGCCGAGGTCGTCGGGCCCGACGGGCACGCTCTCACCGCCGAACTACACACCGGTGAAGGCGTCCGCGCAACGGCCGCCATCGCAGCCGAAACGACCCAGCGCATCCTGGCCGGGGTCAATCCCGGCGCGTGGACCGCTGGCCAGCTATTCGGCGCCGCCCTTGTCACCGACGCCACCGGTGCGCAAGTGACCATTAACAGACAGCCGGCATAAGCACGGAAAAGCGATGGGTAAAGCGCCGTGCTTGGCGCCCCTTCACCTGATCGACACCTGTTGTGAGTAAAAATTTCACCAACATGGTGACCAGGCATCGCTAGGTTCGCAACACGCGCTCTGGCGTCGGGCCTGTGCGCGTACGCGAAAGGAACTTGCACGTGACTCCAACAAAGCGAGCACTTTCAGTGGCTGCGGGGGCAGCTCTCGCGGCCGGCGCGGTGTTCACCGGAGTGGGAGCGGCGTCGTCGCAGTCCGATGGCCTGGCGCTGTCGAACGTGCCGACGGCGAACACGAAGTCGGATGGCTTCGCACCCGCAAGCAAGCTCTCGCCCGAACTGACGCAGACTGCGGTCGCGCAGGGGTCGACGGCGCTGGAAAATCCCTCGGCACTGACGTCCTACTACGGCTACGACAACGACGTCCTCAACGCCGCGGGGCAGCCCCAGATGGTGCCTACTCCGACGACGGCGACCGAGGCGCACAAGACGGAGCCGGACAAGAACACCTACCTGGTGTTCGGGCACGGCCTCACCGGCGCCGACTCGCACTACAACTATGGCCGTCACTTCCTGTTCCAAGGCCACGAGGGCGGCGCGGGCGGTGCCGGGTACCTCACCCGGATCAACCTCGACGCCGATGCGGCCCACCGGGTGACGCTGCTGGCGACCACCGACGCGAACGGCCAGCAGATCGCCACGATCGACGGCTCGACCTGGGACCCGTGGGCGCGGCGGCTGCTCTTCACCACCGAGAACGAGAACGCTCCCACCTATGCGGCCACGCCCGGCTTCCCGTCGGTGGTCACCGACGTGTCCGGCGCCCTGGGGCGCGGTGGCTATGAGGGCATTCAGAACGACTCGGCCGGCAACATCTGGATCGTCGAGGACATCGGCGGCCCGGGCAAGGCCGGGACGCCCGCGAGGCAGCCGAACAGCTTCCTCTACCGCTACGTGCCAGCCAGGCCCGGGGATCTCCAGCATGGCAAGCTCCAGGCACTCCAGGTGCTGAACAGCGCCGGCGATCCCATCACGCTCGAAAGCCAGGCCGCGCTGAACAGCCCGGACCAGGTCGCGCTGCACACCTACGGCCAGAAGTTCAAGACGCAATGGGTGACGGTGCACGACACCGCCACGGCGGGCAACTCGCCGTTCGACGCGAACGTCGCCGCGAAGGCGGCGCATGCGACGCCGTTCAAGCGGCCGGAGAACGGCCTGTTCCAGCCGGGTTCCGGCTTCAGGACGTTCTTCTTCGACGAGACCGGCGACACGAACGCCACCAGCCCGGAGAACGCCTCTGCGGGCGGCTGGGGCTCGGTCATGAAGCTCACCCAGAGCAGCCCCCGTGCCAGCACCGGCACGCTGACGATGTTCTACAAGTCGGACCAGGCCCACAGCGCCTTCGACAACGTCGCATTCCTCTCCCGGAACCGGGTGACGTTCGTGGAGGACGCGGGCGACACGCTCCACACCCAGCGGAACGCGCTGGACTCCGGCTACGTGTTCGACACGAACACCGACTACGCCAACCCGTCGAATCAGCCGGTGCGCTGGCTCGCCGAGGGCCGCGACCCGTCGGCGACGATCGACTCGGCGAACGGCGGCTTCGGCAAGAACGATGGCGACAACGAGATCACCGGAGCGCACGTTTCCAACGGCGACACCGGTGTGGGCGGCATTCTCGGCGCCCAGGTTCCCGATCTCAACGACCCGAGCTGGCGCTGGTTCTACACCCAACAGCACGGCGACAACACGACCTATGAGGTCATCCCGGTCAACCGTCAAGGCTGACCCTTAGCTCACCCAACGCAGCAGGCGGGCCCGTGCATCGCGGGCCCGCCTCCTGCATGTAATACGTAGGCGGCGATCGGAGAGGGTGGTCAGGGGCCGGGGCCGCCGACCTTCCGTTTTTAAGAGGTATTACACCCAGCCAAGCCAGGCCATTATCTCCTGCGCAACAACCGGAACCGGGCGGTCGTTGGCCAGCACGATGTCCTCCTTCGCCAGCCAGTGGGCCGGGCTGGATGGCTACACCAGCGACACCGTCGAGCAGGCAGGCACCTACGCGGTCTGCTCGGGTGGCACCCCGAGTTACTTCGCGTTCCACGAAATGCTCCCCGATCCCGCGGTCTCCCTCGGCGGCGTCAGCCCCGGGGACTCGATCACGGTGAGCGTGTTTTTCAACGGCTCGCAGTGGGAGCTTTCGCTGGCAGACAACACGACTGGGGCGGGCTTTTCGGTGAGCCAGCCCTGCCCGCCCGGCAGCACCTGCCGTAACCGCAATGCTGAAATCATCTCCGAGGTGCCTAACGGCGGGCCGCCGAACGCGAGCCTTGCTGATTACGGCATTGTCGGATTCACCCACATAGCTATCACCGACACCACCGGTCACCGTTTCAACTTCTTCTCGCCAGACTGGAAGAACGACAAGATCAACGAGCATAACCTCTCCGTCTCCAATGGAAACCTGATGCAGGCGCCCAGCAAGCTTGAAGGCACCGCGAGCGGAAGCGGCGGCGGCTGGGGCAACCAGGCATTCACCATCACAGCCATCAACCCCAATTAGCAGACACAACGAAAGGACAGTGGCGGGGACCGGTCATTACGGCCGGTCCCTGCCCATGGGGCTGCGCGGCACGGTGCGCGCTGAGGCGGAACAGCTTGATAGCCCGGCAGGCTTTGCGCTTGCGTGCCGGGGCGGGAGAATCGAGCCGCCAGACCGAGGCTGGAAGGGAGCTGGGAATGGGCGTGGCAGATCTTCTCTTCGAACGGCTGTCTGCCGGTGAGGTGGTGATCATCGACGGGGGCATGGGCACGCAGCTGCAGGCTGAGGGCGTGCCGATGGACAAGGTGGCATGGAGCGCCCGCGCGAACCTGGAGCAGCCCGAGGTGGTGCAGCGCGTTCACGAGGCCTACATCCGGGCTGGTGCGCAGGTGATCATCGCCAATACGTTCGCGGCCAGCCGGGCCGGCCTGGAGCCGGCCGGGCTGGGCGGCCGCGTTGCCGAGGCCAACGCCGACGCCGTCAGCGCGGCCTTGGCCGCCCGCGAGGCCGCCGCTGACGGCCCGGTGGCGGTGGCCGGCTCGATGTCGTCGTTTTGCCCGGCAGCCATGCAAGCCGGGGAGAGCAGCTCACGGCCGGACGGGCCGGCTTCGGACGATCCCCGGTTTCCTGGCCTGGCTGACTTCCGCGAGCAGGCACAGCTGCTCGCCGAGGCGGGCGCCGACCTCATCGCCTTGGAGATGATCGCAGCAGAGGGCTACGGCCGGGCCGCCATTCAAGCCGCCGCCGAGACGGGGCTGCCGGTGTGGCTGGGCCTTACCCCGGCCCGCCGCGGGGACGGCAGCCTCGGCACCCCGGCCGAGCTGGGAGACGGCGACGGCTTCGAAGACCTGCTGGCCGCCCTGGCCACGCCGGCCCTGGCCGCGGTCACCGTGATGCACGTCAGTCCCGAGGTGATCCCGGACGCGATGGAGATGACCCGCCGCTACTTTGCCGGGCCGATCGGGGTCTACGCCGAGACGGGCAGCTGGACACCACCAGACTGGGTCTTCGACGGGCTGTCACCGAGCCAGTACCTCCAGCAGGCCATCGCCTGGGCCGAGGGCGGCGCGCAACTCATCGGCGGATGCTGCGGCACCGGGCCCGGCCACATCCGGGCCCTCGCCGAACAACTGCCCCGCCATAGCACACCACCCGGCCGGGCAACCTAACCCATCGGCGGCTCCGGCCAACCACAGCACCGCCGCTCCTGCCGCGGGGCAGCAAACCGCACACCGGCGACCAATCGCCTTACTCGCGGTAACTGCCCGATGATCACGCCCGCGACGGCACCGCCATCAGTACTTCACCGCCACGCCCAGTCGAATGCCTGGCGTATCGCATCACCCCGCATCATGCGGCCGTCACAGCCGACGAAGACCCGATCCGAAGCAGAGCAGGATCGCGCCCCCACAAACTCCTACCGAGTCAAACGGCCAGGCGACACCGGCATCCGCTACCACGGGCCGCCTACGATCACGCTGGTCAACCTGCCCGCCGCAATCATGATCAACATAGGCTAGCGGCATTGAGTCAGGAATCTAGTGAATCCGCGACCCCAGCTGTGACGCTTTCCGCTGTCCAGCGGTCCTGGACGCAGGCGGGCCCCGCGCGCCTAGCGATATTTTCTCTATTGGCGCGGAGGACGCGCGCTGTCTGCGACTTTGAATCAGCAGATCGGAGGTGCGGAGCGGAATGACTTGTCACCTCTTCGCGCTCTGCTTCGATGCGCACGACCCGCTCCGTCTCGCACGCTTCTGGGCTGGCGTCCTGGGCTGGGAGATGGCCGACGACCCCCAAGACGGTATTGCGCTCCTGCCGAGCGATGACACCGGGTTCCGGATTCGGTTTCTTCCAACGCAGGAGCAGAAGGCTGGCCAGAACCAGATGCACTTCGATCTGACGAGCGCGTCTCTCGAGGACCAGCAGCAGACGGTGGCGAGGTCGCTCGCGCTCGGCGCCCGGCACATCGACATTGGCCAGCGTCCGGAGGAGGGTCATGTTGTGCTCGCAGACCCCGAAGGCAACGAGTTCTGCGTCATCGAGCCGGACAACAACTTCCTCGCCGACTGCGGATTCATCGGAGCGCTTGCGTGCGACGGTTCGCAGGAGGTCGGGTACTTCTGGAGCGAAGCGCTGGGCTGGCCGTTGGTCTGGGATCAGGACCAAGAGACCGCTATTCGCTCGCCGCACGGCGGTCCGAAGATCACCTGGGGCGGTCCGCCACTGATGCCGAAGACCGGGAAGAACCGGCTGCATTTCGACCTCGCTCCACCCGTCAACGGTGATCAGCAAGCGGAGGTCGACCGTCTCATCTCGCTCGGGGCAACGCGCATCAACATCGGTCAGGGCCAGGTTAGCTGGGTGGTCATGACCGATCCTGATGGCCATGAGTTCTGCGTGTTGACCCCGCGATAGTGCGACAGATCCCGGGTAGCCGGGCGACCAGTGTCTCGTTTGCCTGTGACGGCGCGGTCACGGCAGCCTCCTCGCTCATCGGCGGGGCTCGGGTCGTTCCCAGCCATATCGCCGACCGATGGGGACCCGGCGGATGCCTGCCGATCGGTCCATCGGTGGCCTGTGGTGGCTACCAAGGGCGAGAGGTGACTGGTGCGGGATCCTGCCCTAGAGCCAACTTCCGGCAGGCCCGCATCAGCGTTTCCGCCATTTCCGTCCTTTCAGCCGGCTTGACTCGCTTGCCTGGCGTTTGGCATTCGGCTTGATAGAGATCGCCAAGGGCGCTTATCGCGGCGACGGGGTCGCTCTCGCACGCCGCCACGGACAGTTTCTTAGCGTTCTCCCGCAAGTACCTCCGCCGCCAGCTGCGGCCCCAGACCACCGCTGACTCGGATGCGGACCGCTTCAGTTCGTCGACGTATCGCATTACCCGGATTGCCCTGATGAAAGCTTCGCAATCCTGCTCGTGATCCTCTTGCCGAGGCTGACCTTTGGTTTTCGTATAGTAAAGCGGCCCTCCGCAGCGGGCGCAGCGTATCAATCGGATCGTCCCCCGACGTCCCCCCGGCGGCACTGGTCCCGGCCACGAGTACTGCATGATCAAGCCACCGCCTCCGCAAGAGAACCTTGACGACGAGGATAGAGCCTGGATCATGGTGGCCCTGGGGGCAAGCGCCGAGGGACCATCCTGCCGCGGCCGGGCGTTCGCGCCTGAGCCGGTCTCCCGTTGGTCCCGGCATGGGGCATGCCAACCGGTAGCCCTCTTCTGTCAGGGTGTCGGCTAGCATGGTGCCCGCAGATCCCAGTACGATCATGGCGCTCACGTTCACCATCCGCCCACTTGCAGCGCTGGCCAGGCGGCTGCGTGCCAAGGAGACGCCATGTTGCTCGCTTCGAGTTCTTACTCCTACCCGCTGCTCGGGGTGTTCTGGACGATCCTGGAGATCTTCCTGCTGGTGATCTGGTTCTGGATCCTGATCACCGTGTTCATCGACATCTTCCGCAGCCA
>Ga0126380_10000214_pt1 | contig 16721 bp, 20 predicted proteins | sample PanSoiMetPlot_26_FD_92544 | JGI IMG/M metagenome (GOLD analysis project Ga0126380, IMG submission 92544) | Tropical forest soil microbial communities from Panama - MetaG Plot_26 | ecosystem: Environmental > Terrestrial > Soil > Tropical forest > Bulk soil | place: Panama | collected 2016-02-17
ATCAACGAGGGCGTCGCCGAATTTGTGTCGCGGCACAGCGATCGTTTTGTCCCATGCGGGACTGTGCCGATGCAGGACGGCAAAGAGGCTGCAAAGGAGCTTGAGCACTGTATGAAGGCGCTCAAGTTCAAGGGCGTCGAGATCCTCACCAATGTCGCCGGAAAGGAATTGTCCGACACTGCCTTCGCGCCATTCTGGAAAAAGGCTGAGGAATTGGGCGCGCTCGTCATCATTCATCCGAATGGCTTCACTGAGGGCCAGCGGCTGTCGCGATTTTATTTCAACAATGTCACCGGTAATCCATTCGAAACAACGCTTGCCCTGCATTACCTAATCTTCGACGGCGTGCTCGAGCGCCATCCGGATCTGAAAATTTTTGCCATGCATGGCGGCGGCTATCTCGGCGCTTACTCAGGCCGGATCGATCATGCCTGGGGTGCGAGGTCGGATAGCCATGCCGGCCTGCCTAAGCCACCGACCAGCTATCTGAAAAAAGTCTATGTCGACACCGTCGTGTTCACGCCGGCTCAATTGAAAGCGCTGGTCGATACATTCGGTCTCGACCATGTCATCATGGGCACCGACTATCCCTTCGACATGCTGGAAAACGATCCGATCGGGCACATCGCGTCCGTCGAAAGCTTTGATGAAAAAACGCGCGCCGCGCTCGCCGGCGGCAACGCGAAGAAGATGCTGCAAATGTGAATCTCGCCGCCGGTGCCGGGTACAGGCTATTGTAGGCTGGTCTGCGAATTGTTGAGGAGCGAAATTGTGGTCGGCCCGTCTCCCGTGGTCACCTGTATTTGACTGCTTTTGTGTGGAAACAAAATTCCACCGATCAGCAGCCCGCCCAAGAAGCACGCAACAAACGCCAAGGTCATTGTCCCACCATGCGTCGAGGCACTGGAGCTCAGCCCACAGCTGCTTGTCTAATAGTTCCCGGTCGTGCTCGTTCATGGCAATCGCTGGCCCTTATCAATTGACTTAATTCGTTGGCGGCACGTCCAGTTCCCGATCAAATGAACACATCGAGTTCCCAAAGTTACGCATTGCGGATTGGTGTCTCCGATTGCCGCGCTCGCCGACGGAACCCTCACTATGGCGCCGAATTGTCAAGCATATGGTGCGCGATCACGCGCATGTTCAGATGTGACCGGGAGGCATGCAATGGACTGGGATCGGGTGGAAGGAAACTGGAAGCAAATCAAGGGCAGGGTGAAAGAGAAATGGGGGAATCTCACCGATGACGATCTGGACAAGATCGCCGGCCGTCGCGATCAGCTCGAGGGAAAAATTCAGGAGCGTTATGGCCTGGCGAAAGATCAGGTCAGAAAAGACGTCGACGACTGGATGAATTCGCAGAGGTGGTAATACCGCAAGCGCCAAAGGGATCGAGCAAGCCTGGCGCCTAGTCGCCAAGCTTGCCGATACCCTGTTCGATGCGGCGCGCCTCGATGCGCTCCTCCGCCGCTCTGCAGGCGAAGTTCGTGCTCATTTCTATGTCTCCGCGCCGCTTGGCCTCGTTGGCAAGAGCCTCATATTGGGCTGCTCGTTCCCGACATTCGGCCGCCCGATCGGACGCTTCGGCGCGCTTTTTCGCCTCGTCGCTCATGAGCGTAGCTCCTGTCCGCAAGCCAGTTTAGCCCGGCAACGGTCCGGAGACGAGATTCAGGACAATGGAATTGGCAGGCGCGAGTTTGTCCGCTCAGCCCCGGGGCCAAGTCATCCGCCGAGGCTGCACGCGGAACTAGGCCTTGCCCTCAAACTTGAACGAAACCTTCATCTTCACGCGGTAGGCCTCGACTTTTCCGTCTTTCAGCTGCACATCCAGTTTTTCGATCTCCGCAATCCGAAGATCCCTCAGGCTCTTGGCGGCCATGTCGACCGCAGATTTTGCGGCTTTCTCCCACGATTCCGTACTGGTGCCGACCAATTCAATAACCTTGTAAACGGAGTCAGGCATAGCGTCCTCCTCGGAACGTTTCGTCGATGGAGTATCTCGCCACCGAGCGTTCTGGTGATCCAGCTAAGCCGAGCAAGTTGAAGAGCTAAACCACCGCAAGTCAAGCAAGCGTAACGCGAGAGGCGCCCTACACGTACAGAAAATCCAGCACGGCGGTTTCGGCGATCACGGCCACGTCGGTGCTGTGCTTGCCTGCGCGCGCCTGTTCTTCCTGCGTACGACTGGCCTGCAGATAAGCCCCGAGATGGCGGGCACGTTCAATAATCCGATGGTTTTGCGCCAGCCGTGCCGCTTCGAAACGCTTGAGCGCGGTCTCCACGTCGACCTCTTTCTGGAGAGCGTCGGCGAGCGCAGCGGCATCGTCCGCGGCCTTCGAAACGCCGGCCGCCACGTGTGGCCGCGCAACGAAAGCAGCGTCGCCCACGATCGCAACCCGGCCAGAAGCCATACGCGGCGATTCCAGATCGTAGATCGGCTGCAGGATCGGCTCCTCGATGAGACGCACGATTTGCCGGAACTGCGGCGCGACCAATTTCTCGGCATCGGCGCGCATTTCGGCGATTGCCTCCCGACGGATCAATGGCGGAGGAATCGATATCGCGTGCGTCACACCGCGGTCATCGGTGAGCAGCCATTGCAACTTCGTCGACTCATCGGCCGGTCGATACCAGACCACGTTGTAGCGGCGATGGCCGGGGCGCAGATCATTGTCAGGACCCGCGACCGGATATCCCAGAAACTGCTCGCCCCTGGGCAGGCCGAAAGTCATGTATTGGAAAAGCTCGCGGTGCACGTCCGGCGTAAACGCTTTTTCGCGGACCAGCGCGCGCCACGCGGAATAGCCGGCGTAACGTGGTGCTACATCGGGCAGTGCCTGTTGACGCACGGTCGATCGGATGCCGTCGGCTCCGACAAGCAAATCCGAACTGATGATCTCGCCATCGGAAAAATGCGCCTCGACTGACTCCGAGTTCTGCGTGAATTTTGCGAACCCGCGTCCGCGGTGATAGTGCGCGACGGGAAACGCATCGCGCAGCAGCCGGTACACCCGCTCCCACGCGGTCAGCACCTGCGGGCATTCGAATTCATGCGTCAACCGGCCTTTCGCATCGAGAATTTTGCGGGTCGTGATCTGAACGCCAAGATCTTGTGTAGCGAGGCCAAGCCCACGCAGCCGCTCGATCAATTCTGGCTGGGCGACGATGCCGGCGCCGCGGCCGGACAGCTCGCTGTCCACCCGCTCGTAGATATCAACGTTCCAGCCCGCACGCCGCAGCAGAAGCCCGCTGAGCAACCCGCTCATCGAACCGCCTATGATGAGTGCGCGTTTTTCGTGAGCCCCGGCCAATTTATCTGCCTCGATCTTTCCGTTTACCCCTTTATCCTATATATGACAGCCAGCAGCTTTGGAGGAATTCCCATGGCTTTGACCATGCTCGACAAGCAGGCCGAGAAAAAGGACACGTCGCAGTGGCCGGCAGATATTGCCGCCGAATTCGAGCGCGAGAGCAAGAATCCGAACCCTTGCGTCGGCAGCAAGCTGCTGTCGGAGAATGAGCGCACGCGCGTCTGGATCATCCGCCTGGCGCCGGGCGAGCGCATCGGCTTCCACCGCCATGTGCTGGATTATTTCTGGACCTCGGTTTCCGGCGGCCGGGGGCGACAGCATGTGCATGATGGCACGACGGTCGAATATACGTATCAGCCGGGCGAGACCCGCCACGAAAGCTACGGCAAAGGCGAATTCAAGGTTCACGATCTCGAAAATCTTGGGGATCGCGAAATGATCTTCATGACCGTTGAGTTCAAGGATAGTGCGAACAAGCCGATGCCGTTGCCCGCCGGCGTGACGCCGCAATCTGCCGCCGCTTAGATTATTTCATCTCTGAACCGCCCGCCGACTGGGCTTGCCCACGGCGGGCGTTTCATTTTGCCGCGCTTTTCATGTTTCCTTTGCAAGCCTGACAGGCTAGTCAAGCCTGCGGCCTTCCTGCACACTGGCACGCAAACCCGTCGAGCGGGAATAATAACGAGGGGACCCGTGGAAATGGATTTTCCGTTCGACCTGCTGGTGAACGCCATTGTCGCCGGGCTGCTGCTGGGCGGGTTTTATGCCGCGGTCACTGCCGGCGTTTCGATCTCCTTCGGTATGCTCGACATTGTCAACATCGCGCATCCGGCATTCATTATTCTCGGCTCCTATATCGCCTACATCATCAATATCTCGTTTGGCATCGACCCGATCGTGGTCAGCATCGTGACGCTGCCGATATTCTATGTGCTGGGTAACATCATCTATCAGGTCTACTATGTATCGTTCGAGAAGCGCGGCCAGGAGTCTCTGCGTGGCCTCGCCTTCTTTTTCGGATTGTTGTTTGTAACCGAGGTAATGCTGATCCTCGTGTTCGGCGTCGACTATCGTTACGTGGAAGCAAGCTATATCGGGCCGAGCCTGCATCTCGGCAATATCGACTTTCCCATGCGCATGTTGGTGCCGTGCATTTCGGCACTCGTCGTTTTCGGCTTGTTGCATCTGTTTATAACGCGCACGTTCACCGGCCGAGCCATCATGGCGGTGTCGCAAGACCAGCTTGCGTTGCAACTGATGGCTGCCGACCCCATCCGCATCAAGCGGATCGCCTTTGGCATCTCGATTGCCACGGCATCGATTGCCGGCGCGCTGCTTGTGATCATCCAGCCCGTCGAGCCTTCGGTCGGTCGCGAATATATCGGCCGCGTGTTCGCGATTTGTGTGCTCGGTGGGCTCGGCAGCCTGCCTGGCACTCTGGTCGCTGCCATGCTGCTCGGCGTCATGGAAAGCATCACCTCGATCTTCTACGGGCCCTCCTGGGCGCCGGCAGTCGCCTTCGGATTCCTCCTTCTCACGCTGGCCTTCCGGCCAGCGGGATTGTTCGGACGGTAGCCGTGAGCACCCTTCGCTTTACTCTCGTCTGCGCCGTGATCGGTCTTGCGGTGTATGTTTGTGGCCACCTGCTCGGCATCGGTTATTTGTTTTTTGCAGGCTATACGATCCTGCAATTCGTCGTTCTCTCGTCAGCGTGGAACATCCTTGGCGGATATTGCGGCTACGTAAATTTCGGGTCGGCCGCGTTCTTCGCGCTCGGCGCCTATTCGACCGTGTTTTTCTACAAGTTCCATCCTCTGCCGATCCCCTTCCTGATTGTCATCGGTGCGGTGGTATCTGGCATCGTCGGGCTTGGCATGGGCTATCTCACGTTGCGGCTGCGTGGGGCCTTTTTCGCCATCGCGACCCTGGCGATGGCGGTGGTGTTGCAAACGCTTGTCGTCAACTGGGACTATGTCGGCGGCTCGCGCGGCGCCTATATCGTGCGCGCAGACACCATTTCGATTGGTGGCTACTCGATCGAATACATCGAATATCTGTTTCTCCTCATGATGATCCTTGCGATCGCTTCAATCGTCATCTCGCGCACGATCGCGCGCACGCAACTTGGCTTCGGCTTCGCCACGATCCGCGACGACGAACTGGCGGCTGAAGCTTCGGGTGTACCAACTTTGCGCCTGAAACTGATCGCCACCACAATCTCAGGCGCATTGATGGGCATGGCCGGCGCGCCCTTCCCCTACTATATCGGTTACCTGCAGCCGGCGTCGGCCTTTGGGCTGGAATATGGCGTCAATTCCATCGCCATGCCGATTATCGGCGGCACGACGAACTGGGTTGGCCCGCTGGTCGGCGCAATCCTTCTTGGCTCGCTGCAACAAATCGCCACGGTGACGATTTCGTCCGCCGTAAACCTGCTGATTGTCGGCCTGCTGCTGGTCGCATTCGTTGTAATCGCACCGAACGGCGTGGTTGGCCTGGTGCAGGACCGTCTCCGCGCACGGAGGAGCAAATGAGTCCGCTCCTTCACGTCAGCAATGTCAGCAAACGCTTCGGCGGTTTCGTCGCGCTGGATGGCATCGAGCTTGCGGTTCAGCAGGGCGAGCGGGTTGGGCTGATTGGGCCTAACGGTTCTGGCAAAAGTACGCTTGTTAACTGTATCTGCGGTGCGTTGCACAATGAGCAGGGCAAGGTGCATTTCGACGGACACGCCGTTGACGGACTTTCCGCGCACGAGCGCACTCACCGCGGCCTTGCGCGAAGCTTCCAGCTTCCGCGCCCGTTCGTAAGCCTCAATCTCGCCGACAACTTGCGCATTCCCATGCTTTACACCGTGCATAAGCGCTCCGGTCCGCTGCATGCCGAGAGCATCGACGGGCGCTGCGTCGAGCTGCTGCGTCTGGTCGGGCTTGACCACAAGGCTCGCCACATGCCGCGCGATTTGACGCAAGTCGAGATGCGCAAGCTCGAGTTGGCGCGCGCTGTGGCAGCCGAGCCGAAGCTGTTGATTGCCGACGAATCAATGGCCGGCCTGTCCCATTCTGAAATCGAGGATATGCTAAAACTTCTGAAACAGCTTAATCAACGTGGCATCACCATCATCCTGATTGAGCATATTATGAGCGCGGTGATGAGTTTTTCGCAGCGGCTCGTCGTGCTGGTAAGCGGCAAGAAGATTGCAGACGGCAAGCCGGAAGACGTCGTGCGGGATCCCGAAGTCGTGAGGGCTTATCTTGGCCAGTAGCCTGACCATAGAAGGGGTACATGCCGCTTACGGCTCCGTCCGCGTCATTGAAGACGTTTCAATCGCGGTGAAGCCGGGGGAAACGGTCGCTCTGCTCGGCACCAATGGAAACGGCAAAAGCACGCTGATGAAATGCGTGATGGGCATCGTGCGTCCCAAAGGCGGGCGCATCGTCGCTGAGATCGATGGCGAAAAGCATGACCTCGTCGGCCGCACCACCGAACAAATTGTGGATCTGGGCATCGCGCTGGTGCCGGAGGGACGCCGGCTGTTTCCGAAACTGACGGTCGAGGAAAACCTGTTGCTTGGGGCGTTCCGGCCGAAGGCGCGTGCACAGATCAAGACGAACCTGGATTTCTGCTTCGAGTCATTCCCTCGCCTGGCCGAGCGCCGCGGCCAGCTTGCCGGCTCCATGAGCGGGGGTGAGCAGCAGATGCTGGCGCTCGCTCGCGCGCTGATGCTGACGCCGCGCATTTTGCTTGTGGATGAGCCGTCAGTCGGACTGGCGCCACAACTGGTCGCCCGCACCATTGACGCCATCAAGCTGCTCAAGGAGCACTATCAGCTCACTGTCCTGATGGCTGAGCAGAATTTCACGCAGGCAATCCGCATCGCCGACCGCGGCTATGTGATCGTGCACGGAAAGATCGCTTTCGAGGGACGCTCGGCTAACGAACTCAACAACAACGACCTGGTCCGCCAGCTTTACATGGGCATGTAAGTCGCAGGACGACACCTAAAATGGAGGCGGCGCGGGATTTTCTCCCGCGCCGCAATCGTTTTGAATGCAATCAGCTACTGCGCTGCCTTCTCGTAGGGGTAGATGACGTTGCCGGTCTTGAGGTCCGCCGGCGTAAGCACCGTCTGATAGTCCATGCCTTTCCAGGTCTCGAGGCCTGCGCCGTCTTTGATGTTGTGATACTGCACCTGCATCATGCCAGACTTGGTCCATTCGCCACCGGGACCATACGCCCAGTCGCCCATGATGGTTTTATGGGTGTTCTTGCGCAGGTAGTCGGCGATCTTGTTGTCATCGATGCTCTTCGAGCCGGCGATCGCATCGCCGAGCAGGCTGATGTAGGCGTAGCCCCAACCGCCGAGATAGTAACCGAGCGGATCGACGCCTTCCGCACCGGCCTTGGCCTGATATTTCTTGAAGAACTCTTCTGCGGGTTTCATCATCTTTTCTGACGGCACCCATGTCTCGTAGTTGATGATGCCGTTGAGCTTGGGTCCGAGCTTGCTCTTGAACACCGTGGCCTGCAGGCCGACCATCGCGCCACCGATGATCTTCGGCTTGTAGTTGAGTTCGCGGACCGCCTGCACGATACCGACAGAGCCAAGCGGATAGGAGCAGACGATTACGATATCCGGGTTGGCAGCCTGGACCGCGCGCACGACTGGCGTGTAGTCCGTGGTGGCCGGCGGATATTTCCGATCGTAGACGATCTTCATGTTGAATTTCTTGGCGTTCTCGCGCGCGCCCTCACAGGCGTTGTTGGAGAACTCCGCGTCCTCGACGACGAGCCCCAGGGTCTGGGGCTTCGGATTTTGCTGCTGGGCGATCTGGAATACGCCCTCGGTGAACGACGGTTTGGTTTGCGGGCCGGTCGGCAGCACCGAGAAATATTTCGGATATTTGAATTCGTGGTTCACATCGAGGGCGAACAGACTGATGTAGGTCTTGCCCTTCTGCATCACCACGGGCAGCGCCGGCGCGTTCATGTTGGTCGCATAACCGCCGAGCACGAGATCAACTTTGTCGACATCGAGTAGCTTGGTGTAGATACCCGGTACCGTCGAAGGATTGCTCTGATCATCGTAGTAGATGATCTTCACCGGACGTCCGAGCAGGCCGCCCTTGGCATTGGTTTCTTCTTCCCAGATCTTCATGCCGAGCAGAGCTTGCTTGCCGTTGGCGGCGAGCGGCCCGGTCAGCGACATGCCGAAGCCGATTTTGATCGGCTCTTTGTTCTGCGCCTGGGCGCCGGAAACAATGAACATTGCGACGGCCGCCAGGGTGACCGCCACCCCCGCGGCGCACGCGAATGGTTTGGTCTTGAGATATTGCAGCATCTTGTCCTCCCAATTAGGCGTTATTTTTCGTCATCTTATGCGCATTTTGCCGAAATGCGCTAGAGGGACGCGACCCGAAGATGGTGGGCTAAATCCCGTCAACCATGATGGTTTCGACTTCGCCAGCGCCGCTGCGTCGGAATGCAGCAGCCTTGTCGTATTCCGGCGATGTGAAACAGGCGACGCCCTGCTCGAAGGTTGGAAATTCGATCACGATAAAACGATGGAATTTGTCTGGACCTTCCATGATCTGAAAACGTCCGCCCCGAGCAAGCACCTTGCCACCAAACTTTTGGATAATCGCGGGCACAAGGTCGGTGTACTTCTTGTACTCGACGGGGTCGTTGATTTTTGAACGCGCAACCCAATAAGCAGGCATCCTTCATCCCTTCTAATTGTGGTGCCCGGGGCGAGGAACGCCGGACCGGGCTTCGGCCTTGTGCCGGGCACCCACGTCTTCATTATAGGGTCAACACTAAAGACGGGGATGGCCGGGACAAGCCCGGCCATAACAAGGAGGGTGCCATGGCGCGCAAGCTCATCGATATTTCGGTGCCCCTTGAAAACGACGTCGCCGCCGATCCTCCCGGTTATGGTCCGAAGATCGAATATCTCGATCATCAGGCTACGGTCGCCGATGTTCTTGAATTTTTTCCCGGGCTGAAAAAGGAAGACCTGCCGGAAGGGGGAAGGCTGGGGGTTCGAATGGGTTCGCTTGTCGACGCATTGTACGACGCATCTCGATGCGCCCTGGCATTTCGCCTCGACCATGGATCGCGGAAAACGCGCGATCACAATCGATGAGGTGCCGCTTGAATGGTGCTTGCAGCCCGGCGTCAAGCTCGACTTTCGCCACTTGCCGGATGGCTATGTCGCCACTGCGAGGGATGTCGAGACCGAGCTCAAGCGCATCGGCCATACGCTCTCACCTCTCGAAATCGTGGTCGTGAATACCAGCGCGGGAAAGGCATACGGTCAGCCCGACTACCTCGCCAAGGGCTGTGGCATGGGGCGTGAAGCGACGCTCTATTTGCTTGAGCGCGGCGTGCGCGTGACCGGCATCGATGGCTGGAGCTGGGACGCGCCATTCATCTACACGATGAAAAAATATGCCGAGACAGGTGACGCCTCGTTGATCTGGGAGGGCCACCGCGCCGGACGCGAAATCGGGTATTGCCATATCGAAAAGCTGCACAATCTGGAAATGCTGCCGCCCAAAGGCTTCACGGTGAGCTGTTTTCCCGTGAAAGTGCTTGGCGGCTCTGCCGGGTGGACGAGGGCGGTGGCAATCATTGATGCTTGATTGCCCACCGCGCCGGGCGATAGCATCCGGCCCACAAAAGACCGGGTCAAATTCCGGTAAACAAGGATTTCCAGGGAGGATTCACGTGGACAGACGCCAATTTGTCGCGGGTAGCGCTGCCGCTGCACTACTTTCGATTCGACCGGTCTTTGCGCAAGATACCTACCCGTCTCACGCGATCACCATCATCAACCCGTTCCCACCGGGCGGAGCGGTTGACGTCGTCGGGCGGCCGTTCGCGGCCACGCTCGAGACGTTGATCAAGCAGCCGATCGTCGTGGAGACCAAGGCCGGTGCCGCCGGCCAGGTCGGCGCGCAGGTCGCCGCGACCGCAAAACCGGATGGCTACACGTTGCTCGCTCACCTTCCGTCGATCTCCGGCTTTGAAGCGGTCGATAAAACGTTCGGCCGCGCACCCAAATTCACTCGCGCTGATTTCATTCCGATCGCGCGTCTCACCGAAGGTCCGTTGGTGCTTGTGGTCAATGACCAGCAGCCCTACAAGACGCTGAAGGATCTGATTGACGATGCCAAGAAGCGTCCCGACGAGATCATCTTCAGCTCGTCCGGACTTTACGGCGCTCTGCACCTTCCGACGGCGCTGTTCATGAATGCCGCCGGCATCAAAATGCGGCATCTGCCGACCAATGGTGGCGGACCGGCGCTGACGGCGGTTCTCGGCAACAACTCGCAGGTGCTGGTGACGTCGATCGCTGCGGCGAATGCGCAGATGAAAGCCGGCAAGCTGCGTGCGCTCGCCTGCTTCAGCCCGCGCCGCGCGGCCTCGCTTCCCGACGTCCCGACACTGAAAGAGCTCGGCTACAACGTCGAATTTTCGATCTGGGTCGGGCTGTTCGCGCCGAAAAGCACCCCGGAGCCGGTGATCGCCAGATTGCGCACGGAGACCAGGAAGGCAGTTCAGGACGAGCAGTTCAAGGCAGCGATCGCAAATATCGGCGATGTTGTCGCCTATCTTGACCAGCCGGAATTTGCGAAGTTCTGGGACGAGGATGCCAAACGCGTCGAAAATGCAGTCGCCTTGATCGGCAAAGTCTAGGGATTGCAGGCCAAAGTTTCAGAACGGCAACACGTCGCGTGGCTTGGGCGAACAACGCGTTGTCGCTCATGGCTGCACACAATCGCGGAATTGAGGAGGAACACCATGGATCGCCGTAGTTTCGTCGTCGGCACGACTGCGCTCGTCGCAGCCGGTCCGGTGCTCGCGCAGGATGCTTTCCCCTCGCACGCAATCACGATCATCAACGCGTTTCCGCCGGGCGGCGCCAACGACCTTGTGACGCGGCCGATCGCTTCGGCGCTCGAACCGATCGTCAAACAGCCAGTTGTGGTCGAGACCAAGGCGGGCGCCGGCGGCCAGGTCGGCGCGCAGGTCGCCGCCAGCGCCAAGCCGGATGGCTACACGCTGCTCTCGCATAACAACGGAATTTCGGGCTACGAGGAAGTCGACAAGCTGTTCGGCCGGCAACCCAAGACGACCCGTGCCGATTTCATCCCGCTTGCGCGCCTGATTGCCGACCCGGTCCTGGTGCTCGTCAACGATCAGCAACCGTACAAGACCCTGAAGGATTTCGTGGACGATGCCAAGAAGCGGCCCGAGGCGATCATCTACAGTTCGGGCGGACTCTATGGCGCAACCCATCTGCCCGTGGCCCTGCTCGAAAACGCCACAGGCATTCCGAAACTCCGCCACCTGCCCACCAATGGCGGCGGGCCAGCGGTCACCGCTCTACTTGGCAACAATGCTCAGATGAGCACGCAGACGACCACCGCGACTCTGCAACATATCAAAGCCGGCAAGCTGCGCCCGCTGGCATCGTTCGCCGGGACACGATCGAAGGCATTGCCTGAAGTGCCGACCTTGAAGGAGCTTGGCTTCAACGTCGAATATTATTTGTGGGTCGGCATCTTTGCGCGAAAAGGCACGCCCGCAAATATCGTATCGACGCTGAATGACGCGATCAACAAAGCGGCAAATTCTGAATCGTTCAAGACTGCTATCAGCAATGCCGGACTGGAGCCCGCTTATCTCGACGCCGCGGGCTTCGCCAAGTTCTGGGCCGAAGATGCGCAGCGGTCCGACGAGGCGGTGAAATTGATCGGCCGCGTTCAGGGGTGATGGGATCGCCTATCACCAAGTTTCTGCTACGGCAGCGCTCGAGGTTTTCGCTGGCTGTCGAGGATCATTCATGACGCTGCGCGCCGATCATATCGCAGGCGCTTTCTTCATTGGCTTCGGTTTGCTGGTGCTTGCGCTCAGCGGCGATCTTCCCACCGGAAATTTGTCGATGCCGGGTTCCGGATTCCTGCCGAAGATCACTGCCGTTCTGACGATCTTCTTCGGGATCGTGCTGGTCTTGCGCGCGGGAGAGAGCAAGCCGTTTGCGTCGCTGTCATGGGCCGACGCCAAGCATGCTGCGCTGGTTGTAGGCATAACGGCGGCAGCGGTTGCGCTGTTCGAACGGCTCGGGTTTCTCACGACCAATGTTCTGCTGATCTTCGCGTTGCTTGTGGTCATCGAGCGGCGCCGGCTGCTGCCCGCCGTCGCTTACAGCGTTGGCGTGGTGGTGTTCACTTACGTCTTGTTCGTCTACATCCTCAAAACACCGCTGCAGGCCGGACCGCTGGGATTCTAGGATCGCCGTGGAAAGTACTTTTCTCAGTCTCGCTCACGGCTTTTCCGTCGCACTGGCGCCGGCCAATGCCTGGTACGCGTTCCTCGGCTGCCTGGTAGGAACGCTGGTCGGCGTGCTGCCCGGCATCGGCCCCCTCGCCGGCATTTCCATTTTGCTGCCGGTGACATTCGGGCTGAACGCCACGCAAGCGATCATCATGCTCGCCGGCATCTATTACGGGTCGCAATACGGTGGCTCGACCACCTCGATCCTGATGCGAATCCCCGGCGAAGCCTCGTCGGTGATGACCTGCATCGACGGCTACGCGATGGCAAAGAAAGGCCGCGCAGGCGCTGCGCTCTGCATCGCGGCGGTGGGCTCCTGGATCGGCGGAACGTTCGGCGTGCTGGTCCTTACGGTCGTGGCGCCGCCACTGGCGACTATTGCCGTCAGCTTCGGACCGCCCGAGTACACGGCACTGCTCGTTCTCGGCCTGATCTTCCTCGCCTACATGTCGTCGTCGTCGCTGATAAGAACCCTGCTGATGGCCTGCCTCGGGCTGCTGCTCGGCATGATCGGCATCGACAACATGACAGGTCATTTCCGCTACAGCTTCGACCTGGCCGAACTGGGCGACGGCATCGGCATCGTCCCGGTAGCCGTCGGATTGTTCGGACTCGGCGAGATTCTGTCGACGCCAAGTGCCGGCGCGGTAAAAGACATTATCAGTCCCCGATTGCGCGAATTGTTGCCGACCCGCCGGGAATGGAATGAGGCCGCCATGCCGATCACGCGCGGGACGGTGCTCGGATTTCTTATCGGCATCATTCCGGGGTCAGCGCACGTCATCTCCAGTTTTCTCTCCTATGCGATCGAGAAACGAGTGTCGAAGCATCCCGAACAGTTCGGCAAGGGCGCGGTCGCAGGCGTCGCCGGGCCTGAAACGGCCAACAACGCGGCCTCGACCGGCGCTTTTGTGCCCTTGCTTGCTCTCGGCATTCCCACGAGTCCGATCACCGCGGTGCTGATCGGCGCGTTGATGATCCACGGGGTCTCGGTGGGACCGATGCTGGTCAACGAGCACCCGGACGTGTTCTGGGGATTTGTCGCCTCTATGTATGTCGGCAACCTCATGCTGTTGGTGCTCAACCTGCCTTTGGTCAGCCTGTTCGTCACCGTCTTGCGGATTCCGTACGCTTACCTGTATCCGCTCATCATCATGTTCTGCATCATTGGCGTGTACGAGGTGAACTACTCGATCGGCGATGTTTGGATCATGCTGATCATGGGCGTCGTCGGATACGCGCTGCGCAAGTTCGACTTTGACCCGGCTCCGCTGGTGCTCGGCCTCGTGATCGCGCCGATTCTAGAGCAAAGCCTGCGCCAGTCGCTGATCATGTCGAATGGCAACTACCTGATCTTTTTCAGCCGGCCCATTTCGCTCGGCCTGATGACGATCAGTATCTGCCTGCTCGCCCACGCCGCCTATGCATTCGTGCTTCACCGCGCCGACTGGCGTACCAGACTGGCCAGGGCGGAAGCCGGCGAACCGGAGCGATAGGAACGTGGGACCCGGAAATCACGCCCAGAGACGCTCGTTCTCCATCCCTTTGTAGAGCCCGGCGACATATTCGCCATAGCCATTGAATAGCAGCGTCGGCCGGCGCTCGCCAGTTCCGATTATCTCTTCGGTCGCCTGGCTCCAGCGCGGATGCGACACCTGCGGGTTGACGTTCGCCCAGAAACCATACTCGGCGGGTTGCAAGGCTTCCCACAGGCCCTTCGGGCGCTTGTCAGTGAAGCTGAAGCGCACGATCGACTTGATTGACTTGAAGCCGTATTTCCATGGCAGGGCTAAACGCAGCGGTGCGCCGTGCTGCCGGGCGAGCGGATGCCCGTAGGCACCGGTGGCAAGAAAGGCGAGCTCGTTGGTCGCTTCCGCCATCGTGACACCTTCGACATAAGGCCACGGATACCATGGCTGCCGCTGGCCCGGCGCCACCTTTGGGTCCATGAACGTTTCCATGCGCACGTATTGCGCAGAGCCAAGCGGGCGCGCGAACTCGACCAGCTTGGCAAACGGGAAACCCGTCCAGGCGATCGCCATGCCCCAAGCTTCGACGCAGCGATGGCGGTAGGTGCGCTCCTCCAGCGTCAACTTACGGATCAAATCATCGATGCCGACTTCCATCGGCTTTTCCACCATGCCGTCGATTTTCAGCGCCCATGGCCGGATCGGTAGCGCCTGAGCTGCCGCGGCGATCGATTTCGAAGTACCGAACTCATAGAAGTTATTGTAGTTGCCGTTGACTTTCTCGTCGGTGATCGCACGGTCGAGAACGTATTTCTCGTTGCGCTTGGCGGGATAAAGATCGGCACTCGGATCCGGCAGCTTGGCAACGTCCGAAAGGCGCTGTGCGCTCGCGGCCAGTGGCGACAATGTGAGCGCGCTGACTCCGGCTGCGACAAAACTACGCCGGTTGAAGACAAACTGCTCGGGCGTAGCGAGGTGGTCGGGAATCTCCCAGCCGCGACGGTGAATGACGTTCATGACGTTGCTCCCAGAATCGTCGCAAAGAACTACGGGTTGCGATGCTCACTGGCAAGTCACGGTTCTGCGAAGAGGAACCTCTCAACCGGGCTTTCCAGGAAGGCTTCGAAATCAGCAGTGTCCAGCCCCCGCCATTGCAGAGCTCCGTGGATGCGGACGGCATCGATTTGATTTTTGCGGTGACGCCTTCAGTCGCGGGCCAGATAGTCATCTGGGCGCGTCCACACCGCTACGGTACCGTGGCCATCAAGGCGCGTGTCGACGACACTCAACCGGTGGACTTTCGGGTTTTCATCTATCCGTGAGCGAGCATGGACAGCGTCATCAAGGCTTGCGTCGTCTATTTCGTGCTTTGGGCAATCATTCGCATTTCCGGGCGCCGGACGCTCGGCGAGATGACGGCGTTCGATTTGATCCTCTTCCTCATCATCGGCGGCTCGACGCAACGAGCAATTACCGGCGAAGACTACTCGCTCACCAATGCATTGATCCTGGTTGCGACTTTCGTTGGGATCGAGGTCGCGCTATCGCTGATAGAGTTGAAGTCACCGTTGTTGCGAAAGGTATTGAATTTAGCCCCTACGCTGCTGGTCGAAAATGGCACCCCCATGCTTTATCGGATGCGCCGCGCAGGCGTGACGGAGGACAATATTCTCGAAGCGGCGCGCCGACTTCACGGTCTCGAACGCATGGATCAGATTAAATTTGCGATCCTGGAACCGACGGGCAAGATCACGATCGTGCCTAACTCATGACCGGCGATAGCATTCACGGCGCTTCATTGGGGTGTTGCATAAGCGACTTGCGGCCGTGGTCTTGGGGCACGGCCGCAATCATTTGCAGTTACTCTTTATTACTCGGCTGCACGTCTCGCTGCGATGATCTGATCGGCTGTCCGCCCGGTTAGCTCCGCCATGTGATCGAATTTGAACCTGAACGAGCCGACGCCGGCCGTTCCGGAACGCACTTCGATAATCAGATCGCCGATCTCGGCTTCGGGCATCTGCGCCCGCACAGTGTCCCATCCGGTCCAGCCTTCGCGGGTGTCGAAACCGAGGATCTGGCCACGGCGCCCTGACAGGATCGCGTTCATTTTCGCCGTCGCCTCGCTCGGGCAGACGATCTCGACCTCATGAATGGGCTCAAGCAACACCGGCTGGCACTGCGGAAGAGCTTCCACAATGCCGATCCGTCCGGCAGTCCTAAACGCCTGATCGGAGGAATCGACCGTGTGGTACGACCCGTCAATCAGCGCAACCGACAGATCGACGACAGGAAAGCCAAGAGGCCCATGTTTGAGCCCATCTATGACACCCTCCTCGACCGCCGGAATATAATTGCGCGGCACCACTCCGCCCGTGATCCGGTCGTCGAATTTGAATCCTGTGCCGCGCGGCATCGGCTTGATCTCAAGCACCACGTCGCCAAACTGGCCGTGTCCGCCCGATTGCTTCTTGTGCCTGCCGCGTTGCGTGATCGGCTTTCGAATTGTCTCCCGATAGCCCACCGAGGGCGACCGCGTCGCCACGGGTACCAGGAAGCGGTCGGCCAATCGCTCGGCCGCCACGCGCAAGTGCATTTCGCC
>Ga0126380_10000215_pt1 | contig 16708 bp, 16 predicted proteins | sample PanSoiMetPlot_26_FD_92544 | JGI IMG/M metagenome (GOLD analysis project Ga0126380, IMG submission 92544) | Tropical forest soil microbial communities from Panama - MetaG Plot_26 | ecosystem: Environmental > Terrestrial > Soil > Tropical forest > Bulk soil | place: Panama | collected 2016-02-17
GCGTGGCTGCGCGGAAGCAGCGCCGTCTCATTGCCTCCCCCGGCTCAGGACAAGGCACCGTACGGGCTCATCAAAAGGGGGTGGATATGCCCCCGACGTCCGGCCCCATGTCCGCTTTGGGTCAAAAGCAGACATATCGGATCGCACACGCCAATGTGTGCTTCACCAGCAGACGTCGTCGGACTTGTATCAATCGTCAGGATTCTGGAGATGTGTATTCAGTAACGATTGCGATTAAGTTGAGCGCGGCAGCAAGGACCAAGACAATAGTAAACAGCGTTGCCCACATGGTGGACGCCCCCCGTTTCCCCGACACTGATTTGAAAGCTGCTCGCCAATTATAGCAAAAATGCGAGACCCACTTTGATACCCGCGACGTGCTTGTTCACTTCACTCGGGTACCATTTTGTGGAGTTCAGCGGCGATGGAGACCGCAGCCCGTAAAGGAAATGAAGTCCCTTCATGTCGCGTCCATGTTGCGTGGAGCCGCCGACAGTGTGTGGAAATCGTTGGAATCAAAGGGGAACAGATTGCAACATGCGCAACATGAACAGTCAGTACAGCCGAACGCAAGGGATTGATGTATTGCTGTTCTCCGCGCCTGTAGGTTTTTGACCTACAGGATCGACCGCCCTCTTGTCATGTCCCGACGACCCCTTGTCATCCGGAGCAAAACCGGGGCATCCAGTACAGCAACTTTAGACTTGCCGTTATTGGGTTGATCGCCCGCACGGGCGTTGAATGGTGGAGTCCATGGCCAGAAAGCAACTGCAATTGGGCCGACCGAGCCCGATTCCCGTATCGCCCAATAAGGCGGTTCTCGATCGCGTGCCCAACCCGCACGCCGACACGAACTATATTGCCCGCTTCACCGCGCCCGAATTCACCGTGCTTTGCCCGATCACGGGACAGCCCGATTTTGCGCACCTCGTAATCGATTATTTGCCGGCGCGCTATCTCGTCGAATCCAAGTCGCTCAAGCTTTATCTCAACAGCTTTCGCAATCACGGCGCATTTCATGAGGATTGTACCGTCGCGATCGGCAAGAAACTGGATTCCCTGCTCAAGCCGAGATGGCTGCGCATCGGGGGTTACTGGTACCCGCGCGGAGGCATGCCGATCGATGTGTTCTGGCAGACTGGCAGACTGCCGAAAGGCGTTTGGGTGCCCGACCAGGGCGTTGCACCGTACCGCGGTCGTGGTTGAGTTTTGTTTGCCGCTTCACAGTCATCAGCCCATCTCGACCACTATCGCTATAGAGCAGAGCTACCGAATTGTGGAAAGTCGGTGGAGCGAAGGAACTACCCTCCTTTGGCCCGAAAAAAGTATGTCATTTTTAATACGCACCATGTGCGCCGCTTTGTAGGATTACCGCGCAGCAGCCTGTTCCCAATCCCATTCGCAGGCGACTGCATAGGGACCACGGACGGTATCACTCCGGCCGGTTCCTGGTCTTTCGGCGGAGAAGGCGTTGTACCGATGGACCCCGATATGCTCATGCATCATCTTGCCCAATGCGAGGAGCGCATTGTTAAAGGCCGAGTCCATGTCAACCGCCAGCGCCAAATTGTCGATGAACTTGTGCGGAATGGCGAGGACTCTCGCAGGTCAAAGGCCCTGCTACGGCTATTTGAAGAGATGCTGACGAGGCATATTGAATATCGTGAACAGATTGTGCGAGAGCTTGGCGCGTACTCCCAGCAGGAAGAGTACTGATGACGACCGCAGAGCGGTTGAGTTTGTGACCTGTGGATCAAAATCAAAAATCCGAAAGCGCCCCGCTACTCGCGCTCTAGATGGCTGATTTTAAGTTCCTGTGTCGCCCCCTATACAAAGCTGTGTCCGACAAGCAACGCTTCCTCGTTCTTCGATAGAACGGCATGTCATTTTTAAAAGCGCAGCTTGGACGTCCCTCCTACGTTGCATGCAAGCATCGTCCAGTGTCCCCCCGTCCCCTCAATCCTCTGGACGGTGCCCAAAAGAGCCGTAGTGGTCGGCACGACGCTGCGGCTCTTTTCGCAATTCGGTGATTGCAAGCGTAATCAGAAAATACTGATATGAGGCGCTTTGGGTGGTGCCGGTTTGGGGTGGCACTAGTGGCGCAAAATAATCAAAACCATCGTCCCAATTTGCTGCCATTTGTCGTCGTCGCGATAATCATCCTCTTGATTTTCGTATGGACCCACATGCGCTATTCGTGAAACGATCTACGGTGTCAGAACCGTTGCTACAGATGGGATGCTCGCAACGCCAATGAGAAATGCGGCTGTCCAAAAAAGAACCGTTGCCGCGAGTAAGTATCCTGCCGACATGACGCGAGAATAATTCGAGTCGTAGCGCAGTTACAGTTCACAATCATAAGTCGCTTAATTTTTTTCGCATGGTGTGGGCTCGTCGCAATAGTTCCGCGGTATCTAATTGTTTTGATGGGACGTCTTGAGCGGCGCTATCTAGGGACTCTTACGTTTTTGGGCTGTAACCTTTTTCGAGGAAGCAGTCACAAACTGATTGAAACAGGTTAGACGCTCATCCTCCTCCTTGATAAAGCGGCAATCTTTCACTGTCTTGGCTGGAGCAGAAGTTTCCTTAGGTGCTGGCTTTATCTTCGCGTCATAGCAGTCCAGGCGCTCCTTGGTTTGATCTTCAATCTCAAGGCAGGGCCGCAACGATTGCGCCATCGCAAAAGTTGGGAGAAGCATTCCGGCGACAACGACTGGAATGTACCGTGCCTTCATAAGGGACTCCTATTTGAAGGTTACCGCGGCATTGAGGCGCCTAGCGAGGCGTGCAGTACCGGTCACTCTGGAATCCGATACATTCAAGATTTTTGCTAAAGGTGTGCGCGGACGGCAACAAATGGAACATCTCACAGAAAGGGCAGCCCGCCGCTAACGGCCACAGCGCATCGAGGGGGAGCCTTGGGGACGCCGTAGCCATCAAGTCAGCCGAGGTTTAATTTTATCGCTCCTGTGTCCGGTATGGCACCGACCAAAGTCTTTTGGAGCGGTAGCTTTTCTCGGTTAGCGACCGTCCAGTTTCGACCTGCTTTTCACCATCTCACTGAATGGAAGCACCGAGCGAGAAGGGCCGCGGTAGCTGGCAACCTGCGGCTCTTCTCTATTGTCGCCAGTCATGGCGAAATACTGCGATGATTGGTTCTCTCGCTCTTAGCGAATATCCCGGCGATATTGTTCGCTTGTCGTGCCCGAAGTGCGGACGCGCTGGCCAATATCGAAAACAGAATTTAATCGAGCGCTATGGAGCCGATACGCGGCTACCTACTTGCGGGAGGAGATAGCACAATGCGGGCACCGCGGAATGCACGATGCCTGCATGGTGCGTTACGTTGATCTGGTCCGGCGCTGAACAATCTGATTGACCGTCAGCGTGGTCGAAGTCGGCCTGAAACAAGTGAGGCAAGCAATGACTGAGGAAAATCGAGACATCCTGGGTCAACTGGCGATCATTGGAGTCGTTGTCGCAGCGGTGGCGATTTATGCAGCTATGTACGACGCATGGGACAGGTTCATATACATAGTGGTCGCGATGGGTGTGGCCGCGGTGATCTATCTGTTCTGGGTCATACCAATCCAAAAACAACTTCAGTCAATCGAGGACAAGATCGACGACCTGCGCGAACGGTGAATCCGAGCCAGATCGCTGGCGCAACATCTCCCGCTGCGCTGCGCTGCGATCCGGTTCGAAAGATCCGGTACCGGAATGCGCACCGCATAGAAAGTGATGATCTGGACGATGATCGCGACCACGCCCCAAATCGCGCAATCGACCCGGTCGGAAGCGTGTGCGATCGCGCCGGCTAACGGCAGCGAGAAGCCAAAAAGACTCAATCGCAGAGCAATGGCGGCGCCCGGTACGTTTTTTCGGATCAGTTCAAATTCGTTCATTGGCGTGATGCGGGTGTAGATCAGCAAAAATGCGATCACCAACGCCGTCGCCAGGCAAAAATACGCAATAAATGCCGGCAACCCCTGAAGAGATTGCAACACCATGAGTCAGCCCCCTTATCCGGGCCGGATCATAGCGGAGTCATCGCATGCGCGAAGCGCGTTCGCAGCGATTTCAACGGATCCATGACTGCCTGGCCGGCGAGTGCTTCAGACGCAAGGCACAGGTCCATCCTGTTGCCGCCAGAACCACTGCGCCGAGCAACAAAACCGGTGTCGCACCGACACCGCTGAGACCGAGACCGTAGACGACAGGTCCGGCTGCATGACCGAGGAAAAAGAACATGGAATGCCCAGCGGTTGCCGAGCCGCGCGCGGCCGGAGCCAATTCCGTCACGTAGACCTGGATGCAGCCATGCAGCAGGTAGAAACCGAAGCCGAGCAGCATGAAATTTGCAAATTCGACCGGCCAGGGCATGCGCAGCGCAATCACGAGCAGGCAAAATCCCATGATCATGCCCCCGGCGGCCATGAGTTGGCGTTCGCGAAAATGCTCGAGCAGCCACCTGACCATGAAGGTGTAGACAACGCCGCCGATACCGAAGCCGGCGATCACGATGCCGGCGATCGATGCGCGCGACTCGCCTTCGGTACGCAGGAATTCCGCCATATAGGGAAACACGCCGAACAGGAATACGCCCTCGAGAAAGACCGCGCCGAAACAATACTTCGCCATCGGATTGCTGAAGATTGCACGGTAGTTCGGAAGCAAAGTCGACAAATCGAAACGCCCGGGCCTCTCGCCCATGCTGCGAAATCCGGGATAGGCAGCGGCGAGTGCGACCAGATCGATCGCGCCGGTTACAAAGAACACCCCGCGCCATCCGAACAGGTCGCCGATGACGCCCGCGCCGGACGCACCCAGCAGGTTTCCGCTCATGGCAGCAAAAAGCAGGCGGCCAATGGCGACTTGCCGCTGCTGCACCGGAACGCGGTCGCCGGCAACAGCAAGAGCAATGGGAAAAACGCCGCCGGCAGTCATTCCTGCAACGACGCGCAATGCCATGAGCGTTTCAAAATTCGTCGCGAGACCGCACGCAAGCGTGGCGATGCCGACAGTCAGCATGCAAAGGGCAATCAGCCGCGTCTTGCTGAACATGTCCGCAAGTGCACCAAGGACCGGTTGAATGAGTGCGTAAGGCAAGGTGAACCCCGTCGAAAGCATCGCCGCAGTTGTCGGCGTTACATTCAAACCTTCCGCGATCTGCGGAATGACGGGATCCACCGAGCGCATGAAAAGCGTCGTCGCGAAGACGACTAAGGCCATCAAATTGAGGACTCGGCCCATGGAATGTCAGGCGGCGGTCCGATTAATGCTTCGCCAGCCGATCGAATTCGATCAACGCGCGCAATAGCGGCTCCATTTCCTTGAGTGGAAGCATGTTCGGGCCATCGGACGGCGCCTTGTCTGGATCCTGATGCGTCTCGATGAAAATGCCCGCAATTCCGACAGCGGTGGCGGCGCGGGCAAGAACCGGCACGAACTCGCGTTCGCCGCCGGAAGACGTCCCCTGTCCGCCCGGCTGCTGGACCGAATGAGTGGCGTCGAAAATGACAGGGGCGTGTGCCGTGCGTTTGAGAATCGGCAGCGCGCGCATGTCGGACACGAGCGTGTTATAGCCAAAAGACACCCCGCGCTCCGTCACCAAGACATTTCGGTTTCCCGCCCCCGTTATTTTTTCGACGACGTTTTGCATGTCCCACGGCGCCAGGAACTGGCCCTTCTTCACGTTGATTGCTTTCCCGGTCCTGGCGGCAGCAACGAGGAGATCAGTCTGGCGGCAAAGGAATGCAGGAATCTGCAGCACGTCAACGACCGGCGCGACCTGCGCGCACTGTTCGGCATCGTGCACATCGGTGAGGACAGGCACCTTCAGCTTGTCGCGAATCTCGGAAAAGATTGCCAACGCGGGTTCGAGACCGAGGCCGCGCGCGGATTTGGCCGACGTTCGATTGGCCTTGTCGAACGATGTTTTGTAAACAAGGCCAATCCCCGCCCGGCCGGCTATTTCCTTCAGAGCGGCCGCCATTTCCAATGCGTGCGCTTTGCTTTCAAGCGCGCAGGGTCCGGCAATCACCGCCAATGGCAGCTCGTTGCCGAAGCGTACGCTGCCGACCGCAACGGTGGCGTTGGGCTTTTGATCCACGGCTTTAAATCCTCGCGGGTCGGACCATGAAGTGGCGATGGCTTTCGGTCAACGGGGCTCCCGCGCAGCCGGCTCGAATACGAGCACGGCGCCCATAGCATCCTCCGCCCCAATCACGGTGGCATTTCCGGCGAAAAGCCCGGCGATCCCGGCTTGTTCGGGGACCGCTTCTAAAAGTGCTGGATCAGCAACTACGAACCGCAACGCCGCCAGACGGGCGCCGCTCACAACATTAGGCGGGGTCACGCCAAAACGATGAACGAACGCGGCAGGCCTCAGCACATCGATTTCGCCGCGCAGCGTTGGAACGGTAAAACCGCCGTCGATTCTGGTTGCCTTGGCGCCAACAAAGGTCTCAAAAAAATCCTGATGTATTTCGGGTCGCTCGGCCGCGACCGCAATGCCGGCGATTCCGGTGACGCTGTTCGCGTGCTTCTGGAAAGCCGGATTCCAGAAATTCTGCGGATGATGCTGCTGGCAGGTGGCGAAGTGAATTTCCGGTGCGGCCACATCATCTGCGAAAGCAAGAGAGAACCCGACCTTCACGGTCGAGCCGTCCGGCCGTTTGCCTTCGCGCTCGAAATGCAGCTTGTCCGACCCCGCAATGCGAGCTGAACGAAAAGCGGCGGCGTCGGCGTCAGCGTCCTGCGACTCCACGATAAGGAGCGACAAGCCTTCTTGCCGTTGCACGAAATCCCGATTGTAAGTCGCGAACAGCCTGGAAAAGCCATCGTCGCCGATCTTGTCAGGCTCGGCGAGCGTCAATAGCTCAATGAAGAAGCCCGGCAGTTGGACAATGTGATTGTGCGTGCCCCATGGGTGCCGGTTACGCGCGCCGACGGAAAAACCCAGGCGGCGATAGAGATCGGCTGCAGCATCGAGATCGCGCACGGCATGAACGATGTGGTCGAGCCCACGTGGCATGGACGCCACATTACACCAGCCGGCTTTGCTCGACTGCTGCGCCGATGAAGGAGGAGAACAACGGGTGCGGCTCGAATGGCCGCGATTTCAGCTCGGGATGGAATTGCACGCCGATGAACCAGGGATGATCATCGTACTCAATGATTTCGGGAAGGATGCCGTCGGGCGACATTCCCGAGAAGCGCATGCCCCGCTGCTCGAGCCGGCCCTTGTAGGCGGTATTGACCTCGTATCGGTGGCGGTGCCGCTCGGATATTTCGGTTGTGCCATAGACTTGCGAGACCCGGCTGCCCCGGGTGAGCACCGCGTCATAGGCGCCCAGGCGCATGGTCCCGCCCAGATCCCCGCTGGCGCTGCGCTTTTGCAACTCGTTGTCCTTGAGCCACTCGGTCATCAGACCAACCACGGGCTCGGGCGTGGTGCCAAACTCGGTGGAATTGGCGTTTTCGATGCCGCACAGATTGCGTGCGGCTTCCACCACGGCCATCTGCATTCCGAAGCAAATTCCGAAATAAGGCACATTCCGCTCGCGGGCGAACTGCACTGCCTTGATTTTGCCCTCCGCGCCACGCTGGCCAAATCCGCCCGGAACAAGAATGCCATTGACGTGTTCGAGAAACGGCGTCGGATCCTTGTTCTCAAATACCTCGGACTCGATCCAGTCGAGATTGACTTTCACCTTGTTGGCGATGCCACCGTGCGAAAGCGCTTCGATCAATGATTTGTAGGCGTCTTTCATGCCGGTGTATTTGCCGACAATGGCGATCGTGACATCGCCTTCCGGGTTGCGAATGCGCTCGTTGATCAGGCGCCAGCGATCGAGATCGGGGACCTGGCGCGGCTCGATTCCAAACGCTGCCAGAACCTCGGCATCCAGGCCCTGGGCCGAATAGGCCTCCGGCACGGCATAAATGTTGTCGACGTCGCGCGCTTCGATCACCGCGCTTTCGCGGACGTTGCAAAAAAGCGCCAGCTTGCGCCGCTCGCCTTCGGGAATCGACCGATCGGTGCGGCAGAGCAGAATGTCCGGCTGGATGCCGATCGAGCGCAGTTCCTTCACCGAATGCTGGGTTGGTTTTGTCTTTAGTTCGCCTGCGCTCGGAATGAACGGCATCAGGGTGAGGTGGATGTACAGGGCATGACGCCGCGGCAGATCGTTGCCCAGTTGCCGGATCGCTTCGAAAAACGGCAATCCTTCGATGTCGCCGACAGTGCCGCCGATCTCGCACAGCACGAAGTCAAACCCCTCATTGCCTTCTCTGATGAAATCCTTGATGGCGTTGGTGACGTGCGGGATGACCTGGATCGTTGCGCCGAGATAGTCGCCCCGGCGCTCGCGCGTCAGAATGTCCTGATAAATGCGCCCGGTGGTGATGTTGTCGTGGCGCGTGGCGGGACGGCCGGTAAAGCGCTCGTAATGACCGAGATCGAGATCGGTTTCTGCGCCATCATCGGTGACGAACACCTCGCCGTGCTGATACGGCGACATCGTGCCCGGATCGACGTTGAGATAAGGGTCAAGCTTGCGCAGGCGCACCCTGTAGCCGCGCGCTTGCAGCACCGCGCCGAGCGCTGCGGATGCGAGACCCTTGCCGAGAGAGGAAACCACGCCGCCGGTGATGAAGATGTACCGCGCCATGGGACCTACTCTTTAGCGCGCCCGAATCGATTCGACGAGCCCGAAAAGCGCAGACCCGTTCTGCGCCTGTGCGTAGACCGCCGAATTTCAGATTTTCCAGACGCTTGGCTCTTTGTCTTCATGTCCATTCCGGTTCACTTTCAACGCTTACGACCTTCCCATAACGCTGAAGGGCCGGAGTCCCCGGCCCTTCGCTTGTGAATTTCATTTCGACTGCGGCACCTGCGGCCCCGAAGGGCCGGATGGCGCCGGAGGCTGCGATCCGCCCTGCAGCTGATTGAGTAAGCCGCCACCTCCGCCGCCGAGCGGCGTGGGTGTGCCGGGGGCGGTTGGCGCATTTTGGCTGCCGCCCTGCAGGATCGAGGTCGGCTTGCGATTGGTGCCGGCCAGGATGGACAGCGTCAGGCTGGTCAGAAAGAACAGGCCGGCCAGGATCGCTGTTGCGCGCGTAAGGACGTTGGCCGTGCCGCGGCTGGTCATGAAGCCGCCTGTTGAACCGATGCCGAGCCCGCCTCCTTCGGAGCGCTGCAAAAGCACCACGCCGATCATGGCCAATACCAGCATCAGGTGGACTACGATGATGACGTGCTGCATCTATCCAAAATCCGCTCAAATCCATAACGCTCTGGGCGCTCCGCCCAGGCGGTGTTCCATGGGTCCATATAGGAATTCGCGGCGGTCTCTACACGATCGCCGGCCGATTTTCCAGCCTTGCCGCCTTTATCGGTAAACCGCGGCAATACCGAGGAAATCTTCAGCCTTGAGGGAGGCGCCGCCGACGAGGGCCCCGTTGACCTCTGGCACCGTCAAAAGCTCCGCCGCGTTGGCGGGCTTGACCGAGCCGCCATAAAGAATGCGCGCGCGCTGGCCACCCGGGCCAAAGCGTTCGCTCAGGCGCTTGCGGAGGAACGCGTGGACTTCAGCTACGTCGGTTGGTGTCGGCGTCAGACCGGTTCCGATTGCCCACACAGGCTCGTAGGCGATCACCAGCTTTGCTGCCGTGGCGCCGTCGGGGAGCGAAGCCGCGAGCTGGCGGCCAACCACCTCGATTGCCTTGCCGGCCTCGCGCTCGGCACGCTGCTCGCCAATGCACACGATCGCGGTCAGGCCCGCGCGCCACGCGGCCTGAACCTTCGCGCAGACCTGCGCATCGGTCTCGTGGTGTTCGATACGCCGCTCTGAGTGTCCCACAATCACTGCGCTGGCTCCTGCGTCAGCGAGCATCTCGGCGGATATATCGCCTGTATGGGCGCCCCACGGCTCGGGATTGCAATCCTGGCCGCCGATGGCGACGCCTGATCCCTGTGCCGTCGCGGAAAAGCTCGCAATCAAAGTTGCGGGCGGACAAACCATCAAATCAGCTTTCCCGCTGAGCTCTCTGGCCCCGGTGATGATCTTGACGAGCTCGCCGCGCGAGGCGACGCGCCCGTTCATTTTCCAGTTGCCCGCGACCAGCGGAATGATGTTGGCCGCCATTGAAGATCCCCTACCGCGTGCGGTTATCAGACCGGGAGCAGTAACGCCAGCGTGGTGGGCGACTGGCTAATCCTCTTGCTGTTGCAAGGAGTTGGCTCGATCCCTATGGTGCCCCCCACGCGTCTGGGCTAGACAGGCGCGAGCTTCTTAACAAGGTCGTCCAGTTCACGAAAAGCGCGCATGCTTCGCAATATCCATAAGGCTTCCTCAACCTGGCTCGGCAAAGGCCTCATGGCCGTTGTTATGGGCTTCCTGGTCATCAGCTTCGCGATCTGGGGTATCGGCGACATTTTCCGGGGCTTCGGCCGCAACGCGGTGGCGGCGGTTGGCGGCACAGAAATCTCGATCGAGCAGTTCCGCCAGTTTTACAACGAACGCCTGCAGCAGTTGGGGCGCCAGCTCGGCCGACCGATCACCCCCGATGAAGCACGGGCACGCGGCCTCGACCGGCAACTTCTTGGACAGTTGATTGCCGAGACGACCCTCGACGAGCAGGCAAGGAAACTCCGGCTTGGCATCAGCGACGAGGAGATCGCACAGCGGATCAGGTCTGATCCGTCCTTCCGCGGGCCTACTGGCCAGTTCGATCGGACGCGCTTCGAACAGCTCATTCGTCAGGCCGGCTTCACGGAAAGCCGCTTCATCGAGGAGCAGCGTCGGAACATGCTGCGCCAGCAAATCGCACAAGCTGTTACCGGTGACATGAAAACGCCAACGACGGCAATGGCGGCGCTCAATCAATATCGGAATGAAAAGCGCCAGATCGAATATGTAGCCCTCGGCTCAGCTCAAGCAGGCAACGTGCCGACCCCGACGCCGGAAGAATTGGCCAAATATTTCGAGGAGCGAAAAACGCTTTTTCGCGCGCCGGAATACCGAAAGATCACCATCCTGCCGTTGACGCCCGCGGACCTCGCCAAACCGGATGCGGTCAGCGATGCCGATGCCAAGGCCCACTACGAACTGCGGAAGGCCAGTTACGGGAAACCCGATAAGCGAGAGCTGCGACAGATTGCATTCACCAACGAGCAGGAGGCCGCGGCTGCCCGCGAGCGCATCGACAAAGGCACGAGTTTCGACGACATCGCCAAGGAGCGGGGCATGCAGGCCTCGGATATCGACCTCGGAATGGTCTCGAAGGCCGAGATCATCGATCCGGCGATTGCCGATGCCGCGTTTGCGCTGAAGCCCGGAGAAACAAGCGCGCCGGTGAAGGGGCGGTTCGCCACGGTATTGTTGCAGGTCGGCAAGATCGAGCCGGGCGAGGAAAAGTCCTACGAGCAGCTGGCCGGACAAATCAAAAACGAAATCGCCGAAAGTCGAATCAAAACCGAGATAGGAAACCTGCGCGACAAGATCGAGGACGAGCGGGCCGCCGGCTCTACCTTGGCGGAAATCGCGAGAAAACTCGGTCTGAAGGCCACGACGATCGAAGGGGTCGACAGATCCGGCCGCGGACCTGACGGCAATCCGGTAGCGGGATTGCCGCAGACGCCGAATGTTGTCAGCGCCGCCTTCGCAACCGACATGGGCGTCGATACGGAGGCGCTGCAGTTACCGAACGGCGGCTATCTTTATTTCGATGTGACCGGCGTGACCCCGTCGCGCGATCGTTCGCTCGACGAGGTGAAGGAGCAGGTTGCCGCGCGCTGGCGCGAGGACGAGATCGCCAAGCGGTTGCGGGCGAAAGGAGACGACATTCTCGGCAAGCTCAAGGCTGGCACACCGTTTGCACAGGTTGCGAGCGAAGCCGGACTTAAGGTGGAAACCGCGAGCGACTTGCAGCGCGGGAGATCGGCCGGTTTCGTGCCTGCGAAGGTGGTTGAAGCTGTGTTCCGCACGCCGAAGGGCGCGGCCAACACCGCCGAAGGCGATAAAGACTCGGAGCGCTATGTGTTTCGCGTGACGGATGTCATGGATCCCACGTTTGATGCCAACTCCGTGCAAGGCAAGGCACTCCTGGACACGCTGCGAACTGCCTACAGCGAGGATATTCTCGCCCAATACATCGCGCGCCTTGAAGATGATTTCCGCGTTTCAATCAACGAGGCGGCATTGAATCAAGTTGTCGGCGGCGGCGGTCAGCAGTAGTCATCTCAATGCACATTGAGCCGTCGGAAACCGCGTTTGCCGATCGCTATGAACGCGGCGAGCCGCAGGTGGTTTGGACCACCCTTGTCGCCGACCTCGAGACGCCTGTCTCGGCTTTCCTGAAGCTCGGCGGTGGCAAAGCAATGAGCTTTCTGCTCGAGTCGGTTGAAGGTGGAGCCGTACGCGGGCGCTATTCGATCATCGGGCTTGAGCCGGACCTGGTCTGGCGCGCAACCGGCGGCAAGGCTGAAATCAATCGACTTGCGCGCAAGAACGGTGATGCGTTTTCACCTTGTCCTGAACCGCCGTTACAGGCCTTGCGCGCACTCTTATCGGAATGCCGGATCGTGCTCCCCGATAGTCTGCCGCCAATGGCCGCAGGTGTGTTCGGCTATCTCGGATACGACATGGTGCGCCAGATGGAGGAATTGGCGCCGCCCAATCCGGATTCGATCGGCATTCCCGACGCGATCCTGGTCCGCCCTACGATCATAGTCGTTTTTGACGGAGTCAAAGATTCGATCACGATCATCACTCCTGTGCGCCCGGAAAAGGCGCTTGACGCGAAGGCTGCTCTCGCGCGCGCCATCGAGCGGCTCGCCAACGTCGTTGAAAGCCTCGATCGGCCGCTCGACAAGTCTCTGACCGAACACGAGACCGGCCCGATCGATGTGCAAGCGAAATCGAACACCACGCGCGAGCAATTCAAGGCGATGGTGCGGCGGGCAAAGGATTACATTGTCGCCGGCGATGTTTTTCAGGTCGTGCTGGCGCAACGTTTCGAGGCGCCATTCAGCCTTCCGCCATTCTTGCTTTATCGCGCGCTGAGACGCACAAACCCGTCGCCCTATCTGTATTTTCTCGATTTTGGCGGATTCGCGATCGCCGGATCCAGCCCGGAAATTCTTGTCAGGGTCTCCAATGACGTCGTGACCGTCCGCCCAATCGCCGGCACGCGCCATCGCGGCGCCACGCCGCACGAAGACAAGGCGCTTGAAGAGGAGCTCCTCGCCGATCCAAAGGAGCGTGCCGAGCATCTGATGCTGCTGGATCTCGGTCGCAACGATGTCGGTCGCGTCGCTGCCATCGATACCGTCAAGGTCACGGACCAATTCTTCGTCGAGCGCTACAGCCATGTGATGCACATCGTTTCCAATGTCGAAGGCAAGCTCGCCCGCAATCGGGACGCCCTCGACGCGCTCTCGGCAGGCTTTCCAGCGGGGACCGTCTCGGGCGCGCCCAAGGTGCGCGCGATGCAAATAATCGACGAACTGGAGAAAGAAAAGCGCGGGCTCTACGCGGGCTGCGTCGGTTATTTCTCGGCCGGGGGAGAGATGGATACCTGCATCGTTCTGCGGACGGCCTTGATCAAGGAGGGCACCATGTACGTCCAGGCCGGTGCCGGCATTGTCGCCGATAGCGATCCCGATTTTGAGCAGCAGGAGTGCATCAACAAGGCGAAAGCCTTGTTTCGCGCAGCGGAGGAAGCACGCCGCTTCGCCAGCGTGGCCAGGCGCGGTCAGTAACCACCGCAAAAGCCGGCTGCTTGACCCTCTTTGGGGGGCACCTTAAACCCTTGGCAAAGCGGTGGAACATGATTGTCCTGATCGACAACTATGACAGCTTCACCTTCAACCTCTTCCACTACCTGGGAGGGCTGGGGGCCGATGTCGTCGTCCACCGCAACGACAAGATTTCGGTCGCCGACGTCATGGCGCTGGAGCCCGGTGCGATCGTCCTCTCGCCAGGCCCTTGCACGCCCAACGAAGCCGGCATTTGCCTCGATCTCATCGGCAAAGCGTCCGCCGGCATTCCAATCCTCGGAGTATGTCTCGGCCACCAGGCGATCGGACAAGCCTTCGGCGGAAAAGTCGTGCGGACAACTCCCCTCCACGGAAAGCTTTCGGAAATCAGGCATGCCGGGACCGGGGTGTTTCGAGGCATTAATGGATCTCTGAAGGCGACGCGCTATCATTCACTGGTGGTGGAACGCGCCAGCATGCCGCGTGATCTGATAGTCAACGCGGAAACTGCCGATGGCCTTGTGATGGGGATCATGCATAGCGCTTTGCCGGTGCACGGCGTTCAGTTTCATCCCGAGAGCATTGCCTCCGAGCACGGCCGCTTGATGCTGAAAAACTTTCTCGACATTGCTGCAACGTGGAACGCGCAGCGCGGACCGCGCGCCGCACCTGCACGCACGCCTTCCACTCTCCATTTGGCGACTTGAGGGGCCGCTCGTGGCCGACGATTTCAAAGCGCTCATCGCCAAGGTTGCGACCGGCGCAACCCTGACCCGCGAGGAAGCAGCCGCCGCTTTCGACCGCATGATGTCGGGCGAGGCCACGCCATCACAGATGGGCGGACTTCTGATGGCGCTCCGCGTGCGCGGAGAAACAGTGGACGAGATTACTGGTGCCGTCACCACGATGCGCAGCAAGATGCTGGGCGTTAAAGCGCCCCCTGGCGCTATCGATGTGGTCGGCACCGGTGGTGACGCCTCCGGCTCGTTCAACATCTCGACCTGCGCGGCGTTCATCGTTGCCGGCGCAGGCGTTCCGGTAGCCAAGCACGGAAACCGGGCACTTTCCTCGAAATCAGGCGCCGCCGACGTCTTGCAGGCGCTTGGCGTCAAAATCGATCTTGACGCAGACCAAGTGGGAACGTGCATCCGGGATGCGGGCATTGGCTTCATGTTCGCTCCGGCCCATCATCCGGCGATGAAGAATGTCGGACCTACCCGTGTCGAGCTTGGCACGCGCACCATCTTCAATCTGCTCGGACCGCTCTCCAATCCCGCGAGTGTAAAGCGCCAGATGATCGGCACTTTCTCAAAGCACTGGGTGGAGCCGATGGCGCAGGTGCTGAAAAATCTGGGCTCCGAAAGCATCTGGGTCGTGCACGGGTCCGATGGTCTCGATGAAATAACCACCGCGGGCCCGACCAGCGTTGCCGCTCTTGAAAATGGTAAAATCCGGACATTCGAGGTGACGCCCGAAGATGCCGGGTTGTCGCGGGGAAAGCCCGAAGCCTTGCGCGGCGGCGACGCTACGCAGAACGCGGAGGCCTTGCTTGACGTTTTGAAAGGCAAGCGCGGGCCTTTCCGCAATGTCGCGGTCCTCAATGCCGCGGCAGCGCTGATCGTGGCCGGAAAGGCGAGGGACCTCAAGCAAGGCGCGGCAGTGGCAGTAAAATCGATTGAGAGCGGCGAGGCTGAAGGCCGCCTCGATCGTTTAATCGCAGTATCGAATGCCGGGGAGGACCGGACTTGACGGATATCCTGGCAAAAATCGAAGCCTATAAGCGGGAGGAGATTGCGGCCGCCAAGCGCGCGCGGCCCCTCGCCGCGCTGGAAAAGGAAGCACAAGCATTGGCTCCGCCACGCGGATTCCTGCGCTCGATCGAGCAGCGGATCGCCGGCGGCGAGTATGCATTGATCGCCGAGATCAAGAAGGCGAGCCCTTCAAAGGGATTGATCCGCGCTGAATTTGACCCGCCCGGGCTTGCCAGGGCCTATGCGGCCGGCGGAGCGACCTGCCTTTCGGTGCTGACTGATGCGCCCTCCTTCCAAGGCAAGCCGGAGTTTCTGGCGGCGGCGCGCAGTGCGGCCGCCTTGCCGGTCTTGCGAAAGGACTTCATCTACGAATCTTATCAGGCTGTTGAGTCCCGCGTCCTCGGTGCCGACTGCATTCTGATCATCATGGCCGCCGTGAATGACGGCGCGGCGCACGAAATCGAAGATGCCGCTTTTACGCACGGCATGGACGTTTTGGTTGAAGTTCACGATGAAGTTGAACTCGATCGTGCTCTCCGGCTGAAATCACGGCTGATCGGCATCAATAATCGCGATCTGCGGACCTTCCAGACATCCCTGGCCGTGAGCGAGCGGCTGGCGGGGAGGATACCGCCGGACCGGATAGTCATCGCCGAAAGCGGGCTCAACACGCCCGCCGACCTCGCGCGTCTGCAACGCGTCGGCATTTCAACATTCCTGATCGGCGAAAGCCTGATGCGCCAATCGGACGTGACAGCCGCTACGAAGGCAATGCTGGCGCGCAATAAACAACGAGCAGCGGCGAAGTAAGACGATGGCAGGACGCAAGAAGATTTCACCGAGCACAAAAAGGCGCGCGTCTCATCGTCCTGACCGTGCATCAAAGGTAGTCTCGCGATCGGAGCAAACTGTTTCGCCGCCGCCAGTCAGCCCCCTCACCCATATCAATCAGCGCGGCGAAGCTCGCATGGTCGACGTGACCCAAAAAGGCGCGACCGAGCGCATCGCGGTTGCCGAAGGCCGCGTGATCATGCGCAGGGAAACGCTCGACGTCGTTCTTGAGGGCAACGCCATGAAAGGCGATGTGCTGGGCGCGGCGCGGCTTGCCGGCATCATGGCGGCAAAACGCACGCATGGTCTTATCCCGCTGTGCCATCCGCTTCCTCTCACAAAGGTGGAAATCGACATCAAC
>Ga0126380_10000216_pt1 | contig 16703 bp, 13 predicted proteins | sample PanSoiMetPlot_26_FD_92544 | JGI IMG/M metagenome (GOLD analysis project Ga0126380, IMG submission 92544) | Tropical forest soil microbial communities from Panama - MetaG Plot_26 | ecosystem: Environmental > Terrestrial > Soil > Tropical forest > Bulk soil | place: Panama | collected 2016-02-17
ACATGACGATCACCCCCGACGGACGTACGATCTACGTCACGAACCTGGGGGCCGGGACCGTGGCCCCGATCAGCACCCGTACTAACCGGGCCGGGAAGCCCATCAAGGTCGGGCCGGGGCCCAGTGTGATCGCGTTCACCCCCAACAGCAAAACGGCCTACGTCGGCACCGACAACACCGTCGTACCGGTCAACGTGGCCACCGGCGCCGCAGGCAGGCCGATCCGGGTGGCCCCCCGCGACTCGGCCGGGGGGATCAGGGCCATCGCGGTCACCCCCGACGGCAAAACCGCGTACGTGGCGAACATGTTTCCCGGGGCCGTGATCCCGATCAGCACGGCCACCAACCGGGCCGGGCCCCCCATCCGGGTCACCGGCCCGTGGTGGATCGCGATCACCCCGGACGGCACAACCGCCTACGTGGCCAGCCAAGGGCCACGTGGCGGGAACGTGATCCCGGTCGACGTGGCCACCGGCATCGCGGGCAGGCCGATCCCGGCCGGGCGGTTCACCGACGGCCAGATCGCGATCACCCCGGACGGCACAACCGCCTATGTAACCTACGCCGGGCCCCAGAGCGGAGCCGTGATCCCGATCAGCACGGTCACGAACCAGGCCCGCAGGCCAATACGGGTGGCTGGCGGCGCGGTGGAAATCGCGATCACCCCCAATGGCCGGACCGCCTACGTCAGCGCCTTGGGCGCGGACAGTGTCATCCCGATCAGCACGGCCACGAACGCCCCGGGCACGGCCATCCGCGTCGGCCAGCACCCCGAAGGCATCGCGATCACCCCGGACGGCAAGACCGCTTACGTGGCCAACGACGGCTCAGGCACCGTCACGGTGATCAACACCATCACCAACACCCCCGAAAAGACGATCAAGGTCGGCGGCGCCCCCGGGGCCATCGTGATCACGCCCTAACCAACCCGGCAGACCACCACACAACCCCCCGGCAGCAACCGCACAGCCGCCAGACGCGGCGTGCGGCCACTGTGCGCCCCGATGGCACGCCCGTTGTCCCGCCGGCCTGGGAAGACCCCCTGCGGGGGTCTGCCTCCGCCGTTCCCGACCTCACCCCCACCCCAAGGGGACCCCGAGGGTGAGGTCGGGAACAGCTCCGGCAAGAAGGTGGTACAGGCAGGGACAGCATGAGGACAGGGCATGGGCCGCGCCGTTGGCTGGTCAGCGGTCCGGCGGGCATTCTGCGGCGATCAGGCCGAGTTTGGCGGCGAGGGCGGGCAGGTCGTAGGCGACGATGTAGCGCTGGGATGCCGGGGTGGGCTGGCACACGGCGGTCCAGACGTCGTGCTCGTCGTCGTGGCGGATCTGCCAGCGCTCGCCGTAGCGGTGCTGCAAGTCTGGTAACTGGGTGGGGTGCCCGTCCATGACAGTTCAGCCTACCTCAACTAACCTCACCCTGCTATGTCCTACCTCGTCAGGCCTAGCCTAGCTTGACCACGGCACGCCTGGCTACTGTGACCGGGTGAAGATCGATCCCGACTCCCCGCAGCACCCGTATGTGCAGCTAGCGGGCCTGCTCCGGGAGCGGATCACGGCCGGGAAGCTCGGCCCTAGGGTGCCCTCGATCATGGAACTGGCTGACGAAACAGGCCTGGCCCCTGCCACGGTTAAGCGGGCCTTGCGGCTGCTGCGTGAGGAAGGGCTGATCTTCAGCGTCCCGGGCCGGGGTACCTTCGTCACCACCACCCGCACCTGACCCGCCAGGCCGGCGTAAAGCCGCCGGGTACCGCCGGAGCAATGGATCTGGTCCCCGCACGAGACCCACCCGGCGATCGTCACCCGGGCGGCGTGGGACGCTGCCCAGGCGATGGGCGAGCAGCACGGCACCACACGCGACGACCCGGCCCTGTCCACGCACCCGCAGGCCCAGCGGACCTACCTGCTGCGCGGCATGGTGCGGTGCCGGCCCTGCCGCCGGCGCATGACGGGACCACCCGTCCCTCCACCCGGTACTACAACGGCGGGCCGGACGTGGACCACGCCTACTACCGCTGCCCCCACAACCCCGCCAACCCCGCCCACCGCGCTCAGGCCCCCGATCACCCCGCGACGGCCAGTGTGCGGGAAGACCTCCTGCTAGAGCACGCCCGGCAGTTCTTCGCCGCCCGGGTGCTCGGCCCCGACCGAGCCGCCCTGCTGCGTGAGCAACTGCCAGCAAGCGCCGCCGAAGACGCCGCCCGCCGCCAGAAGGAAACAGACCGGCTGCGGAAACGGCTGCCTAAGATCGACGCCGCCGAAGACGCTCACGTCCGTGAGGTTCAGGCCCTGGCCGAACTCGACCCGAACTCCCCAGCGGTCAAGGCCATGCGGGAACGGCACCTGCGCGCCTTCACCGGCCTGGAAACCGAACGCGACCAGATCCACGGCAAGCTTGTCGCCCTCGCCCACCAGGCAGACGACCACGGCGGCGACCCCGGGCTACTCGATGCCCTGCCCCTGCTCGGGGACGCCCTGCCCAGGCTGCCCGACCGGATCAAGCAACAGTGGTTCGAGGCGTTCGACCTGGCCATGCTCTACCACAAGCAAGACAACCAGGTCACCTGCCGGGCCACCATCACACCTGGCACCCCCGCCCTGACCGCGATCATCGCCGCCGCCGGGGTCGACGACGTCGCCGCCTACCTCCACGACCACACCACCACAGGGGATTTGTCACGCCACCCTGGACGGGCCAGATTGCCATGATCACGCCAGCCTCTCGAGCTACGTCCTATTACCACGGGCCCCGGGGGCGGGGTGACCGTTATTGCTGGGGTAGATGGGAATGCGACCACTGAGTTCGCTATCCTCGACGGGACTCGCCTGGCGTCACGTCCCCGACCTCCGCGGGGTGAGCCTGCGGACGCAGGCTGACCACCTTGCGAACGCCCTGCCCCGGGGCGGCGAACATGACAGAATGCGCAGGTGTACCCCGAGGAGGACCACAGTGCCGCATGGTCTCCCCCATCGCGCCCGGACTGGCATAGCCGCCGGGCTCACCTTGGCATTTTGCGTGCTCGCCGGCTCGCCGGCGCAGGCCGATCAAACCCGCAACAATGAATGGTGGCTGCGCACCCTTCATGTCGCGAATGCCTGGCAGATCTCGCGCGGATCCGGCGTCACCATCGCGGTGCTCGATACCGGGGTCGACGCAGCCCAGCCCGACCTGACCGGCTCGGTCACCACCGGCCCGGATTACACGAACTCGGGACGCACCGCGGGCGGGCAGTTCTGGGGGATTCACGGCACCGAAATAGCCAGCCTTATCGCCGGTCACGGGCACGGCGCCGAGCAGGCCGACGGGGTAATCGGAATCGCGCCCTCGGCCAAGATCCTCTCCGTTCGGGTGACGCTGGAAAGCAGCGACCCGATGCGCGCTGACCAGGCCATTGCGGGGGCCCTGCCGGACGCTATTGCCCGCGGAATCAGATGGGCGGTCCGCCATGAGGCGACCGTCATCGTGCTGCCACTCGACCCGGTGACCACTGCGGGGGCAGTGGGCTCCGGCGGCAGCGACGCCGAGCGGGCGGCCGTCGGGTACGCGCTCGCCAAGCACGTGGTGCTGGTCGCGCCGGCCGGCGACGAGGTTGCGGGCACCAACGCGGTGAACTACCCGGCCGCCTACCGCGGGGTCATCGCCGTGGGCGCGTTCGACCAGCACTTCGTCAAGGCCCCGTTCTCCAGCCACCAGCCGTACGTCACGGTGACCGCGGCCGGGGCCGGCGTGACCGCGGCCAACCCGTCCATCCTCTCGGCCAGCGACCCATCCAAGGCCTACGCCCAGCTCAACAGCACCAGCGCAGCAAGCGCGATCGCCGGGGGCATGGTGGCGCTCATCCGGGCCCAGTTCCCCGACCTGACTCCCGCTCAGGTCACGCGGGCGCTCACCGCCGGCACCGTGTACCGGCACGGCGGGCGGAGCGATGGCTCCGGCTTTGGCACCGTCGACGCGACCAAGGCGCTCACCGCGGCGGCGCGCATCGCGGCGACCGTGTCCAAGACGGCAACCTCCGGCCCTGCGCAGTCGCCGCCCTCGCAGCCGCGGGTGCACAGCAGCCCGATCCACCGGAACATCAGCAAGCAGCTGATCATGGATGCAGTCATCTCGGGCGTGGTCTTCCTGCTCCTGCTGGGGTCCATCTTCGCCGTCAGGGCGTGGCGGCGGCGGCACGCGCGGTCGGCCCGGCTCGCCGAGGTGCGCGCGGCGACCCAGGTCCCGGCGCGTAAGCCGGGCACGGCGAAGAAGGGCACGGCGAAGAAGGGCACAGGCAAGAAAGCCCCAGCGAACAAAGGCCCAGCGAAGAAGGGGGCCGGGAAGGGAGCCCCGGCCAGCCCTCAGGTCCCGGCTGTCGGCGGCAGCCAGGCGGCCGTGGCCGGCGCCGCGCCCGAACCCCAGCCGGCCGGGTTTGTCCCGGCACCGCTGAGTCCGGCCACCCCGGGACCGGGCTCGCCCACCTTCGCCGGGCCGGCCTCGACCGGCTTCACTGGATCCTCCAGCTTCACCCGATCCTCGGGCTTCGCCGGGTCGTCCTCGCCGGGCTTTGCCGGGTCGTCCTCGCCCGGCTTCACCGGATCGTCAGGGTTCACCGGGTCGGCGCTGTCCGGATTCGCCGGGTCTGCATCCTCGGGCGCCGCCGCGCCGATGGCGCCCGGGTTCGCTGCCGCGCCCACGCCGCCCGGGTTCGCTGCCGCGCCGACGCCGCCCGCGCCGGGCGCATCCGCCGGCGCAGGCTCCCCCGGGGCGCCCGGGGCGCCCGGCGCATCGCCCGCCGACGCGGCCCCGCCCGCCAGCCTTGCCGTACCCGTGGATCCGGCCTCGTCCGCCAGCCTGGAATCGCTCGCCGCGGCAAGGGCGAACACGCCACCGTGGGCATCGAACCCGTCCGAACCGCGCGGTCCGGCCAAGGATGCGGCGAGCGCGGCCATCCCCGACAGCGCGTTCCCTGCCCCCGCCGTACCGGCCGCTGACGCCGCGGGCACCGGGACAGATGCCGCGCCCGGTGCCGTCGGCCAGAACCGGCTGGGCGCCCGGCGTGCGCCCTCGGCGGCGCACCGGCCGGCCCTCCCGCGGAACGCCCAGGTATCCGGTCGGCCGCCATGGGATCCCGCGCCGCAGCCGGACAGCGAACTGCCGTGGGCCCAGGCTCCCGCACCGCCGCGCGGCGGAACGGGATCGCTGCCCAGGCGAGAGCAGACGCGCCCCGCACAGCCATCCTGGGACGCGCTGGCCGAGGATGTGTGGCCAGGCGGTCCCCGGGGCGCGGCGCTGCATCCACCGGCCTCGCCACCAGCGGCCCTCCCGGGCGGCCTGGCCTTCGGCGGCAGCGCCGCGGGCGCTCCGGCGCTGGGAGCCAGCCCCGCCGGTCGGCCGCCGCCCGCCGCCGGCCTGGTGCCGCCGCGGCCCGATTCCGCGGCGCGCACGCGGCCAGCCGAAGAACGCCCCGGCCACAAGCGGAACCCGGCTACCGGAGTAGCGCCCTTCCGCGCAGCCCAGCCCGAGCAAGCGCCGGCCGCAGACGGCCCCGGCCGCCAGAGAGCCGGTACCGGGATCTTCCCGGCCAGCACGCCTGACGACGCCACGGCCAGCAAACCGCGCTACGCCACGGCCGGCCCGCCTGGCGGCGCGACAGCCGGTAAACCAGCCGGCGCCGCGGCCAGCACGCCTGACGACGCCACCGCCAGCACGCCTGACGACGCCCCGGCCAGCACGCCTGATGACGCTGCCGCGAGCGAGCCGGCCGCCCCGCTGCCCCGGCGGCTGAGCACCCCGCCGCTCCATCCGCCGAGCCCCTCCCCGCCTGGTCAGCCAGGCACGGATTCCAGCCTTTTCCGCCGCCCCGGCCAGCCACCGTTCCCACCGGCCCCCAGGCCCGCGCCCGAGCCAGGAGCGGCCGGAACCTGGCTGCCCAACGCTGCGGGCCCCTTCCCCCCGGCCCCCAAGCCGACCACCGGCGCCCCGGCCGGCGATGCCGCGGCGGCCCGGCCGGGGCTGCCCGACGCGGGCAAGGCCCAGCCCGGAGGACCGGCCGTGGCGGGCGACCGGTATGGCACCGTCGCTGCGGCCGACCCTGCAGGGCCGGGCTCCACGTTCCCCCAGCCCGCCAGCTCCGGCTCCGCTGCCTCCCAGGCCGCCGGGCCAGGTTCTGCGTTCCCCCAGGCGGCCCAGCCGAGCACGGACAGCTCGCAGCAGGGCAGCAGCATCCCGCCTTGGGAGATCACCGACTCCTTCCTCGCCGTCCCGCCGGCACCAGCCGGCACGGCGGGAACTGGCCCGGAGCCGCCGACGCCGGGACCGCTCAGCCGCCGCCCCGGCGCGGGCACCGCGGAAGCTAGCGAGAGTACGGAGAGCTTCGCCGCCGTCGATCCCGGCGCGGGGCAAGGGTCGTTCCCCCGGGCCCATCCGGGCGACGGTGACGAGAGCTTCCCGGCATCGCGGCAGCGCGCCGACGCCGATGCGTTCCGGCTCTTCCCGCCGGTCCGCGGCACCGCCAATCGCCCGCCTGCTCCCCCGCCCAGCGACGGCGAGGACTGACCGGCACCTGCCGTGCCCCGCTCAGCGTCCGGATCCGGGCGGGCCCGCTCAGAGCTGGTGCCGGGCCGCCTGGGCGCTCTGTTCGTCCTTGCGCACCGACGCGTACATCGGCACGTACTCCTGCCCGGACAGGCCGCCGATAGCCTTCATCACCTCGTCCGTAATCGCCCGGCGGGCCCGCGCGGCCGGGCGGTGGTCCCGGTAAGCCTCGAACGTCAGCGGCTCACCGACGCGGATGGTGACCTGGTGCAGCGACGGGATCGAGTGCCCGGGCGGCAGCACCCGTTCGGTGCCGACCATCCCCACCGGGATGACCGGCAACCCCGACGCCAGCGCTAGCCAGCCGACCCCGGTCCGGCCCCGGTACAGCCGGCCATCGGGTGACCTGGTCCCTTCCGGGTAAATGCCGAACAGCTCTCCCGCTTGCAACAGGCCAAGCGCGGCTTGCAGCGTCTCCTGTGCCGATCGGGTGTCCGCGCGGTCCACGGACAACTGCTTGGTGGCCCGCATGTAGGCGGCCGCGAACCTTTGGCCGGGCCCGGTCCCGGTGAAGTACTCCGACTTGGCGGCGAAGGTGACCGGCCTTCTGAGCACCAGCGGCAGGAAGATCGAATCGACCAGGGACAGGTGGTTGGACGCAAGGATGGCACCCCCCGTCGCCGGGATGTGCTCACCGCCGGTGACGCTGGGCCGCCACAACAGGTGCAGGATCGGCCCCGCGAGCGCTCGGGAGACGCGGTACTTCACTCGACCCTCCAGACCAGTTCCTCAGCTGAGCTTCAACGATAGCCGCGGACCGCCGGGCGGCATCTCGGCCAGGATCCAGACTTCACCCCCCGGTGCAGATGTTCTGGGTGGCCGTCCGCGGCTCGAACGTAGACGCGGGCTGCGGCGCCGTCACCGGCCCGGTGGTGACGGTCGTCCCGTAGTCGGATCCGAGGAGCAAGGTGATGTGTCCCGTGCCCAGTGCTTCGGGCGGGCCAGGTACTTGGGAAAGCGAGGCGCCATGCACGTCCTTGGCCAGGAGCAGGGCCTCCGCCTCCTGGCCCGCGTGGTAGCGGATCACGGTCCGGCTGACCGACTGCTTGCTGGCCGTCCCGGTGCGGCGGACCTTGAACCCGTCCTGCAGCAGCACCGACCCTACGGAGTCCTGCACGCCAGGGGAGGTGGTCCCGTTCAGCACTACTACCGTGATCTTCGCGCGGGATAGGTGCGGTACGCGCGGGTTCTTGAGCAGTGCCTGGCTCACCGGCACGTCATGGCGGAATGCCTGAAAGATCAGGCTGTCCTGCGGCTGCGTCCAAAGCAGGTTAGCGGTGTCCGCAGGGTCCACGTAGGAGCGCGGATAGGTCGGCAGAGTGAAGAACGTGACCTTGCCGGGGGGCAGGTTCTTCAGGCTGGTGGCCAGGTTGTACAGGCCGTGGATGCCGCCGAGTTCACTGTCGATCGTCAGCGACTTGGTGGCCGCATCGAGGAACCGATACAACGCCAGTGGGTTGAGTTCCTTGCTCTTGACCCGGCTGACCAGCGCAGACATGAACGCTTGCTGCCGGGTGATGCGTTCCAGGTCGCTGCCGTTGCCGAGGGTGTACCGGGCGCGGACGTAGGCCAGTGCCTCCTGGCCGTTGAGGACGTGGTGCCCCGCCTTCAGGTGCAGCCTGGACTTGGGGTCGTTGATCGGCCTCGTGTTGCACTCGGGCACCCCGCCAACGGCATTGACCATGCCCTTGAGCCCGTCGAAGTTGACGACGACGAAGTGGTCGATCCTGATGCCGGTGTTGCGCTCGATCGTCTTGAGTACGCACGCAGTGCCAAGCGCGGTCTTGTTCCCGTAGAGGTTGCCGATCGTGAACGCTTCGTTGATCTTGAACGTCTGCGCGGCGGCCAGCTTGCCGTTGCCCATCCGGCAGGCCGGAATGTTCACCCAGGAGTCGCGCGGGATGGACACCACGTCGGCCCACTTGCGGCTCGCGGCGATGTGCACGATCAGCAGCGTGTCCGAGTGATCGGTGTTGAGCTGTGCGCTGCTCCCGTAGCCGCGGCCCTGGCCGAGCCTGGTGTCCGACCCGATCACCAGGATGTTCTGCGCCTGCGGATGGAGGTCAACGGGCCGGCTACCGAGCATTCCGGAGACGTTCACCTGGTGCAGGTTGGCGTTCAGGTGCCGGTAGATGAGGTAGGCACCGGTCGCCGCGAGGAGCAACACGACGGCGAGCGAGCCGGACACCCAGGCGAGGATCTTCTTCCGGCGGCTCCACCCGTGGGGCACGACTGGCAAGGGCGCAGTGGGAGGCGGGGGCGGCGTTCCGGGGGGTTCGGCCCCCCCCGGATCGGTGTCCGCCCCAGGGGCCTCGGTACCCCCGGGGGCGGTATCCGCCCTGGGGGCCTCGGCCGCATCAGCAGGATGCATCGTCTCTCCCATATCCGGCACGGCAGGGCGACCGCGATCCCACGTCACTTCAGGCAAACGTCAAAAAGGCCTGCCAGGTTTCCTGGCTGGCAGAAGCGTTCACATCAGGTCCCGTCCGCGGGGATGAACCATAGCCACCCACCAGATCCCTACCCGGCCGGTGCCGCGGCATTCGCACCGGCTATCGCCTGGTGCCCCGGGGCCACCCCGGCAGCCCGGCCCTGTTGCTTAAGATTGCTGGCCACGCTGTGTGGTACAGGGTGCAGGCTTGGCGGTTGGCTGCTCCTCCTGGCCGGCCTCGGCAAGGTAGATCTGCAACCGGCCATCGAGGTAGGCTGCCAGCTGGCAGGCTGGCCGGTAGCCCCGGACCTCATAAATGGGAGCACCGACGGGAAGGAACGATGCCGTCTCGTCGATGACGGGCGGCGGCCCGCGGTGAAAATCGTCGCTTGCCGTCAGTGAGCACCTGATGTGGCCGATCACCGGGCCGAGCTGGCTGGCCTTGACTGGGCCGGCGACAGCTTCGTAGAACCTGCCGCCGAGCTGGAAGAAGTCGATGTAGTCGACCGCCTCCCCCGTCCCCGGGGGCAGGAGGCGCCCTCGCGGGCAGCGATCGTCCCTCTGTGCGGACTCGCCTGTGACGTGTGCCCGCCCCGGCGGTCCCGCCACGCCGCCCCGGTGCGCAAGAGAGCCGCACGCCGCCAGGCCCAGTCCGAGGCTGGCCGCCAAGGCCAGCGATGTGATGCGCCGGTTCATTATCGCGCCACCTCATCGGCGGGGAGTGAACTGTCCTTAAGACGCACCGCCCGTGCCGCCGGTTCCGCCGGCCGACGGCGCACAAGGGTGATCTTCGGGTGAACTCGCCGATGGCAGGGCAGGACAGCGCTTTCGGGCGGTCAGTTCGCCAAACCACAGCGCGCTCATGATGCTGACCATCGACGCGCTGGAGGCTTGATGTCCGCCAACCTTAACCCCATGCTCTTGCGGTCACCGGCGTTCGCGGCGTCTACGATGGCCGTCGCCAGCCACAGCACGCGTTGTTGGATGGCGTCGAGCACGTCAGGGTCGGGGTTCGGCGGCTGGCGTGCCGAGACCGCAGGGCCCGAGGCCGCGGGTTCGGTGGGAGTCAAGGCAGTGGCCTTTCGGTCGAGGTCGGCCGCTTGGTACTGCCTGTCCCTCTTGCTTGGGCGTGGGGCCCGCTAAAGGACCGACAGAGCCCTCTCCAGGTCGGCGATCAGGTCGTCGGGGTCCTCCAAGCCGATTGACAGGCGGAAGAACGCATCCCCGGCCCACTCCCGGTACCGGCGCAAGTGTTCCTCATCCAGCTGGAAAGTGGTGCGCTGTAGGTCCGCTGTGCTGACGTCCAAGATCAGGCTCCGGGACAGCCCGAGGGACGCTGCGAAGTGGAAGATCTTGAGCTGGTCCTTTAGGCCTCGCCCGAATCGCTCGTGATCCACCACGTCAAAGGCGATCATGCCTGAGGGGCTGATCATCTGGCGCTGCGCCAGCGCGTAATGGGGATGGGAGCGCAGCCCTGGGTAGCGCACCCAGGTCACCATGGGGTGATCCGCCAGGAACTGGGCGACCTGGGACGCTCCGCGGGCGTAGGCAGCCATCCGGATCGGCAGAGTTTCTAGGCCGCGCAGAATCAGCCAGCAGTTGAACGCGCTGAGCGTTCCCCCTAGGTGGACCCCCACCTCGTGCCGGAGCCTGTTCATCGGGGCAGCTTCACCGAGTACCGCACCGCCCAGCGCATCACCGTGCCCGCCCATGTATTTGGTCAGCGAGTAGACGACATAGTCGGCGCCCAGCTCCAGTGGGCGGGTGACCGCCGGGGTGGCGAAGGTTCCGTCAATGCACAGCTCCGCGCCGTCACCGTGGACAAGCTGGGCCAGCGCAGCGATGTCCACGAGCTTGAGCACTGGATTGCACGGCGTTTCGGCGTAGACGAGGCGGGTGTTGGGCCGCAGCGCGGCCTTGACGTCATCCAGGTCGGACATGTCCGCGAAGGTCACGCTGATACCTTTGCGGCGCAGCAGGCCGCGGGTGAACTCGGCGGTGCCCGCATAGCTGACGTCGCTGACTAGCAGATGGTCCTCTGGTTCCAGGAGCTGCAGGATCAGTCCGGAAATTGCCGCGATGCCGCTGCTGAACACCACGGCCGCCGACGTGCCCTCTAGCAGTGCCAGCTTCTCCTCCAGCTGGGCAGCGTTGGGGTGTCCCTCGCGTGCATAGGCGAACGGGACTGCCTCCTCCACTGTCCCTTCGGCGCTGAAGCCGATCGTCCCGTACTCTGCGGCAAAGTTGGTCGAGGTCGCGATGTGCGGGCCGATCGCGCCGGTGACTGGGTCCTGCTGGATTCCGCCGTGTACCGCACGGGTGCTGAAGCCCATGCCCTTCAGGTCACGTCCCACCGCGCCCTCCTCCAGGCAGTCCCGCCTGTTGACTTCCCCGTGCGACGATCGTAACATCTGTTCCAATACAGATCAAACATCTGTATTAGGACAGACTGCCTGGCACGCTGGAGGTGGGCGACGTGGACTCCGTGTCAAGCACTGCGTCGATCGGCCCGCAGGAGATCACGAAGGCCGCATTGCAGGAGCGCTCCAAGCTCAGGAAGGCGCTGAACCGCTTTCACCTGGTTTTCTTTTTCATCACAACGATTGTCATTCTTGATACGATTGGAGCGGTCGCGAACAACGGTGCCCAGGCGTTCACCTGGCTCGCGTTGCTCGCTCTTTTGTTTTTCATCCCTTTTGGGCTCCTGACTGCTGAGCTTGGGTCCGCATTCCCGCAGGAGGGTGGTCCGTACGTCTGGCCGCGCCTGGCCTTCGGGAGAGTGGTGGGCGCCCTCAACACCGTCGTCTACTGGGCGTCTAACCCTATCTGGGTCGGCGGATCCCTCACAATTGTCGCGATTAGTGTGTACCGTCAGTTCTTCGGGGCCGTCCAAGGCGCGGGCCAGTATGTCTTTGGCCTCGCATTCATCTGGCTGGTCGTTCTCTGCGCCGTCCTCTCACTGCGCACCGGCAAATGGGTGCCGACCATCGGTGCCTGGGCTCGGATGGCGCTGTTGGGCTTTTTCACGATCACGGTGGTTATCTACGCGTTGAAGCATGGGGTGCATGGCTTCGGGCCTGGTGCCTTCCGCCCGACATGGGGGATCTTCATCGCTTCGGTGCCGCTCCTGGTCTTCAACTACGCCGGATTTGAGCTGCCGAGCTCTGCAGGCGAGGAGATGAGCGATCCCAAGCGCGACGTCCCGGTAGCGGTCGCAGTCGCGGCCATCAGCACCGTCGTTCTCTATATGGTGCCAATACTGGCCATCCTTATTGTGCTTCCCACGAATCAGGTCACGAGCCTTGGCGGCTTCATCGCCGCTATCAAGACGGTGTTCGTGGTTTACGGCGGCCACATCACCCCCGCAGGACCAGTATTGAGCGGCGCGGGTGCACTGCTGGGGGACATCGCAGCCGCCCTGTTCATCTTCGTACTGTTCAGCGGCGGCGCAGTCTGGATCATTGGATCGGACCGCGACCTGGCAGTTGCGGCCTATGATGGGGCCGGCCCGCGCACGCTGGGCCGGTTCTCGAAGAGGTTCGGCACCCCTATCCCAGTGAACCTGATGTCGGGAGCGCTGGCCACCTCGGTGATGGTGCTAGCGTTTCTGCTAACAAATGGCAACGCTGCTAAGTACTTCAGTGCCGTTCTCGCGGTCGCGATCTCGACGACCCTGATCTCTTATATCGCCATCTATCCTGCGCTGATCAAGCTGAGGTACTCCCGTCCGGACGTACCCCGGCCCTATCGCATACCCGGCCCCGGCAACGTCGGGGCGTGGATCGTCGGATTGCTCGTGTCAGGCTGGGCGATACTGGCGTCCATGGCGCTGCTCTGGCCTGGGTTCGGGACATCGGACCCCAACGCGTCCCTGCCAGCCGGCTTTGCCGGCCAACGACTCCAGTATGAGCTATCCCAATTCTTGCCCCTGCTATTCTTGGCCGCGGTCGGTGTGAGCTTCTACTTTGCTGGGAAACGGACGCGCCGAGAAGTCGTCTCCTCATTGGAACGACCAAGAGTCTCTGCGGACCTGGAGGGAACGTGAAGTCTGCCCGCCACCTGGAACCCTACGGTGTCCCCAGATTCTCCATTAGGTTCCCGTCGAGAAAGTAATGAGCGGATCAGAAGGCTCCCACCGCGATGCTGCTACCCTCCCTTCCACGAGTGATGCAGGGGCGAGGTTGCGCGCTCTTCGCGGCTCGACTGTCCGCGAGATAAGCCAGGCAGTGGAAGACGCGATCGAGCAAGGTGCATTTCAGCCGGGCGAGGTTCTGCCGTCGGTGCGTGAGCTCGCCGGCGCGTTGCAAGTCAGCCCGGCGACAGTTGCTGGCGCGTTTCGGGAGTTGCGGTCGCGGGGTGTCCTGACCACACGTGAAAGGAGTGGCACGCGTGTCAGTTCGCGGCCCCCCATTGCCCGCCGGTCATTGGTCCCGGTGCCGGGAAACGTGACGGATCTGTCAACGGATAATCCCGACCCTGAGCTGCTGCCTCGCGTGACGCCGATCCTTCGGAAGCTTGACGCACCGCATCGCCTTTATGGCGGCGGTTCGATGCTTCCCCAGCTTCGAGAAGAGGCATCCCGGCAGATGGATGAGATCGGGGTTTGCCCCGATCACCTGACTGTCGCGGATGGAACCTTTGCCGCGATCGAGCGTATCTTGTCTGCCCACCTAAAGCCCGGCGATCGTGTCGCCGTGGAAGATCCGGGCTACACAGGCGTGCTGGACCTGGTCCGTGCGATGGGACTTCACCCGGTTGGAGTGGCCGTTGACGAATCTGGCATTGCCCCGGAGGCGCTTACTGCGATTCTAGCTGATGGTGTGGAAGCGGCCATCGTGACTCCTCGTGCCCAAAACCCGACCGGTGCAGCTCTGACCAGTGGCCGGCAAGCGGATCTGTGTGAGGTACTGAACGCATTTCCCAGGGTGTTGGTCGTCGAAGACGACCATGCGGGACCGGTAGCAAACCATCCGTACTGCACGCTGTCCGGTAGCCGAGAGCGGTGGGCGGTTGTCCGGTCGGTTTCGAAATCGCTCGGCCCAGACCTGCGATTGGCCGTGGTAGCCGGGGACCGAGTCACCATCAGTCGCGTCGAGGGCCGTTTGGCCTTGGGCCCGGGGTGGGTCAGCTGGATCATCCAGCAGCTTGTTGTGGACTTGTGGCGGGATCCTGAGGCCGGGCGGATGATCGCGGCAGCCGCCGAAGCGTACCGGAGCCGGGCACAGGCGCTGATCGGCGCCTTGCGGACGCAGGGCATTGCCGCCCGTGGCCGCTCGGGGCTTAACGTGTGGCTGCCAGTTGTGGAGGAGACGCCCGCCCTGCGGGCCCTGTTCCAGCGCGGCTGGGCGGTGGCGGCGGGAGAGATCTTCCGGCTTTCCAGCCCCCCGGGAATCCGGATCACCACTGCCGTTCTGCCGGAAAGGGAGGCCCCACACCTCGCCCAGGACGTTGCGCAGGCCCTCGGGCGGAGTGCATAGCGAACCGGGTGGGCTTGTGACACTGTTCCTGGCAGTCGGGGCAGCGGCTGCTTATGGAGCCGGGGACTTCTTCGGCGGGGTGGCCAGCCGCCGCGCGGACCCTCTCCACGTGGGCGCGATATCGCAAATCGCTGGCCTGCTGCTGGGGCTCCTGCTGCTGCCATTCCTTGGCACCAGCGCGGCAGACGGCGGGCAGCTGGCATGGGCCGTGGCCGGGGGAGTGTCCGGTGGACTAGGCGCGGCCGGCCTGTACACTGCGCTCGCGTCAGGCCCAATGAGCGCGATCGCTCCGATAGCCGGAGTGTCCGCAGCAGCAATGCCAGTTGTAGTAGGCGCGAGCCTCGGCGAGCACCTTACTGGGCCAGCACTCACCGGAATTGGGCTTGCTGTCGTAGCTATTGGCCTTGTGAGCCGCCGCCAGCAAAGGGAGCAGCGCCCTGATTCACAAGCCGGCCTGAGAAAAGGCCTAACCGTCGCAGCAGCTGCGGGGATCGCATTGGGCCTTTTCTTCGTCTCCCTGGCCGAGGCCCGTGCGCAAGGGAGCCCATGGCTCCTTCTGGTTGCCCGGGTCACATCCTCCGCAATGTTTGCCGGAATCGTAGTCTCTAGGCGGTCGCTGACGAAACTTCGCTCCGCAATGGAAGCCCCAGCCGCCGGGGCCGGCCTCTTTGACATGATCGGGGGAATACTTTATGTGCTCGCCGTCCGGGCCAGCCATATGGCGGTCACCGGAGTCCTTGCTTCACTATATCCGGTCAGCACAATCATACTTGCCCGCACCACCTTGAGAGAGCGCATCTCTGCCATTCAGGGTGTCGGCATCACGTGTGCTGTGGCTGCGATCCTCCTAGTTGGGATACGGTAGGAACCATGAATCGGCTCAATTGGCAAGTGCTTGACCTGTCTCAACCATTGGGGCCGTCCACGCCTGCGTGGCCAGAATGGCCCGGCGTCAGCGCTCAAGCCGTATGCGACTTGGAACGCGACGGTATATACGACCGCATCCTTTCTCTACCTGAGCACACGGGCACGCATCTCGACGCGCCCGCCCATCTAGATCCCGGAGGCCGGTTCGTACATGAACTGGCGCTATCCGAACTCGTGGTCCCTTGTGTGGTAATCGACGTCAGGTCGGTGTGTGGTGATAACCGGGACTTTGCTGTGCAAGCAAGTCACGTGGCGCAATTTGAAGCAGGACATCGTCCAGTACCGAGTGGATCAGCGGTCTTGGTCTGCACCGGATGGGATAGGCACCTTGCCCTGCCAGAGGTATATATAGGACCCCGGCAGGGCCCGCCCCGCTGCCCCGGGTTGTCTGTCGGCGCCATGCAGTATCTCGTTCGAAGGAAGATCGCCGGAGTAGGCGTCGACACGCTCAGCGTAGATCCTGGCAGGAGCATAGATTTGCCCGCGCATAGAGTCGGCCTGGCCGCGGGGCTGTGGCATCTGGAAGGCCTAGTAGGTCTGCACAGGTTGCCGGCTTTCGGATCGTGGATTGTCGTCGGTGTGATGCCGATCGTTGACGGTTCGGGAGCACCCGCACGCGTACTCTCTTTGGTACCCACGAAATGACCGGCTGCTGATGCACGAGGCCGCGGTCGGCCAGCTGGGTAACGACCACAGCTGCGGTGACCGTGGAGCTATCAAGTTGCTAGGCGGCGGCCTACCACGCCCGGTTACGGCGGCTGGCCGCTCGTGATGCTCCGGCTGGCGGAGGTGGACCAGGAGCGCCTGGCGGAACTGGTGATCGACGCATGGCCGATGCGCGCCCCGCGGCGATCGCCAGCGAACTCGCTGAGAACCCCGGCGCCGCTGACCCGCCGAACCTGGCCACCGGACCTGGACAGCCGAGCGTGATCGGCAGACCGTGGCCGGGGCCCCTGGGTGGCATCGTGGCCGACAGTGATTGGTGGTGAGCGATGTGTCAGTCTTGCGCTGCTACGGGGTGGCGTGGCTCGTATATGCCCAGCTCTCCGCCCCCCGGCAGGCGGATTGCGGTCAGTAGCCCCCAGCTTTCGTCGCTGATCGGCTTGCTGAATTCGACCCCCTTTGCCATGAGCTCTTGGACGGTGGCATTGATGTCGTCGCACAGCAGGTACAGCTCGTGGTGACTTGGTCCTTCTGTTGGGTGCATCGCCACCTCCGCGGATGGCAGCCCGAAGATCAGCCAGCCGTCTCCTGCGTCGATGGAGTTGAAACCGAGGGTGTCGCGGAACAAGGTA
>Ga0126380_10000217_pt1 | contig 16682 bp, 28 predicted proteins | sample PanSoiMetPlot_26_FD_92544 | JGI IMG/M metagenome (GOLD analysis project Ga0126380, IMG submission 92544) | Tropical forest soil microbial communities from Panama - MetaG Plot_26 | ecosystem: Environmental > Terrestrial > Soil > Tropical forest > Bulk soil | place: Panama | collected 2016-02-17
GGCGGCATTCGCGACGTTCGTTTCTTGGTTCACACCGACAATCCGCTGCGGGTGAATCTGGCGTTGGAGGGGTTCGCGGCCGACGTCCGTTTGCCGCAGAAATTCTACTCTCCGTATCGCATTATGAGCGCGGCGCACCGGGACGCGCTGGCTGCGGCACGGCCGGGCGAGCGCGTTGCCTTTGTCAATGCTGACATGGTTGGCTCGTGCGAGGTGTTTGCAGCAGCCGAGCGCCGCTTCGCCGATGGCAAGCGCGCGATCATGGTCACCGGCACGCGCACAGCGCTTGGTGACGAGCGCCCACCGTGTGGAGCTCAAGCGCGCAATCTGCTGGCATGGGCATGGGAGCACAGGCACCCGTGGACCGAGGATTGCGTATGGGGGCGCGGCAAATCTGTCGTGCCGAGCCAGCTCCACTTCGAAAGCGATCACAGCGTCATCACGCACGCGTTTCACTTGCACCCGTGGGCGGTTGTTGCAAGCGCTGATCTTCGCATCGATGGGCTGACGATCGACGACACGCTTGCTGACAGCATCGCGCTCGGCTGCATTCATGTTGTCACCGACCCCGACGAAGCGGCGTTTATCGAACTCTCGCCGCCAGGGCGGCCGAAGTTTCATCGTCATCAGAGCCCGAGCACTGCGCGCAGCATCGCGTATTGGGCGCGCGGCTTGAACGAGACGAATGGCCCGCGTTGCTCGGCTTTGCACCGCTGGCAGTTTCAGCATAGGATTGTGATCAAGGGCGACGGCGCTGATCGCAGCGATGTCGCTGTGTGCAACGAGATCGAGCTTTTGATTGCGGGGCCGCGTCTTGCTTGATGCGCTGATCGTTGGTGGTGACTCTTTCATCGGTGCGGCGCTACTTGAGCGGCTGAGTCGGCGGGCCGAATCGACAGCGGTTATTGGCACGACGCGACGGCGCGGAAGCAGCAAGTTATATTTTCTCGATTTGCGTGTCCCGATACCTGTGCCGCCTGCGCGCGTGACATATCTGCTGGCTGGCATCACAAAGTTCAAGCAGATCGAGAGCGACTTGCACGCAGCGGCGCGCGTCAACATTACTGGTAATATCGCTGTTGCTTCATATCAGCGGCGGAGGGGCGGTCGCATCGTGTTCATGTCGTCATCGAGCACAGAACACGAGCCGATGCACGAGCACGGCATGCTCAAATTCGCCGCCGAAATCGCGTTGGTATCTGCGTTCGGCGATGATGTCGCGATCGTGCGCTGCGGGCCGATCGTGAAGCCTGGGCGCGAATGCTACCCCGACAGGGATTACATGCCGGTCACGCTCGACGCATTGGTTGGCTATCTGTCGGCGTTTCTGGTTAACCCGTGGCGGGGTGGCCTGCACCGGCTCGTCAACAGCGGGAACGTAGTGGCGGAAACCGGGCGCGGATCGACAAAGGCAGAACTTCGCGAGTTCGCGCCGCGCTATTTCTGGAACCAATGAGCAACGTCATCCAACTCGGCGCGATGCACGCGGCCTCTTTCGTCGAGGACCCCAAGCATCTGCTGTTCGTTTTGGCGCGCTACCACTTCGTCGCGCGCATGCTGCAAGGCAAGGGCGTGGTGCTAGAGGTTGGCTGCGGCGACGGCACCGGCGCGCGGCTCGTTGTTCCGGTCGTGCGTTGCCTCATTGGAATGGACCGCAAAGAGTATGGCAAGTTCCCTGGTGCAGCGTTTCAGCAGGGCGACATTCGCTTTGACAAGCCTGACATAACGCAGGGCGAGCTTGACGCGGTCTATGCTCTCGACGTTTTGGAGCATATCGAGGTTGAGCACGAGGACGAGGCACTGTGGCACATGGTTTGGTCACTCAAGCGTGACGGCGTTTGTATTGTCGGCATGCCCTCGCTTGAGAGCCAACCCTACGCGAGCGAGAATAGCCGCCGCGAGCATGTCAACTGTAAGAGCGAGGACGGGCTGCGCCGCTACATGGGCCTGTTTTTTCACAACGTCTTTCTGTTCGGCCTGCAGGACGCCACGCTGCACACCGGCTACGGCGCAATGTGCCATTATCGGCTCGCGCTTTGCACGGGCTTGAAGGGTTGAGGACGCTTGTCGAGACGCTATTGCTCGGCGGCGGCCTCGGGACGACTTGCATCGGACTTGGCAAGTTAGCGCTGGCGATGTTCGAGAACCACGGCGCGCCGCGCGACTATCACGCCATCATTTCCGGCATCGGCATTGCGCTCGCGGGTTTCACGCTGACAGGCGCGGTGATCTGGTTCGACTGATGCAGATAGTTCGCGAATTTCTGCAACCCCAATCGTTCAATGAAGGCGAAAGCGCGATTGCAGCGACGACAAATCCATCCGCGGAAATTTCCGGTATCGTGATCGTGATCGAGCACTAATCCGCCGTGTTTCTCACTGCAAAACTGACAAAGGCCATCGGAAGGTTTCGGCGGGCAACTGATCTCCGGCGGTGGTGGTAGATAGCCTTGCCGTTCGGCCCAATATCGTCGGTTCTTATCTCTTACGACTGCACCGTGTCGTAAGCGAAATGTCCGTTGCGCCTCGCGACGCGCTGCCTTGCGTTTTCCATTCATCCTTAGCTCCCAGTGTTTGCGTATGAACTGATCAATCTTAGCTAATACAGCGAAGGCATCAACGGGTTATGGGCCTCGACTTCACGCAACGCAGTTTCGTTTTCATCGCGCAATCGGTTGCGGTTGGCGTTTCGCGCTTCGACACTGGCGCGCCAACGCCACAGCAATTTGATTTGCCGGACTGGGTGCCTGCGCAGGTATTCATTACGCGCGCTTTTGTCGGCTATCGCGCGTCCGGGCAGGGGCCGCCGGGCAATGTCGAGATCGCAGTGATGATCGACCCGAAAGGCATAGCGACGAGCGAACAGGCTGATCGCTCACGCGGCATTAGCGTCATGCGTTGGGTCAGCGGCGACGAGCGCGCGGAGCATGTCGAGAAATTCGAGACGGCGGTGGTTGTCTGGGACCGTGATTACGGCGACAAGCTTGTGCTGTACGTCGATACGCCGTGGGAGCTTGATTGGGTGCGATGCGAGGTTGGCTTCTTGGTGCCAGCAGGGTCACAGCCGGTCGGGCCGAAATCAGGATATTGAATGCGTTATGCGATCTTGGGCGGTGGCGGCTCATTCGGGCTGCACACTGCGCGTTATCTGCTTGAGCAACGAGACACGCAACGCGTGCTCTCGATCGGACGCGCGCCGCAAAAGCAACCTTGCTTCTTGTTGGGTGTAGGCTTCGGCGACTTTCGCTACACGTACCACATCAGACATTTGACCTATGATCACATCTCGCTTATGTCGCTGCTTGACGAAGCGCAGCCGCATGTGATCATCAACTTTGCAGCACAAGGCGAAAGTGGAACAAGTTTCACCGAAAGCTGGCGCTACTTTGAAACGAATTGCGCGGGCCTTGCGCGCCTCGTCGAGGCATTGCGCGAGCGCTCCTGGCTTCGCCGTTTTCTACACATCGGCACCTCCGAGCTATATGGCGCGACCGACGCTCCAGCTAAAGAAACAGCAGCACTCGCGCCCACAAGTCCGTATGCCGTCTCTAAAGCAGCGTTTGATCAATTCCTCGGACTCGTTGCGCAACGTTTCGATTTCCCGGCGGTGATCTTGCGCCCGTCGAACTGCTACGGCGAAGGCCAGCAGTTGCATCGCATTATCCCGAAAGCATTCTTGTTCGGCATGACCGGGCGCAAGCTGCCGCTGCACGGTGGCGGCACGGCGGAAAAGAGCTTCATGCACAGCTACGATCTCGCGCGCGCGATCTACATGCTCGCGCATGCTGACGTGGAGTCCGGCGCGATTTATAACTGCGGCCCGAAAGAAGCTACTTCAATCCGCCGCGTGTGCGAGCTTATCGCTGGTGCGTTGGGCATGAATGACGTGTTCTCGCTGTGTGAGATGTCGCCTGATCGCGCGCATCAAGACTCGCGTTATTGGCTCGATAGTCACAAGTTCGAAACATTGACAGGATGGACGCCGCTGATCGATTGGCGCGACGGGCTTGAGCGCATGCGCATGTGGGTCGCGGGTCATCTCGACGAGTTGCGCGTTCTGCCGACCGAGTTCATCATGCGTCCATGATCAGCGATTTGATCAGTCCGGCGTATCAGAATATCCAGACCCAGATGCACGCAGCGGCGGTGTACGGGCACAGCGGCGGCAAATGGTGGACATATGTGCGTGACATCGCGCGCGAGTTTGATTGCCGCACTTGGCTCGATTACGGCTGCGGCACCGGTCGGCTGGCGGAGAACGTGCGCGTATCGGGCTCGGTGCTGCGCGTGGCGGAGTACGACCCAGGTGTGCCGGGCAAAGACGAGCCGCCGCTTCCCGCTGATCTCGTCTCGTGCATTGATGTGCTTGAGCATATCGAGCCTGATCGCTTGGGCGTCGTGCTCTCGCATCTTGAAGCGCTGACAATTCGCGTGCTGTTCACGGTGATCTCGACGCGACCGGCTGGAAAAGTGCTCCCTGACGGGCGCAATGCGCACTTGATCATCGAGCCGACGCCATGGTGGCGTGCACAGTTGTCGCAGCGAATGGCTATCGAGCGCGAATGGCATTTGCGTGCAGACGAATACTGCGCGCTTTGGCGGCACATCTGACGTGGGCTATGGCGATCAGTTGCTTGCGACGGGCATGGCGCGTGGCGCGCACGAGCGCGGTGACCTTGTCGCGTTCGGCAGTGACGGCGAGATCAGGTGGGACCATCACAGCGAGCTAATCTTCCGCGACAATCCGAACATCGCAAAGCCTGGGCAGGAACGAATTGCGACGACTTGGATACCGTTCTACCGCGGCAATAGGCTCTACAATCGCGAGGACAAGCTCAACGAGCGCTGGATTTGGAACATGACGTTTCAGGCGCAGCGTGGCGAAATGTTTTTCTCGCAAGCTGAGTTGGTCGACGCAAAACGATCGGGCAAGGGCTTCGTCATCGTCGAGCCGCATGCTGCGTTGTGGAAAACGGTATCGTCGAACAAGACGTGGCCTGCGGATCGGTTTCAAGCGGTTGTCGAAATGCTGCGCGCAGACGGGCACGACATGGTGCAGCTTGAATATCATGGCGTCACGACGCGTCTGCGCGGAGTTCGCCGTGTCGAGACGCAGAATTTCCGCCAAGCGCTTGCCGTGCTGCGCCGTGCAGCGCTGATCATTGTGAGCGAGGGCGGGCTGCATCATGGTGCAGCGGCGGTGAGCACACCCGCCGTTGTGCTGTTCGGTGGCTTCATTCCGCCGCAGATCATGGGCTACGACGGGCATGTTAATCTAGCGGCGGCGGGCCCCGCCTGCGGTCGTTTCACGCCGTGTCAGCATTGCGAAAAAGCGATACGTTCGATAACAGTTGAGAGCGTGCTCGACGCAGCGCGCGGATTGCTGGCAAGAAAGGCAGCAGCGTGAGACTTTGGCGCACGGCGCATTCGGCGTGGCATACATACATCACGCCACAACCGACGAGCATCGAGGCTGCTTGCGCTCTTGACGACAGACAGCACGCGCAAGATCACAATCGCGTCGAAGCATACGGCGTCCCGCTGCGCGCGCTCGTGTACTTTCACGACTACGGCACCGAATTATCTGACCGCAGAAACCGCTTCGTCGTTGACATCAGCATCCAGGACTTTCTGATGCTTGCGCCATACTTTGGGTACTTGTCCGACCCGAAGCAGCAGAACGAAGATGAAATCCGCGACGAGCTTGGGCTAGGGCCGAAATGGTGAACGAGCTACGCGCGCGCCCGCGCGTCTGTAGGGTGCACGATGCAATCATGGACGGTCTCACCGACCTGCTCGTCCGCGCCGATGGCGCAAGCGTGCTCGACCTCGGCTGTAATCGAGGGCTTGCCGGTTACGCTATGGCTTGCAACGGTGCAAGACTCGTGCACGGTGTGGACCTTGCGCCCGATGCGGTTGAGATCGCTAAGGGACTGTTCGCGGATTTGGTGGATTGTCGAGGCGAGTTCGTCGTCGGCGATCTGACGCGCGGAATTGAATGTCTCGCGCCGTTCGGCAATGGGCAATACGACATCATCATGATGCTCGCGACGTATCACAAGATTGCGCGCCCGCCATCGAAGCCGTATGTCGAGCTTGGCGCGCGCGGCATGGACGCGAGCGAGCTTTCTGATTTCATCACGGCGCTCGGCAATCGCACGACGCATTATTTCGCGTTTCGCGACAAGCTCGAATTTTTCCCGCAGATCGAGCAAGCAATGGCGAAGGCCGGGTTGAGATCAGTGCATCGCAACGAGATGTCGCAGATGGGCGCGACAGGCATTTGGCAGCGAGGCTAACATGGCATGGTCAGCAGCGGCGCGAGCGGCGGCGTTGGCGGCAGAACGGCGTAAGGGGCGCGGCTCGAAGCAACTGCGTTTTCTGCGCACCAAAAAAGCGAAAGGCATTCGCTTCATTCGCAAGCAGACGGTGCCAAAGCTGATCGGTAGATGATCGTCTATCAGACGTTCCCGGCGGCGCTTGGTAAATCATCGCACGAGTGCGCAGCATTCGAGGCGTGTCGCGACAGCTACGAAGCGAAGTATCCGAAAGACCCACCTGATCAAATCCGCTTGGTGCAGCTATTGCACTTAGTGCGTGCTGCAAACATGCTCGAGCCGGGAGACTACATTGAGCTTGGCGTGCATGTCGGTATGACGCTGAAAGTGATCTACCGCTACATGGACGAGCACCGCACCCTCTATGGCTTCGACACGTTCGAGGGCTTCGATCAGCGCGACATCGATGTCGAGCGCGGCATTTATCCGAACTCGTGGCGTACCGGCAACTTTGACCCGACAACGATGAACGAGGTCGCGCGCTATGTCGGCGATGGTGTAGGCCCGCACAATTTGACACTGGTTGCGGGCTGGTTTCCGTCATCGTTCGAGCTTTACGATACGCGCTGGCGCTTTGCGCATATCGACATGGACTTGATGCAGCCAACGCGCTGCGCGCTTGAGATACTGTGGCAAAGCATGGTTCCTGGCGGTATCATCGCTGTGCATGACTACGGCGCGACTGCGTTCAATGTGCGTGATGTCGTCGATCGCTTTTGCCGCCAGATCAAGACGCCGCCAGTGCTATTGCCTGATCGGTGGGGCACGGCGGTGTTGAGAAAGCCGCTTTGATCGCTTGTTATAATCTGCATCGGCGGCTCCCGACTTTCGATTTTTTCAACTGGCTGTGTCACGTCAAGTTGCTTGGCGCGCGTGAGATCACGATTGCCGCGCAAGGCAAGTTCATCATGCGCAAGAAATGGCCGCGTCACGAGACGATCGCGCGTCTCAACAACATTCTGCTTCCTGGCCCGAAGCTCGCGCGTTTGCCTGTGCGTCTCGGCGAAGATGGCGATCGCGAGATCGGTTCGCACATGACGCGCGATCTATGGGACGACGCGCTGCGGCTCGAATGCGACATTCCGCGATTGGTGAGTGTGCTGCCGCCGCGTGACGTGCGTTACACCGTGACGCTGCGCGACTGCTTTCACCGACCCGAGCGCAATTCAGACCGCGAAGTGTGGACCCGCTTCGCGAAGGAGGTCGGCGCGCTTGTCATCGATGACACGTCTCGCGCGCCGATCTCGCTCTATGAACGTGTCGCGCTCTACGCAGGCGCACGCATGAACTTCGGCATCCCGAATGGTCCGCTCGGGCTGCTGTATTACACCGAATATCCGTTCTGCATCTTCGTGGATGAGGATATCAATGGCGGCGACTTCAAGCGGCAGGGGCACATGGAGGGGACGCAGGTCCCGTGGTTTCGCAATAATCAACGGCTGATCTGGCGCAAGCCGACGCTCGACGCGCTGATGGACGAGTTTGACGGAATGAAGTGATGGTGACGTGTCCGCACTGCGGTCATGTGTTCAAGCTGAAAACTGGCGGCGGTGGCAATCGCGGCGCTGCAAAGCATCGCATCGATCTTGTGGGGAAAAAGTTCGGACGTTTGACCGTGCTGGCCTACGACAGGACTGAGCACGTGCGGCATCCCGCGTCTGAGAGACATGTTGCCTATTGGAAATGTCGGTGCAGTTGCGGAAACGAATGCTCCGTGATGGGCCGCAGACTGAGGACCGGTGCTACGCGTTCGTGCGGTTGTTTGCTGCACGAGCGACTGGTGCGAGGCCCGCGCCGACGCAAGCGCATGCCTTTGTACGCTGGCGATGAAACGTTGGGCAGCGAGTTCGACGACTAGATGAGGCGATGATGGCATACGAATTTACGACCGGGACAAACCCGAATGAGAACGTGGTGCAGCAGCAAGGCGTCGGGCCGTTGCCCGCCGACATGCGCGCGTTGCCGTTCAACGCGAACTTTCGCACGTCTGCACATGAAGTCTGGATTGTCAGTGACAACCCGTTGGTCTACCCCGGTCAGTACACGATCAGCGGGACATGGGCAGCAGGCGACGAGGCGATCGCAGCGGTGCGTTGGGGCAACACGTCGCTCGGCTTTTCGCACATCGTGCAAGCGGGGCAAGGGTCGCAGCAGATCGCCGAAGCGCTGCGCAATCAAATGCTCAACGACGCAACGTTTGCACAGAACAAGATCGGCGTGATGCCGGTCGGCGAATATCCCGGCGCGGGACATTTCTCGTGGCACATCTGCCCGCACTATGCGTTGTGGAACAGCGAGCCGCGCATCAACTTGACCAGCGGCAAGACGAGTGCAAACGGCGTCATTCAGGTTGCGTTGCAGCCGGTGAATTTGCTCGACACGCCTGCGTGCACGCTCACGCTCGCGCGCGCGATACCCGGCCGCCCGGCGCAGAACATGGACCTGATTGCCGAGCATCGCGTGATGGGGCAGACAGATCTAATCACCAGCCCTGACGATGTGAATTTGAGACAGATTTACGTTAACATTCAATACTACATCAAGAGCGGCAAGAACGGCGCGCCGATGGGGCTCGTGCAGTATCAAGTCGCGAGCGCAAACGAAAACAACGTGGTCAATGCAATGCAGTTGGCGGATGGTTTGGTGTTGTGCGACGCGCAGGGAAAGCACCCGCAAGGCGGCGCGGCGGGCGATGGCATGATGGGCTCGGGCAACATCAACATTCCTGCAGGCTGTCACATCTACCGCGACGGTGTGCAAATTCTCTAGCGTGATCGCGCTCTATGACATGAGCATAGGCGGACGTGCGCGCGACCCGAGCCTTGTTCGTCCAACGACATACGATTTTTTCAACTGGCTCACGCATGTTCGCATTCTCGGTGCGACTGAGATCGCGTTCAAGATCGAGCCGATGGCGCAGGGCAAATGGCCGATCGCCGAAAGTCTGAAACGCTTCGAGAACTATATCTGGCCGGGTTGCGCGCTCGCAGGCTTGCCGTGCTCGGTCAAGAATGAAGGCGACGGCACGATCGGCTCAGTGCTGATGTGCGATCTGCTTGCCGACCTCGCCCTAGGCAAGCGGATGCAACGCTTGGTCACGGTGAAGCCGCCAGGGTTGGCACGCTACACCGTGACCATTCGCGAAACGTTTCGCAATACGCACAAGAACAGTGACCGTGATTTGTGGCTCGCGTTTGCCGAGCGCATTGGCGCGCACGTATTCGAAGATGATACGCGCGTGTGTACCGAGCTCCACGACCGCGTGGCGATTTGCGCCGGGGCAAAGATGAATTTCGGCGTCACTAACGGCCCGCTGTCGCTGCTGTACTACACGCCATATCCGTTCACGATGTTCTGTGACCCGATCGGCACGAGAAAGAGTTTCAGTGGGCACAAGATAAAGCCGGGCGACCAGCTGCCGATCTTTCTGCCGAAGCAAAAATTCGTGTGGGTGAAACCGACGATGGATGATTTGATGCGGGAGTTCGATGACTGTCGCCGAGGGAATTAGCCGTCTCTACGAAAGCGAGGCAATGCAGAACCCCGCCGAAGTCGAGCGCTTCCTTGCATTGATCGCGCGCGACCCGCCCTCGAGCTATCTTGAAATTGGCGCGAAATTCGGTGGCATGCTCTGGCGCGTCGCAAGCGTGATGAGAGAGCGCTCGCGCATAGTTGCTATCGATCTTCCGCGCGGCACGATACGATGGGACGAGAGCGAGCCGTCGCTGACGGCCTGCATGCAGCGGCTCAATCAGATGGGCCACGAGACGGCAATTTTGTGGGGCGACAGCACCGACCCGGCAATTATCGAGCGCGCACGTGTGCTCGGGCCCTTCGATCTCATTTTCGTCGATGCCAATCATACTGGCCCGTACGTGCGCAAGGACTGGAAAAACTACGGGCCGCTTGGCAAGGTGGTCGCATTTCACGACATCTCTTGGTACCGGCCGAAAAACTGGACCGGCAGCTATCGCATCGAGGTCGGCGACTTCTGGCTTGCTTTGCGAGATCAGTTTCCTTCCTGCGAGATCAAGCTCGACCCGACCCGGCAGGACAATGGCATAGGGGTGCTGTGGCGACGTTCTGCTACGATCTGAGCCGCGAACTGCTATCGTTCGATTTTTTCGGTTGGCTGGTGCAAGCTAAGGCGGCTGGTGCGAGTGAGATCACATTCGATCTGAGCAACTTCGAGCGTGACGCAAAACGCGATCGACGCATCACGAGCATTCTTGCGCCCGGGCCGGCGCTCGCTGATCTTTCTTGGCGGCTCGGCGGCGACGGCGATCGCATGGCACTCGGTTCGTCGCGCATGGGTGCGCTGGTGCGTTTCGCGCAAGACAATCCATCGTTCGAAAGGCTGCGTTCTTATCTGCCGCCGAACCGGCGCTTCGCTTACACCGTGACGCTGCGGCGGCAAGCGAACGAAAGCTATCGCAACTCGAACAACGAAGCGTGGCTGGCATTTGCGTCTGAGATCGGTGCGCTCGTCATTGCTGACTACGACGACGACCCGCTCGATCTGCACACGCGCATGGCGCTTTATGCTGGCGCGCGGCTCAATCTCGGCGTTGCTTGCGGGCCGCTGATGCTATGCTCGCTGACTGATTATCCGGTGCTGATGCTTGCATGGGGCAAAGGTTCGCAGCATCTTGTGTTGCAGAAATATGGTATCCCGCGCGGCGGCCGTGCGCCGTGGTGCCGAGACTATCAATGGGCACTGTGGGACGATGACGATCTAGAAAGCATCCGGCGTGCTTTCAATTCATGGGAGAGAGCACATGGCAAAATCGGGCATGACTTACGACGGCAACACGAGGGGGCCAGCCCTGCCGCGCGCGGTGACGGCGGCGGGCACGAAGGGCAGCAAAGTGGTGCGCGGCCGTAAGCCGATGAAAGAGACACGTGGCATGCCGCACGCGCATGCGATGCCGAGAAGCGGCCGACGCGCGACGCCGTGACATGGACGAGGTCGGTGCGCCTCGTCTAATTGTCACCACATGGTGGTGGCGCAACAAGTATTCGCTCGACTATCTCTTGCGCCTGCGCGCAGGCGTGCTGCGGCATCTCAAGCAAGATCACCGCTTTCTGTGCATGACAGAACGCGAGCGCTTTATCAGCTTGCCCGAGAACGTTGAACGCCATGCGATCAAAGATCCGTGCCTCACCGAGCGTAAGGGCTGCTTTGCTCGTCTGCGGCTATTCGACCCTGGCTGGCAAAAGAACCGCGGCATCCGTCCCGGCGACAGGGTCGTCAATCTCGATCTTGATCTGATCGTCACTGGTGCGCTCGATCAGGTGCTCGATCGCGATGAGGACTTGATCGTGCTGCAAGGCGTGAACGCGGTGAATCCGTGCCCGTACAACTGTTCGGTATTCATGTTTCGCGCTGGTACGCATGCACATCTATGGCAGGACTTTGCCGCGATGGGCTGGGCGGATGGGACGTTGCGTTCGGCCATGCCTGTGCACGAGTTTCCCGACGATCAGGGCTGGCTCTGGCAGAAAGCGCCGCATGCTGCGGCGTTCACGCCGCAGCATGGCGTGTACGCGTTTCAAAAGCCGGGCTGGCCTGGCGGCACGAATGGTGAGAACATTCCGGTCGATGCGCGCATCATTGCGTTCCCGGGCGGACGTGACCCGGCGCACTATACGCGGCTCGGATGGGTGAGGCAGCATTGGCTCGGCATTGGGGTGCAGGAGGCAGCATAGATGCCACTCAAGCGCGGAAGCTCAAGCAAGACGATCTCTGCGAATATCAGGACCGAGATCGCGCACGGCAAGCCGCAGAAGCAGGCGGTCGCGATCGCGCTGTCGCAGGCGCGCAGAGCGAAAGCGAAGCGCAAGAAGCGTCGATGACCGGCGATTGGCTCAAGGTCGCAATTTGGGGCATTGCTGCGGTGGTGCTGATCATCGTTGCGATCTGGGCGACGATGGCGTTGTCGGAAGATTATTGGACTGATTGCAAGACGGCATACGCGTTTTGCACTCACCGGCCCTATCATCGCGACTGCGCGGTGTGGACGCGTTACCAGCAACCGCTGTCGATCACGCGCTGGCACATCATCCGCAATTCCGCAACCGAGTTCTGCGACAACAATCCTTGGCATATATCCTGCGGCGTCCGTGTGCGCGATGAACGTGTACGCGAAGAATGTCCGCTGCCATGACGCGAAGCGAGGCGGCGCTACGTCATTTCGTTGACAAGCCGAGCACCGGTTGTGATCCTGTGCATGTCAAATGGGCGCTCGACACCATCGACCGGCTGTGTGAGGCGCTCAAGATGCTCGACTACAGGAACACAGCGAAGTTGATCCGCGATGATCAATCCAGCGCAGACGATCTTTTACCACCCGCCTGAAATCAACAAGCCGCCGAAGCGCGATCTATTCATCCGCATTGGCAGAGACCTCGAGGCGCAAGGCGGCAAGGTCACGAACGACGAAGACGTGCTCGCAATGGGCTCGTTCGATGGGCTTATTCCGATCGTCGGCTGCTCGCCGCAACTTACGGGCATGATCGCCGACTGGCGCAAGCGCGAAAAGCCGTTCATCTATTGGGATCGCGGCTACGTGCGGCGCGTCTATGCGACGTGGCTCCCGCGTGGCGAGAACGGTGGCTACTATCGCTGGCACGTCAACGCCTATCAGATGCAAAACGTGCGCGACGCCCCGCCCGAACGCTGGCGTGCGCTACAAACCCCGGTGCAGCCGTGGCGCAAACAAGGCAAGCATATCGTTGTGGCCAAGCCGTCGAGGACCTATTCGACGTTTCATGGTCTGACGAATTGGCTCGACGAGACGGTCTACAAGCTGTCGCTCGTGACCGAGCGGCAGCTGGTCGTGCGCGACAAAGAGAGCAAGCGACCGCTACAGCACGACCTTGCGTGTGCGCATTGCCTCGTCACGCATGGCTCTATCGCTGCGGTCGAAGCGGTGATCTGCGGATGTCCGGTGTTTGTGGATGCCTCGTCGGCGGCCGCGCTAGTGGGTCTAACCGATCTGAATAAGATCGAGCATCCGATCTATCCTGAGCGCGACGCATGGCTTTACGCGCTCGCGTATTCGCAATTCACCGAGAATGAATTGATCGACGGTACGCTGTGGAAATTGCTGGCATGACCAACGACGAGCTCCGGACACAAGTCGTTCTCTGTATTGGCGCGCATTGGCCGTTTGATTTTGTCCCCGAGGACGACTTGTGCGAAGCGGTCAATGAATTTCTGCGATTGCCGAGACCGGAAGCCTTTCTCGATTTGATCAAGCACAGAAAATTGTTCCTGCAAGTCAGCGAGACAAAGCAAGACGGCTGTTGGTTGAGCTTCAAGCTGGCGACCTAACTTCGCATCACAGGATTGAAATGAAACGCGCGCTTATCGTGGGCTGCGCCGATTCCGTTTGGGATGAAGTCGAAGCGGCGCAGAAGCTTGCGACGTTCGACGAAATCTATTGCGTGAAGATGTCAGGCATCTACTGGGACGAAGGGCCGTTTCACTGGGTCACGCTGCATCCTGAATACATGGACACCTACAAGCAGAAGCGCGCCGAGCTTAATCTGCCGAGCAACTTCGACATCATCGCGCCGCTGGTCAACGAGCTTGGCAATCACTGGCAGCACCCGGTTGATCGGCGTGTGAGCTTTCGCTGGAGCGTCGATCCGATCACTGGCCCTGAGCTTTCGTCATCCGGCTCGTCAGGGCTTTTCGCCATACGCGTTGCGATGATCGATGGCTGCGATCGCATTGTTCTGGCTGGCGTGCCGATGACGCGTGAAGGCAGACACTTCGCGCGCGGCAATGAATGGCAGCACACGCACGTATTTACAGAGGCATGGCAACAGGCGGCGACGCGCTTGCGCGGCCGCGTCAAGAGCTTTTCAGGCTGGACGATGAACTTGCTCGGCGCACCCGACGCCGAGTGGCTGGCGCAAGCGCGTGACGCGCAAGCGCAGGCGGGCGTGACGCCCGGATCGGGCAACATGGAGACGGCAAATGCCGCTCAAGTTGACTGTCGATAAATTGGAGGACGTACCGGAGGCACTGCGCGAGAACTATCAAGAAAAGGACGGCAAGTTCATTCTCGCGGTTGACGGGCTCGAGGATAACGCCGCGGCGCAAAAGACGATTGAGAATCTACGCCGTGTCGAGCGCGAGCGCACAGCGGAGATCGAAAAGACGCGCAAAGAAATCGCGACATGGAAAAAATTTGGTAAGTCGCAGGAGGATATCGAGAAAGCGCTGTCGCGGTTGGACGAGTTGGAGGAGAAAAATCTCGAAAACAAAGGCGACTTCGAAACGCTCAAGGCGCAGTTGGTCGAAAAGACGCAGGAGCAACTAAAGAAATCGGAAAAACGCGCAGCCGATGCGGAGGCGAAGGCAACGCAGATCGAACGTGAGCGCGAGCAAGAACGGCTCGAAAGTGTCTTGAAGGACGCGATCGCGGCCGGCAAGGGCAAGCTTCGCGCGCTTATGCCGATCGTCAAACAGTTCGTGGAAATCCGACGCGAGGACGGCGCGATCAAGTACGTCGTCATCGATGACAACAAGGAACCACGCCGCAATCTCGAAGGGCCGCGCGCCGGTGAGCCGATGACGATCGCGGAGCTCATCGCCGATCTCGCGGATCAGGAGGAATACGCGGGCAACTTCGTCGGCACTGGCAACAGTGGCGGCGGTGCACGCCAAGGTGCGGGCGGCAAGCAGCCGCCGCATGGGATTCGTTCCCACAAGGACTTCGGCATCGGACCCGATGCCGCGAGAAAAATCGAGCAGTTCTTCAAATCGTATCCAACGGTCGAAGAGGCACAGAAGGCGTTCGACGCCTTGCCTTCAAGCTGACGCGGAAACGACGGCGCTGCTCCACAGCAATAGGAGCTCAACATGGCAACAGGACTTGCCAGCAATTTCGTAATCTATCAGGATCTCATCAAGAGCAGGATTGCCGAACTGCTGGCGCAGAACGGCAACGTGTTCGGGGCGGCGTCGAACAACGCCATCCGGCTCGCGACGCAATCGCGGCCGGGCGACTATTCGCAGACCTCGTTCTTCAAGAACATCGCAAGCTTGATCACGCGACGCATCAATACCTCGGTGTCGAGCGTGGCCGATTTGCCGATGACGATGGACGAGTTCATCACCGTCAAGCTGTCGCGCAAGATTGGCCCTGTTGGTCAAACCCGCGACAGCTTCAAGAAGCTGTTGGGCAACTATTCGCCTGCGTTGTTCTCGGCGGTCATCGCCGAGGAAGCGGCCAATGCCATGCAGATCGAGATGGTCGACACTGCGTGTGCAGCGGCAACGATGGCGCTCAAACAGCAAGCGGCGTCGGCGTATCAAGATAGCTCGCTCGGCTCGATGACGACAGACACGCTCGTCGCCGGGCTTTCGAAAATGGGCGACCGTGCTGATCGCGTTGTGTGCTGGATCATGCATTCGTCGGTCTATTTTAAGCTTGTGCGCGGCCAGATCACGCAGAACATCACCGGCATATCGAACTTCAACGTGCAGACGGCAACGCCTGTCACGCTGAACCGGCCGGTGGTGGTGACAGACTCGGTGGGCTTGCTCGCCAGTTCATCGCCTGACGTGCAACAGTATCTCACGCTCGGTTTGGTCGATGGTGCCGTGCTCGTCGAAAATACCGAGGAGCAAGAGATCGTCATTCAAGACGTGACCGGCCTCGACACCTTGGTCGTGAGATACCAGGGCGAATACGCCTATAACTTGGGCCTGAAGGGCTTCAAGTGGGACATCGCCAACGGCGGCAACAACCCGCTGTTGTCGGCGTTGAAGGATGGCACGAACTGGGACCCGGCTTTCAGCGACATGAAAGATCGCGCCGGGGTCGTCATCACCACGCTCTAAGACGTGCGGACGATCTACTACTGGGGCAACCCGCAAGAGTTTGCTGCCGCGCGCACACTGGCGGCGGGCGATGGCGTCGAGGGCATCAGAGGCATCACGCGCGACGCTTCTGTGTTCACAGGCGAGATCGAGCCTTACCAAAAGGCCGTCATTCTTGCGGGCGTTCATCCCACGTGGGCCAAGCGCATCGAGCACGCTTACTCGGCGGCGGGCGTTCCAGTTGAGCGTCGCGCCGTCGAGTTGCCTGCCGTCGAGACGCCGGAGCAGGCAAAAGCCCGCGCCGACATCGCGGCCGCCGAGAAAATCGAGGCGCAGCGCATCAACAAGAACTTCCGCCGTATGCCGACGAGCCAGCTTCGACGGCTGGCGCACGAGCGCGGCGCTGACATCTCGCATGCGCGCGATCGCATGCAAATCATCGCTGCTATTCAAGCAAGGGAACAAAAGACATGACCATCTCGAACCTCACCGAGGTCGCGATCCTCA
>Ga0126380_10000218_pt1 | contig 16679 bp, 14 predicted proteins | sample PanSoiMetPlot_26_FD_92544 | JGI IMG/M metagenome (GOLD analysis project Ga0126380, IMG submission 92544) | Tropical forest soil microbial communities from Panama - MetaG Plot_26 | ecosystem: Environmental > Terrestrial > Soil > Tropical forest > Bulk soil | place: Panama | collected 2016-02-17
ATGCAGCGCCACGCTGCGCCGCGCGCGTTGCGGCAAGCCGTGCGTGATCGCGAGGTAAGAGGGAACGAGGCCGATCGGGTCGACCACGACAAGCAGCGTGACGAGCGCGGAGATGAGAAATTCGAGCGGCATGTGTGACGCTCAAGGTAATCGTTTGCGGCGATTCTGGCGCGGCAAAAAGGCACCCGAAGGGAACCTCAATGCGGCCTATAACATCTTGAAATAACACATAATATTCGCCTGTATAGGATGCCATTTCAGTTGGCAAAGGCCACCTGAATCAGTTAGAAAACCGCAGCTAAAAATTCCACGCAGGACGTTGTCTTGGCCGATACCGAACCTCCGAAATCGGGGGACGCACCGCCTTCAGATGTGCGCCCGGTTTCCATCACCGAGGAGATGAAGCGCAGTTATCTCGATTACGCGATGAGCGTAATTGTGTCGCGTGCGCTGCCCGATGCGCGGGACGGACTGAAGCCCGTGCACCGGCGCATTCTCCACTCGATGAACGAAAACGGCCATACGCCCGACAAGAAATATGTGAAATCGGCGCGCGTTGTCGGCGACGTGATGGGCAAATACCACCCGCACGGCGACCAGGCGATTTATGACGCGCTGGTGCGCATGGCGCAGGATTTTTCTATGCGCCTGATGCTGATCGATGGGCAGGGCAATTTCGGTTCGGTCGACGGCGATCCTCCAGCGGCGATGCGTTACACCGAATGCCGGCTGGCGCGGCCGGCGATGGCGCTGCTCGACGACATCGACAAGGACACGGTCGACTTCCAGGAGAACTATGACGGTTCTGAGAAAGAACCGGTCGTCCTGCCGGCGCGCTTTCCGAATTTGCTCGTCAATGGTGCAGGCGGCATCGCCGTCGGTATGGCGACCAATATTCCGCCGCACAATCTCGGTGAAGTGATCGATGCTGCGATCGCGCTGATCAACAATCCGGCGCTGACCATCGATGACCTGATTAAGATCGTGCCCGGTCCTGATTTCCCGACTGGCGGCATTATCCTCGGCCGTGAAGGCATCCGCTCGGCGTACAAGGATGGCCGCGGTTCAATCGTCATGCGCGGCAAGGTCGAGACCGAAACCGTCCGTAAGGAACGCGAAGCCTTCATCATCACGGAAATTCCGTATCAAGTGAACAAAGCGGCGATGGTCGAGCGCATCGCGGAGCTGGTGCGCGAGAAGAAAATCGATGGCGTGGCCGATCTCCGCGACGAAAGCGACCGCCAGGGCTACCGCGTCGTGGTCGAACTCAAGCGCGAGGCCGTGCCCGATGTCGTTTTGAACCAGCTCTATCGCTTTACCCCGCTGCAATCCTCATTCGGCTGCAACATGGTGGCGCTTGATGGCGGCCGCCCGCTGGTGATGACGCTGAAAGATATGCTCAATTCCTTCATCGTCTTCCGCGAAGAGGTGGTATCGCGACGTACCAAGTACCTGCTCGGCAAGGCGCGCGACCGCGCCCATGTTTTGGTCGGGCTTGCCATCGCTGTCGCCAATATCGACGAAGTGATCAGGCTCATTCGTGCCGCCAAGAATCCGGAGGAGGCACGCGAAGCCCTCATGAGGCGCGAGTGGCCGGCCAAGGATGTCGCGTCGATGGTGACGTTGATCGACGATCCGCGCCACAAAGTCACGCCGAAAGGCACGACGAAGCTTTCCGCCGAGCAGGCAAAAGCCATTCTAGACCTGCGCCTGCAGCGTCTGACCGCGCTCGGCCGCGACGAAATCAAGGCAGAGCTCGACAAGCTCGCGACTGAAATCGCCGACTATCTCGATATCTTGCGTTCGCGTTCGCGCATTCAGTCGATCATCAAGAAAGAGCTCACGGACGTAAAGAATGAGTTCGCGACGCCCCGCCGCACGGTGATCACGGAAGCGGCCGGTCACATGGAAGAAGAAGACCTGATTACGCGCGAGGAGATGGTCGTCACTGTCTCGCACCAGGGCTACATCAAGCGCGTACCGCTCTCGACCTATCGCGCGCAGCGGCGCGGTGGCAAAGGTCGCGGCGGGATGCAGGTGCGTGAGGAAGATTTCGTTTCGCGCCTGTTCGTCGCCTCGACGCATGCGCCGATTCTGTATTTCTCGTCGCGCGGCAAGGTCTACAAAGAGAAGGTCTGGAGGCTGCCCATCGCCGCGCCACAGGCGCGTGGCAAGGCACTGATCAATATTCTGCCGCTGCAGCAGGGCGAGACCATCACCACCATCATGCCGCTGCCTGAGGACGAGGCGTCCTGGGCGCAGCTCGACGTGATGTTCGCCACCACCAGCGGCACGGTTCGCCGCAACAAGCTGTCCGATTTCGTCGACGTTCGGCCATCCGGCATCATCGCCATGAAGCTGGAAAACGGCGAGTCGATCGTCGATGTGCAGATCTGCACCGAGAAGGACGACGTGCTCCTGACCGCCAATGGCGGCCAGTGCATCCGTTTTGCCGTCCCCGAGGTGCGCGTGTTCCAGGGTCGTACGTCACGCGGCGTCCGCGGTATTACACTGGCCGAGAAAGATCACGTGATCTCGCTGTCGATCCTGCGACACATCGATGTTACCGCCGAGGAACGCGCGGCCTATCTCAAGCGCGCGAGTGCAATCCGCAGAGGAAACGCAGCCGAGGAGGAGACTGGCACCGACGCCGAAGAGGCGGTTGGAGCCATCGAACTCGGTGAGAAGCGCTATGTCGAACTCTCTGCGGCCGAACAATTTGTGCTGACGGTGTCCGAACGTGGCTTTGGCAAACGCTCCTCGTCCTACGAATACCGAACGACCGGCCGCGGCGGCAAAGGCATCGTCGCGATGACGCTGACCAAAAAGACCGGCAAGATCGTTGGGTCGTTCCCCGTGGAAGAAGCCGATCAGGTGATGCTGGTCACGGATGGGGGCAAGCTCATTCGCACGCCAGTCGCAGGCATCCGCATCGCCGGACGCTCGACGCAAGGTGTGATCGTGCTCAACACCGCTGAGGACGAGAAGGTCGTATCGCTCGAGCGCCTGAGCGAGGAAGACGGCGACAACGGCGAGGAGTAGTCGGGGGTCATGGCCGGGCTTGTCCCGGCCATCTCGATTCAGACGGTACCTCGTCCCTCAATACCTTTGGAATGGGGATAGATGACCTTCGTATAATACCCAGCGCACTGGGGGCGATTAATCTCAAACTCGTTAAGCTAAGTCCCTTTACGTTTCTGTTCGGAGTGCGCCGGTGGCTCCCCTTCACCGGCGCACTGTTTTTGTATCGGCCGAAAGGCAGTCGACGTTAGCGCGAAAAAGAGCAAAACTACGTCTGACGTTCAAAGTCAGGGCCACGGGGGGAAGCCATGATTACCATTCCCGAACTTGCGGCCGAGGCCTTGGGGTCTCACCTTGCCAATCACATGTCCCGTCGCTTCGGTTCGACGGATCCGGCGGCCATTGAACGGGTCCAGTCGGCCGCCAGGCTTGCCATCGATTGCATCGGCAACAGCGACGCGCTCTATCATAATGTCGAGCATACGTTGCTGGTTACCCTCGTCGCTTACGATATTCTGAGGGGGCGACGGCTCCTGAGCGAAACGAATGCAAACGATTTCGCGCACGTCATCATTGCCTGTCTGTTTCACGACATTGGGTACGTTCGCGGCATTCTGAAGGGTGACGACGAAGACGGGTACATTATTGATGCCGCCGGCAACAAGGCGAAGTTGCCGCGGGGCTCCTCCGACGCCGCACTGTTGCCCTATCACGTCGATCGCTCAAAGCTGTTCGTGATGCATCGCTTCGGTCCGATTAAAACGCTTGACGCTAACCGAATTGCAAATGCCATCGAGTTCACGCGCTTTCCGTCGCCTCCAGGCGCCGGGAATATCGATAGCGAAGAGGGAGAACTTGTTCGCGCGGCAGATCTGATCGGCCAACTCGGCGACCCACATTATCTTCGCAAGGCCAATGCTCTTTTCTGCGAATTCGAAGAAGTCGGAATGAATAAACAGCTCGGCTACAGCTCGCCGGCCGACCTTACTGATCTCTACCCCAAGTTCTATTGGGGAAGCATATCGCCGCATATCCAGAGCGCGATCCGCTACCTCAATGTTACCTCGAGCGGGCGGCAGTGGATTGCCAATCTTTACAGCAATGTTTTTTGTGCGGAGCGCGAACTCAGTCTGTGCGGTCCGGAACACTAACACGCATCCAAACGAGTGCGTTCGACTCAGCATCGCTGACGAAGTGGTTCGGAAGACACACGGCCAGCAAAAAGCGTGACCGAACATTTAATAATGTCTTGGAAAACTTTTTTGTCCGCTATCGGCAGCGGGTCCATCGGTCCACGATAACTCAATCATCCGACGCGCAACCTTACAAATGTCGACGGGTCTGAGGACGGCCGTTCCTCATGCCTGTGACGTGAGAAAATCCGCATGCTTCATGAGGACTCCCCGAAAACCTACGTTCGACAAAGTCATATCACCAAAATAGCGTGCCCGCGCTGTAGTGGTTCGGCGTATTTGGTGCGCAGGTCGCTGGAGCGGCAACTGAAGAACGAGACACGTACTTTTGAGTGCAATCGGTGCGGCAGCCGTACCGACATCAATTTCCATAACTAGCCGACGGCCGATAAGGGGAGTGCCACATAACTTTCCGGCTCATGTCGTGCTGCAGTAACATGAATATTCTACTGGCGGGTGCGTTCGGAAAAATATGGCGGCGCACGCATGGAAACCGTTGAAGAGCTACCCCAGCAGGAATTGATCGTTCTCAGGGACATTCACGTGTCTGGCCGTTCGAACAACCCCGCGATTGTGCGCCAATTGATTCGTGATGGCATGATTGTGGACGCCGAGCGCTTGGAACTAACCGCCAACGGCCGCCGCATGCTGGTACGCGGTTCGCCGTCCCTGTGGGATACCGCCGCATAAGCAGTCTCCCCGCGAAATCACCGATCTGATCCTAAAACAGCCCTGGCAGGGTTAGGTCGCGGCCCGGCGTGGCTCCTTCGTCTTGGACTGCTCGACGGCGTCCGCCACCCGGCTCCAGATGGCGTGACCTGCGTGATCGCCTTCTGCCTGAAGCCTCTCAGCGGTTCTGCGGGCGTGCAGCTCTGCCGCGCTTCCGTGGCGCGCTGCCAAAAAACGCGCGTAAAGCTGCACTGCCTCGTCCTGAGTTGGAAACCACATTGCGAAACCCCACTAACGCTTCGCTTGGTGACTGTGACAGTAATATGAAAGAAGAGAGCAAATATGACTACAGCAGTTTTATACCACCGCCTAAAGCGCGACGCTTGGATTTAAAATTGTGGATGATTAAATGGATGTCACATTTCTTAAGACAAGAGCTGGCCGCGCGTGAGGCATCCCACCACCCTCCAGGGAGCGAGAGATTCTCGGTATGAACAGATTCGCGACCACTGATCCCTCTGCCGAGCGCCTCAGGGTTCGTTAGCGCAATAATCCGCTTCCGGCGAACCGGACCATTCCGTCATCGTGCCGTCACACAACTGGCACCCGAACATTCGTCGGGCGTAACCTGAATATTGCGGTTCCTCGGAAAGAAGTAGCATTGGCGTGTTGCATCTAATGCAGAGCGGATCTTCAGGCGTCTGCAAACGCGAAACCTCGTAAACTGCCATATCGATCTCTCGTCCTGGCCAAAAGCGACCTGGTTGTCGACAGTTGATAGAGAAATTGGCTGGCTTCTTTTGGACGCAGACTATTGAAGGTCAGATTCAAGACGTGCCTGTGACAGCCGGCGGGAAGGTTTTGCAAAGGCGCGCAAAAAAGATGTCCAGTTTTTAGCGGGCATGGGCGCTCTCAAGAATCTTTGCCATCTCGCTGAAACCGCGTTTCTTGGCGAGCGTGAGCGGCGTATCGCCGGAGCGATCAGCCAGGTTGACGTTGGCGCCTGCGTCGACAAGCGCCTTGAGTGTGGCGATGTGACGCTTGCCGCCATCACCCAGCACAATCGATTCGATCAGCGCGGTCCATCCGAGATTGTTGACGTGATCTAGCGGCGCCTTGGCGGCAATGAGCATGCGCACGACTTCGTCATGGCCGAGGTGGGCTGCTGCAATCAATGCAGTCCCCTGATACGGGCTGGTGACGTTGGTGGCTTTGCATCCGCCGTCGAGGGCGACTTTCAGCATCGGCACGTCGTTGGCGACCGCGGCTATCGTTGCGATATCGTATTGCTCCGACTCCAGCGCATTGGGGTCGGCACCAAGTCGCATCAAGGCACGCGCGGTGTCAGGCCTTTGCATGTAGGTTGCAACATGCAGCGGCGTGCGCGCGCGGCTGTCGCGCGCATCGATCGGAGCGCCTGCTTTGACAAGCCGTTCAATCTCGCTCGTGTCGCCTTTGGCTGCTGCAGCATGCAGGCCGCGATAAGTCGTCAGTTCCGACGCGGTCGGAGCAACCTGAGCGCCGGCGATCTGTGTTGCAAAAAAGAGCGTTGATAAAATTGTGACAAGACGTATACGCGTGACGTTCATTTTTCCTGCTCATTCCGCCTTGAGATTCAGGGTGGCGACGATCGGCTTCCACTTGGCAATCTCGCGCCGGATGTGATCGGCAAGGTCCTGCGGCGTACCCCCGCGGGGCTCGGCGCCGAGCTTGGCCAGCGCTGTTCTCATCGGTTCGCCGCTGAGCGCGGCGTTGGTTGCGGCATTGAGCCTGGCGATGACAGGGGTTGGGGTATCCCGTGGTGCCATCAGAGCGGTCCAGGCGCCGCTGGCAACGGCCGGGAATCCAATTTCTGGCATGGCCGGAACGTCGGGCAATTCCGGCGCGCGCTTCGGCCCAACGATGGCAAGCGCGCGCAATTTGCCGTCCTGAATCAACTGAAGCGAAGTGCTCACGGTGTCGAAGGTCATCTGCACTTCGCCGGCGACAACGGCGGTGAGGGAAGGGCCGCCGCCTTTGTAGGGGACGTGCAGGATATTCGCGCCGCTCACCGACTTGAATAGTTCTGCATTGAGGTGCGGCAATGTGCCGATGCCGCCGGTCGAGTAGTTAAGTTTGCCGGGGTTGGCCTTGGCGTAGGCGACCAGTTCGGCGACGGATTTGAATGGCAGCCCGGGATTGATCACCAGCACCTGGGGTGTTTCGGCCACCAAAGCGACCGGCGCGAAGCTCGACGCGTCATAGCCCGTGTTCTTGACGATCATCGGGCTCATGATGAGGCCGCTCGCGGCCGAAACCATGAGGGTATAGCCGTCCGGGTCGGCAGCGGCCGCCTGCCGGGAGCCTAGGGTGTTGCCGGCACCCGGCTTGTTTTCAATGAACACGTTCTGGCCAAGCACAGCCGGCAAGGCGTTGGCCAGGACCCGGGCCATGACATCGACCGGGCCGCCCGCCGGTGTCGGCACGATGATACGGATCGGACGGTTCGGGTAATCCTGAGGGAAGGCACAACGCGCCCACATCAGCAGCATCGCGGCGGCGAGCAGAATCCGGCGCATTTGATCTCCCTCGGACAGAGCCAATGAGAGTCTAGCGCCGAAGCGGACTCCGGTCGCGCCAACCGGAGAAAAGATCAACAGCGCCGTGGGCGCGACCTTGCAGGGCATCCGGGGGCGGGTTAGACCCCGGTTTATGCCGAGAACCGCCCTCTACGCGGGGTCATTCGATCCCGTTACCAACGGACATCTCGACGTGGTGCGCCAGGCCGTGCGACTTGCCGACCGGCTGGTTATCGCTGTCGGGGTACACCCCGGCAAGGCACCCTTGTTTTCCGCTGACGAGCGGCTGGCGATGCTGCAGGAAACCTGCGGGCCGCTGGCGCGCGAGGCGAAGTGCGAACTATCGTGCATCACCTTCTCGGATCTAGTGGTTCAGACCGCGCGCAAGGGCGGGGCGACCATGCTGATCCGCGGCCTGCGCGATGGTACCGATCTCGACTATGAAATGCAGATGGCGGGCATGAACGGGACGATGGCGCCCGACGTGCAGACCATTTTCCTGCCGGCTTCGCCGATTGTGCGCCCGATCACCGCCACATTGGTCCGGCAAATCGCCGGCATGGGTGGCGACGTTTCCGCCTTCGTGCCGGGCTCCGTCGCTGCGCGTCTGAAGAAGAAATTCGCGCGCTGATGTGTCGTTCTTTTAATGGGGAAATTAATGACCAACAGATCGTTTTCTGCGCTCGCTGTCGCCTTTGTCCTGTTCGCAACTCCGGTGGTGGCGCAATCGCCTCTGTCCAACCCCGCCGCGCTACGTGAGCAGGCGCCGGCGACATATAAAGTGCGGTTCGATACCAGCAAAGGTCCCTTCGTCGTCGAAGTGACGCGGGCCTGGGCCCCGAAGGGTGCCGATCGTTTCTACAACCTGGTGAAGAACGGCTTCTACGACAACGTCCGCTTCTTTCGCGTGATTTCCGGGTTCATGGTGCAGTTCGGCATCAACGGCGATCCGGGAGTCATGGCGAACTGGCGCTCGGCGCAGATCCAAGACGACCCTGTGACCCAGAGCAACACGCGTGGCATGCTCACCTTTGCGATGGCCGGTCCAAATACCCGCACCAGCCAGGTCTTCATCAATTTTGCCGACAATTCACGGCTCGACCAATCCGGTTTCGCGCCTTTCGGCAAGGTCATCTCGGGAATGAACGTGGTGGATGCGCTCAATGCCGAATACGGCGAGGGCGCACCGCGCGGTCGCGGTCCCGATCAAAGCCGCCTTCAAAGCGAGGGCAACGTCTATCTGGCTAAGGAATTTCCGCGCATGGACTACATAAAGAAAGCCACGATCGAGCGCTGAGGCGCATCGACGGTCTGTATTGTCAGTTGTAAGAGGACTTGAGATGGCCAAGCCTGAAGATACCCTGACGCTGGAAACGACGAAGGGCAAAGTTGTGATCGAGATGCGTCCCGACCTCGCGCCAGGGCACGTTGCGCGCATCAAGGAACTGGTGAAGGACGGCTTTTACGACGGAATCGTGTTTCATCGCGTCATCGACGGGTTCATGGCGCAGACCGGCTGTCCGCACGGGACAGGTACCGGTGGATCGGGGAAAAAGCTCAAAGCCGAATTCAACGCCGACCCGCACGTGCGCGGCACCGTATCGATGGCGCGCGCTTCCAATCCGGATTCCGGCGACAGCCAGTTTTTCATCTGCTTTGACGATGCACGCTTCCTCGACAAGCAATACACCGTCTGGGGCAGGGTGATCGAAGGCATGGAGAACGTCGACAAGATCAAGCGTGGCGAGCCGGTCAGCGATCCGGACAAGATCGTCAAGGCGACGATGGGTGCATGAGTTTCGCGTGACCAGGCGATAGAGGGATGCGTTGGCCGGGGTTGTCCCGGCCATCGTCGTTTTTGACACTGGCAAAGTACGCAAGACTTGCATGCCGGGCCCAAGGCCGGGCATGACGCAGGACGTCATGAAGACCGACCTCTTTGATTTCGAGCTGCCACCGGACCGTATTGCACTTCGGCCTGCGACGCCACGCGATACGGCGCGGCTACTGGTCGTGCAGCCCGGCGGCGCTCCAGAGCTGCAGGACCGCACGATTTTGGATTTGCCGGACCTTCTCCAGTCCGGCGATTGCCTTGTGGTCAATGACAGCAGGGTCATCGCGGCGCGCCTGTCCGGCCGCCGCATCGGCCGGGGCGATAGTGAACCTGCGATCGAGATAACATTGCACAAGCGCCTGGACGGTTCGCGCTGGCGGGGTTTCGCGAAGCCGGCAAAGAAGCTTGCGGTGGGCGATGTCCTGCGGTTCGGGACCGAGGGAAAAGTCTGCTTCCTGGGCCAGCTCGACGCTCAGGTTTCAGAAAAGGATGAGGGAGGGGAGATAGCGCTTTCATTCGCCTTTCATGGCCCGATCCTGGACCAAGCGATCGCCGAGCGCGGTGATATGCCGTTACCACCCTATATCGCCTCTCGGCGGGAGCCAGACGATAAAGACCGGACCGACTACCAGACTTTTTTTGCGCGCGAGGAAGGCTCCGTGGCCGCGCCAACGGCCGGTCTGCATTTCACGGAAGGTCTTGTAAAGCTGCTCGAGGACCGGGGCATTGGTCTGCAGACGGTTACACTGCATGTTGGCGCCGGCACGTTCTTGCCGGTCAAGGCGGACGACACCGCGGGTCACAAAATGCACGCAGAATTCGGGACGGTGTCGGCGGAAACGGCCGCCACGTTGAACGATGTGCGGTCCAGGGGCGGGCGCATTGTGGCGGTCGGTTCGACCGCGTTGCGGTTACTCGAGAGCGCCGTCGGCAAGGACGGCCGTCTCGAGGCCTTTTCCGGGGAAACATCGATCTTCATAACGCCCGGATACCAATTCCGCGCGATCGACCTGTTGCTGACCAATTTTCACCTGCCGCGCTCGACCCTGTTCATGCTGGTTGCCGCCTTTAGCGGGCTCGACACCATGAAGCGGGCCTATGCGCACGCAGTCCGTTCCGGCTATCGCTTCTATTCATATGGCGATGCGTGTCTGCTGTATCCTCAGGCGTGAGCGATATGTCGGGACCCTTTTCCTTCAGTTTGATTTCGACGGATGGCGCGGCCCGCAGTGGCGAATTCGTTACGCCGCACGGCAGGGTACAGACACCCGCTTTCATGCCGATCGGCACGCAAGGCACGGTGAAAGGGCTGTCACCCGATGATGTGCGAGATACAGGCGCCGAGATCGTGCTCGGCAATACTTATCATCTGATGTTGCGGCCCGGCGCCGAGCGCATCGCCGCGCTTGGCGGCCTGCATAAATTCATGAATTGGACGCTGCCGATCCTCACCGACTCCGGGGGCTTCCAGGTCATGTCACTCTCAGAACTTCGCAAGGTCGACGAGCGCGCAGTGATGTTTCGCTCGCACCTTGATGGGGCCATGATCGAGCTCACGCCGGAGCGTGCCATTGACATTCAGATTCTGCTCGGCGCCGACATCGCGATGCAACTCGATGAATGTCTCAGATTGCCGGCGTCGCGTCAGGAAATCGATCGTGCGATGCAGCTCTCGCTGCGCTGGGCCGAGCGCAGCAAGCGCGCCTTCGAAAGCATGGCGCGCGAGGGTCGTGCATTGTTCGGGATTGTCCAGGGCGGCGATGATTCGACATTGCGTACAAACAGCGCCCGAGCGCTGACCGACATGGATTTTCAGGGTTACGCCATCGGCGGCCTGGCGGTGGGAGAGCCGCAAGAAGTCATGTTGCGGATCGTGGCCGAAACGACGCCGATGCTTCCCGCGGATCGGCCGCGATACCTCATGGGTGTCGGAACGCCGCACGATCTCCTCGAGGCCGTGGCACGCGGTATTGATATGTTCGATTGTGTTCTGCCGACGCGCAACGGCCGTCACGGCATGGCCTTTACCCGGCATGGTGCAATCAATCTCGCCAATGCGCGCCATGCCAACGACCCGCGCCCACTCGATGCCGAAAGTCCGCATCCGGTCGCTCGTACATACTCGCGGGCCTATCTGCATCATTTGACAAAGGCCAACGAGATACTCGGCGCGGTGCTGCTTTCCACCATTAACCTCGCCTACTACCAGACGCTGATGGCAGGTATGCGCACGGCGATCGTCGCCCGACGATTTTCCGCCTTCCGCGAATACATCATGGGGGGGTGGGAGCAAGGCGATCTTCCGCACTTTGACGGGAGCGTGTCGCTTCGCTAAAGCCACCCCATGAACATCAAGCCCGAGTTCCTTTCTCATCGGCGCAAACCGAACTTCAGATTGCCGGCGGGCAGTTGTGACGCGCATTGCCACGTGTTCGGCCCGGCAGCCAAATTTCCCTATGCGCCGAACCGGCGCTATACGCCGGCCGATGCCCCAAAGGAGATGCTGGCAGCGCTGCACGCGCATCTCGGAATTGACCGCGCGGTAATTGTGCAGGCCAGCTGCCATGGCACCGACAATGCCGCGATGCTCGATTGCATTGCCTCCGACCCGCGCCGATACCGCGGCGTTGCGATCGTCGATGATGGCTTCACTGACAAGGATTTCGATGCCCTCGACCGGGGTGGCGTGCGCGGCGTGCGATTCAACTTTGTCAAGCATCTCGGGGGCGCACCCGATATGGCTGTCTTCAATCGGGTGATGGACCGCATCAAGGGGCGCGGCTGGCACGTCGTTCTGCATGTCGATGCACCTGACATCATTCCGCTGTCGGACATGATGCGTAAGCTGCCGCTGCCCTTCATCGTCGATCACATGGGCCGGGTGCCGGCAGCGGCCGGTGTTGGTCAGCCTCCGCTGCGCGCGCTGGTTGAGCTTTCGTGCCTCGAAAATTGCTGGATCAAGGTCTGTGGGTCCGAGCGCATCTCGATGCCTCCTTACACGGCGGCGGTGAGGATCGCTCACGCGCTCGTCGAGGCAGCGCCTGATCGCGTCCTATGGGGTAGCGATTTTCCGCATCCCAATGCCACGCACGAAGCGGACGAGGCCGACCTAGTCGATCTGGTCCCACAGTTCGCGCCGGAGGCGCTGGGACAGAAGCGACTGCTAGAGGACAATCCGGCGCGGCTTTATGGTTTCGCTTGAACAACAACAAAACGATCAAAGTGGAGGAGAGGCACTATGGCGAAGGGGCTTGTTGAAATGATTGCGCGCCGCACCGCATGGCTGGGCCTTGCGGCGATGCTCGTGGCATTGGCGCCGCAGGCACAGGCGGCCTGGCCGGAAAAGCCGATCAAATTCGTCCTGCCTTTTGGCGCAGGTGGCGTGGCCGACGTCACCGCGCGCATTCTGGCCGACAAGCTCAGCCAGAAACTCAATCAGCGTGTCGTGGTGGAAAACATGCCCGGACCCGGCGGGATCGCCGCCGCGCGTGCCGTGATCACCGCGCCCGCCGACGGCTACACGATGGCCTGGGTCACCAACGGCGCCGCCATCAGTGTCGCAACGTTCCAAAGCCTGCCCTTCGATCCGGTCAAGGATTTCGCGATGGTGTCGATGGCGGGCACCTTCGACCTGGTCTTCGTGGTCAATGATCAGTCGGAATACAGGACGCTCGGCGATTTCATCAAGGCAGCGAAGGACAATCCTGGCAAGATGAATATCGGCACGATCGCGGTCGGCAGCACGCAGAATCTGGGCGCTGAGTTGTTCAAATCCTTGACTGGTCTCAACATCCAGATCGTCCCGTACAAGAACTCGCCGGATATCGTGGTGGCGCTGCTGCGCAACGATGTGCAGCTGATGATCGACTTCCCGCCCGCGGTGGCCGGGCAGGTTGCCGACAAGAAGCTCCGCATTCTGGCAAGCTCGAGCCCGCAACCATCGCCGCTTCTTCCTGGTGTGCCGACGGCCGATCAGGCAGGCGTCAAAGGTTACGAGGTGATTTCCTGGAATGGCGTCGGCGTGCCCAAGGACACGCCGAAGGAAGTCATCGACACGATGAACAAGGCGATGCGCGAGGTCCTCGCCATGCCCGACGTGCAGGAACAGCTTAGCAAGGTGGGGGTCATTGCAAAGGCAAGCACGTCGGAGGAGGCGCTGGCGCGTCTGACTGCGGACATCAAGAAGTGGAACGATGTTGTCGACAAGGCGGGCATCCCGCGCAAGTAAAGCGCGAGGCGGGCCCGGATGCGCGATCGATTTAGACCGCAACTATTCAGGAAGTGACTGCAAATCGGGCACTTCCTTGTTTTTTCATGTTGCACGCAACCCCTATGTTGCAACAATAATTCCGTTTCAATGGTTCCCAATTCAGTCCCGGCAGCTCTATGCAACATGGATGCGACATGCCGGGGTGCATTTTGCCGCGCGCGTCCAGCGGACTTTCAGGGCGCATACGGAGAGGCCACCACGGGTGCAACCATGACGACCTCTGACCATAACCGAGGCCACAGGAGGGCCTCTGATCATGGCTACACACATAACGCGTCGCGCTATCACTAGTTCAGTCATGGCCGGTGCTGCTGCTATTCCCGCATCGTCACTGCCTGCGGTTGCGCTCACAAGCAAGATCATCAGGTGCGGTAATCGACAGGGGCGCTTATACGGTTCTGTTTGCCATCGCACTTGGTATCCTGACGGAGATTAGCTATTCCGTTCGAGCGCAGCGGGGAACGTGACATTGGGCTACAATGCACGAAACGATGAGATCAGATCCACGACAACATCGCGCGCATGCGGCACGAGTGGGAAGCACAACGCGGGGCGTTGGTTACCGTGCGCCGCTTCAACGCTACGCTTTCTGCCAAAGGTTATGTTTGATTCCGGCCTAAGATTGCAACTTCCAAACATCATTGGCTGGTCATTGCGTGCGACAGCTGCGAAACGGCATGGATTTAGACCTGCGTGTTAGGCCACGTGACCCCGAAGCGTCCATCCGAATTGCTCTGCGCGAAGCGCAATGCACCACGCTGCAACGGTCACGGCAGGCCGCGCATCATTACGTTGGCACAACACCCTTCGATTTAGAGTGGCTCGGTGCAGAGGAATTCTCGACGCTAATTACGGACCCGGACAAAGATCCAAAGCAGTACAGAAAACAACCGTATAGTTTCCCGCCCGCCCTATGCTCGCTGCATTTTCCAGCGCGTCATCCGATATTTCGTGGGCAAGTATCTCGTTTGTAATTTGGTCAGCTCCAACTGCGTTGTCGCTCACGGCAATGTCCCCTCTAATTTCTAGAATTGTGAGATAGAGCCGCAGCTAAGCCAACTGACTGCGGCGCTTTGCTTCCGTCCTTGGGGGGCTTTTAGGGAGCATGCCAGACGGTCGCAGGATGAGCCTAGTTGCCGAAGGCGATTCAGTCGGTGCCACAAAGAGTAAATTTCATCAGCGATATGAAAAAAATTATCTAAAAAGATCGCTCAGATAGCGCTCGGCTTACCATTTGAACAAAGCCCAAAACTGGTCACCGAAAAACACAACCCAGATAGCGGCCAGCCAAGTCGCTACCATCACAACGATCACCGCTGCAACAATAACTCTGCCCCACATAGGGAGATTATAGCAGGTCACCCCAACGCGTTGGCCCAAGGTCCAACTTAAAAACCTGTCCAACCCGAGTCAGTATAGGGTGTTCCTGAAAGCAAGATTTTGCCAGCTACTTCGCCCGTAAGGGTTGGTCCCCTTCCGTTACGGGCCATTTTTCTTTTTGGCACTCACCAACCAAGAATTTTTCGGCTTTGAGGACTAAATCGGCATAACGAACCATGCAGGCGTCATGCGTCAAAATGGCAACTTAAAAGCCAGCGCAGCCCCATGTCAGTATAGAGCTGTTGAAAGTCGAATTCCTGACCTTGGCCCGTAACGCCCCCAAGCGTAACGGGCCATTTTCTTTCACTCATCGACCAAGAGCGTAAATCCGGCAGTTGAATATCGGCACCGTTTCAACAAGCTGGTGGTCTGGTTCCGAATCAGAGCTGCGGTGGACGCCTGAAACACTGCGGATCGTCCGGGAAAGGGAAGCTGGACCATCGCTTAGTGGAAAATGGTCATGGGCTGAGCAATGGCAGCGGCCACCGCGAAAACGATGAACGCCATAGCCAGCGCAATTAGAACGCCGCGCAATTCTTGAGCCATTTGCCCCGCCCATAAAAACGGCCTGCAATTGGTCAATACAGGCCACAGTTGCCCCGCGGCAGATGGGAGTGTCTACCGCCACTTCTGTTTAGAGAAGCTAAGTTAGCCCTTCAATTACAAACGACATACACCCAAACTTTGTCGGAGAGCGTTGCCAATGTGCCACTTGTTCCGGCTGTGGTCGGACAGTGCACAGTGATTTCATCTTACCAGTCGTTTAGACGTGAAGCGTTTCTGTTCGGTCCTTTCGGGCAACAGACCAAGGACAGCGAACCAGCCCTTCAGGGTCATCCGGGGACGCCCACGGCCGGTCTTCGCCAGAAATCCGCGTTCGCACAGCCGATCAACCACAGCAGAAGGGAGATAGCGAGTCTTAAAGAATGCAAAACGATCCAAAAATCGCAGATCGCGCTTAACTAGATCACGCTCCATCCGTGAGCGCAATTTTGGTCGCTCTAGCATTTTGCCCCCCAGAGTCCTGTGCCAGAGGCTATTCCCAAAATTATCCACAGGGAATGGTCTTGTCGGATTATCTAACCTAGGATTTTTGCCTTGATCTAGGCCGTTGACGGTCCTGACTTATAAACCGACGTGAGCCGCTTCGAGACGGTGGCCGCGCTGTTGCCTACGGACCAAATCGACATAACGAACCATCAGGCGTCGCGCATCTGTCCATGACGCCTGCACTGTGCAATCTCCTGCGGCAAATCCGGCAGCCGCATATCGGCATCGTAGCGATCAATCAATTTCTGTTTTCGGTATTGCCCGGAGCGTCCGCATTTCTCACACGTCAGCCGCACGATCTCGCTCGCGTGCTCGCTGAGCTTGAGTGAGTGGTTCATCCGCCATCCTTGAGTCGCCTAATGGACAGAACTTTTGCCAGCGCCAGTCATTATTGAGGATGGTCCCTGGAGGCCAGTGCCATGCCGCGCCCCCATGGCTCCAACTCACCTGAAGTGCTGCGCGGGACGCACGATTGTCCCAAGTGCGGCTTCCCGATGCTGCTGGCGATCATTGAGCCATCCGAGAAGGATGGCCATGACCGGCGCATCTTTGAGTGCCTCCTCTGCAACCACGTCGAGACGGTCGAAGTGAAGTTCCGCTAAACGCATTGCTAGTGTGTATCGGGGACAAGGGCATCTTTGAGCGCCGCGAAAGTGATATGTGGACATCTTGTGTTCCCCGCACTCGGGGGCAAGCCGATGCAC
>Ga0126380_10000221_pt1 | contig 16661 bp, 16 predicted proteins | sample PanSoiMetPlot_26_FD_92544 | JGI IMG/M metagenome (GOLD analysis project Ga0126380, IMG submission 92544) | Tropical forest soil microbial communities from Panama - MetaG Plot_26 | ecosystem: Environmental > Terrestrial > Soil > Tropical forest > Bulk soil | place: Panama | collected 2016-02-17
GATCGCGTCCGTTGCCACGAGATAGTCGACGTCGCCGGACTGGTATAGGGCCACCTGAGCATTCCGGGTTCGGGGCGAGAGTGCACCCAGCACTACCGCGGCACCGCCACGCTGGCGGCGGATCAGTTCAGTGATTGCGTAAACTTCGTCCGCCGAAAATGCGACGATCGCGGATCGCAGCGGCAACCGCGTCAGCTTTTTCTCCCCGGCATAACTCAGCGCTGACAGCCGCGGCCGGCTGACAATGTGGGCGCCGGGCAGCAATTTCTCCACCATCGGTCGGACCGTCGCGGCGCCCAACACCAGCGTCTCCTCCCGGGCGCGGGCGTTGAGCATGCGGTCGGTGAAAACGTGGCCGCGCTCGAAATCCGCACCCAACTGCACCTCGTCGATGGCCATAAAGGCGACGTCGAGATCGCGCGGCATTGCTTCGACGGTACAGACCCAGAAGCGCGGATTCGGCGGCTTGATCTTTTCCTCGCCCGTGACCAATGCGACTGCGTCCGTCCCCACCCGATCGGCGACCTTGTTGTAGACCTCACGCGCGAGCAGCCGCAGCGGCAGTCCGATCACGCCCGACGAATGCGCCAGCATGCGCTCGATGGCGAGATGGGTCTTGCCGGTGTTGGTAGGGCCCAGCACGGCCGTAACGCCGGCGCCGCGCGTTCGCGATGCTCGATTGGGCTGCGGGGAAAAACTGATGGGCATACGCCGTCCGGACTGGTGGAAGAACACTCAGGCGCTCTTCCGAGAGGCTTTCTGTATCACAATGCGACGCTGAGCATGCGCGTGGTTAAGCTTTAGAACGAGTCTGGAACGAATCGCGCCCGAATCGCTGACTCCGAAGCTGTATGGCTTCGTTCACGGCGACATCTGGCGAGCGTCGTCTGGCCAACCACAAGATGGAGTAGTGGGCCCACCGTTCAAGTGGCTGTAAGCGGTTCCGAAGGTTAACACAGCGCCGTCAACCCCGCTTGCGAAGAGTCAAGGGACTATTGCGTCTTCGAACCATTGGCCGAAGCCCCGGCCTGCATTGGAATTGAAACAAATTCCGATGCCTCGAGAATTGCCTGGCCGATCGGTGTCGGGCCTTGCGCCCGATAAGGAACCAGGACGCGGGTTCCAGCGATCGGCGCGAGCCATACTTCCATATCGCGCTGCTTGGCCAAGTATCTGATCGCCGCGCGCGAAGGGATAAAGCCGGCGATCGGCATGAAGTAGGCCGAGCAAACCACCACGGGGCCGGAATAGCCTTTGGTCGCTTTTACCCTGTCCATTCGTTTGAAGGAAAACTGCATGTCATAACGAAGTCTGCCGTCGAAGATCTCCTGCGTGCGCTGGCAAGCCTCAGGAACGAGAGGGTCGCCGTTTCCGGGCATGCGCACGAGTGCGGCCGTCATCGGATCAAGAACGCCGCGCTGGGAGGCCTCCGTGATCGGCACGCGATTGGGGTCGCTATCGGCGGGCGGATCGACCTTGTAGTCCTTCACGTTGCCGTTGCTGATGGTGATACGGATTGAATCGAACTTCTGATTGTTGCGTAAGCTCATGCTCGCCGCATAGATCGAGGACAGCCGTGCGCTGCTCAACGTGCCACGGGCGGTGGCGGTGCCTTGGCCACCTGTGAACGCGCGCAGCAAACCCGACGTCGTGCCGTTGACCATGGCAGTGTACTGCGTGTCACTCACATCGATGGCCCAACTGCCGGTTCCTATCGGAATCCCCGCAACTGTCGCTGAGTAACGCGCTTCGAGGCGCGCCTGAGCAGACGCCGGAACCGGCGACGCTAAGATCGCCAGGACCAGCATGACTGACGACAGGAGCAGGCTGCTCTCTTGGTGACGCAAGACTTGTTCCTTCCGCGTTCGGCGCCAGTGACTTGCAGGGCCGAGACTATCGCCCAATCCGGCAAGCGGTGGGCGCGGTGCTCGGAGGCTGGCGGCAAGGTTGACGCCGACCGGCACTTCGTCGGCGCGGATTTAGTCGAATCTGTGTTCGCAGCAGGGAAGCACCATGAAGGCGTAGAAAATCCGCTAAATTCGGTTCAATGGCTCGGCTTGACGCCCTTAACCTCGCTCTCTATACCTCCGCTCCATCTTTAAATCCCGGCAATTGACCGATTTCCGGCACCTGCGTGTGCCCGCGTTTTGAGGACAGAGCTATGTCACGGCGTTGCGAGCTGACCGGTAAGAAGCCCCTGGTCGGCCACAAAGTGAGCCACTCCAACATAAAGACCAAGCGACGGTTTCTGCCGAACCTGCGCAACGTCACGTTAATCTCCGACACGTTGGGGCGCAGGATCCGGTTGCGCGTGTCGGCTAACGCCTTGAAGACCGTCGACCATCGCGGCGGGCTTGACGCATTTCTGCTGAAAGCAAACGACGACGAACTGGCGCCGCGCGTGCTTGAGCTCAAGCGCCAAATCGTGAAAAAGCGCGAAGCCACGGCAGGCTAGCTTTTTCACGGCGTTTCATTTCCTCATGTCCGGCCTTGTGCCGGGCATCCTTGTCTTTGTGCCAGGCCACCAGAAAGACGCGGATGGTCAGGCCTTTGCCAGCCGAAGGTTACCGGCGCAGCTTATTGAAGGATGCTTGGGCTCGCAGGCGGGGACAGGCTTAGACACAACGCCCTACTCTCCCACTATCGAAAACTGAAGCAGCAAGTTGCGCTGGATGAAGGAAAAATTGTCATCCGATACCAGCGTAAGAATCGTCTCGCCGCCGGCAGTGCGGTGCACAGCAATTCCTTCCATGTTGTCGATCTGATACGCGAGGTCGGCTTCGATCATCGAATGGCCATCAATCACCGCGTCTTCCTTGAGACTGGCCAGCGGCACGCGGCGGATGCGCATCGCAACGCCGCGGACCGGCGAATAGCGGCGCTCCAGCACCAAAAGATCGGGTGGAAGCAACCCGCAATCACTGACCTCGAAATCCTGGGTACGCTTTAGGCTGAAGCGTGTGACTTTGTCGCTACCAAGCACAAATCCTCGCAAATTGCCGGCGCGGTCGAGACTGCGCTCGGTTATCGCAATCAAGTCCCCGGCCAGCAAACCTTGCCGTGGCGCGGCGAGACACTCGAGACCTTTATTGTAGGTGAAGGTTTTGAAATCGGGCGGTACCTTGATCGGCTGCCCGCGTGCCAGCAGGCCGTCGCGACGGTAGTCAAAGCGCACGATCTGCTCGACGCGCTCAATGCCGACGTAAAGCATCCCGTCGCGCTCAGCGGGCGATTCGGCGTCGTACCAGCCCCGCGCGGCGAGCGGCTTGCCATCCGGCCCGAGCATCGGCGCTATTTCCGCATCGGCTATGCCCGCCGGTCTTCCGTCGCGATAAACAATTCGCCCGCGCAGCCACGAGCCGCGATCGGTAATCGCGATGAAATGACTGCCGTCCGCCTCGACGTAGATGCCCGAGTGGCCGCCGAACGCGGGGTTGTTCGACGCCAGCACAAGGCCGCCGCGGAATTCCAGATCGCCAAAGCGGGTCAGCGAGGGATCGCGATTGTCGAACGAAGTTATCGGCGTCGCATCGATATCGATGCGCGAGATCGCCGCCGCAGAGCGAGGCGGATCGGCGAAAGCGGAAGTACCGAGGATAATGGCAAGCGCGACAAAAGACAGGCTCGCAACGAGCGCACGAAAACGCGAAGCACTCAAGCCACGCGTCTCCGGACGCGCGGCCTCGACCACTCAACGTTGCCATGCTCCTCGAACAGTTCGGCGAGCTTCTCTGTCATCGCACCGCCAAGCTCTTCGGCATCGACAATGGTGACCGCGCGACGATAGTAACGCGTCACGTCATGGCCTATGCCGATGGCAATCAATTCAACCGGAGATCGGGTCTCGATCTCCTCGATCACCCAGCGCAGGTGGCGTTCGAGGTAGTTTCCCGGATTGACGGAAAGCGTGGAATCGTCGACCGGCGCGCCATCTGAAATCATCATTAGAATCCTGCGCTGCTCGGAGCGCCCAAGCAATCGCTTGTGTGCCCAATCGAGCGCTTCGCCGTCGATGTTCTCCTTCAGCAGACCTTCCCGCATCATCAAGCCGAGATTTTTCCGAACGCGCCGCCACGGGGCGTCCGCCGATTTATAAATGATATGGCGCAGGTCATTCAGCCGGCCAGGATTTGCCGGCTTGCCGGCCGTAAGCCAGTGCTCGCGTGACTGTCCGCCCTTCCATGCCCGCGTGGTGAAGCCCAGAATCTCGACTTTGACTCCACATCGCTCAAGCGTGCGCGCCAGAATATCGGCGCAGGTCGCGGCGACCGTGATCGGCCTGCCCCGCATCGAGCCAGAGTTATCGAGCAACAGCGTCACCACGGTGTCGCGAAACGCCATGTCTTTCTCGGCCTTGAACGAAAGCGGGTGCAAAGGATCGATAATGACGCGGGACAGGCGCGCCGGATCGAGCTGACCTTCTTCGAGATCGAATTCCCAGGACCGGTTCTGCTGGGCCATCAAGCGGCGCTGCAGGCGATTGGCAAGGCGCGCTACTACACCCTGCAGGTGAGAGAGCTGCTTGTCGAGATAGCCTCGAAGGCGATCCAGCTCTTCTGGCTCGCAGAGGTCTTCGGCTGCGACAATTTCATCAAACTTCGCGGTAAAGGCGCGATAGTCCGGCCCACGCGGTTCGTTGGCACCAAAATGGCGCGGGCGTTGCGGCTCTCCAGGAGTCTCCGCGTCACCAAGGTCCGTGTCGTCGGCAGTATCAGCGCTCGAAGCCTCGACCGCCTCGGCCGCGGTGTCGGGCATATCCTCGGCGGACAGCTGCGTGTCCTCCATACTCATCCGCTGCATCTCATCGGAATCCGCGGCTTCGCCGTCCTGGCCGGATTCCTGCTTGCGGCGATCCTCCTCGCCTTCGTCTTCGTCCTCTGAGTCGTGACTGCGGTCCTCGCCCATTTCAAGAGCGTCCAGCAGGTCGTGCACGACGTCGCTGTACTGGCGCTGATCCTCAACCAGGCTTTCGAGGCGATCGAGATCGCGGCCGGCACGCTCTTCGATGAGCGGACGCCAGAGATCGACAAGTTTTCTGGCCGCAGGCGGCGGACCCATGCCCGTCAGGCGCTCGCGTACCATGAGCGCCAGCGCATCCTCGATCGGCGCATCTGCGCGCTCGGTGATTTGGTCGAACTTGCCGCGATGAAACCTATCATCGAGCATCGCGGTGAGATTCTGCGCGACGCCGTTCATGCGCCTGGCGCCGATCGCTTCCACGCGCGCCTGCTCCACGGCTTCGAACACAGCCCGGGCCTGTTGGCCGGAAGGTTGCAGCCGGCGGTGCAACGCGTGGTCATGACAGGCAAGACGCAGGGCAATTGAGTCGGCATGGCCCCGAACCACTGCAGCCTCGTTTTTTCCGAGCTTGCGTGGCGGCTCCGGCAAACGGACTTTCCCGCCCATCAATCCCGGACGCTCGGCGGCGAACGCGACCTCCAATTCCGGCTTGCGCGCCAACGCGCGCAAGCAACCGGTGACCGCGCGCTTGAAAGGTTCGGTCGGTGATTCTTTGGGCGTCGGCTTGATTTTGATGTTGGAGGCCATGGTCGCAGATGTTGATGCTCGTCATTCCGAGATCGACGCTGCGCGCCGTCCGGAATAGCCACTCACTACGTCAATGCCACATTCACCGATGATTCCGGCAGCTCAACGCCGAAGCAGCGCTGATAGAACTCGGCGACGATCGGTCGTTCAAGCTCGTCACATTTGTTGAGAAAAGTCAGCCGGAAGGCAAAACCGATGTCGTTGAAGATCTCGGAGTTCTCCGCCCAGATAATGACGGTGCGCGGACTCATGACGGTCGAGATGTCGCCGTTCATGAATGCATTGCGCGTAAGATCCGCGACGCGCACCATCTTGTTGACGGTATCGCGCCCCTGCTCGTTGCGATAGTGCCGGGCCTTGGCCAGAACAATCTCCACTTCGTTATCGTGAGGCAGATAATTCAGGGTGGTGACGATCGACCAGCGGTCCATCTGGCCCTGGTTGATTTGCTGCGTGCCGTGATAAAGCCCCGACGTATCGCCCAGACCAACCGTGTTAGCCGTGGCGAACAGACGAAACGCGGGATGCGGCTTGATGACCTTGCTCTGGTCGAGCAGCGTGAGCCGTCCGGAGGCTTCCAATACGCGCTGAATGACGAACATGACATCCGGCCTGCCGGCATCGTATTCGTCGAAGCAGAGCGCAACGTTATTTTGCAAAGCCCATGGCAGAATGCCTTCACGGAACTCGGTGACCTGCTGGCCCTCCTTGATCACAATCGCGTCCTTGCCGATGAGATCGATGCGGCTGATGTGGCTGTCGAGGTTGACACGCACGCATGGCCAATTCAGCCGCGCCGCCACCTGCTCGATGTGGGTGGATTTGCCGGTACCATGATAGCCCGTCACGATAACACGGCGGTTCTTGGCGAAGCCGGCGAGAATAGCGAGCGTGGTCGGACGATCGAACCGATAATCGGAATCAATGTCCGGGACGTGCTCGTCGGCCTGAGAATAGGCTGGCACTTCCAAATCGCTGTCTATTCCGAAAACCTGCCGAACCGACACTTTCATATCGGGCAGGCCGGCTACTTCCTGCATTGCGGCTGTCATTGATCCTCCGTGGCTCCGGAACTCCGAAGCCCGTGATGCGGTCCGATTCGTACGGTCCGGCTGATGGCGGCAACTTACCAGACGCCACGGCGTCGAAAAACCCGCCGCAACCGAATGCCACCATCAATTATTTCAATAAGATAGGTGCCGCCAGCCTTGCGCAAAAGGCGGGGCTGGGTTGATTTGGCGACGCCTCCGGCCGTCAGGCAAATCCCACTGATTTCAGATAATTGTACGACTGGATGATCTCGACAAGTCTATCCTCGGTCGACCGGTCACCGCCATTGGCATCGGGATGGTGGCGTTTTACCAATTCCTTGAAACGCATCTTCACTTGTTGCGAAGTGGCTCCAACCTCGAGCCCCAGCGTATCGAGAGCCTTGCGCTCCGCGTTGCGGATCGGTCGAGCTTCCGCACGCGCCTTCTGTTCCGCCCTCACGCCTTCGCCGAACAAACCGAATGGATCGGCATGAGACCCGAAAGCACGCATGTCCGGCCGCATCGTGCCTTTGCCGGTTCCCATCTTCCAGGTGGGGCGATGGCCGGTAAGCGCGTCCTTCTGGTAGGCCATCACCGCCGCATCGCTCATCCCCGCGAAAAAATTGTAGGACTGATTGTATTCGCGCACATGGTTCAGGCAGAAACGCCAGTACTCCTTTTCGCGGCCCCGGCCTTTTGGCGCTCGGTGCGTCGCTTTTTCCTTGCAGCCATGCCACTCGCAGTCCGGACCACCGGTTTTTGGACGGCGATCCCTCTCCGGCTTGACGCGGATGCGGTCAAAAAGAGGTGAGTCGAATTTCATGACCGACCATTATGCGCTTTTGCGGGTGACGCCTTCAAGGCTTGATCGTGACAGGCCGAAAATGCCAACCATTGACCCGCACCCTGCCCTCTCCTAAGCGGGCAACATGCGTACCGCCGATCTCATCACGAAGAAGTTGACCGAAGCTTTCGCCCCGCAAAGCCTTAAGGTTCTGGACGAATCCCACCAGCATGAAGGCCATGCCGGACACCGGCCGGGCGGGCAAACTCATTACCGTGTCTATATTGTATCGGAAGCTTTCAAAGGAAAGACCCGGCTCGAGCGGCACCGCATGATCAATCAGTTGCTTGCAAGCGAACTCGCCGGAGGGATCCACGCACTCGCCATCCACGCCGCCGCGCCGGGAGAAGGCGGAGTTTGAATCACGCCGGTCACCCGGACAGCGCAGGCTGCGTTCTTGGCAGCGGCTGAATACGCAATGCAGTGATGCGATTGCGTGCACGCCGCAAGACCCTGAAACGGAACCCATGAAAAGTGAAGCTCTGCCCTACCTCGGGAATTGAGCGCGCTTCATGGATGACCAACCCGGCGACAGTCGTCGCCTCGTCGTCGGGCAAATTCCAGTCCATGACCCGATTGAGATCGCGGATAGGCACAGCGCCATCGACGTTAACCGAGCCGTCGGGCTGGCGCCGCACGCCAGGCATGGCGACATCGTGTTCGTCGGTGATGTCTCCGACAATCTCCTCAAGAATGTCTTCCAGCGTCACCAGACCTTCGACTTCGCCATACTCATCCACCACGAGCGCAAAGGGCGTCTTGCGGCGGCGGAAGGCCTTGAGTTGTTCCGAGACCGGGCGTGTCTCCGGTACGAACCACGGCGGCGTCATCAGCGAAGCGACGTCGATCTTGGAAGCGTCACCTTCGACCGCATGCAACGCGCGCAACAAATCCTTCACATGCAGAATGCCGATAATGTTTTCCGGGTTTTCGCGCCATAACGGAAGGCGCGTGACCGGTGAAGCGATCACAGCGTTGACAATATCCTCAGGTGGATCATCGGCGTTCAGCGTGATCATGTTGGTGCGATGAACCATCACGTCGGAAACCTCGAGCTCGCCAAAGCGGAACACGTTTTGGATATATTCGGCTTGAACCTCCTCGAGCTTGCCGTGCTCGGCGGAGGTCTCTACCAGCCCCTCGATCTCGACATCGGTCAGGATCTCCTGCTGCGAACCTTCTTTAACACCAAGCAGGCGCAGGATTGAGCGCGAAGCCGTGTTGAGAAGCCAGTTCAACGGGTAGAAAAGAAGAAACGAAGCGTGAAGCGGATAGGCAATCCATTGTGAAACGGGCACCGGTTCTCTGATCGCCAGAGTCTTCGGCACCTGTTCGCCGACGACAATGTGCAGCGAAGAAAACACAAGGAAGCCGACCAGGAACGACGTGAAATGCAACGCCGAATCGCCCATGCCGAGCGGCCTTAAGACCGGTGTCAGCAGGGCGGAGACCGTGGGCTCTCCAACCCAGCCGAGGCCGAGAGACGCCATGGTGATGCCAAGCTGGCAGCACGCGAGGTAGGCTTCGATATTGTTCATCATCCTTTGCAACAGGCGCGCGCCGAAGCGATTCTGCTCGGCCATCGCGTTAATGCGGTAGCCCCTGCTTTTCACCAAAGCGAACTCCGCCGCCACATAAAACGCATTGGCAGCAAGCAGGAATATTGCGATCAGAATATTGACGATCGTGCCGACCATCGGCGCACTCATCGCGACAGTTGCGCGTCGAGAAATGTCCTTACCTCGGCCGGGCCGACGTCGTTTTCGATAAAAGCCTGACCGATACCGCGCACCAGAATAAAGGTGAGCGTGCCCCGTTTCACTTTCTTGTCCTGAGCGATCAGGTCCATCAAGGCATCGGCGCCCGGCACGCCGCCGGCCACATTTTTTACATGGGTGGGCAGTCCGACCGCTGCAAGGTGCGCGCGCACGCGTGCAACGTCTTCGCCGGAAATCAATCCTCTTTGTGCCGAGAACGCGAATGCCAGCGTCGTGCCGAGTGCCACCGCCTCTCCATGCAGTAGGCGGTCGGAGAACCCGCAGCCCGCTTCCAGTGCATGGCCGAAGGTGTGACCCAGATTAAGCAGGGCACGCTCGCCCGTCTCGCGCTCATCGCGCGCAACGATTCCCGCCTTGCCGCGACAACAAACCGCAATTGCGTGCTCGCGCGCAGGTCCTCCCGAAAATACGTCCTGCCAGTTTTTCTCCAGCCAGGCGAAAAAAGCCGCGTCGCCGAGCAATCCATACTTGGCGACCTCGGCGTAGCCGGCGCGGAATTCGCGCTTCGGCAGAGTATCGAGCAGGGCGGTATCGGCAATGACCAGCACTGGCTGGTGAAAGGCGCCGATCAGATTCTTGCCCTGGCGGGAATTGATGCCAGTCTTGCCGCCGACCGAAGAATCGACTTGCGCGAGTAGGGTCGTCGGCACCTGCACGAAGTCCACCCCGCGCCGCACGCAAGATGCAGCGAATCCGGCGAGGTCGCCGATGACGCCGCCGCCCAGGGCGACGACAAGATCGTTTCGTTCCACGCGGGCAGCGATGATCGCTTCGCAGACTTTTTCGAATGTCGGATAGTTCTTTGAGTTCTCCCCTGCCGGCACAACGATGCGCGCGGCGTCGATGCCGGCAGACTTAAGCGCGGCTTCGGCGGCGTTCAGATGAATCTTCGCGACCGTTTCGTCGGTCACGATCGCCACTCTCGCGCCCGGGCGCAGCGCCTTGATGCGTTCCCCAAGATTAGTCAGCAGACTGCGGCCGATCGCGATGTCGTACGCGCGTGTCCCCAGAGCGACGCTTACCACGTTCGGCTCGGCTGGCCGTAATGGAGCAGTCATGACGGCTTCTCCGCAGCAAGGCCGAGATGTCTTGGCAGCTGGGCCATGATCTCGTCGACTATATTATCGTGCGGCTCATCACGCGATTGCACGACGATATCGGCCTGTGCATAGAGTGGCTCCCGAACAGGCAGCAGATCCCTGATCTTTTCCGCAAGCGGACGGTCGGTGCGGCGCTTTGTGCGCTTGAGCAACACTTCGATGTCGGCTTTCAGCCAGATCGAAACGCCCTTTTCTCCGATCAGCGCCCGGGTGTGCGCGTCGATGAGCGAACCACCGCCTGTGGCCAGGACCTGCGGACCATTATCGAGCAAGCGCGCAATGACGCGCGCCTCCCCGGCACGGAAATATGGTTCACCGTGCTTGTCGAAAATCTCGGAGATCGTCATGCCTGCGGCACTTTCGATTTCGCTGTCGGCATCAATGAAGGGAATTCGGAGCCGACCGGCAAGCCTTCGGCCAATCGACGATTTACCGGCGCCCATCATACCGACGAGCACGATCGAACGGCTGCCAAGCGCGCGGACCACCGCCGTTTCGGGGGCATTTTCTCCCGGCTTTTGAATGGCACCGTTAACCATGCTATGGTTTTCTAAGAGAATCCACGGGTTCCATATACCAGTTATCGCGCCGACCGTGAGGCCGGTGTTGCGGAACGCGGTCGCAACTCGCCTACAATCGCCAGGTGCTGAGCCTGGCGCACGCTTGCCGGGTTTGACGATGCCGAGCTTTTTCAGATTTTTGATCTTCCTTGGGTTGCTCGTCGGGCTCGGTTACGGCGCGGTGTTCTCGCTCGCCACCTTCGTAACTTACAAGCCGCGCGAGATCATCGTGACTATTCCGCCCGACAAGTTCATTAAAAATCACTGAGGCCGGAGATAAGCCGACGCGATGACCCGCCGGCAAAAAGCATCCGACGAAACAGTGGTCGAATTGTTCCTTGACATGCTTGCAGCCGAGCGTGGCGCGGGCGGAAATACAATTTCCGCCTATCGCAACGATCTCGACGATCTGTCGGCGCATTTGCGCGCGACAGGTCGCACAATTGCCAATGCCACCACCGACGACCTGCGCGGATTTCTCGCGAGCGTCTCCGAGCGCGGGTTCAAGGCATCGTCGCTGGCGCGACGTCTTTCCGCCGTGCGGCAACTTTACCGGTTTCTCTACGCAGAGGGACGACGCAGCGATGATCCCGCTGCTGTTCTCGAGGGCCCGAAGCGCGAGCGCGGGTTGCCCAAAGTGCTTTCAATAAAGGATGTCGACGCCCTGCTGAAGCAGGCGCGGGCGCATAGTGAAAACAAGAACCAGGCGCTTGCCCAGCGGCTGCGTGCGGCGCGTCTGCTATGTCTGCTGGAAGTGGTCTACGCCACGGGAATGCGGGTGTCGGAGCTTATGGCATTGCCGGCGTCGGCGGCCAGGCGAGATCAGCGAATGTTGGTTGTGCGCGGCAAGGGTGGCAAGGAGCGTCTCGTACCGCTCAACACGCAGGCCAAGCGCGCGATGTCCGAGTACCTCGAATTGCGCGCAGAAAGCGAACACGACTCCTCACCGAAATGGCTGTTCCCTTCTTTTGGCGCGCAAGGCCACCTCACCCGTCAGCATTTCGCACGCGAGCTCAAATCGCTCGGCCAGACCTGCGGTATTCAGCCCGGACGTCTGAGCCCACACGTGCTGCGCCATGCCTTTGCCAGCCATTTGCTGCACAATGGCGCCGACCTGCGCGTGGTGCAGACCCTGCTCGGACACGCAGATATTTCGACCACGCAAATCTATACTCATGTGCTGGAAGAGCGGCTGAAAGCGCTGGTGCGTGATTTGCATCCGCTGTCGGGAAACTAGCGATGAACATTCACAAGAGCCAAATTTACCCGTTTGCTTGACTTAAGCCCTTCGCCCACGTCACTACGCTCGAAAAGCACCTCGCACGGACCCAATGCGCAGCTATCTCGACTTCGAAAAACCGGTGGCCGAGCTTGAGGCCAAGGTCGAAGAATTGCGCGCGATGGGCGAGACAGGCAACGCGGTCGCCATTGGCGAAGAAATAACCAGGCTTGAGTCAAAGGCCGCGTTGGCATTGAAGGATCTTTATGCCGATCTCTCGCCCTGGCAGAAAACTCAGGTCGCCCGACATCCGCAGCGGCCGCACTGCCTCGACTACATCGCCGGCTTGATCAGCGGTTTTATTCCCCTGGCCGGCGATCGCAAGTTCGGCGACGACGCAGCGATCGTCGGCGGCTTTGGCCGGTTTCGCGGCGAAAGCGTCTGTGTGATCGGGCATGAAAAGGGCTCAGACACGGAAAGCCGGCTCAAGCACAACTTTGGAATGGCGCGTCCGGAAGGTTACCGAAAGGCTGTTCGGCTGATGGAAATGGCCGACCGCTTCGACATTCCGGTGATATCGCTGGTGGACACCGCCGGTGCATATCCCGGCATTGGCGCGGAAGAACGGGGTCAGGCGGAAGCTATCGCACGTTCGACCGACATGTGCCTGGCACTGGGGGTTCCCAACATCGCGGTGATATTAGGCGAAGGCGGCTCTGGCGGCGCCATTGCGATTGCAACAGCGAATCGGGTCCTGATGCTAGAGCATGCGATCTACAGCGTCATTTCGCCCGAAGGCGCCGCCTCGATCCTTTGGCGCGACACGGCCAAGGCGCCAGAAGCGGCCACCAGCATGAAAATCACCGCCCAGGACATGGTGCGATTCGGTGTCATCGACACCGTCGTACCGGAGCCGACCGGGGGGGCGCACCGCGACCCTCAGGAGGCCATCGCCCTGACTGGAGAAGCCATCGCCACCGCCCTTGCCGACCTTCAGGGACTCGACCGCGAAGCGATCCGTAAACAGCGGCGCGAGAAGTTTCTGGCGATGGGCCGCAATAGCGGTTAACCGGTTGGCAATTTACTTTTGTCTACCATGGGTTAGCGGTATGCGGGGATAGCGGGGATCGCCTTGCGGATGCCACATCTTCTGGGTAACCATTGGGGACTACGGGACCGTCGCTTCGGGGAGTATCAGATTTTGCATCGACCTTTCGCTCGCGCGCTGCTGGCGTCGGCGGCCGTTGCCGCTGCAATTGCCCTAGCCGGTTGTGACGGCGAGAGCATTTCTCCCGCAGGCCGCGCCAAGGCCCCACTTTCCGAAAAGATGGTCGCCGAGATTTCGGCGAAGAATATGGAGAAGGACTCTCCGATTCTTGCCCGCATCTTCAAGGAAGAATCGGAGATGGAGATCTGGAAGCAGAATCGGGACGGCCAATTCGCACTGTTAAAAACGTATCCGATCTGCCGCTGGTCCGGAGACCTTGGACCGAAGAAGAAACAAGGCGATCGACAGGCGCCCGAAGGCTTCTACACCATCACGCCCGGGCACATGAATCCCAACTCCAGTTACTATCTCGCTTTCAACACCGGCTTTCCAAACGCCTACGACCGCGCCATGGGTTACACCGGGTCCGACCTGATGGTGCATGGCGATTGCTCGTCGCGCGGCTGTTACGCAATGACCGACGAACAGATCACGGAAATCTACGCCCTGGCGCGTGAGTCGTTCTTCGGCGGTCAGAAATCGTTCCAGTTGCAGGCTTTTCCGTTCCGCATGACTGCGTTGAACATGGCGAAGCACCGAAACAATCCGAACTTCGCGTTCTGGAAAATGTTGAAAGAGGGATACGACCATTTCAATGCCACCCATCAGGAGCCGAAGGTCGCGGTTTGCGACAGGCGCTATGTCTTCGATGCGGCAGCACCGAACGATTCCGGCAAGGCGCTTTCATTCAACGCCACGGCTGCCTGTCCCGCTTATCAGCTCGACAAGAACGTCGCTGATGCGGTGTACGATGTGCGGCGGCAAGAGCAATACAAGATGGCGGAATACATCACGAGTGGTGTTTCGACCGTTCCATCCCGCGCGGGCATCGATGGGGGCATGAACCCGGTATTCGTCGCCAAGCTGACGCCGCAGACGAGTTTCGACAACAACGGCCGCACGTATCAGGTGGCGAGTATGCCGGGCACGCTGCCGCGCGTGACCGAAGCGCCGGGCGCGCTACCCCGCGACACCGCGCCGCCGGCCGCAGCTGCGGAAGCGCCGGCCAAGCGCGAGCCCGCGACAACGGCCAGCAAGCCAGCGGCAGTCGCGAACGTGCCGACGCCGCGGTCCGCGCCTCAGGCCAAGGAAGCCGAAGCGCCCGACGTGGAACAGAAGCCAACCACGATTGCGGGATTGATTGGCAGCTGGTTTGGCGGTTCAAAGGAAACCTCGGCCGCGCCTGAGAAAGAGCAGGCCGCGGTGCGAGGCTCCAATACCGATCTGGCCGCAAAACCCAAGCAGGCCGCCCCGGTCCGCCCGACCGCCCACGCAACTGTCAGCACCGCCTCAACCGTCGCGCCGGCATCGAAGCCGCGCGACCCCGCGCCAAAACCGGCCGAGGCCACTGTCCGCGCCCCTGCGCCACCCGCGCCAACTCCATCGGTGCAGACTGCGAAAGCAGAGCCGCCGCCGCAACCGGAATTGCGTACGGCCTATTCCACACCACCGGCGAGCAATAATGGCTTGCTCACGGGGGCTCAGCCGGTCGTCCCGGTCGGCTCCTTCGGCAGTTTCCGGTAGTCGATTTTCGACGAATCAGGGCGGACGAAACATGGACTGCTACGTCTATGTTCTCGGTACTCACGCGGGCACTCGGCACCTCACCTATGTCGGCTGGACCGACAACGTGACCCGTCGGCTGGCTGCGCATAATGCCGGCAAAGGCGCCCGCTCGACCCGCGGCCGCGCATGGGTGCTACTTCATTCGGAACGTTGCGCGAGCAAGCGCCATGCTATGAGTCGCGAATGGTACCTCAAGCGCGATCGAGCTTTCCGAAAAAAACTGGCTCTTGGCCAATTCGGCAACTGAGAATCGCCAACGCCGTACAATCGGCGCGTTCCGACCGGCACTTATTTTCCGATCACTCTCACCTTGGATGCAGTCGGGCCTGTGTCGCCCGCCTGTTCGATGTATGAGACCTGGTCGCCCCGGTGCAGGTGATCGAAATCGCCGCTGAGCAGACTGTTGCGGTGGAAGTAAAGCAGACTTCCTTCCTTTGTCATCACGTAACCAAAGTCCTGCTCCGGCGTCAGTTCGGCGATCTGCCCGCGGAATTCGTTGGCTGCCTCATGCCCTCGTTCCGCAACCCCGTGATCAGTCAGCTTATCCTTGAATTTGCTCAACCGCTGCTCAGCGATGCGAAATGCTTCGTTTATCGCGTTGTGCAGGCCGGGCGCCTGATATTTTCGCTGCAGATGATCCGGCTGGTGTGCGACGACGATGGACTTGTGCCCGGGAACCGAAATTTCGATGTGAACGACCGGCGGAATTGTGTCGTTCGAATTCTGGTTGCGCTGATCGACCCAAACGCGGCATGCGATGATGCGGTCGAAAATTTGCTCTAGGCGTTTCACGTGATCGCGGATCGCGTCTTCCGCGTAATCCGACGTTTCGATATTACGAAATGCGATCTCCAGGGGTACTTGCATGAACGCAACCACCTACCGAATAGAGTGACAATGCAGCAGGCCTAGTTTGGTTGCGTGGGCATCCTGCCACCTCGATCTCGGTCAAAGTCGGGCTAGCTGTGGCTCGGTGGCATCAGCCAAATCTGCCGTGGCAGTGCTTGTATTTCTTGCCCGAGCCGCACGGGCAGGGTTCGTTGCGTCCGACCTTACCCCAGCTCGATGGGTCATTCGCCTTGCGTTCGGCTTGCATGCCATTGCCGTTCCCCGCCAGGGCCGGTGCCAGGGCCGCCACCATTTCATCTTCGCCCGTGAGGGGATCGACCTTGTGTGCCTCCATATAGGGAAGCGCTGCGGCTTCCTCGGCCGGCGGAGCTTGCACGACCTCGACGCGCATGAGCTGCGCGGTGACGGCTTCGCGCAGACGCGCCGTCATGGCTTCAAACAACGCAAAGGCCTCTGCCTTGTATTCATTTAGCGGATCGCGTTGACCATAGCCGCGCAAGCCGATCACCTGGCGCAGATGCTCAAGCATCACGAGGTGTTCGCGCCAAAGGTGATCGAGTGTCTGGAGCAAGATTGATTTCTCGACGTAGCGCATGACGTCGGGTCCCCATTTGGCGACCTTTGACGCCATCCATTCGTCGGCGCGCCGCCCGATGCGCTCGCGCACTTCCTCATCAGTAATGCCTTCTTCCTTAGCCCAGTCCCTGACCGGCAAATCGAGCGTCAGCACGCCCTTAAGCGCTTCGTCGAGCCCCGCGACATCCCATTGCTCGGCGTAGGCATTGGCCGGGAGATGTTTGGCGACCATGTCCTCGATCACCGAGTGGCGCATGCCGTTGACGGTTTCGTCCACCGCCTCGTCGCGCATCAGCTCGAGCCGCTCCTCGAAGATCGCCTTGC
>Ga0126380_10000222_pt1 | contig 16645 bp, 13 predicted proteins | sample PanSoiMetPlot_26_FD_92544 | JGI IMG/M metagenome (GOLD analysis project Ga0126380, IMG submission 92544) | Tropical forest soil microbial communities from Panama - MetaG Plot_26 | ecosystem: Environmental > Terrestrial > Soil > Tropical forest > Bulk soil | place: Panama | collected 2016-02-17
CGTAGGCCTCGGCTTTTCGGGCGCTTGAGGCGCAACCGCATCGTCTGCATTCAGCTGAACAGCGCCGAACGAGACGAACAGGCAGGAGAGAAAAATTCGAAGCGTAAACATGGATTGTGCGGGTGCGCCAAACTTTCGCTGTATCTAGCAGAGGCCGAATGTAACGCAAGATGCGCGCATGCAAATCCAAGCGCGCGATGTCGACCTTCTAAGAAAAAACCTGATTCTGATTTTTGCCGTAATCTAGGCACGCTCTGGCAACCAATCTGCTCCGACTCCTGATAGGAGACCGGGCATGCTCGCATGACCTGGTCATTGGTTTTGGGAACTTAGTAGCTCCACAAATGAGAATTCTCCTTGTTGAGGATCATCCGGAGAGTCGTCGCGCCTTGCAGCGATTGATCGAGCGGCGTGGCCACGAAGTTGTGGCCGTCGGCAGTGTCGAAGAAGCGGAGTTGGAGCTGACCAAACGAGTCTTTCCGTTTTTGATTCTGGATTGGATGTTGCCCGGCAAGAGCGGGGTCGATCTTTGCCGGGAACTGCGCGCTCAACCAAACGGCGACGAGTTTTTCATCTTGATCGTGACTGCGCGCGACGAAGCGCAAGACCTCCAACATGCGCTGGATGCCGGGGCGAACGATTATCTGACCAAACCGCTCGATGCCGCGCGTTTGAATGTTCGAATGTCGGTCGCGGAGCGGCGGATTCGCTCGCTGGGAGAAAGAAATCAGGCGCGGGCGGAGTTGCAGGAGACGGTCAGAAAAATGACCGACATTCTCGACAAAACGAGCGACGGATTTTTTGCAGTCGATCGTGATTGGAAATTTACTTTCATTAACCCGCAGGCAGAAAAACTTCTGGGACGCCAGCGAGAGGATTTGCTCGGAAAAGATTTTTGGATGGAATTGCCGGAGTTCACGGCCGCAGCATTTGAAGAGAAATACCGGCGCGCGATGTCCGAACAGGTCGCGGTCGAATTTGAGGCCAGCGACCGCAGCGGACGAGTTTGGTATGAACTGCTCGCTTATCCGAGCGGCGGCGGCGTTTCCGTTTTCTTGCGGGACGTGACCGATCGCAAGCGCATCGAGCGAGAGCGTCTCACCACGAGCAAACTCGAATCGCTTGGAACGTTGGCGGGCGGAATCGCGCACGATCTGAACAACATTTTGACAGTCATCGCGGGCAATATCGGCCTGGCGCAGATCGAGACGCCGCACAACGCGACGCAGCTCCATTCCATTTTGTCGAGAGCCGGAGAGGCAGCGCAACAGGCTGCCCAGCTTTCCAGTCAATTGCTCACATTTTCGAAGGGCGGCACACCGCTCAAGCGGGTCGCCGCTATCTCAAGTATCATCCGGCAGGCAACCGAATTTTCTCTTCGCGGTTCTAATGTTCGCGCCGAGTTGGATCTGGCGGATGATCTTCGGAAAGCTTCCATCGATCCCGGCCAGATTGAACAAGTGATGGAAGCGCTGGTAATGAATGCGCGCGAAGCCATGTCGCAGGGCGGAACGGTACGAGTTTCGGCACGCAATATCGAAATTGACCCAAGTCTCGGGCTTCCGCTTAGGCCAGGTCGATATTTGAAAGTCTCCATCGCAGATGACGCTGGCGGAATTGATCCGGCCACGGTCACGAAGATTTTTGATCCTTACTTCACAACCAAATCAACCGGGACCGGACTTGGGTTATCGATCAGCTATTCCGTTGTGAAGAAACATTCCGGTTTTCTTCATCTTGAGAGTACGTCGCCGGAGGGCTCGACGTTTGCATTTTACTTGCCCGCAACGGATGCCGGAGCGCAGGCAGTGGAGCCGACGGTCGGCAGACCCGTTTATAATTTCAATCATCAACGCGTTCTGGTAATGGATGACGAAGCCGCCATTCGCGATCTGACCTCGGAGTTGCTCGGAACTCTCGGTTACGAGGTCACGACCGTTCCGGACGGCACCGAAGCGTTGAAAACCTACGAACGCGCAATGCGGTCGGGCGAAAATTTTCAGGCGGTTATTCTCGACGCCACCATCCGCGGCGGAATGGGCGGCCTAGCCACGATCGAGCGGCTGCGAAATCTGGATCCGAACGTCACTGCGATCGTTTGCAGCGGATACTCCGACGAAGCGGCGCTGGCGGAGTTTTTGACTTACGGATTTTGCGCGGCCTTGCCAAAGCCATTCACGAGGCATGAGCTGGCGAACGTGCTTGAGCGAGCGTTCGAAACCAAAGAGGAATAGATTCTCGCGAGCTAACCTTTGCGGACCTTGTCCAGCTCCGCGAGAAAGGCTGCGATTCCGCCGGAATAGTAACCGTCGTAACGCCAGACGGTTTTGCCGTCACCGTCCAGCACGACCAATGTAGGAAACCCTTCAACCTGATAGTGCTGGGCCAATTCCATGTTTTGCTTTTGCAGTTCGGCCGGTTGCGCCTTGCGTCGCGGGTAATCAATTTCGACCAAGACCAGATTCTTGTTCGCGTAATCCTTGAACTCGGGTTTGGAAAGAATCGCCCGATCGAGCTGGATGCAATAGCCGCACCAGTCTGAGCCGGTGAAGTTGATAAACAGGAGTTTGTGAGTCGACTTGGCCTCTTCCTGCGCCTTCTTCAAATCGGTGGCCCAGCCCGATTCCGCGCGTACGCAAGCCGGCGACAACAATGCAAACGCGAGCAGAATGCCGAAGAGCAATTTTTTCACGCGCAAAGGTCGATCAAGGCAGGCCGCGGCGCAAGTCTGCACCGCTTCCCAACGCACAGCCATTCTTCAGCCGGCTTCCTGCTTGCCAGTCTTCTTGTTCTCCGCGTATCCGCGGAGTGGAACTGCAATTCGCGCCCTAACTGATGTGGCCCGAGACGAGTTTCGTCATCTCGAACATGCTTACCTGGCTCTTGCCGTTAAAAACCGCTCGGAGGTTATCGTCGGCGTTGATTTGCGTTCTCTTCGTCTTGTCCTGAAGACCGTTCTTTTTGATGTAGTCCCAAAGCTTTTTGGTGAGCTCGGAACGCGGCAATGGTTTTGACCCGACAATAGCGGAAAGGTGGCTGTCGGGTTGAACGGGTCTCATGAAGGCGGGATTGGGCTTGCGTTTTGAAGGTGTTTTGTTTTTCGGCATACAGGCTGGTTAATGCTTCGTTTGCACCTGTGCAACACTAATTTTCGCGGAGAAAAACTTTTTCTCGTTAATCAGTTCGCCGCACTACAACCGCCGCGACATCGTCCGGCGGCGTTTCGCTCGCGTCGGGCGCGGCCGCCTTCAACATCAATTCGAGCAACGCATCCGCGCTCGACGCAAACGGATTGACCATTCCCGCGAGCTGCGTTGGCGTTGTTCGCGGCCTCCCGTTTGTCGTCACGCCAAAAAATCCGTCGGTATAAAGTGTGAACGCGTCGCCCGGGTTCAATTGGAGAACGGTTTCGGAAAATTGCGATTGCTCGACCAGTCCAAGCGGTGGCGCGGACGACGGGACCGCCTCAGTTCCGCGGCCAAATCGCGTGACCAACAATGGCGGATGGCCTGCACCAACAACGCTGGCTTCGCCTGTTTTCGGATCGAGTGCAACGCACATCGCGCTCATGAAAGATCGTCCGGCAAAAATTCCCCGCAGATCATTGTTCACTGCTTCCATAATTTTGGCCGGGTGGTCGTGTTCTTCGTGACCATGATGAAACAAGAGCTTGGCCAGGGTGGTCATCAATGCGGCGGACGCGCCGTGGCCTGTGGCGTCCGCAATCCAAAATAACCAGCGCCCATTCTTAATCGGGAGCCAGCCATAAATGTCGCCGCCGACTTCAATGACCGGGCGATAACAAGCGGCAATTTCCCAGCCCTCGAGCTTCGGCGCCTTTTGGGGAATGAGGGATTGTTGAGTGAGCCGCGCGGCCGCGAGATCGCGTTCAGTATTCCGACGCCAGGCTTCCAGTTCCTGATTTTGCTGTTGAAGCTGCACCCGCATTGCGTGCAACCGCAGCTGGGTCTCGATCCGCGCCTGCAAGACTTCCGCGTTAATCGGCTTGATCACGAAATCGTCAGCTCCGGCAGAAAGGCAGGTCACTTCGCTCTCCCCGTGGCCGGTCAACATGATCACCGGAGTCTGCGCGACTCCCGGATTCGGGTCCGCCCGCAAGCGTCTGAGCGCCTCCGCGCCGTCCATTACCGGCATGAGAAAATCGAGTAACAGCACGGCCGGCTGCTCTTTCCGAACAAGCTTCAGAGCATCACTCGCGTTGTCCGTTCCGCTACAAACGTAGCCCGCGGCGGTCAACATTCGGGCAAGCAAGTTTCGGCTGGTCGCATCATCGTCGACGATCAGAATTTGTGCGCCAGCCTCCATTTACTGCAACAGGTTCGGAAATGACGGCCAGATTGGCTTTTGCAAATTGGATTGCGATTTGCCGGGCACTAGTATTGAAATAGAACCAGTGTAGATTCCGTCCAAGAAAATTATGAAACTGTGGCTCTTATCGATGCTGGCTGCCGCGTTCCTCTTATCGGCTTGTGGCGGTGATGAAACCGCGCCAATGGGCGCCCGGCACACGGCAGCGCGTTATCCCGAGACGACGACCACCGAGTCTACGACGACGCAACAGCCGTTTAATCCAAATGCGCCACCGGAGAACGCCGATGCCAGCGCGAGCGCGCAAGCGTCAACCTCCGCTCCGGCGCCCGGGCCGAGCGCTCCCCCCTCAAAGCCGGCCAAGGGCGACTATCCGTACGGCACGCCAGTCCCCGGCAAACCAGGTTTTGTGAAGAGTCCCTACGCGGCCGACCAGGGTTTGGTCGATGTACGTGGGTTTCCGCCTGGCACTGAAGTAAAGGATCCTTTCACAAACAAAATCTTTCTCGTTCCCTAAGGGCAGTTGCGGTGCGTGCCGGATGCTAGATACTGAAGGGCAACATCGCTTTTTTTAATGGGCTTATGGAATTGCGCGTAAAACGAGCGCCTCGAATTGAGGCCGAAATCACCGTTCCTGGGGACAAGAGCATTTCCCACCGGGCCGCGATTATTGCTGCGCTTTCGAACGGAATTTGCACGATCCACGGTTTTTTGCCGAGCGACGATTGCATGCACACGGTCAACGCGCTCCGCGCTCTCGGCATTCAAATCGAACAACCCGAATCGGACGTTCTGATCGTTCACGGAAAGAAACGCGTGCTCAACCCGCCAAAGGAGGAAATCGATTGCGGCGGCTCGGGCACCACGATGCGATTGCTCGCGGGATTGCTCGCTGGCCAGACTTTTGAATCTCGTTTGATCGGCAATCCGTCGCTGACGCGTCGCCCGATGGATCGCGTCATCGAACCTCTCCGAAAAATGGGCGCCGATATTGTCGCGGAAGGTCCGGAACAAACCCCGCCATTGCGGATTCGCGGCGGATTATTGCGTGGAATTCATTATCGTTCGCCGATTGCGAGCGCTCAGGTCAAAAGCGCGATCCTGCTCGCCGGCCTTTTCGCCAAGGGCAAAACCACCGTGGACGAAGCGCTCGCCAGCCGGAACCATACCGAACTCATGTTCAATTACTTTTTGGTCCGCACCGCCAAAGGCGAAGACGACACGATCAGCGTGTTTGGCGATCAGGTCCCCGAATCGCGTGATTTCACGATTCCGGGCGACATTTCATCCGCGGCATTTTGGTTGGTTGCGGCGGCGGCGCAGCCTGGCGGTCACTTACTTGTCCGTAACATTGGATTGAACGATAGCCGCACCGCATTGCTCGGCGTTCTCGTCCGAATGGGAGCGCAGGTCCGCGAAGCGGTGGAAGATGTCGATCAATTGGAACCGCGCGGCGTCGTGGAAGTGACCGGTGTGCCGCTCAAAGGCACGGTCATTCACGGAAAAGAGATTCCGCAATTGATCGATGAGTTGCCCGTGTTGGCGGTTGCAGGCGCGCTCGCGAGCGGAACCACCATCATTCGCCATGCGAACGAGCTGCGCGTCAAAGAAACCGATCGCATTGCGGCAATCGCGCACAACCTGCGCGGCATGGGCGTGCAGGTCATCGAGCTCAATGACGGTTTGGAAATTCATGGACCGGCGCCGTTGCGCGGCGCGCGCTTGTCCAGCTTTGGCGATCATCGCATTGCGATGGCGTTCGCAGTCGCCGGTCTCTTCGCCGACGGCGAAACAATCATTCAGGACGCGGAGTGTATTCGTGAATCGTATCCGGGTTTTGAGAAAGCCCTCGACGAATTCATGAGCCCGCGACGCGTGCGCACGAGCACGCCTGTAATCGGCACGCTTGTTCCAGCCACGCCGGCCGAACAATAAATCGCGCGCTTGCTTCCGCGCGGCTCTCGCGAAAAACTGCGCTCGGCGCCAGCGCGTCAAAAATGCCAGCACAAGATCGACATCGCGTAGTCGCCATCGACGGTCCGGCCGCTTCCGGAAAGAGCAGCGTGGCCCGCGCGCTCGCGCAACGTCTCGGTTTTGTTTACGTGAACTCGGGAGCAATGTATCGCGCGGTCACCTGGACGGTGCTGGATCGCGGCGTTGATCCCAACGACAAAGCCGCGATCGCGAAACTCATCAGCGGATCGCGGTTGGCCGGAAAGTTCGTCGAGAGCGAATTTCATCTTTTGATCGACGATGTCGATCTAACGCCGCACCTCCACAAAGATCGCGTGAACGCGGAAGTTTCACGCGTCTCCACCGTGACAGAAGTCCGGAAGCTTCTCGTTCAACGAATGCGCGATTACGCCGGCGACCACGATCTGGTCATTGAAGGGCGCGATATCGGCTCCATCGTTTTCCCGGACACGCCCTACAAATTTTACATCGATGCGTCACCGGAAGTGCGCGCGCAGAGACGCGTGGCCCAGGGTCATCGTGATGAAATCGCCCAACGCGACCGCGCCGATTCCTCGCGCGCGGCGTCGCCGTTGGTCGTCGCGAAAGACGCGGAGGTGATCGACTCGTCCAAGCTTTCGATTGACGCCGTTGTGGATGAAATCGTCAATCGCCTGAAGCGAAAAGGTTTCGGTATTTAGCGATTTATCGATTCAATGATTTAACGATTGAAAAGGGAAATCGCTAAATCACTAAATCATTAAATGAATTTCTATTACTGGCTTGGTTATAATCTTAGCCGCTGGCTCGCGCGCTTGTTCTATGGATTTCGAATCATTCACCGAGAACGCACGATTCAGACCGGCCCGGTAATTCTGGCGAGCAATCACCAAAGTTTCTTTGATCCGCCGCTGGCCGGGAACGCTTGCGACCGCGCGATTTTTTTTCTCGCAAAGAAATCGCTGATGGATGTTCCGATCCTTGGCTGGCTTTTGCCGAAGCTCAACGTGATCCCGGTAAATTTGGAGGGCGGCGATCGCAGCGCGCTCAAAGCGTTGATTCGAATTCTCACCGCCGGAAATTGCGCGCTCGTTTTTCCGGAGGGAACGCGCACACCGGATGGAAATTTGCAGCCCGCGCAGCCGGGAGTTGGTTTAGTCATCGCGAAAACCCGCGCGCCGGTTGTCCCAATGCGGATCTTCGGCGCCTACGACGTCTGGCCGATACATGGAAAGCTCCGCTTCTCTGGCAAAATCACGATCGTCGTCGGCGAGCCGATTTATTTCTCCGACGCGGACTTTGCCGGCGAAGGCAAGGATCTCTACACGCGGTTGAGTCAGCGGGTGATGGACGCGATTGCTGCGATCCAATTGCCAGAAGAAAATTTGCGCGCTTAAGATCGACACCGATAGTTTGGAGTGAACTCCGAGCCGAAAGTCTCGAAAAATGTCGGCCGTTTGATGGTCGGCATCGTCATCGGTTTCGCGCTGGTCGCGCTTTACGCGAACATTCAAAAGCTGCGGCGCTCCGCGCTCGAGACGGTCATTTTTACCCCGGGTAAGGCTCAAACGACGACGCCGACACCGTCGCCGTCACCTTGAATAATCAATCAAGAAAGGGGTCTAACATTCGCATGAAAAAGCTTTTTGTTTGTTTAGCGGTGGTAACCACGGCGACCGCTTTCGTTGCCTGCCCAAAACAGCAGACCGAAGAGGAGAGAAAGGCAGAAGTTGAGCGCCAGGTTCAGGAACGCCTCGCGGCCGAACGGCAGACTCAACAGCAACAGCAGCTCGACCAGCGTCAGGCCGATCTCGATGCGCGTGAAAAAGCGTTGGCCGAGAAAGAAAACGCAACGCCCGCTGCGCAAAACGAAGAAGAACAACCTGAATCTGAATCCGTCGCATCTCATCCGCGAACTAGCGCTCCGCGCGAACACGCGATCAGCGTTGGTTATTCCACGTTTTACAACAAGCTCGAGCCCTACGGAGATTGGATTGAGACCGGCGATTACGGTTACGTTTTTCATCCGCGCGAAGCGACCGGCTCGCGTTGGCGGCCGTACGTGAACGGCCGTTGGGTTTACACCGACGCCGGCTGGACCTGGATTTCCGAAGAAGCGTTCGGTTGGGCGACCTATCACTACGGACGCTGGACCCGGTTGCGCGGAATTGGTTGGGTTTGGGTCCCGGGCAGTCAATGGGCGCCGGCCTGGGTTTCATGGCGCAAGAGCAGCGACTACGTTGGTTGGGCGCCGTTGCCGCCGGAAGCGCGCTTCGATCAACGAACCGGCATTCACAATTGGGCCGACAATTATTATGAGATCGGCCCCGATCAATATTGCTTTGTTGCGAGCCGCGAATTTGGCGCGCCGCGGGTCGAGCAAACGCTGCTCCCGCCGGAACGCAATGTGACGATCGTCAATCAAACGACCAACGTGACCAACATTACTTACAACAACACCACGATCGTGAACGAAGGACCGAATTATGACGAGCTGCGTTCGATCAGTCGTGAGCCGGTGCAGCGTTATCGACTCCAGCGGAATGCGAATGTCGATCTTGCGACCGGGCCGCGACCGGAAGTGCGCGGTGAAACAGTTGTGATCGCAGCGCCGGTGATTGCCGCGCCTGCCGCGAACGAACGGCCGACAACCGTAAAACAAACAATTGCTACCGCGGCGGTTGATCTCGGCTGGGCTGCGATTGCGAATCAAGATGAAGCGAAGAAAGCGCGCCAGAAAATGAAATCCGAAGCTGCGCCCCCGCCCAACGCGCCGCCCAAGAAGTTCGTGAAAGCCGAAGCGACCAGTGCGGCGACGCAGACTTCATCAACATCGACAACTCCGGCACCGACCGTTGCGATAACCACGCCGGTTGATACCGTGGCTGCGCCTTCTGCGCCGGCAACAACGGCGTCCGCTTCACCGAGTGCATCGCAACGACGCGGACGATTGCTCGTTCCTCCGACCGCGATGCCGTCCCCGCAAACGAAGATGAACGGCACGTCGCAACAAACGCCGGCAAATTCGCCGGTCGCAGCCGACACGGTTCCTGCCACTCAAATCACTCCGCCGCCGCCAGGATCGCCGCTCGTTCCGACGAGTTCTGCGCCGCCGGAAAAAATGACGCGCGGAAAATTCAAATCGCAGGCGCAACAATTCCAACCGGCGCGCAAAGTTGAACCAATGCCGTCGGATTCGGCGAGCACAGCAGAAACCGCGGCGCCGTCGAGCGCGGTCCCGAGTCCGTCAGCCACAGCCGCCGAAACTTTGACGAAGAGCGAAAAGAGAGAACAAAAGCGCGAAGAGAGACGCGAGATGAAGCGCGAGCGCAAAGAAGGGAACGCTCCGACCTCGCCGTCGCCGACGCCTTAACGCGATTGTTGCGCGGCGAGCTCGCGCGCGTAGGCAAGCGTGTCGATCGCGTCGATGTTTTTGTCGCGGCGGATCGCTTTGATCCGCGGGAACCGCAGTGCGAGTCCGCTCGCGTGCCGATTACTCAGCTGAATCGAGTTAAAGGCGACTTCGAGGACGATCTCTGGTTTGACTTCACGATAACGGCCGTGATCGGCGATCGTGTTTTGTTTGAAATGCTCGGTTAGTTCAGCGATTTCGACATCAGTCAGCCCACTGTAGGCCTTTCCGATCGGCAGCAACTCCCCGCTGTTTTCGTCGCGCACGGCGAAGGTGTAATCGCTCAACACATCATGCCGCTTGCCATGACCGAACTCAGCGCCGACGACCACCACATCGAGGGTCGCGAGCTCCTTCTTCAATTTGAACCACGACATTCCGCGCGCGCCCGGCGTGTAGAAACTTTGCGGGTCTTTGATCATGAGACCTTCGTTCAAACGCCGCCGCGCTTCTTGAAAACGTTGCTCGATTTCTGCGGCGGAATGCGCCGGGAAAACTTCGGCCACTTGAAATTGCGGCGGCAACTTCAAATCGCGTAGCGATGCGCGTCGTTCCTTGAGCGGGGCCTTCAATAGGCAGCGTCCGTTCAACCAAAGCAGATCGAATGCGATGAATATAACTGGCACGTCCGCGGAGGCTACGTCGAACAAATCGGCGCCCTCACTTTTTCGGCCGAGTCGTTTTTGTAAATCGAAAAAGGTCAGCTTGCGGCCTTGCTCGAAAGCGACGATCTCGCCGTCGAGGATAAGATCAACATCGAACTTGCGCGCTCGCTCAGCGATTTCCGGAAATTGATCGGTGATGCGGCGCAAATCGCGCGAATAAACCTCCGTGCGTTCGGAATTGCGATGAAGTTGTGCGCGAATGCCGTCAAACTTGTCTTCAACAAAAACTGTAGTGGCGGCCGTGTCGGCCGCGGTCACGAACCTTTCCCAAATCGCTTCCGCGCTCGGCTCCGGCGTCGCGAGCATGCACTTGATTGGCCGAAGGACCGACAATTCGGCGCGATCCAGTTCTTTTTTGGAAGCAAGCAACGCAGTCGCCCCAATATCGCCCAGAAGCATGTTCGCTTCTTTGACTTGCTCGAGCGGAACCTCGAACGCGCGAGCGATCGCTTCTTCGACTAAACCTTCGCGCAAACCGATCCGGAGATCGCCGGTCAAAATTTTGACCACGTATTGACCTTCACGGGCGGAGAGTTTGGCGAAGCGCGTTTGCAGAAGATCGGTCTTCGCGATCGGGCCGCGTGCGCGATGAAGCTCGTCGAACAGTTTTTTCGATTCGAAAATGGAGAATGGCGCTGGAGCCGTTCGGCCTTCCAGAACTTCAAATGCCGTTTTGCCCAGATCGCCGTGACTCGCAGCGATCCGATGAAATTCTGCTTCGCTGATTTTCGTTGCGCCGACGAGCGCGCGATAAATCACCGACCAACCGACCTGCAAGGTGCGGAGATCGCTCTGCGGGAACGCGCGACCGGTTAAAAAGGTCGCGACGATTGGAAGTTGTTCGTTGTCGAGAATACGCAAGTAATCGCCGAGCAGCCGCACTTTCTCGAGCTTCGCAGCCGTTGCGCCGATCGATTCTCCGACGTTGGCGAATTGTAAGAACTCAGAGTCTGTAGTAGCAACCGCATCTTTTCTGATTGCAGGCGAGATGATACGGGACCTCGGCATTTTAAATTCCATCTGGTTTTCTTCGCTCAAGGCCCACGCTTCGGTTCCACGTTCGCGCAAATCGCACGCGAATTCCGCGGCAAACCCATGCAGGGTTAAGACGCGCTTCGGTTTTACAAGATCGACATAACGAACCAGATCATCGTAATCGGCGTGATCGGAGAGCGGGAAGGCAGCGTCAACCTGGTAACGATAGATCGCGCCCGGCTCGACCGCCCAACCACTGATCATTGCGACGCGTTTGCGCGGAATCTTTTCGATCATCGGCGAATGGCTCGCGCTCGGAGGACAGATGAGAACTTTTCCCGCGACGTCGTTTTTGTTGTAACGAACATATTTGCAAAATGATTGGCCGAACTGCTCGTAGATGCGCGTCATTTGAAAAACCGAGCCGTGGAGCATCGGCGTGAGTCCAGCGCCGTCGAGGGCGCATAAAATTTCCTGCGCTTTGCCCAACGAATAACCAAGCAGCACCGGAACGACGCTCTCGTCGAGTGCATCGCGGGCGAAGGCGACGATTTGCTCGATCACTTTTTCCGTCGGGGGAAATTGATAGCGCGGCAAACCGAATGTCGTTTCCATGATCAGGGTGTCGGCCTCACGCCATTCCGCGGCTTCAGCCGATTTGCCTTGGCGCAATTTGAAATCGCCGGTGTAAAGGAGCGTTTCGTTTTTTTGCGCGAGAAACAATTGCGCTGAACCGAAAATGTGGCCGGCGGGCAGAAGCATTAGATCGACATCGTGCACGCGACGCTGCTCGCCGAACGGCAGCACGTGTTCGGTCCGATCTCCCGGCATTCGCGCCTGCATCAAGCGCGCTGTCCGCTCCGACAAAATCATTTCCCGATGCGGCGCAATGTGATCGCTATGCGCGTGTGAAACGAAAGCGAAACCTTTCGGTTGCCATGGATCGAGCCACAAATCATGCGCCGGGATATAAACTCCGTGGTCGTAACGCACCTCGATCATCGAAAGAATCTAGAGTTAGACGCCGGCGAGTGCTATAGGTCGCATGCGTCGTATGCGGCCAATAACGACATTGTTACTGTTCCTTCTCCTCGCGGGATCAATCGCATTCGCTCGCCCTCGCGAGCAACCGCGAATCATCGAGCGCGTTGTGCCGCTGCCGATTGCATTGAGCGACGATTTTCAATTTCGAAAAACCAAACTTTATCTGCTGACCGAAAACATTCCCGGTCAGGAGAAATCGTCGACCACAGACCAAGCGGCGCAAAGTGCCAACAAGAGCGGAAAACTTTCCGGGACCGCGCCATCGAGCAAGACGACGACGGTTCAGGACGCCTCGATCCGGTTCGAAAGACAATATCGGCTGTGGGGCGCGGTAACGAAGCTCGACCAGCACGAACGAATCGGAAATTACTTCGATTTTTTCTGGAAAGCGCGGCGGCCGGCAAATCTGACCGTCCGACTCGAATATCGGCAGGAAAAATTGCACGCCCACGTGCAGGCGCAGGAGCTTTTTTATCCGAATGCGCGAGGAAGTAACAAGACGGAATTCAAAGTCGTGGGGGACGATTACTTTGATGATGGTCGGGTCATCGCCTGGCGTTGTTTATTAATCGAAAACGGAACGGTCGTGGCCGAGACCCACTCCTACTTGTGGGAATAAGTAACCCGCTGCCCCCGAAGCCAGTGCCGGGTGTCGTTTGACAGTCCCGATGTCGATCTAGTATCCTTCAATACTCAGCTGTGCAGTCATCGATTCTAGTGGGCGTAAACGGTCCCGCCGTTTGGGTGCGAGTAGAAGGGAAGGGCAACTTTCTCAACAGCGGTAGCCTTAAGGAGTTCGCGCAAGAGATGGTCAATCGCGGCTATCGCGAGTTCATCATTGATCTGGAGCATTGCGCGATGATGGATTCCACCTTTATGGGAACGATGGCGGCGGTCGCGTTGCGATTGAGGGAATTGGGGCAGGGTCATCTTCATGTGGTCAATACCGGTGACCGCAGCCGCGAGCTCCTTTCCGGACTCGGGCTCGACCAGATTTTCGATATTCACACAAACGGCGCGTGTGGTCCGGAATGCGAAGAGGTGAAAGAGAACGCGCACGATCGCGCTGCTGCCGAAAAAAGAGAGCGCACGGAAACAATGTTGGAGGCGCACGAAGCTCTGTGCCGGGCCGCTCCGGAAAATATTTCCAGGTTCAAAGACGTTCTCGATTACTTAAAACAAGACCTTCATCAAACGACGGCGGGGAAGTAATTGGCTAATCTCTCGCCCACCGTTCTCTTCTGGCTGCTCGCCGGCTGCCTGGCGTTGTGGATCTACACTTTGTTTCGGCAACGGCGCAGCATTCGTCAGCTCGAACGTTCGCAGGAAGAAATTCAGGTCGAAGAAACGCTCGTCTTCGATTTTTTGCACGGTCTCGGCGAAGCGTTCAGTGAAACCATTCGCCCGGCCGATCTTCACCGCTTGATCGTCGAGGGCGCGACGCGCGTGCTCGATGCGCAAGGCGGCGCGCTTTATCTGGTCGATCGCAGCGGAACAAAACTGGCGCCGACGTTTGTTTCTAAAGGTTGTCCGCCGCTCGTCGATGTTCCATCGCATATTTTGCAACAGGCCGCGGCTGCACCTACCGCGCTCGAAAGCTTTCTGCGCTTGCACACGATCAGTGCCGGCGAAGGACTTCTCGGCCGCACCTGGCAAACACTCGCGCCCATCTCTGTTAATGAATTCTCGGAATCGCCGGAGCTGGCAAAACTTCGGGACAGTTCGTTCGGAGCGAGCTCGGTGATGGTCGCGCCGCTGCTTTACGCGAAACAAAACATGGGCGTGCTCGCGTTGGCCAACAGCCGGCTTGGCTCGCCATTTTCGCAAAATGATTTTGTCGTTTTCAAATCGATCGCGGAGCAATCCGCCTTCGCCCTTTACAACGCGATCATTTATTCAGAGGCGAACGAGAAGAAGCGGCTCGATCACGATTTGCAAATCGCGCGCGACATTCAGCGCATTCTTCTCCCGGCCGAAGCGCCGGACTTGAACGGTTTCGAGATCAGCGGCCTCAACGTGCCGGCGCGGCACGTCAGCGGCGATTATTTCGATTACATCAAGATCGATGAAGAGCGGCTCGGCGTGGCGATTGCCGACGTTTCGGGCAAAGGCGTTCCGGCGTCGTTGATCATGGCGATCTGTCGGAGCGTCTTGCGAAGTCAGGCGATTGGAAATCCATCGCCGGCCGACGTTCTCAAGAAAGTGAATCGTCAGCTCTATCCCGACATCAAAGAGGACATGTTCATCAGTATGGCGTATTTGGCGCTCGATCATGTCCGCGGCGGAGTGATTCTGGCGCGCGCGGGACACGATGCCCCGCTTCTCTACAAACAGAAAACGCAGGCCGTCCAGCCCTTGAAAACGCCGGGCATGGTCGTCGGCATTGACAGCGGGAATGTGTTCGACAGGTTAACGTCAGACGTCGCGGTGGAACTCGAGCCCGGGGACTTTATCTTCCTTTATACGGATGGAATCACCGAGGCCCTCGATAGCGAAGGGAATGAATTTGGATTGGAACGAATGATTGCGGCGGTTCGGTCCAGCGCAAAAGAAAAGGCGCAGGCGATCGTGAATCGAATGATCGATGAATTGCGAAACTTCGTCGGCTCGACTCCCCAAAACGACGACATCACCTTGATTGTGATCCGAAAGACATGAAGAAAACTCCGGCAACAGAGTCTGATGAGCCGAAACGGGCCGCTGACGAGACGGATGGCGACGACGGCATGGCCAATTTGCAGGCGGACCTCGACCGCTTTCGGGATCTCGCGATGCGGAGCCAGGCCGATTTCGAGAATTACAAAAAGCGGGCCGCGCGCGAAAAGGACGACGCGATCAAGTACGCGAACAAGAGCCTGCTCGAAAAATTGGTCGCGATTGTCGATCATTTCGAACTCGGATTGGAAGCCGCGCGCGGCGAAGGCGAGAAATCGCCGATTTATTCAGGAATGAATCTCGTCTTAAAGCAGCTCCAGGATCTGCTGACCGAAAGTGGACTGCAGCCGATCAACGCGGTCGGCAAGAAATTCGATCCGAATTTCCACGAAGCAATTGGACATGAGCCGAGCGGCGAAGTGCCGGAAGAGCACGTGATTCGGCAAACGCGCCGCGGATATCGATTCAAAGATCGTTTGCTTCGGCCATCAACGGTGGTTGTCTCGTCTGGTCCGGCAAAGTAATTGCTCGGTTGATTCTCAATGGCGACGACAAAAAAGCGGGATTACTACGAAGTGCTGGGCGTCACGAAAAGCGCTTCGGTTGAGGAAGTAAAACGCTCGTATCGAAAGCTCGCGGTCAAATTTCATCCCGATAAAAACCCGGACGATCCGCACGCCGAGGAAAAATTCAAAGAGCTCGGCGAGGCCTATGACGTCTTGATGGATGGCGACAAACGCGCCGCCTACGATCGCTTCGGTCACGCCGCGTTCGAACAGGGCGGCGGATTCCGCGGCGGCTTCCACGATCCCTTTGATATTTTCCGCGAGGTTTTCGGCGGCAGCGGCGGAATCGGCGGCACGATCTTCGAAACATTCTTCGGCGGCATGGCTGGCTCCGGCGAAGATCGACAACGTGGCGCGGATTTGCGTTACGACATGCAAATCGCCCTCGAAGAAGCGGCCTTCGGCGCCGAGAAGGAGATCGAAGTTCGAAAACTGGACGCATGCGAAAAATGTAACGGCAGCGGCGCCGAGCCCGGATCGCGTAGCATCAATTGTCCGGGTTGTGGTGGTCGAGGCCAGGTCGTCACCTCGCGCGGATTCTTTCAGGTGTCGCAAACCTGTGGGCGCTGTCGTGGGACCGGTCAGATCGTGGAGAAGCCTTGCCGCAATTGTGGCGGAGAAGGACGTTTTGAAAAACCGACGCGCATTAAACTGAAAATTCCGGCCGGCATTTCAGATGGCTCGCGGCTGCGTTCGCCGCGCAATGGCGAGGCCGGAATTCGCGGCGGACCGCAGGGCGATCTCTACGTCGTGGTCCATGTGAAAGAACACGAAATTTTTCAGCGTGACGAAGACAACCTGTATTGCGAAGTGCCGATCGCGTTTAGCCTTGCGACGCTCGGCGGCGAAGTTCCGGTGCCGACGTTGGAAGGCAAAGCGAATCTAAAAATTCCGGCCGGCACACAAAGCAATCAGATGTTCAAGCTTCGTGGCAAAGGCGTTGTCCACGTGAACGGACGCGAACGCGGCGATTTGCTCGTGCGCGTGATGGTCGAGGTGCCGACAAGGTTGAATGCCGAGCAGCGTGCCAAGCTCCAGGAATTCGC
>Ga0126380_10000223_pt1 | contig 16643 bp, 17 predicted proteins | sample PanSoiMetPlot_26_FD_92544 | JGI IMG/M metagenome (GOLD analysis project Ga0126380, IMG submission 92544) | Tropical forest soil microbial communities from Panama - MetaG Plot_26 | ecosystem: Environmental > Terrestrial > Soil > Tropical forest > Bulk soil | place: Panama | collected 2016-02-17
CGCCGGCTGCGGCGGCGCGGCGATCTGCAACCCGATCTCGTTCCTGGAGCTCAGCACCTACCAGAACTACCTCGGGGCACCGCTGGCTGTCGCCGAAGGCAAGGTGTTTATGGCCTCCACCGATAACATCAGCGGGCGCACCCTCGGGTACGCCATGGGGCTGCCGGGCTGACTCCGCAATCGTGCGGGCCCCGGCTGGCCGGGGCCCGCACGTGATCGGTACCGCCCGGGGTCAGGCGCCCTCGGCGACCGGGTAGATCTCGTCGGCGACGAGCCCGTGCGCCTCACGGTGCACCGTCGCCGCGGCGTCGGCGTCCGGCGCGTCGACCAGGCAGAAGATCTTGCCGTGCTCCTGGTCGACCCAGTACCGCAGGTAGTGAACGCCGTGGGCGTCCTGGGCCTGCAGGTCGGCTGCGTGTGCCTGCGCCACGTCGTCGATGGAGACCGGGCCATCAATCGTGTGCGTGTCAATGAACAGCGCCATGGTTGGGTCCTCCTGAGGTGTGCGAGGTTAGTTCGGCCTGCACAGGAAACCCCGGCCGGACCGGGCGTCGCATCGGGCGACTTCCCTATCTTGGCTGGATGACGCCCAGCCGCAGCGCCGTGGCGACGGCCCGCGACCGGGTGGGCTCCCCGAGTTTGCGGAGCACGGCCGAGACATGGTGGCCCACCGTCTTCTCGGAAAGAACGAGGCGCCCGGCGACCTCGGCGTAGGACAGCCCCTCGGCGAGAAGCTGAAGCACCTCGGCCTCGCGAGCCGTCAGCCCCGCCGGGCTGGCGCGCCGGGTAGCCCGGGGGCCGCGGGGCACCGCCAGCCCGCGGGCGTGCCGGTCACGCTGCACCGCGTGGCGCAGCGCAGGCACGCCCAGCCCGTCCAGGATCTCCAGGCATTCCTGCGCGTCCCGAAGCCTCGGGGAGAAGGCCAGGGCGTAGGCCGACCACAGCGGGCAGCTCAGCTCCCGCCATTCACCGGCGGCCGCGCGATGCTCGCCGGCCAGCATGAGCGCAAACGGCGAGGCGGGGGCGGCGGGGGCCTGCCGGTGCTCCCCGGCGAGGCACAGCCACCAGCTCAGCTCACCCTGCTCCCACGGCTGGGAATGCGCGATGGCGAGGGGCCAGATGCGGTCAATGTCCGCGATGACGTCCGCGCTGCGCCCGGCGATCCATGCCACTTCGGCGCGGGCGATGGTCACCGGCATCAGCCGCTGGTATTCACCGGTTCGCAGGGCGATCGAGAGCGCCTCGTCGAGCGGGCCCGTGCCGTCGCGGCCACGGCGCGCGGCGAGCACGCCGGCCACGGGCAGGGCGCAGACCTGGGTGATGGGGGACAGGTGCGGGTGCCGCAAGATGTCAGCCAGGCACCGGTCCGCCGCGGTGTAGTGGCCCTGTTCGGCCAGCGAACGGGCCAGCCAGGCACTCATATACAGGCGCCAGGTGTCGAGGTCGCGGTCGGTGCAATAGGTGATGCCGGCCTGAAGGTATCGGTCCGCCTCGCGGAACGACCGGCTGCGGACGTGGCGGGCGGCGAGGTTCGTGTACGCCCGCGCGGCGTGCTCATGGGCGTCGCCGGCCAGCGCGAGGTCCAGGCTCTGCGTCAGCCGCGCCCGGCCCTCGGCCACCTCCCCGGCCCACGCCAGCGCGGTGCCCACGTTGTTCAGCGCGTGGATTTCGGCCTCCCGGTCGCCGAACCGGCGCGCCAGCTCGATTGCCTTCCCGCCCCAGTGCACCGCCTCGGTGTGGTCGTCTGCCAGCATGCGCAGCTGTGCCAGGTTGCTGTAGGCCATGGCGAGTCCGGGGCCGGGCCCCAGTCGCTCCAGCGTGCTGACCGCGGCCGCGGCGTATCGCTCGCTGTCCGCGTTCTGCCCGAGGCACCAGGTCAGCCGCGACAGCCACCGCTGCGCCGTGCCGATGGACCGCGCGTCCTGCTCCAGCTCGTAGATGGCCAGCGCCGCCAGCCCGGTGTCCCTGGCCCGCGCCACCTGGTCGGTCAGGTAGCACTCATACGACAGCCGGTCGAGCAGTTCGGCCCGCCGCCGGTCGGGCGTTTCGTGGTAGCGCAGTGCCAGTTGAAGGTGCTCCGCGGCCTCGCGGTGCGCGCCCAGGCGCGCGGCCCGGGCGGCAGCGAGCGGGGCATGGCGCGCCACGGCCTCGCGGTCACCGCTGCCCGCGGCGTGATGGGCCAGCTGCCGGTGGTCACGGGAACCCAGCGCCAGCAGCCGCGCCAGCGCGCGGGCGTGGGCACCGGCCCGCTCCGCCGTGGACAGTGACTGCTCGACCGCCAGCCGCGCCAGGTCATGCCGGAATCCCACCGCGCTGCCGTCCATGACCAGCACACCGCGGTCCAGGCACTCATCCACCGCCGCCAGCGGCAGCCCGGACACCGCGACGACGAGGTCGATCTCGGCGCGCCGGCCGAGGACGGACATCACGCCGGCGGCCTCCTGCGCGGCCGGCGAAAGCCGGGACACGCGGGCCAGCACGGCATCGCGCACCGTGGCCGGCACATGCTCGGAACCGGCCGCGAGCACCTCGGTGACGTAGAAGGGGTTTCCGCCGGTGCGCTGGAATATCGCGCCGGCGTCCAGGTCCGGGCCTGCCGCATCCAGCAGTTGCCGGACACCGGCCGCGCTGAGCGGCGGAAGCTGCATGCGGATGACGCCCGGCAAGGTGGCCAGGTCGCCCAGCACCACGGTCAGCGGGTGATCACGGCTCAGCTCCTCCGAGCGGAACGTGGCGAGGATCATCAATTTGGCCCCGGCCAGCCGGCGCCCCAGGTAGCGCAGGATGTCCAGGGTCGCCTCGTCGGCCCAGTGCACGTCCTCGAGCACGAGCAGCATCGGGGACCCGGTCAGCGCGTCGCGTACCTTTCGGAACAGGCGGAGCCTGCTCCCGCCCGCGTCCTGATCCACGGTATCCGCAAGTTCGGGCAAGGCATCCAGGATGGGGCCCAGTGGCTCGGCCGTCGTGACGCTGTCGCAACTGCCGCGCCGGACCGCCCCTTCGGCGGCCTCGGCCAGCGCGGTGGCCAGCGTCGTCTTGCCGACACCGGCTTCCCCGCCGAGGAACACGAGCCGGCCGCCGCCGTCGGCCGCCTCGCCAAGCAGTCCCCCCAGCGAAGCCAGGAAGCCCCCACGCTCAATCAGCACATCAGTTATTAAAGCCCCGGTCAGCGGCGGGGCAAAGGCCGGCCCGCGAGGCCGGGGCGGCCACAGCGTCCATGGTCCGGAATCCCTGCTGGTATCTGGTCAGCGGCACCGCTGGATCACCGGTGCTGGGCGGCACCCCCCCCGTCCACGCCCGAGGACGCCGCGGGACGGCCGGTGCATGGGGCGGCTGCCCCAGTTTTGCGCGAGGCGTAGCGTGTATGCCTGCGCCCGTTTCCCAGCTGCCCCGGTGGTGATGTGATGAGCGATCAGGACGAAACCCAGCCGGCCGAGGAGTTCCACCGCGACCGCCGCGAGCACGGTGGCATTCCCGGGCACCTCGACGACGACCAGCTCGCCCGCCTGACCGAGGAGGAGCGGGTGGAGGCGGGCCTTGACGACTTCGATCCGGACGAGGTGCCGCCGGCGACCGACTCGCCGCCCGAGCCCGATATCACCGAAAGCGACACCTACCAGGAGGCGCGGGCCGAGATCCGGCGCGAATACGACAAGGACGAACTGACCGTGGAGGGGGAGCGGGATCCGTACCCGCCTACTCGCTACGACCAGTAGCCCGGCCCGGGCTTCGTGGTGGTGTCCCCTGTGATGAGGGAGATCCGGTTCGGGATCGTGGCCGAGTCGGTCCGGAACGGCCCGGCGTGGGCCGACCATGCGCGGGCCGCCGAGGCGGCCGGCGTCGGTTCCCTGCTGCTGCGCGACCACTTCTCGGCGGGCGCGTTCGGCCAGCAGCTCGCTCCGTTCAGCGCGCTGGCGGCCGCGGCCGCGGTGACCACCCGGCTGCGCGTGGGCACGCTCGTGCTGTCGAACGACTTCCGGCATCCCGCGATCCTTGCCCACGAGGCGGCGAGCCTGCATCACCTGTCCGGCGGCCGGTTCGAGCTCGGCCTTGGCGCGGGCTGGTACCAGCCCGAGTACGGCGCGGCGGGTATCTCGTTCGACCGCGCGGGCCAGCGCATCGACCGGCTGGAGGAGTCGCTGGCCATCCTCCGGGGGCTGCTGGACGGCGACCGCGTGCAGCACCACGGCGCCTGGTATCGGATCGACGGCCTTGAGCTTGACGTGATGCCCGAGCACCACGGCCGCCCGCCGGTCCTCATCGGTGCCGGCGGCCCGAGGATGCTCCGTCTCGCGGCCAGTCACGCCGACATCGTGGGGCTGCTGCCGGCCCCGATCAAGGACTCCGAAGACCGCGACGACCCGTCCGACCGGCTGCCACCGGCATTTGACGGCAAGCTCGCCGCGCTGCGGTCGGCCGCCGGTGACCGGTTCAGCCAGCTCGAACTCAGCGCGTTCGCCACCTTCTGCCTCACCACGCGCCGCCGCGCGAGCACCGAGGAACTCATCGCCGAGCGTGGCTGGGACGGGATCGATGTCGAGGCGGTGTGGCAGATGCCGACCATCCACATCGGCAGCCCCGCCCAGATCCGCGACGACCTGCAGGCCCGGCGCGACCGCTTCGGGCTGTCCTACCTGGTCACTTCGGACCGCGACCTGCCTGCGCTCAGCAAGATCATCGCCGGCCTGTGAGGATGCGCCGGCAGGTCCCCGTTTCCGGTGGAACATGCCGGTCGGGCGGTGTCCGCCGAGTCGACCCTGAATATCACCAACATCGTCACTAGATTCCCGTAACAGGCGGCACCAAGGCACGGTAACTTAGGCGGGCCCTGATGTGAGTTGGGAGCCGGGCTGAGCGGCCCCAGGAGGCACTCACTCGGGGGCGTGCACCCACCGGGCAATCCCCCCGTGTCAAGGAGAACGACATACCCATGGCCGCCACGCTTCAGCAGATCCTGCTCGCGCCGGATACCCAGCCCTACGTGGTCGACGACTGCTACGCGCTGATCCAGCGGGAGGTCTCCGACAAGTCCGGATTCTCCGGGACCGCGCTCAAGCTTGCCTACAAGACGGCGACGACCTTCGCCCCCGGCCACGTCCGCCACATGGTGAAGACCCTGCTGCCGCGGATGACGGAGGAACTTCAGCCGTTCTGGGAGGACTTCATCGCCGCCGGTGGCACCGAGTTCGGTGACTACCTGGCCAAGCGTGGCGATGAGGTGGCCGACGCCCTGCTCACGGTGACCGACGACCGCGCCGCTGCCTCCGGCCGGCCGGTGATCGTCAAGGCGTACCGCTCGGTCCGTGGCGGCGCGGCCAAGCACATCGAGGCCGCGCTCCCTCAGGTTGGCGACCTGGTGCTGAAGTACGCGCGCTGATGCGAGGCCGCTCCGGGCGCGTGGCCGGGAGCGGCTTCCCGGGCGCCTAGTCGTTGCGGGAGAAGATGCGCAGGAAGAACAGGAACACGTTCAGCGCGTCCAGGAAGATCGACGCGGCGAGCAGCGGTGCCGAGTTGACATCGGACGAGCGGCGCAACCGCTGGAAGTCGAACATGGTCAGCCCCGCGAAGATCACCAGGCCAAGGATCGAGTAGATCAGCGAGCCCTGCGGGATACGGACGAAGATCAGCACGATGCCAAACACGATGAGGGCGACGAGCGCCCAGAAGCACAACCGGGCGAGCCCGGATAGGTCCCGCCGGGTCGCGTAGCCGGCCGCGCCGAACCCGGCGATGAACAGGGCGGTGGCGCCGCCCGCCTGCCAGAGTGCCCGCGGGTCGGTGCTCGCGTAGTACACGAGGGTCGGCGCCATCGCCAGCCCCAGCGCCGTGCCGAAGGCCAGGAGCAGGATCACGGTTACCCCGGCAGACCGCCGTACGGTGAAGTTCATCGCGATCAGGCAGGCGAACCCAACGATGAACCATACGATGGCCCAGCCCTCGGACAGGTTCCGGCCCAGGTAGGCGCCCAGCGCGAAGAACCCGGTGGTGGCCGCGACGTATCCCATCGTCTGGCCGAACAGGGTGCGGGTGCGGTCGGCAGCCCCGACGCCGCGATAGCTCAGCGACTCACTCATATCGTGCCCCTCCAGTCCGTGCCGCCCGCGCGACGCCCCTTCCGGCCAGGGTCGCATGCTGCGATTCAACCAGCCGGTGAAAGCCGCAGCCAGCATCGGGTGAATTAGGCGGGGTGCCAGCCTGCGGCGATGCAACGTCCGCGGGCCCGGCATCGTCCCCGGCCCGCGCGGCGGGCCGGGGACGGCCCGGGTGATTCCGGCTATCCTGCCCGTGCCGGGTCCTGACCGCCCCGGTACCTGGGCAGCATCCTGGCCCGGGTCCGCGCTGAGCGCGAGGAGGGCCCGTGCCCAAGGATTCGACGTACCGCGTGGTCGTGGTCGGCGCCGGGTTCGGCGGGCTGGGCATGGCCGTGGCCCTCCAGCAGGCGGGCATCGAGGACTTCCTCATCGTCGACAAGGGCGATGGCCTGGGCGGGACCTGGCGGGACAACACGTACCCCGGCGCCGCCTGCGACGTGCCGTCCCGGCTGTACTCGTTCTCATCCCGGCCGGGGCACTGGAGCCGTCGCTTCCCGCCGCAGCGGGAGATCCTGGCCTACCTCCAGGCGCTGTCCGCCGAGCGCGGGCTCGGTTCCCGGCTGCGTTTCGGCTCCGGCGTCGCCTCCGCCGAGTTCGACGAGCGCAGCGCGCTCTGGCAGCTCACCCTGGACGACGGCGAGCGGCTGCGCGCGAGCGCCGTCGTCTCCGCCGTCGGGCAGCTCAACCGGCCCGCCCTGCCCGACATCGCGGGCGGGGACGATTTCCGCGGCCCGTCGTGGCACACCGCCCGCTGGGACCACGGCGTTGGCCTGACCGGCAAGCGGATCGCGGTCGTGGGCACCGGCGCCAGCGCCATCCAGTTCGTGCCAGAGATCGCCAAGATCGCCGCCCACGTGGACGTCTACCAGCGCACCCCGCCCTACGTGCTGCCCAAGTTCGACCGGCCTTACCGCCAGGCCGAGCACCGGCTGAACGACTGGCTGCCCGTGCTGCGCAAGGCCGACCGGCTCCGTATCTTCCTCTACGGTGAGCTGCTCACCAGCGGCTTCGTCCTGTCTCCCAAGTTCCTTGCCGCCCCAATGCAGCTCTGGCGGCGGCAGCTCAGCGCGGTCACCGACCCGCGGCTGCGGGAGAAGTGTGTCCCCGATTACGTGATGGGCTGCAAGCGGGTGCTGTTCTCCAACGACTGGTACCCGACGCTGAACCGGCCGAACGTCGATCTGGTCACCGACCCGATCGAGCGGATCGCTCCGGACGGCGTGGTCACCGCCGGCGGCGTCACCCGCCAGGCGGATGTGATCATCTACGGCACCGGGTTCCGGACGCTCGACTTCCTGGCGCCGATGTCGGTGAGCGGGCTGGGCGGGCGCCGGCTGGAGGATAGCTGGCGCGAGGGCGCCGAGGCGTACCTGGGGATCAGCGTCTCCGGGTTCCCGAACTTCTTCATGCTCTACGGGCCCAACACCAACCTTGGCGGCAATTCGATCATCTACATGCTCGAAGGCCAGATCCGCTACGTGGCCAGTGCCCTGCGGGCGCTAGATGAGGACGGCCTGGACTGGATCGACGTGCGCCCCGAGGTGCAGCGCTCGTTCAACGCCTGGGTGGGCACGGCCAGCCGGACCACGGTCTGGGAGAGCGGGTGCCACAGCTGGTACACGACCGCCTCGGGACGCAACACCAACAACTGGCCCGACCACACCTTCCTGTACCGGTACCGCGTGCGCCGCTTCGACCTCGCCAGGTACCGGGTCATGCCGAAGCGCCCCGCCGCCGGGTCCGGTGCCGCCGCCGGGTCCGGTGCCGCCGTCGCGGGCGGCTCCACATGACCGCGCGCGACGGCAGCGCCCGGGGCCTGCTCAGCCGCGTGACCCCGTCCCGGGCGGCCGCGCTTCGCCTGCCCCCGGGCCTGATGCGCCTGGGGGCCCGCCAGATCGGCCGCCATGTCTTGGACCCCGGCCTGCCCTGGGAGCTGCAGCGCCGCCGCCTCGACCAGGTAGTCCGCGGCTGGCCCATACCGCGCGGCACGATCGTCACCGGGCGCGTGCTGAACGGGGTACGCGCCGAGGTGGTCACGGCCGGCGGGGTCTGCGCCGAGCGCAGCGTCCTCCACCTCCACGGCGGCGGCTACTGCATCGGCTCGCCGCGCATGATGCGGACCTGGGCCGCGCACCTGAGTGCGCAGGCGGCCTGCCGGGTCGTGGTGCCCGACTACCGGCTGGCACCGGCGCACCCGCACCCCGCTGGCCTCGACGACGCAGGTGCGGTACTGGACGCCCTGCTCGGGGAGGGTCCCCCCGCATCGATCGTGGTGTCCGGCGACTCGGCGGGCGGCGGCCTCGCCCTGTTGCTCGTCCTGGCCCGGCGCGATGCGGGCGAAACCCTCCCCGCCGGCTGCATGCTCGCCTCGCCGTGGCTCGACGTCAGCCGGAACCACCGGGCCGTGCCGGGCCTGGTGCGCCGGGAGCTGATGCTCAGCCCGGGCTGGCTGGAGGCCTGCGCTCTCGCCTACGCGCCGCGCGCCGCCTGGGTGGACCCGTCGGTGTCGCCGCTGCTCGCCGGGCACGCCGGCCTGCCGCCGCTGTTGCTGCAGGCCGGCTCCCACGAGCTGCTCGCGCCGGACGCCGAGCGCCTCGCCGGCAGCGCCTCGGCCGCCGGGGTGGACGTCACCTACACCAGGTGGCCGGGCATGTGGCATGACTTCATGCTGCAGCCGGGCCTGGTGACCGCCGCCGACAGCGCGGTCGCCCAATCGGCCTGGTTCGTGGCGGCCGTTACCGGCTGCTGACCCGCGGCCGCCGCGGTGCGCCCTTCGCGCTCTTCGCCCGCCATGCCAGGTCGCGCCGGGCCTTGACGAATCAGATGAACGCTCTTTTAATTTATCCATGGGGCGGATCGCGGGCGTCACCGCCGCCGAGACCCGGGAACGGCTGCTGCGCGCGGCCGCGGACGTGTTCGCCGAGCGCGGGTACGACGGGACGCGGGTCGCCGACATCGCCGCGGCGGCGGGCGTGAGCAACGGCGCCCTGTACGCGCACTTTTCCTCGAAAGCCGACCTGCTCGTGGACGCGCTGCGCACGCACGGACGGCGGCTGCTCGCCGACCTGTTCGCCGCCGATCCCAACCGGTCGATCACGGAAATGCTGCTGGCCGTCGGGCGCTTGCTGCCCCGGCGCCGCGAACCCCGCGGCTATCTCATCGTCGAGGCCATGGTCGCGGCGCGCCGTGACCACGACGTCGCCCGGCCGATGCGCGACTACATCGGCGAATGGGCCGACTGGCTGTCCGAACTTGTCCGCCTCGCCCAGGCAGGCGGCGAACTCGACCCGGTGCTGTCACCGAACGCGCTGGCCCACTTCTGCCTCCTGCTCTCGATGGGCAGCGCGCTCGTGCCGCCCGACCTGCATGCCGTTGGCGATGAGGAGTGGGCCGCCTTGCTGACCCGCCTGGCGGCGGCGCTCGCCCCGCCAGGCGCCCGGGCCGGCCCGACGGCACAGACAAGGACACCGCAGTGAAGATCCAGATCGGCGCCGAGCGCTGCCAGGGGCACGGCCGGTGCTACGACCGCGCCCCCGGCCTGTTTGGCGCGGACGACGAGGGTTACGGGAAGGTGCTCGGCGATGGCGTCGTTCCGCCGGGCAAAGAGCGCGACGCGCGCCTGGCGGCGGCCAACTGCCCCGAGCGCGCGATCGATCTGCTCGAGGAGGACTGACATGGCCGCCGACGATCGGTTCACCGAGGACTTCCGGAATTCGCGTGAGGAGGAGGTCATCGGCACGATCAGCGAGGCCGTGACCGGCCCGGTCTCGGACTGGACGACCGACTTCTCCCATCTGGAGCCGGAGTGGTCCGCCGATCCTTACCCGATCCAGGACGACCTGCGGCAGCGCTGCCCGATCGCGCACACCGAGCGGTTCGGTGGCGCCTGGCTGCCGACGCGCTACGAGGACGTCGCGGCGATCGCCTACGACACCGAGCGCTTCTCCTCGCGGTCGATCATCCTGAGCAACTTCCGGCCGCCGCGCGAGCTGGCGCCGATCGGCGGCTCGCCGCCGATCTCCTCCGACCCGCCATTCCACCACGACGCGCGCAAGCTGCTGCTCCCGGCGTTCACTAAGGCCGAAATCGCCAAGCAGGAGCCGGCCACGAGGGCGTTCTGCCATTCGCTGATCGACACGTTCCAGGGGCAGGACGTCGTGGACGCGGCCGGCGACTACGCGCAGCACATCCCGATACGGGTCATCGCCGACATGCTCGGCTTCCCGCCGGAGGACGGGCCGCAGTTCCGGGTGTTTGTCGAGGACCTGCTGGAAGGCATCAACCTGCCGCCGGAGGAGCGGATCGAGCGGGTCTCCCGGCTGTTCGACTACCTGGTCGCCCAGGTCCACGACCACATCGACAACCCGCGCGAGGACCTCACGACCTACCTGATCAACGCGGAGCTCTACGGCCAGAAGCTCGCCCCCGACCACGTCGTGGGCACGATGGCCCTGCTGCTGATCGCGGGCATCGACACGACCTGGAGCGCGATCGGCGCGTCGCTGTGGCACCTGGCGAAGAACCCGGAGGACCGCAGGCGCCTGGTCGCCGAGCCCGGGCTGCTGCCGACCGCGATCGAGGAGTTCCTCCGCGCCTACGCGCCGGTGACGATGGCCCGGCTGGTGAAGGAGGACATGCACTGGCACGGCGTGGACATGAAGGCCGACGACTGGATCCTGCTCTCGTTCCCGGCCGCCAACCGCGACCCGGCCCAGTTCGACCGGGCCGGTGAGGTCGTCCTCGACCGTGAGGTGAACCGGCACGCCGCGTTTGGCCTGGGCATCCACCGCTGCGTGGGATCGCACCTGGCGCGGATGGAACTCCGGGTCGCGCTCGAAGTCTGGCTCACCCGGATCCCGGAGTTCACCCTCACCGACCCGGCGGCGGTCACCTGGGCAGCGGGCCAGATCCGCGGGCCGCGCGCCCTCCCGCTGCGCATCCGCTGACGGCCGCGGTGGCGGCACCGCTCGCGGCCTACGGTTCTGGGTGGCTGCTCACAACGTGTGGGGCGCGGTGGGCCAGGAAGTAGATCCCGTCTGTCATGACGGTCAGCGACGTTACCTCGCCGGCCAGGGCCAGCGGGGTGCTGGAGATCGTTTCGCCCAGCCAGGCGTGGGCGGCGCCGTGCGCCGCGGCGCGCGGTCATCCCCATTGCCCGGGCTGGTAGTCACCGCCCTGGTTCTGGCAGATGACGTTCACCCGGTTATACGTGTTGATCATGGCGATGGTGCACACCAGCGCGGCGAGCTGGTCGGTGTCGTAGTGCTTGGCCGCGTTCGCCCAGGCCTCGTCGGTGACACCACCGGCGCCGTCGGCGATGCGGGTGCCCTGCTCGGTGAGCTCAAGCGCGGCGCGCTCGGCCTCGGTGAAGCCCTTCGCGTCCCGCCAGACCGCCACCAGGTTGAGCCGCACCGAGCTCTCGCCGGCGGCCTCGGCGTCCTTGGTGTGCATGTCGACGCAAACCGCGCAGCCGTTGATCTGACTGGCCCGGGTCAGCATCAGGTTCGTGGTTGCGACCGGCAGGGTCCCATGCGGCACCGCCGCCGCCGAGTTGAGGCGCTTTGCGAACTTCTGCAGGATCTCGGAGCTGTTGAAGTCGAGACGCGTGTCCATCGTGACCTCCTAGCCGTGCTTTTCCGGTACGTCTTATATGACGTGGAGGGCCTGGCCGACGTGACACGAACGGCGCCGGGTGCCGCGGTGTTAGGTCCGATCCGGCAGTACGGTCATACGATCAACTTATGAGCCCGCTCACTGGCGTACTGACAGAGGCCTGGGACCTGTACCGGCGGTTCGCGGGCCACTTCCTGCTGATCTCTTTCGTGATTTACGTGATCACAGCGCTCCTGGTCGCCCTGTTGTCGCTGGGCGGGAATGCTGGCGCGATCATCGGCGCCATCCTCAGCTTCGCGGCCACCTATGTGGTTCAGGCATCGCTGATCAAAGCGGTCCAGGACGTCCGCGACGGCCACGTCGACCTTGATTTGTCCGAGACAGTGCGGGCCGCAGGCCCCTACATCCTCCCGGTTATCGGCGCCGCCATTCTGGCTACCATCGGCATCGCGATCGGCCTTTTCCTGCTCATCGTGCCCGGCCTCATCCTGCTGACGTACTGGTGCCTCATCGTCCCCTTCATCGTGGTCGCGGGGGCGGGGGTATTCGAATCGTTCGGCAACAGCATGCAGACCGTGCGCGGGTACGCATGGCGGGTATTCGGCACCATCGTCCTGGTGTTCCTGATCCTGATCGCGTTCGCCATCGTGCTCGGGTTCGTCCTTATCGTGCTGCCATTGTGGCTGCGCAGCTTCGTGAACGACGTCGTGACGGGCACGCTGGTCGCGCCGTTCCTGGCACTGGTGGCCACGCTCATCTACTACCGGCTGACCGCCGCCCACGCCGGCCAGCCGTACGTTCCCACCGGCCCGGCAGGCGCCCCGGTCTGGGAGCCCCCGTACCCCACGGCGGCCCGTGACCCAGCGGACGTCCCCGGCCCGCCCCCCGCGGGCCCCCCGCCACCGGGTCCGGCGGCACCCCGCCCCCCGGCACCGGGTCCGGCGGCACCAGGTCCGGCGGCACCGGGTCCGGGGGCACCGGGTCCGGGGGCACCAGGTCCGGGGGCACCGGGTCCGGGGGCACCAGGTCCGGGGGCACCGGGTCCGGCAAAGCCGGATCCTGCGCCGGGTCCCGCCGAACCAGGTCCGGCAGGGCCCCGGCCGGCTACACCGCCGGACTCAGGCCCAGCCACGCCGCCACCGCCAGGCACCCCCTGACCGGCGGTGAATCCTGCCCGTGCCCGGTCAGTCTGCGCGCTGTTCTGATGCGGGCCGGGCGGGGATGATCCGCACGTAGGGCTCGTCGTCCATGGTGTCGGGGTCCGCAGCAGGGGCGGCGGGAGCCCGTTGTGCCAGACTTTCCGGCGCAGTCGGCGTGTCTGCCTCAGTGCGGGGGGACAGCGGCTGGGAATGCCAGCGCGGCGGCTCGGCCAGGTCCGGCTGGGGGCGCGGGCCCGGCGGCCCAGCGAGGTCCGGCTGGGGGGGCGGGCCCGGCGGCTCGGCGAGGTCCGGTTGGGGGTGCGGGCGCGACGGCCCGGCAAGGCCCGGCTGGCCGCCAGCATGCTCGGTTTCCTCGGGGAGGCCCAAGCGCCTGCGGTTAGCCCGGTCGACACCGCGCAGTACTACCTCGGCCATTGCCAGCTTGGCGTCGAGCGTCGCCTCGGCCACGGCGCCAAGATCCAGGGGCACTCGGTTGGCGAGGGCCTGGTCCCAGGGGGTCGCCACTACCGATACGCGCGTTCCCTCGAAGCTCTCACAGATCCGGGCATGCCACCGGGCCTGTTCGGGGTCGCTGTCGTTGAACTTGTCCACGACGACCGTCGCTTCGTCCATGAGCCGGTTGAGATGCTGCATTTCCCGCTCGGTCAGCGGCCTGTCTTTCTCGCCTTCGTAGTTCCGGTACCGGCTGAACACCTGGCCTACGGACCAGTGGCCGAGCTGCGATGCTTCGGTCACGAAGACGTACTTGTCGCCATGCAAGAGCGTGCCGACCTGAAGCTTTGCAAACAGTCCCGTCCCGCCGTCGTTGATGACGATGTTCGACATGCACTGGAGAAATTCCAGGACCGTCAGGTACTCCTGCTCGCCGAAATCCACGCCCACACACTCATCGGCGGTGTCGCCGCGGATCACGGCCACGCCTTGCAGCCACGCGACCGCGTCGCGCAGGTCAGCGTAGACCTTGATGCTGCCGTCCACGCAGGCTTGATAGAAACCCCGGACGGACAGCGCCCGCTGGTGCTTGGGCAGCGCCTCGACCGGCACGCCCCCGAGCCTGATGTAGCCATGGGGCATGTCATCGTTGCTGTCGGCCAGTATGACGCGGTCGGCGGGCCGGGCGGCGGCGTAGATAGCCGCGAGCGTCACCGCCACGTCGGTCTTGCCGGTCCCCCCGAAACCAGAACCCAGCGTGATCACGCCCGACTTCAGCGACGGCGCACGGATAGCGGCGATCATCTGGCGCCGCCACTCCGATGCCTCCTCTCGCTTGGTGCGCTCTCGCTTGCCGGGGCCGACGACCAGCCCATGTTTGAGCGCGCGCCGTGAGATAGCACCCCGCATCCCCTTCGCTGCCGGCGCAACAGCACCATCAGGCGGCGGGGAGGGCGTGGCCCAGGCGGCCGCATCGCTACCAGGAAACCCGGTCCACCATTCCCCCAACTCGTCTGGATACCGGGACATTGCATCCCCCTCCGGGTGCCGGTCTAGGACAAGGTAACCAACACGGACCAGTATCTCCCAGTCCGGCTTAGCCTCCAGTGCTGGCCAAGACCTCGTCGCCGATCGCGGCCCGGACGCGCAGCCGGGCCTGGTGCAGGCGGCTCTTGAAGGCGGCCTCGCCGAGGCCGGCGATCTCAGCGGCCTCCTGCGTGGACAGGCCCTCGATGTCACGCAGCACGAGCGCGGTCCGCAGCGGCGGCGGCAGGTCGGCCAGGGCCCGGCCCAGGGCCCGGCGCAGTTCGCTGGCCTCGGCTTGCCGGGACGGGTCAAGGGCGGCCGGGGCGGGCAGCTGGAGTTCGTCGGCTCCGATGGCGACCCCGGCCGGCCGGCGCGCCCGCTTCTCGAGGGCACGGTTGGCCTCGTTGACCGCGATCCGGTAGAGCCAGGTGAAATAGCTGGACTGGCCCCGGAACCGGGTGATGCCCTGCCAGGCACGCAACATGACCTCCTGGGCCACGTCCTCGGCCTCGGCGCGGTCGCCGAGCAACCGCAGCAGCAGCATGAACAGGCGGTCGGCGTACGCGCTAGACAGCCGCTCGAAGGCGGCGACGTCCCCGGCCTGGGCCCGGGCGAGCAGGCTCGCCTCGGTGTCCCCCGGTTCGGGGGCGCGCCGGCCGTCCGGCGATCTCACCCCGCCCCGGCCGACCGGACCCGGTCGAAGATCGTCTCGGGTGCCCGGACGCCCGCGAGCCCGCCTAGGCCCTGGGCGGCGTAGACCAGGGCGCGCATCGCGCGGATGCCGCGCCCGCAATCGACACAACCCCGCGCGTGGCGATCAAGGCGCCGCCGCGCGCGGGGCCGCAGGTCCCCCTCGACATAGTGGGAGAGATGGTGCTGTGACCATTCGTGGTCATCGGTCCGGGCGGGCACCCGCATCACCTCTCCCCCCGGCTCAGGGCTGGACTGCCGCTAGTCACGGTAGTGGAAGGCCCTGAGCCGGTCCGGCCGCAACGCTCAGCCGTCGCCCTGCTCTTGGTTCGCGGTCGCCGGCTCGAACGCCAGCGAGCACGAGTTGATGCAGTACCGGTCGCCGGTCTGGGTGGGACCGTCGTCGAACACGTGGCCGAGATGCCCGCCACAACGGCGGCAAACGACCTCGGTGCGCCGCATGAACAGGCTGTTGTCCGGCCGCAACTCGACCGCCTCAGCGACCGCGGGCTGGTCGAAGCTGGGCCACCCGGTGCCCGAGTCGAACTTGGCGTCCGAGCTGAACAGCTTGGCGCCGCAGCCAGCGCACCGGTAGGAGCCGTCGGCGTGGTTGTGCACGTACTCGCCGGTGAACGGCCGCTCGGTGTGCGCCTGACGCAGGACGCTGTACTGCAACGGGGTCAGCTCCTGGCGCCACTGCTCGTCCGGCTTGGTGACCTCGCGGGCGGCGGTTACCTCGGTGCTGGCACGAGACTTGCGCATGGATCGGGTTCCTTTCCCTCTTGTCCGTCACCTGGTTAGACCCGCGTCACGCGGAAACGGTTTTTCCGCCGCGGCCTTGGTACGGGCCCGGGCGGTGGCCGGGTGGCCCGCAACCGGCCGGGCACGATGGCGGGTGTGACGGCAACGAGGACCGGTGGGCGTGCCGCGTTCACCGCGGCCCCACGGCCACAGGTCGTGCCGCGTTCACCGCGGTCCCACGGCCGCGGGTCTAGCCCGGCCGTGGCCAAGACCGGATGGTTGCCGCCCTTCATGACCGCGGGTGAAGGGCTGAGCCTGGCTGGTCAGCCGATGTGCCGGTGCACGTTGGCCGCATTGGACGGCCCCGGCTCGGCATCGGCGATCCACGGCCCGGGTATCGACGGGTCGATGATCGCGTCTTCCAGCCAGGTGTAGCGGCCCGCGAGGACCTGCCGGGCCAGTGCCGAGTCTGGGGCGTCGGTGTTCGACCAGAGCTGGGCGAACAACTCCTCGGCCCGGTGCCGCGCCTGGGCGCAGAAGACCCCGGCCAGCTCGACCGCCACCGAGCCCCGCTCGGTGCCGGTGGTCGCGTCGAACTGCGCCCGGGCGCAGGCGGCGCTGATGGCGAACAGTTCGGCGCCGATGTCCACGATCCGGCCGAGGAAGCCCTGCTTGCGCTCCAGCCGGCCCTGCCAGCGGGCCATCCCGTAGAACGTGGCCCGGGCCAGCTTCCGGCTCGCCCGCTCCACGTAGCGAAGGTGCTGCGCCAGCGGGCCGAACTCGCCGTAGGCCCCTGGCCGCTGGCCCTGGCCGGTCATCAGCGTGGGCAGCCACTTGGCGTAGAACCCGCCGGCCTGCGCCGCCGCGCGGGCCTTGCGGGAGGCAGGCA
>Ga0126380_10000224_pt1 | contig 16640 bp, 15 predicted proteins | sample PanSoiMetPlot_26_FD_92544 | JGI IMG/M metagenome (GOLD analysis project Ga0126380, IMG submission 92544) | Tropical forest soil microbial communities from Panama - MetaG Plot_26 | ecosystem: Environmental > Terrestrial > Soil > Tropical forest > Bulk soil | place: Panama | collected 2016-02-17
CAGTCGGCCAAGGGTGCGGAAACGCGCCTAAAGAAACTCGACGAATTATCCTACAGGGCTCCAAGGCCGGGCGAGGCGGGATTCGAAGAGGAAAGGGCCAAACACGAGGCCTGGATGGCCCAAGTCGAGGAGAGGTCGGCCGCGCGCAAGCGCGAGCGCCCTGGGGGAGCTTTTGCCGCCGAGCCGATAAAGCCGGAAGCAGCGCCGATGCCAATGGCCACCGGCCTGCAATCGGCCGCCGAGGTGGCGGCCGCCGCACTCGTCGGCCTTGGCTTTGCGGCTGTCGCGGCAGGGGCCGCAATAAAAGGCTTCAATGTCGCATCCGAGGCAGCGGCGAAAAGCTCGCGCGACATCCTGCAGACCACGGCGACCGCGCAACGCGCCGGCATCGATTTTGAACAGGCCCAGCGCGAGCGGATGGCCGGTGAGGCTTTGTTCGGCGAAGCTGGCTTTAGGCGTGTGGAGGAACGCCTCGAACGCAGCATTCGCGAGGGCGGCAAGGGCGTGGCGAGAGACCTCGAAGCCATCGGCGTGTCACCGACCGAGGCCCGGCCGACGCCGCTCTCGCTCGCTCAGCGCGCGGTCGCCCGGCGCGAGGAGCTGACCCGCGCCATCCAGGAGGCGCCGACCGAGGAAGCACGGGCGGCGGCACAAGCGACCATGAACTCTTTCACCAGCGCGCTGATCCGGCGAGCCGGGCCGGACATGTCGCGGGTGGCGGCCGAGCAGAGTACCGCCTCGCTGGATGCGCAGCTTGAGGGCGCGCGCAGAACGGCCGAGGCCTTTCGACGGGACATCGAACCGCAGCAATTGGCGGAGCAGGCCCGCGCCCTTGAACGCTCGCAAGCCCAGCTCAAGCAGTCCCAGGACCAGGCCTGGAAAAACTTTGGCGAGTATGCAGCGCCCGGCGTGACGGACCTGACCGAGCAGTTGAACAAAACATTCACACAGCAAGCCCCGGCTCTCTCGGCGGCTGGTGGCGCCGTTGCCAGTGGGCTCGCGTCCGGCGCGGCCACCTATCTCGGCGCTAAAAACACGCAATGGGAAATGTTCGGCGGGATGGTCAGAGGGGTCAAAGGACTGTTCGGGGCAGCGCCGGCCGAAGCTGCAGAAGCGCCCGCCGCAGCTGCTGCCAAAGCGCCCGCGCCGGCACCGGAGGAGATGCCCAAGCTACAGCCGCCGTCGGCCGAGGAGCTGCCCAAGATCCAGGTCGACACTGCTGGGCTCGAGCAGGTCACCGGCATGGGCGAGCAGATCGGCGCCAGCATCTCCTCAAGCCTCTCGGGCATCGACATGAGTGGCGTCGGCGCCAATATCGGCGCCAGCATCCAGTCCTCCATCGCGGGCATCGACATGAGCGGCGTTGGCGCCAATATCGGCGCCAGCATTTCATCGAGCCTCTCGGGCATCGACATGAGTGGCGTCGGGGCCAGTATTGGTGCCAGCATCTCCAGCAGCCTTGCAGGCATCGATATGAGCGGCGTCGGTGCCAGTATCGGCGCGAGCATCCAGTCGAGCCTGGCGGGCATTGACCTCAGCGCCGCTGGCGCCGGTGTCGGCGAAGCCATTGGATCTGCGGCCTCGGCCAGCATCAACGCGGCGGGCTCCAGCGGAGGCGCGGCGTTCTCGGCCGCCGTGCAGGGCGGCATCAACGCGGCGGGCTCCAGCGGAGGCGCGGCATTCTCGGCCGCCGCGTCGAGCGGCATCACGGCCGCCGGCTCGGCGGGCGGTGCGGCGTTCAACGCCGCCGTCAACGGCTCGGCCATCGGCTCCGCCATCGGCTCGGCCGCCGCGGCCGTTATCAGCGCCGCCCGCGTACAGGTGAATGTCAGCGTCCCGGCCGGCGCCTCGGGCGGTGGCGGCACGACCGGCGGTGCCACGACCGGAAAGGACAGCGCAACCTAAATGCCCGACTGCATCGATCCCGCTCCGACCTATCTGCGCGCATCGTGGAAAGGCGTGCCGTTCATCTGCGAGGAAAGCAGCGATGAGTTCGGTCGCCGTGGTCATCTCTACGAATACCCACTCTCCGATCGCATCGGCTACAAGGACCTCGGTCGCAAGGCCCGCAAATTCAGCGTCAAGGGCTACCTGATCGGCGGCGACCAGGTTGCGCAGACCAGGGCGATGGCATTGGCGGCCGAGTCGCCGGAACCGGGCATCCTCGTTCACCCGGCCTATGGCTCGCAGCGCTGCGCCTGCGTCAGGCTCACCACCTCGCTGGACTATTACGGCGACAAGCGTCGCACCAAGCTGGACTTCGACTTTGTCGAGGCCAGCGACAGCATGGCACCGTTCGTGCTCGGCACCGCAACCGCGAATGTCTTTGCGGTCGGTTCCGCTGCGGTGGCGGCGGCCAGCCTTGGCTACTGGAATCCGAACGAAGGGGGGGCTACACCGGCCTATCAGGTCGCCCGCGAGATCAGCCTGGGGCTGGCGCGGCTGATCGAGCCGGCGATCGACGAAGATTCCTTCGATGCGATCTCCAAGCTGGAGCGCGGCATCCAGCCCGGCGGTGCCTGGCCGGAGCTGCCGGCCGTGCCGGAGGCGCTGGCGAGCATGGGCTTCCCGGTGTTCCGCAGCGGTGCGATCTACCAGGAATTTTCCGACGTGATCGAGCCGATCGACCACGGCAGTGCCGTCATTCGCCTGATCCACGCGGATGCGCTTGAGAGATTGCGTGAGTTCAATCGGCAGATCGTGGACGCCGGCATCAGCGGCAACGTTTCGGTCGAGACGCTGATCATTGCCGCGCGCCTGACGCTCGCCCGCGACTATGCCCTGGTCGCCATTCAGACGCGCTACACGACGGTCAGCGAGGCACTGGAGAGCCTGGATTTCGTGATGGCGATCTACGACGAGGAGGAGGATGCGGCGACGCGCCGCTGCGACGACAAGCTGGTGACGGCCATTCGCGCGGCTCGTGCGGAGGCCGCGCGGCAAATGCTGGCGGCCAACATTCGCTTGCCAGGCATTGTCGAGCCGAACATCAACGGCGTGTGGCCGTCACTGCTCGCGGCTCACAAGATTTACGCCGACGGCACGCGCTACGAGGAGGTCGAGCGCTACAATCCCACCATGCCGCCGTTCTTCATCGGACGAGAAGTGACGGCCCCGGCGAGGTGAGCCACCAATGACCTACGAGGAACGCGGCTCCTACTACATCTCCGTTGCCGGAGTGAACTACGGCAACATGATGAAGCTCGAGCTGCGGCGCTCGAAAGACGAGATGACGTGCGAGGGCACGATCACGCTGTCATGGCCTGGCGCCGAGATGTTCAACGCCACGACCATGCCGGTGCAAAGCCTGATCGACGGGGCGAAGGGCACAATCATGCTCGACGGGCAGCTCGCCGGCACCGTCCGTATCGACAGCCGCACCTCGCACGGCACGGCGGATAGCTTCCGCCTCGACCTGAAATTTCGCGGGCTGTCGTCCTCGCTGGTCGATGGCGTCCCCGATCACAAGACCGGCCAGGAGAACAAGAAGAAGCCCGGCCAGCTCGCCAAAAAACTGGCCGAGGGCTACGACTCGAAGATCGAGGACAAGTCGAACGAAGGCCGGCAGATCGAGCGCTTCATCATCCAGGAGGGCGAGAGCGTCGAGCGCGCGATCCGTCGCTGTTGTCGCGAGTTTGGCCTCACCGCCGCCGAGAACGTGGAGGGCAACGTCGAGATCACGAAAAAGGGCGAGGAGGGCGGCGGCGGTGGCGCGCCGCTGATTCTCGGCCGCAACTTCTACGAATGGTCGGTCAAGCGCGACATCGCTCCACGCCATTCGAAGATCAAGGCCAAGGGCAACGCCGTTCCGACCGACAAGAAATACGGCAAGAACGCCGAGGAGATGATGGGTGAGGCGATCGACAGCTACGTCAAGTTCAAAAAAGAAATGCACATGCTGATCGACACCGACCACGAGAAGGAGACGCTCAAGAAACGCGCGAAGACCGAGGCCCGCCGGCGCACCGCGGACGGCCTCAATGTCTCGCTGACCATGTCGACCTGGTCGGACGAGGGCGGCCAGCTGTGGAAGGTCGGCAATCAGCACATGGTCATCATTCCGGTCGACGGCGTCAACGACATGCTGATGATCAAAGAGATAAGCTTCGTACTCGATCGCGAGGAGCGCTATGCCGAGTTGACGCTGTGCCCGAAAGAGGGCTTCGGCGATGAAGGCGGCGGCGGCTCCGACAGCGGCGGCAGTGCTGCCGGCGGCTCGAATGTCTTCTCGCCGGACATCGGAGGAGGCTGATGCCCCCCCGCAGTTGGCCCATCACCATCCCAGGCATGTCCTGGGAGCATATGCAGCACCTCTCGAACAAGGTGCGCAACGTGGTGCGGCGCGGCTACCTGCTCAAGACCTACAACGATGGCAAGATCCTGCGAGCCCGCGTCAAGATGGGCGAGGAGATGGAAAACGACAAGATCGATATCCTCCACCCCATCGGCTACATCGCACACGTCAAGGCGACCGACAAAACCGAAGTGTTCACCATGGACGTCGGGGCCGACGCCTCGCGCCGTGTCGTCATGAACGTCATCGGGGATCGCGAGGATCATCCGCAGCCGGATGAAGGCGAGTGCTGGACCTACGCGCCCGGCAACAAGAAAATTTTCCAGCGCATGAAAATGAAAAAGCAGCAGGGCGGCGGCGGCGGCGGCAATGGTGCTCGCGCTGAGAGCGGCGGCGATGGGCAGACCAAGGAGTCCGGTCGGGTCGAGGGCATCCATGCCGACGGCGAGAACGAAAAGATCAGCACGCAGACGAAAGAGACATTCCAGAACAAAGCCGACAAAGGGCAGGGCTATTCGACGCAAGCCAATTTCGACGTGAAAGCCGCGAACTCCCTGCAATTCGAGTCGCAGAGTTTCAGGCAAAAAAGTCAGTCGTCCTACGTCGAGGCGCCGGGAGGCTTCTATCGCAAGGGCGTTTATCACGCCGCCGATTTCAAAGCCGGCGGCGATGCCACTGTCACGCCAGCGGTAAGCCCGCGCGTCGCGCGCGATGGACAACAGGGCAACGGCCTGCCCGAGAATACGCCGGACGGCTCGCAGACATGGAGCGCAAGCGGTCAGCCGGGTAGCGTGTCACTGCTCGATGTCGCATCGCGCGTCGCGGCGCTCGAAGCTGGCGGCGGTGGTGGCGGCGGCGGACCGCCGGGACCGCCCGGCCCGCAAGGTCCGCAAGGTGAGCCGGGACCGCAGGGACCCATGGGACCGCCGGGGTCGCAAGGCGCGACCGGGCCGCAGGGCCCACAGGGTACACCTGGCGCCACCGGGCCAATGGGCCCGCAGGGCGAACAGGGGCCGCAGGGCGCCGCCGGCACCGGCATCACGATGAAAGGCACGGTGCCAACGGCGGCCGATCTGCCGCCGACGGCTGAACAGGGAGATGCGTGGATCGTCGAGGCCGACGACTCGTTGTGGATTTTCGACGGCACCGAATGGATCAGCGGCGGATCGATTCAGGGGCCGCCCGGTCAACAAGGTCCGCAAGGGCCACAAGGCGACGTCGGCCCGACTGGCGCGACCGGAGCTCAGGGACCGCAAGGTGAAGTCGGGCCGCAAGGCCCGCAAGGTGAGATCGGCGCCACCGGACCTATGGGGCCGCAAGGTGAGACGGGCGCGACCGGACCCCAGGGCGAACAAGGCGAGCAAGGTGAGACCGGGCCGCAAGGCGAGCGCGGTGATGCCGGGCCGCAGGGACAGACCGGCGCGACCGGACCGGCTGGGCCGCAGGGCGATCCCGGTCAACAAGGACCGCAAGGCAACCAGGGCGCCGCGGGACCGCCGGGACCGCAAGGTGATCCAGGGCCACCAGGGCCATCGGTGACGGACGGCAACAAGGGCGACATCACCGTTTCCGGTGACGGCGCGTCGTGGACATTCAGTAACGCCACAACGGCCGGGCGCGCGCTGCTCGGCGGCGCCGATGCCGCAGCACAACGCACCACATTGGGACTTGGCACGGCGGCGACACAGAACGTCGGCACCGCCGCCGGCAACGTCCCGCAGTTCAGCACCGGCGGCGTGCTGTGGACGGCGGGAACCATTCGCGCGCAGATCGACGCGGCGGTTAATCCGATTTTTCAAACCGCCTCGCTCTATGTGCTGCGCGCTGGCGGCGCTTATGGAACGTTCTCAAATGGCACGCAGGAAATTTATCTCGGCGCCGACACGGGCGGCGGATTCATCGGCACGATTTCCAACAACCCATTCGTCATCCGCACCAACAACAACCCGTTCGCGACCTTCACCACCAACGCCCTCAACCTCGCCGGCCCAGGCACTCCCATCGTGGGCTGGGCCTCGGCTCTCAATGTCGGGTTCAGCGGCGCCGGCACGCAGTACGGCCTCTCGCTGCGGGCCGCGCAGAGCACCGGGTGGTTCGTGGCGTGCGGCAATGCGGCGAATGCGAGCATTGGCGGCATGCATTCGCCCGACGGCAACACGATCCAGTTCCTCACCACGTCGGACGCGCGGCTGAAGGCGGCGGAGCGCCCGTTCGACGCCGGCCCGATCATCGACGCTCTGCAGCCGTTCGAGTACACCTACGAGGGCTCGCCCGACGCGTGGCATCACGGCGTGTCGGCGCAGGACACGCACCCGGTCTACCCGGAGGCGGTTGCTCCAGGAGAGGACGCGCCGGGAGGCGACGTCGCCGTTCCGTGGATGGTCGACTACAGCAAGTTTGTGCCTCTGCTGTTGCAGGAAGTGAAGGCACTGCGCAACCGCGTCGCCGCATTGGAGGCAAGATAAATGGTCGTTCAGTATAATCCGCCTCAGCATCTGTGCGCTCCGCCACCACCGCGCTGCCGCACGCGCAACTATCCGCCGTTTCGTCCGCCGATTGCCAGCCGCCGCATTCCATTGTGCCGGCCGCCCAACTGCGAAGGTTTGGAGGAGGGCGAGCCGCATCTGCACGTCAATCGAATGGCCACGCTCGATCGCATCGAGTGGATCAAGGGCTGGGTGATCGTGCAACTGTTCACGCGCGGCCAGGTCGAATGCGATGAAGATCCGCCGCACTTTTACGGCCATCCCCGCCTCGGCGGCTGGTGGGCCGACGCCTTTCGCGGCGGCGAGAGCGTCACTGCCCGCGGCGCAGCCTTCCGCTCCGGTTCAAAATTGTGGACCTTGAGATGGTCGTTCGTCACCAACGACACGCTGATCAAAGCCAAGGAGTTTGCATACGACGCGATCAACTATCTGGTTGCCTGGGGCATCGCCTCAAAGATCGAAATCAATCCGTGGTACATCAGCCGGCAAGTCATGCGCCTGGATATCCTCGTGCGCGGGCCTGGCGGCGTCAATACCGCCGTCACCGTGCAGGGAACGGCGATGCCGGATTCGACCTATCTGTGGGAGGAGTACAGACCGCGCCACAGAGTCCCGCCGCTGGCGCAACGCTATCCGAGGTCGCGGCCGGGATTCGAGTGGGTCCGCCCGCCGAGAGCCGCGTGATGCCAAAGGATGAAAGAACATGGCAGTGATGACGGATATCAGTTGTGTTCTGCCGCGACCGTCGATTGACGAGCTGCACGACCAGATCACAGCGGAGTTGAGCAAGCGATTGCTCGGCGGCGCGCCGGTCCTGCCGATGACGACCGAGGACGTGCTCGCATTCGTCATGGCTGGCACGACATCGCTGATGCACGGCTGGGTGACACAGGCGCTCAAAGAGAACGATCCGGCCACGATGTGTTGCGACAACCTCGTGCGCTACGCCGCGCGGCACGGCATCAACCTGCGCGCCGCAACTCGCGCCAAGGGCTACGTCGCGCTGACCGGCGCGCCGGCGGCGCCGATCCCCGGCAACATCCGTCTGATTGGTGAGGCCTCGCGCGAGTACAAGCCGGACCCCGGTGTGACTTTCAATCCCACGCTGCTCGATGCGAGCGGGCGCGCACCGCTGCGCGTGGTCGCCGCCATCGGCGGCAGCGAATCCAATCTGTCGCCCGGCATGACTCTCACGGTGGGCACGACGACGCCCGGCATCGACGGCGAGGCCATTGTCATCGGCAACGGCATCATCGGTGGCACCAGCAACGAAACCTGCGAGCAATTGCGTGCGCGCGTGCTGGCGCTCGAGGCGTCGCTCGTGCTCACGACCAACGAGAAATGGTACATCCAGCAGACGCTGTATTATCCCGGTGTCACCCGCGCCTGCACCGACGAGTGCGAAGGGTGCTGCGACCCCGGCTACATCATCATCTATCCGTTCATGGAGGGCGTGTACGGAGACGCCACCACCGCGCCTTATGGCGTGCCGCCCGGCGAGGTGCTCGACGAAATGAACGGCTGGATGTTCGGCCGCAACAGCGGGAAGGGCGAGGGGCTCGCGCCGGTCGGCATCGGCGGCCACTACGCCTGCGCCACGCCGGCCAGGATGAACATCGTCGGCCATTGCTTCCGGGGCTGCAGCGCCATTGCGATCGACCGCATCATCAAGGCGCTCAACACCTACATCCGCATCATGTTTTGCGTGGGCTCCAAAATATGCAAGGAGCACATCAGATCGGCGATCTACACCGCGGTCGGTGATCCGTGCTTTTCCGGTGTCACGATCACGTTCGATCCTCCCGAGGCGGTGCGGCGCGAAGACGACGCCTACATCGTGCTCGAATGCGGCAACTTCCCGGTGCTCGGCGACGTGTCGGTGGTGGCGAACGAATGACCCTGCAAGAGGCACCCTGGTGTTGTCCGGCGCCGCCGGAAAAAAACTTGTCCGGCCCGGATGTCCCTGGCCTGCAGTGCTACATTCCCGACGGATGCTGCGGCCCCTCGCCGTGTGATATCAACGAGTGGGATTTCATCTGCCAACTGCGCAGCCTGTTGCCCGAGGGCGAGCCATATAACAACACCCTGGAGGCGCAGAGACTCCCGGCGCCGATCTACGGCGCCGTCACCGTGGGCTGTGCGCGTGTCGGCTGCGAGCAACTGATCTTCGGCGGATGTTGTGACGAAAGCCAAATCCCCTGCGAGGTCGACCCGGTCGCACCACAGCTCGCTCTGCTCGATGCCTTCGGGGCTGCGGTCTATGCCGTCGTGCGCTCGTTGTGCGACATGCTGCGCGAGCTGGACCCGTGCACCGCCGACAAGCTGATTCGCCAGTGGGCCGAGCGCATGGGCATCACGCATCCCGATCAGTGCGGCCCCGGCTGGTCCGATCACATCCTGGCGTTCCTGATCTGCATCCTGTTGCAGATTCGATATGACGGCCGGCCGATGAACTGGGAGTTTCTGTTGGAGCTCGCCCACCGATTCGGCGCGGACATGTGGACTCGCTACGCTGGCGACATGAATTGTGAGGCGCCTGGCTGGTGGACAATGGCGCGGGATGAGCCTGTCTGTCCGCCGCGATTGCCCTGTCCGCCGGACCCCATCGTCACCGCCGGCGGTACGCCCGACATTCTGCGGCTGATCCCGACCTGTCAGCGGCCGCCGCTCAGTCTCAACATCATCATGTGTCCGCAGGACATCGTCATTCCCGAGAATTGCAATCTGCCGGCCGGGCCGACGACGCTGCCGCACGATCCAGAACTCTACGAGGCATGGCAGTGGCTGTTGCCGCAGCTCCTCCCGCGCGGGCCGCTCTATTGCGTGTACCAGTGCGACCCGGCGAATTGCATCGTCTGAGGCCACCCTCGCCACTCCGCAACTCCCGTGCTAAGAATCAGCGGGACCGATGCTCCGGTCGAGGCAGACGCATGAACGCAATCGAGGAAGGCGGCAAGACCGCGCGCACGTTTATCGAGACGATCAAAGATCCACTCGTGCTCGCGTCGATCGCCACAAATCTCGCATTGCTCGCGTATCTTTTTTACAGCGGGCATCAATCGCTCGTGCAACGGAACCAATACGTGGTTGAGACGCAAAAAATTCTGGCATCGTGCCTCCACGCCGAAGACCTCGAACGATTCGGGCGCGCATTCCGCGGCAATCAGTAGGAGGTGAAACGCCCATGGCTGCGATCTTCCCGCCACGAGACAAGGGCGGCGTCGCGCCGGGCGCAAACGTGTGCAACGGCTTCACGCCGACACACCAGGTGAACGGTGACGGGCCATGGTACGTCTCGGCCGATTGCACGACGGTCCTCACCGACTGCCAGCTGAATGCCCTCACGAGCGAGCTGCTCGCCGCCGTGGACCGCCTGGGGTATCCGTTCAATACCAACATCATCACGAATGTCGGTGACGCGCTGGTCGAGCAGTTTTCATTCAAGGTCTCGCGTGCAGGCGACTCGATGCTCGGGCCGTTCTTCCTCTCGCGTGATCCCGTCGAGCCGATGGAGGCGACGACCAAGCAGTATGTCGACGCGGCTGATAGTTCGCTCGACAACGCGAAGGTGAATCGCGCGGGCGACTCGATGCTCGGGCCGTTCTTCCTCTCGCGTGATCCCGTCGAGCCGATGGAGGCGACGACCAAGCAGTATGTCGATGCGCTCGGCACGCAGGTGAACGGCAAGGTCAACCGGTCTGGCGACACGATGGGCGGAATGCTCTCGCTGTTCGCAGACCCGACCCAACCGATGCATGCGGTCACCCGGCAGTATCTGCTGGCAAACTTCGTCGAGGAGGCGCCGATGGACGGCGTCACCTACGGGCGCGCCAACGGCGAGTGGATCGAGGCCGGTGGCGGCAGCGGCGGCGCGTCGTTCCTGCCGCTGACCGGCGGCACGCTGACGGGGCCGCTCACGCTCTCGGGGACGCCGACGGCCGACCTGCACGCGTCGACGAAGCTCTACGTCGACCAGACGGCGCTGTCGGTGGCGACCACGGCGGCGGGCGGCCGCGTCGCGCGGGCCGGCGACACCATGACCGGGCCGTTGGTGCTGTCCGGTGCGCCGACGCTTGATTTGCACGCCGCCACCAAACTGTACGTCGACACGGCGGACGCCGGCAAAGTCGCCAAGGCTGGCGACACGATGACAGGGAATCTTACGATAGCTAGGACTGGTGCAGCGATTATATTAAACGCCAGCGGCACACCACTTCCATTGCAGGCGGGCCTTGTTTTTTCGCGGGGCGGCCTCGTGCGCTGGCAATTTGAGGCCGTCAACAGCACTACGGAAATCGGCAGCAACAACGGGTCGGATTTTAGACTGTGGCGTTACAACGACGCGGGCACCGGCCTTGACGTGCCGTTCTGGGTGCGACGCGTTGACGGGAACACGCGCTGCAATCGGTTGGGGGCTGGCGTTGACTCTATCATCGACTTGAATCTCTCCAACATTGCGAACATTAGCACGACGACCGGACTTGATACCAATCACGGCATGATAATTCGCTCGCGCTCGGCAGCAATGACCAGCGCTATTGCCTTTCAGTATTCTTCTGGCGCCGTCGTTGGCAATATCGCGATTGGCAGTGACCAAGTTGTTTACAACACCACGTCGGACGCGCGGTTGAAAGAGAACGTGCAGCCGTTCACTGACGGGCGCGCCATCGTCGACGCGCTGGACGTGCAGGCGTTCACGTGGGCGGCCAGCGGCGCTGATGACGTCGGCGTGATGGCGCAGGACGCCGAACAGATTTATCCGCCAGCCGTCACGCCGGGGCGCGGCGCACCGGGCGATGCCGATTTCCAGCCGTGGGGCGTCGACTATTCGAAGTATGTTCCAATCCTGCTGCAAACGCTGCAGGATGCTTTCCGCAAAATCGATGATTTGACCGCACGCGTCGCCGCGCTCGAAGCGGCTGCGGCGAAAGGGGGTGTGACATGAGCGGCATTTTCCCCCAAGCGGCCGACGGCGGCATCCCGCCGAACCCGGCGACGCCGAACAATCCCGCGCGCGCATATCCGCCGCAAATCTCGCCGCTCAGCACGGCGGCACTGTACTACGGAAATGGCTGTGATGTCCGGCTTCGGCCTGAAGTCGTCAATAGCCTCATAAGTGAGGTTATTGCCACCGTCGACGAGGCCAAGCTGGCCTATAACCCGGTGTCGCAGGAAAATCTCGAGCTTGCGGTGCGTTACCTGATCCAGCGCGGGCTGACGGTGGGAGCGATCGCGTTCGGGCCGCCGAACGATTACACGGCAACGCTGGACCCAGAACTTTACCCAACGTACAACAATTTTTTGGTGCTGTGCGTGGTGCCGGAAGTCACCAACACCGGTGCGGTGCGGCTCAACGTCAACGGCCGCGGGCTTGTGCCCGTCGTGCGCAACGACGGATTAAATCTGCAGGCGGATGATTTCCGTGCCGGCATTCCCGTGCTGATAGGCTATCAGGACGGCCGCTTTTACATGCTGTCCATGGTGCGATCACAAATCATTTTGCCGATGACCGGCGACGTTAATGCCTGGATTCGCACGGACGGCAGCGACATCAGCGGCGATGGCACCGCGAACAGCGCGGATAAGGCTTTTCGCACCATCAACGGCGCATGGGCGCGGCTGCGCAGCCGTTACATGCCCAGCATGGTGTTCACGCTGCATTTGCGCTTTGGCATTCCGGGGCGTTATGAGGCGGGGCAGCTTGGCCCCTATGGCGGATTGCTCGCGTTGCATGGCAACCCCGCGGCGCCGGACCAGTACCGCATCATGATGGGGCCGACGGCGCTCTTTGTCGGTGGCGGGCTTGGGTGGAATTTGGGCGTCAGCAGCGTCAGCAACTTTTTTGTTGAGGGCGTGACGTTTGAATTTGGTTTGAGCGACCTGGCGTATTACCCAATGTGCTTGAGCCTGATGCATGGCACGGGCGCGAGCATGAGCAATTGCAATTTTGACGCCAGCGTGTCGCCGGGCCGGGGCACATTCATCACGCTTGGCTACAGCAGCAACCTTGAACTTATGCCCGGCGCGATTCGTTTCAATGGCGGCGGCGTGTCGCTCGATTGGGGAATTTCATCGTCCGCGCATTCCAACTTTTTCTCTTACATTGGTGGCGTCTCGTTGGTGGTCAACAACATGAACTTCACGCAATCGTTCGTCCGCGCGCAAGAATTGTCAGCGGCCTCTTTCGCCTGCACGATCAGCGGAACGGGCACCAGCGGGCCGCGTTACACGAGTTCCAATCTTTCGATTATCCAGGGATACGGCAACACGATGCCCGGCAATCTGGACGGCTTGGTGGCGAATGGCGGGTTGTTCGTTCCGTGATTGGAGGGCTTGACCATGTCGAATGGCGATGACGTCGTGGCGGTGCCGCGGGACGTGCAGGTAGAGGACATGCAACGCCGGTTCCTGCCGATGTTTCCGTTTTGGGCGTGGCCGGGCGACGGGCCGAAACCGAACATGTTTGAATTCACCGGCTCGCGGCCGCTGCCCGAACCGGAAACGGAACGGCCGCCACCGCCGTTCAAGCCGCCGGAGAAACCCACCCCATGACGAACATCAAGGATACCATGGGGCAAGGTGGGCGATGAACAACCCCGTCACGAGGCAGAACACGATGGCGACGACAACAATGACGGCATAGCCGAACCACTTCATCATGATTGTGCAGCCCCCTCAGTGCCGCCTGTAGCTCCAGATAGGACAGTTGAGATCACATTGGCAAATTTTGCAATCTCCAGCGGCCATGGTCTGAAAGTGCGCGGCGCCAGAGGCCCGTCGCCGTGGGGCCTGGATGAAGTGAACGAAGCCCGCCGTATGTTGGCAGAGGTGGCCCGCATTCTTTCCGACGGCGGTCATAAGGTGGCGACGTTCAACGAGGACAAGGCCACATCGGTCAGCGCCAACCTCAGCAACATCGTGAACTGGCACAAGCGGCAGAGCGGCCAGCACATCTCGATCCACTACAACGCGTTCCAGGTGACGACGACGCGGAACATGGGGGCGGAAGTTTGTCACAGGTCCAATCAGGCGCTCGCGTCCAAGGTCTCGCAGGCCATTGCCAGCGCCGGCCGGCTTACCAATCGCGGCGCGAAGCACCGCACCAATCTTGCCTTCCTGAACGGCCTTGCGAACGCGATCCTTCTTGAAGTCTGTTTCGTGGATTCCAAGATTGACTGCGATCTCTATCGCGCGTCGTTTGCCAAGATCGCGGCCGGCATCGCCGAGGCGATCGGCGGCGTCACCGCTCCACCGCCGCCGCCGAGCGGGCGACCGGTGGTGAAGCGCGGGGACAGGAACGCACATGTCGGCGAGATCCAGCGCGTGCTCGGCCTGCCGATGGACAACGATTTCGGGCCGATGACCGAGGCTGGCGTCAAGGCGTTTCAGCGCGCACACGGAGCGGGCGCCGACGGCATTGTCGGGCCGGTGTCGTGGCGCCTGCTGGACGAGCTCGAGCTGCGCCTGGACGCCGGCGACGATGGCATCCCCGAGGACCTGGAGGGCGCGATCGACCAGATGGTGATCCGCAGCGGCGTCAACTCGATCCAATGGCCAAACCGGGGTCGCGCGCCTGGCGGCTACTACCTGGGCATGGCCAAGACGTTTGCGCTCGCGGTCGAGCGCTATCGCAAGGGCGACAGTGCGGCGCTGATCATGGCCGGCGCCGAGACCGGCGATGCCGGCACCGACGCGCTCACGTACTTGCGGGCCGAGTTTGCCGCCAAGGGAATGCAGAACACCGCTTCCGGCCTCGATACGCTGCGGCATCTGTTCGTGCTGCTCGTCGGCCTGGGGATGCGCGAGTCGACCGGCAATCATTGGAAGGGCAAAGACCCTGGTGCGTCGAACACCACCGCCGACACCTGCGAGGCCGGCTTGTTCCAGACGAGCTGGAATATGAACACGGCGTCAAATGCCATCCGTGGGCTGTTCGAGGAGTACCGGGTCGATCCCAACGGCTTCCGCGAGAGCTTCTCGGTTGATGTCTCACCGTCAGCCAGGGAGGTCGAGACCTACGGCACCGGCACCGGCACCTATTATCAATGGCTGGCGAAATACTGCCCGACCTTCGCGGCGCTGATGACCGGCGTGGGGTTGCGGCTGCGACGGAAACATTGGGGGCCGATCAATCGGCGCGAGGTCACCATCGACGGTCGCCTAGATGACTTGCTGGCCGACGTCCAACGCCTGGTCGAGAACGAGGAGCCGGCCACCGAGGAGCTGCCCGAGGTCGAGGAGCCTGGACATCAACAACCGGAGCCGAATGCACCGACCGTCGAGATCGCGGTCGCGGTTGCCAACGATGTCGTGGTCAAGGCCCCGGAGGTGATCGAGGTCGAGGAGTTTGACGGCACGCCCGAGGTCGAGATCATCGTGAAGGCCAAGGGCGGCGTGGCGGTCACGCTCGCAACCGGCAATCCGACGGACGTGGCCGACCACGAGCTGATCGGGAAGGTCAGGCACGACGGCTAAGCGTGAAGGAAGAACGTCATGACGCAGGAACAAGTCAAAGAAATCATCCGTGATGCGCTCAAGGTCATCGGCATGGTTGCGGTCGGTTTCGGCGTGGCACAGGGCGACGTCGACACCTGGACGGCGATCGTGCTCGACATCGCCGGGCCGCTCCTGGTGATCGCCGGGATTGTGTGGGGCCAGAGCGCCAAGACACCGTCAGCGATCGAAGCCCAGGCCGCCGAGCTGCGGGCCGCGGGGCGGATCGGCCGGTCATGAAGCTGCTTGATGTCTTCTGGACGCCAACCGTCAACCATCTATGGATCGCCTGTGATTGCGGCGTGCTGCTCAATCATCCGTCCAGGGTGAGTGTGTGCCAGTGCCCGAGGTGTGGGCGCGCCGAACTATGGCACGGGGTTGATCCGAAGCCGGAAGCCGGCATCTGGTCAGAACCTGAGATAGTGCGTTGAGCACCCTGCCAGCGATCATCGAGATGCTGATGCACCGCGGCTGGCTGCGGCCAGGCGATGACGCGCAGTCGCAGTTCGACGAGATCGGCATGGAGGCCGAGGAGCTGGACCAGTTCATCGGCGAGGTCGAGCGCCGCTTCGGTGTCACGCTACCAGAAGATGACGTGGAATCGATCTGCACGGTCGAGGACCTCGCGACGGCAGTCGATGGACAGATCAACCAAGGCTCGGAATAATGACCCGCTACCCGTCGACGGTCCGCTACACCTACAACGACGCCATTGACGCCGCCAAGGCGGCTGTCATGTACGCCGCGGAAGAGGCGCACAACGACGCCTGCATGGCCATGGCGGTCACCTTGATGCAGCGGCTGGAGGACCTGAAACGGCACACGCGCAAGCGCCGGCCGGAAACATAGGTCGCGCGCGGCTCTGGCCATTGTCGGCGCCCGGGATTATTGAACTCGGCCGCCGGCTCCCGTACAAAGTGTGCAAAACTGCGCACATCGCACAGGTCCGGTTTGTCTCGCATAAAGTGAGCAAAACTGCGCACGGTTGCACAAGGAGTTCTGATGTTTAGCAATGCTGGCAAAATGCCTGATGCTTCACGTGAAACATTCTCAGGTGTGTGGCCGGTGTGGCTGTACACGAGAGAGGCAACCGGCCACATAAACCAGCCACACAACCAGCCACATGCGGGCTGCACGGGAGATACGTACCTGCCGCGCGCTAAGGAGCGGCCATGGTGGCCTAGTTCTGTGGCCGCTGCTGTGGCCGGTCGTTGCATCAAAACGGGTCCTTTTCCGCCCTTTTGCGCCTTTTTGGCCACATTGTGGAGCCATGGCCGAGAACGGAAAAGCTATTGTTTTGAAAGGGTTTGACTAGGTTTTGTGCGGTGATGTTCTTTTTAACGCGGGAGCTTTGGGTACTCCAGGTC
>Ga0126380_10000225_pt1 | contig 16620 bp, 13 predicted proteins | sample PanSoiMetPlot_26_FD_92544 | JGI IMG/M metagenome (GOLD analysis project Ga0126380, IMG submission 92544) | Tropical forest soil microbial communities from Panama - MetaG Plot_26 | ecosystem: Environmental > Terrestrial > Soil > Tropical forest > Bulk soil | place: Panama | collected 2016-02-17
CGCCCCCGGCGACCCGACCGCCGCCGCCACCGCCGCCGCCGCCGAAGCTCTGCTGGCCGCGGGCCGATTGCGCGCGGGCGGCTGCACCCGAACCCGCGCCGGAAAAGGCCGTGTCGCGTCCGCCGCCGCCCGACGGGCGCGCCCCGCCGCCGCCGTCGCGCGCCTGCGGCCGGTTCTGCGCCCCGCGATCCCCTCCCGCGCCCGGACGGTCGCGGTTTCCTGCACGGTCGCCGCCGCCGGGACCGTCACGGTCGCCAGCGCTTGCCCGGCGATCCCCGCCGCCCGGCCGGTCACGATCGCCTGCGCCGGGACGGTCGCGGTCGCCCGCACCGGGACGATCGCGGTCGCCCGCACCGGGACGATCGCGGTCGCCCGCGCCAGGTCGGTCGCGATCGCCTGCACCCGGACGGTCGCGGTCACCTGCGCCAGGACGATCACCGCCGGGGTTGAGCACTTGTCGGCCGTCCTTGCCGCGGAAATCCTGCCGCGCTCCCTTGCCGGCCTGGATGTCGTTCCTGGCATATTTCTGGCGCACGTCGGCATTGTTGTATTTCACGCCGTGCCGGTGCGCGGAATTGTGCTCAAAGTTCCTGACATTGACGTTGTTGATGTTGCGATTGACGTTGATGTTGTTGTTGCCCCAGTTGAAGCCTCCGCCCCAGAAATTTCCGCCCGAGGCCCAGCGCCCGACGGCATATCCGGCGCCGAAGGCGAGCCCGGTCGCCACCACACCGGCGGCGATATAGCCGGGCGCCGGCCAGTAGTACGGCGGATAGGCCGGAGACGGCCATGCGCCGTAAACGACCGAGGGATTGTAGTAGGGCACATAGATCGTATCCGGCGTCGCCGGCTCGATGGCGATGATCTGCTTGTTCTGCTCCTGGCGGACCACGACCTTTTGTTCCTTGGTCGAGGTCAGCTTGTTGTTCGCCTGCGCCCTCGAGCGCAGGCGCTGGACGGCATCCATGACATCGGTCTGCTGGGCCAGCACCGCATCGCCGAGCTTCTGCGTCCAATCGAGCTTCGTGCTCATCATGTTGAGGACGGACGGCGTCGCCGCCAACGATTTCAAGCTGTCGTCCCAGGATTGCTTGTCGACCGCGGCCTTGAGCTCATCTCCCTTGAGATTCTTGTTCTCGGTCGCCCACCGGTCGGCCTGCACCACTTCGAGCGGATAGGTCGACGCGATCAGCACCTGCGACAGCAGCGGATCGGGATAGAGCGCGATCGGCGCCAGCAGCGCATCGAGTTCTTCCGCCTTGAGCAGCGGCGCGGTCGCCGGCGCCGCTGCCGGTGCCGGCTGTGCCGGCGCCTGTGCCTGTGCCTGCGCCGCCAGCGGGACGGAGCAGAACAGCACGATCGTGATCACTCGTGACATCCAGGCCACCATGTCCGCCTCCTTTGCGACGCAGCTCGCGATTTCCCCGATGCGGTCCATTCTTGCCTCCGGCGTCTTGCTACTGCTTGTTGCCTTGGGCGCCGGCTTGCGGCTGCCCCTTGTCGTCCACGCGCTGCCACGTCTTATCCGGATTGAATGCCGTCACGCGGGCGGCGATGCGCGCGGTATCGGGGCCGAGATTCTTCTGGTAGACGACCCCGTCGTGATTGACGAGAAACGTCATTACCCCGGAATTGCCGTATTCCGCCGGATAGGCCACGAGCGCGAACCCGCCGATCATCTTGCCCCCGACCACGTAATCCAGTTCACCGCCTGGCGCATTGGCGCCCTGCCGGGTGAGGATCTTGTAGTAGTAGCCGTGATAGGGCTGGGGCTCCTGGCCGGCGCGATACCCTGCCGCCGCCGCAGCGGCGGCAAGTTCGCCGAGCGGGCTCTCGTCCTCGCCGGGCTGCGTCGGCCAATAGAGGCCGTCCTTCTTTCCCGGCTGACTGACGATGCGCCGCGCGTAGACTCCGGGACCGCCCACTCCCTTCTCGGCATATTCGTTCTGCGCATCGACATAGGCGAGCGCGGCCTGGATCGTGTTCAGCTCATTGCGGCCGATGCGGCGATAGAGGATCTCCTCGCGACCGGCCGCCGTGTCGAACCGCCAGGCCCCGTCCTTGCGCACGAGCGGGATCGGGAACGGAAAATCGTCGTTGCCGACGATCATCGTCGCCTTGTCGCCCTCGGTGGTGACCCGGTGTTTCGCGTCATAGGCGGCGAGAAACTGCTGGCGCGTCGCAGCATCCGCCACCGCATCACCGGACGACACGATGTCGGCGCCGTTCGCGCCCAGCACGGCCAGAAGGGCTTTGCGGTCGCCGCTCTTGGCCGCGTTGGCGAGCGCTTCGGCGGCCTCTTCGGGGGTCTTGAACGATTGCTGGGCGCTGGCCGCCGATGCCATCGCCAGAAGGAACACCGCCGCCGCCGCGGCGAACAGCCTGGGCAGGGTTCGAACGAGACGAGAATTGCCGCGCGTGATGTTGGTGGTCATGACATCCTCGGTCGCATTTGAATCTGATGATCGCGTCAGCGGCGGATCGGCGTGACGGACGGGATCCGCGCACCCGATGCGATCCACTGATCGTAGGTTTGGAACTTGAGGCCGAGCCGATCGTAGAAGACGCGCAGGTAGCCGTCGCGCCCGCGCACGACTGCCTCCGGCATGATGGTCTGCACCTCCTGCGCCATCACGCCGACATAGGCCTTGTCGCTGCCGTTGTAGCTGAAGCGATAGAAGCCGAGGCCGTTGTCGAGATGGCCGAGCAGCGTGATGTCGTGCTTCAGCGCAATATCGGACCGCCGTCCGCCGCCGCCGCGAAAACCGCCGCCGCCTCCCCTGAAGCCGCCGCCACCGCCGCGGAAGCCACCGCCACCGCCGCGGAAGCCGCCGCCGCCGCCGGCAAACCGGCCTGCGCCACCCATGCCCCCAAAACTCTGGCGGCCGCGAGCGGCATGCGCGCGGGCAGCACCACCCCCGCCGGAAAAGGCGGTGTCACGCCGGGGCCCGCCACCGGCCGGGCGGCCGGACGGCCTGGAGCCGGCACGATCGCCCCCGCCGCGGCCTGCGTCGCGGCCAGCACCACCGCGATCGCGTAGGCCGCGATCGCCGGCGCCGGCGCGATCACCGCCAGGACGGCCGCGATCACCCGCGACGCCGAGGCGATCGCCTCCGCCGGGACGGCCGCGATCACCTCCGCCGAGGCGATCACCTCCACCGAGGCGATCACCTGTACCGAGTCCGCCGCCCTCCCGGCCGCGAAAGTTCTGCCGCGCCGCGGCTCTGGCGGCGTCGGTCCGGCCGAACTGCTGCCGCACGTTGGCGTTGTTGTAGCGCACGCCGTGCCGGTGGGCGACATTGTGCTGCCAGTTCCTGACGTTGATGTTGTTGAAGTTGCGATTCACATTGATGTTGCGGTTGCCCCAATTGAAGCCCCCGCCCCACCAATTGCCCCCCGACGCCCAGCGCCCGACGGCATATCCGGCGCCGAAGGCAAGTCCGGTCGCCAGCACCCCGGCCGCGATGTAGCCCGGCGCCGGCCAGTAGTACGGCGGGTAGGCGGGGTACGGCCACGCGCCATAGACCACGGCGGGATCGTAATAGGGCACGTAGATCGTATCCGGCACCGCCGGCTCGATCGCGATGATCTGCCTGTTCTGCTCCTGCCTGACGGTGACGGTCTGTTCCTTGGTGGTCTGCAGCTTGTTGTTCGCCTGCGCCCGCGCTCGCAGCCGCTGAACGGCGTCCATTACGTCGCCTTGCTGTGCAAGAACTGCGTCGCCCAGCTTCTGCGTCCAATCGAGCTTCGTGCTCATCATCTCGAGGACGGACGGCGTCGCCACCAGCGACTTTATGCTCTCGTCCCACGCCTGCTTGTCGACCGCGGCCTTGAGTTCATCGCCCTTGAGATTCTTGTTCGCGGTCAGCCAACGTTCGGCCTGCACCACCTCGAGCGGATAGGTCGACGCCATCAGCACCTGCGACAGCAGCGGATCGGGATAGAGCGCGATCGGCGCCAGCAACTGGTCGAGCTCTTCCGTCTTGAGCAGCGGTTGGTCCGGTGCGCTTGCCGGTGACTGTGCCGGCGCCGGCTGCGGTGTCTGCGCCAGCCCGGCTGGCGCAATGGATCCGAGCAGGACAATCAGCATCAGTCGCGACAACCAGACCATCAGGCCGCCCCATTGTGGGTTGCAGATCACGATATCGTCACGCGCCAATATCTCGCGATCGTGCGCCGAGCCGCCCCGCGCCGTTGCGATGACCATTTTCACGAATGGGGCCGGGCAAAGTTGATCCACATCAAAAACCGGCAGCCGCGCCCGGCAGCCTGGGGGGCTCGATACGCGTCAGTGCGGACCTGGGCCGGCGGCGCGCCGCAGGTCGCGCGGACCCTCGGCTGCGCGGCTCGGCCGCTTTGACTTTGTCAAAATATTTACGCCCGGAAACAGCTCTGCCGGCTAGTATCGGGCTGATCGTCCGGGAGGCCCAATGGCGGATACTGCCGAACGTGCTTCGGAGGCGTACCAGCGCCGACAGCGCAGGGAGATCTTCGCGTTTTTGTTTCTGGCGGTTTCGATACCCGACGTCGCGGTCGCAACGGGCGGCACCTACGGCCTTTCCGTCTGGACCGATCAGATCATCAACGGTCCGCCTGGACCGCCAGCCGAGCGGTGATCGCATGAGCCCGCACCGTCGACAATTCCTCAGAGGGCGATGGACCGCCGACGCGGCTGCCAGCGCTCCTGTCAACGATACGGCAGGAATCGCGAGTGTGCTGGTGCAGGCGCGACCCGAGTACCTCGCCGCAGTCCAGGCCGCGATCCAAGGCATCGCCGGCGCGGAGATCGCCGAGTGCGATGCGTACGGCAAGCTCGTGGTCGTTGTGGATTCCTCGGGACGCCAATCCATTCGCGAAATCCTCAGGGAGATCTTGCTGACGCCGCATGTCGTCTCGGCAACGTTGGTTTCTCCCGGAGTGGATGCGAGCTGAGACTGGTCCGCAGGAGACCCGGGTCCTGTCGCCGACGGGATTCGATCGCCGTACAGTGCTGAGCGGCTTCTTCGCCGGTCAGAAGACCTGCATGATTGCCGCCGGCCTGCCGATCGGCGAAAGACTTGACTCCCGGCGTCGACAGCGGCAGCAACAGGGGCAGGGAGGCTTTCATGCGCATCTTGTTGTTCGCCGCCGCCGTCGTGACCGCCATGCTGTTCGACCTTCGCGCCGGCCACGCCTATTACGGCAACGGCCCATGGTGCGCCGTCGAGTCCGTGGGCTTCAGCACGGTCATCCAGGATTGCAGCATGCGCGATTTCGAGCAGTGCCGGCTGCTGACCATTGCGGGCAACCGCGGCTTCTGCACGCCGAATCCATATTGGACCGGCGCGCATGACCCTGTCGAGCCGCGCAGGCGCACGCACAAGCGCCGCGCCCGCGCCCGTTGAAAGCGCGCTTGGTTACGCCTTCTTGTTGCGCAGATAAACGAACCAATATACGGCGGCGACCATGATCGACCCGCCGATGATGTTGCCGATCGTCACCGGCAGCAGGTTGCCGAGGAGAAAATTGTCCCAGGTGAGCGTCGGGAAATCGGCTGGTGTCTTGCCGATCGAGGTCCAGAACGAGTCCGGTGCCCCGGCCTTGATGAGCAGGCCCATCGGGATGAAGTAGATGTTGGCAATGCTGTGCTCGAATCCGGCCGCGACAAACGCCGTGACGGGAAAAACGATGGCGAAGACCTTGTCGACGGTCGATCGCGCGCTGTAGCCCATCCACGACGCCAGGCACACCAGCGCATTGCACATGATGCCGAGCGCCACCGCCGGAACGAACGCAAGCGACGTCTTTCCGCCGGCCGTGCTCAGGGCTGTCAGGCCGATCGATCCGCCGCCGAAGGTGTACTGCGTGGTGAAGAACATGAGCACTGCCGTCATTATTGCGCCGACAAAGTTGCCGGCGAATACGACCGCCCAGTTGTAGAGCAATCCGGCGGTCTTCACCTTTCCGCTGGCCCAGGCCATGACGATGAGATTGTTGCCGGTGAACAGTTCGGCTCCGCCGACCGACACGAGGATCAAGCCCAGGGAAAAAGCCAGCCCCATCAGCAGCTTCACCACGCCATAGGGCAGGCCGGTGGAAAACGCCGTGGCGCCGTCGGCCGCCTTGATGGCGATGCTGCCGGCGCCCACCGTGGTGGCAAAGACAGCGCCGAGCGCGATGAATGCGCCGGCCAGAATGCTCAGCACGAACAGCGTCAAGGGATCGATCGCGACGCGCTTGGCGCCGCTTTCTTCGGCCCGAAGTGCCATGGTGGCCGGCAGGATCGCATCGAACGTGACCGCCGTTGCGGATCCTATGGGCTGAGGCGCCTTGGCTTCGGTTACGCCGGGCCGATCTTGCATGAGCATCCCGTGTTGTTTCGCGGCACCGTCATCCGGCGGCGCCGGCCGCCAGCAGGCCGACGATCTGCACCGCGATGACTTTCACGATGGTCATCGACGGGAAGATCATCGCATAGCCGATGTCGGGCCGTTCGGTCGGCGCCATGCGCGTGGAGTAGACCAGGATGGCGGGATTTCCGGTCGCGCCCGACGCGACGCCGACCAGGTCGTCGTAGGGAATCTTGAGCACGTAATAGCCGACCAGCAGCACGATGATCACCGTCGTCAGCAGGACCGCTATGCCGATGAACAGCATCGAGAAGCCGCTCTCCGTCACGGTGCGGACGAACGGCTGGCCGGCGTTGATGCCGACCGCGGCCAGGAACATCGCCAGCCCGAAGTTGCGCAGCACGATGTTGGCCGGCAGCGGCATGGTCCACAGCAGCGGGCCGGTCCGGCGCAGCTTGCCGACGATGAGGGCGACGATCAGCGGGCCGCCGGCAATGCCGAGGGTGACGGTGCCGACGCCGGGAACCGGAATGGGAATGAGGCCGAGCAGGACGCCAAGCACCATTCCGAGGCCGAGCGAAACGTAGCTGAACTCCGCCGTCGCCTTGATGGTGTCGCCGAAATGCCGCCGCACGTCCTCCCTGCGGTCGGGCGGCATCAGGACGCCGACCCTGTCGCCGAACTCCAGCATCAGATCGGGCGACGGAACGAGGTCCATGTCGTAGCGCCTGACATGCAGGAGATGCGTGGGAAAGCCGGCCGGCATCGGCAGTTGCGCGAGCGGGATTCCGACCACGCTGGCTTTGCCGACAAAGACGCGGATGTAGTCCAGCGCGGAGCGGTCCCTGGCGAGCCGCCCGGGTTCCAGCTTGCCCAGCCGGCCTGCTGCCTCGGCGAGATCGGACTCCTGCTCGCAGACGACCAGGACGCCGTCGCCCGCCGCCATTGCGAGGCCGTCCGATGGAACGATGTTCTGGTGCCCTTTGCGGACCATCGTAACCTGCGTCCCGGCCGGCAGCTCCTTGGTGACGTCCTCGAGAGTCCGCCCGCTCCAATTCGGCCCCAGCGTGATCTCGCCCATATGGAAGCGCTGCGCCTTGGGCGGGAATTTCGGCTGGACGTGACGCGTCATGAAGTAGATGCAAAGGATCGGGCCGATCACGCCGAACGGATAGGCGATCGAATATCCGATTGAGGGGTCCTTGTTGTTCATCACGTCGAGAGCGGCCTGCAGCGTGGCGGTGCTGGTCATCGAACCGGCGTAAATGCCGAGCGTGTGGCCGATCTTGATGCCGTAGAGCTGGCCCAGTCCCAGCGCGACCAGGAGTCCGGCGACGCAGGCCACGAGCGCCAGGAGGTTGTACTTGCGCCCGGCCGGGCCGGTCATTCCTTCGAAGAACTGGCGGCCATACAGGATACCGATCCCGTACAGGAACATGATCAGGCCGGTGAGGCCGATCGGCCCGGTGATCTGCGATTTCGGCGCGAACGCCCCGATGGCAAGGCCGACGAACAGGACGGCGCCGACGCCGAGCGAGAATCCGCCGAGATTGATCTGCCCCACCAGGTAACCGACGCCGATGGCAAGAAACACGGCCAGGATCGGCTGGGTCCCGATGATTTCGCGAGCAAGGTCGAACATGTTACCTCCCCCCGCCGGAACGACATCTCCGGCTTTTTTGAACGAGCAGTCAGCGGGCGCGACACCCGGCGGCGCGGAATTGTTCGAGCACGCGATTCACCAGCTCGGGCGGCGCCGACTGCGTATCGGCGAGCTTGTAGTCGAGCCCCATCGCCTTCCACTTGAAGGCACCGAGCTGATGGAACGGCTGCACCTCGACCCACTCGACATTCTTCATTGGGGCGACGAAGCGCGCGATCTTCTCGACGTTCTCCGGATCGTCGGTGAGGCCGGGCACGAGAGTGAACCGGACCCATACGGGCTTGCCCATGGCGGCGAGCCGCTCGGCGAAGCGCAGGGTCGGCGCCAGATCGCGCTCGGTCGCCTGGCGATAGGTGGCCGGATCGCCGCTCTTGATGTCGAGCAGCACCAGATCGAGACAGGAGAGGTAGTGGTCGTCGGCCCGCCCGCCGAGAAAACCCGACGTCTCGATGGCCGTATGAAGGCCCATCTCCTTGGCGCCGGCAAAGATCCGGCGGGTGAAGGCGAGTTGCACCATCGGCTCGCCGCCCGAGATGGTGAGCCCGCCGTCCATGGCCTTCAGGGCCGCAGCAAAACCGCGCAGGCGGTGGATGACGTGTTGCGCCGACACGTAAGTGCCGTCCTTCAGATGCCAGGTGTCCGGGTTATGGCAGTACTGGCAGCGCAGGAGGCATCCGGACGTGAACAGGATGACGCGCGCACCGGGCCCGTCATAGCGGGTCCCGGTCTCGTAGGAATGCACGTAGCCGAAGGCACCCTCCTCGTCGCGCAGGTCGGCCTCGTCCGGCGCGTCGGGCGAGACCCCGACGCGCAGGTCGTGCCGGCTGCCAGGCTCGAGGGTGCCAAGCTGCGACATGAGACCCTCCCTTGGACTTCACATCTGGCCGTGGAAGGTCCGGCTGATCACATCCCGTTGCTGCTCCGGCGTCAGTCGCACGAAGTTCACGGCGTATCCCGACACGCGGATGGTGAGCTGCGGGTATTTGTCCGGATTCTTCATCGCGTCTTCGAGCGTGTCCTTGTCGATGACGTTCAGGTTCATGTGGAAGCCGCCCTGATCGAAATACATGTCGCAGGCCTTGACTGCGGCATCGATCAGCTCGTTGTCCTTCAGCTTGGCCTTCTGCGGCGCCACCGAGACCGTGTAGCTGATGCCGTCCTGTGCATCGCGATAAGGCAGCTTGGCGACCGACAGGCACGACGCCAGCCAGCCGTGCGCGTCGCGGCCATGCATCGGGTTGGCACCAGGCCCGAACGGCTCGCCCTTGCGACGGCCGTCCGGCGTGTTCCCGGTGTGCTTGCCGTAGACCACGTTGGACGTGATGGTCAGCACGCTCTGCGTATGGGTCGCATTGCGATATGTCGGATGCTTGCGGATCTTCTGCATGAACCGGGTGACGAGATCGGCCGCGATGCTGTCCACCCGGTCGTCGTTGTTGCCATACTGCGGGACCGCATTGGTGCCGTCGAACTCGATGCGGTAGTCAACCGCGAGCCCGGTGTCGTCGCGGATCACGTACACCTTGGCGTACTTGATCGCCGCCAGGCTGTCGGCGACCACCGACAGGCCGGCGATCCCGAACGCCATGGTGCGCAGGATGTCGCGGTCGTGCAGCGCCATCTCCAGCCGTTCGTAGAAGTACTTGTCGTGCATGTAGTGGATGCAGTTCATGGCGTGCACATAGGTGCGCGCCAGCCATTCCATGACGACATCGAATTTTTCGAACACCTCGTCGTAGTCGAGCACCTCGCTGGCGATGGGCGGAGTCGGCGGCGCGATCTGCTCGCCGGATATCTCGTCGCGCCCGCCATTGATCGCGTAGAGGAGAGCTTTCGCGAGATTCACGCGCGCGCCGAAGAACTGCATCTGCTTGCCGAGCTTCATGGCCGACACGCAGCAGGCAATGCCGTAGTCGTCGCCCCAGCTCGGGCGCATCAGGTCGTCGTTCTCGTACTGCAGCGACGACGTTTCCTTGCTGACCTTGAGGCAGTAGCGCTTGAAGGGCTCGGGCAGGTATTTCGACCACAGGACCGTGATGTTCGGCTCCGGCGCCGGCCCGAGATTGGTCAGCGTGTGCAGCATGCGATAGCTGCTCTTGGTCACCAGCGGCCGGCCATTCAGGTCCATGCCGCCGATGCATTCGGTCGCCCAGTAGGGATCGCCGCTGAACAACGCGTCGTATTCGGGCGTGCGCAGGAAGCGCACGATGCGCAGTTTCTGGACGAGCTGGTCCCACAGTTCCTGCGCGCCGGCCTCATCCAGCGTGCCTTCCTGCAGGTCGCGCTCGATATAGATGTCGAGGAAGCTCGAGATTCGGCCGATCGACATCGCCGCACCGTTCGCCTCCTTGATGGCGGCGAGGTAGGCCAGGTAGGTCCACTGCACCGCTTCCTGCGCATTGGTGGCCGCGCGGGCGAGGTCGCACCCGTAGAGCTTGCCCATTTCGATCAGATCTTTCAGCGCGCGGATCTGGTCGGACAATTCCTCGCGCACGCGGATGACCTCGTCGGTCGGCCACATGTCGTCGACCTGGCTGCGCTCGCGATGCTTGTCCGCGATCAGGCGATTGACGCCGTAGAGCGCGACGCGGCGGTAGTCGCCGATGATGCGGCCGCGGCCATAGGCATCGGGCAGGCCGGTGATGATGCCGGACTTGCGGCATCTCCGGATCTCGTCGGTGTAGGCGTCGAACACGCCGTCGTTGTGGCTCTTGCGGTATTTGGTGAAGGCCTCGTGGACCTGCGGGTCGGCCTCGAAGCCGGCCGCCTTCAGGCCCGCCTCGACCATGCGCAGGCCGCCGAACGGAAAGATGGCACGCTTGAACGGCTCGTCGGTCTGCAGCCCGACGATCACCTCGTTGTCGCGATCGATATAGCCGGGCTTGTGGGCCAGCATGGTCGACGGATGCTTGGCATCGACCGCGAGGACTCCCTTCTTCTGCTCTTCCCGGAAGTACGGCTGAAGCTTGGTCCAGACCGCCTGGGTGCGCTTGGAAGGTCCGGCGAGGAACTTCTCGTCGCCAAAATAGGGCGTGGCGTTGTGGACGATGAAATCGCGCACGTCGATCGTCGTGCACCAAGCCCCCGGCTTGAAGCTCCGCCAGCCACGCTCATCACCCTTCGCAAGTGCGGCCGATCCCTCCATGGCATCCTCCCTGGATCGAATTATTGGTCATCGCACGCCAGCGCGTCACGACGGTGCCCTTTACCCGGAACGTCGAGTTCCTCGGATGTGGATGCGTCATCCTCCGCTGAAGAGACGCAGCCCTTCAAGGCTTCCACAGTACGAACGTCGACGTTCTAATGTTTGATCTAGGTCAAGAATTTCCGCGGGCAGGTGGCGAAGAGCTCAACTGATCTGGCGGTTCCCGACGTCACCGAAGTGTCACGGACTGCGCGTGTCAGCGGGGGCCAGGACCGAGGCTGATTCATTCCGCTGTGCAGCAAACGCAGACGATCGCGGTGCGGGCGTCGGCAGCCACTACGAGCCTCGCCGTGGCTTCGGCGCCGCGACCGGAGGAAGCCAGCGCTTGTGAAGCCTCCGCGCGAGCGCCTTGTCGATATGAGGACCGATCAGGGTGTCGAAGGCATGCGCGATTTGCGTGTATTCGCGCTCGCAGCCGATGGCCCTGTCCTCGGGAAGAAATTCCTTCTTGACCACGTCGCCGAACAGCTTTGGGTCGGCGCCGTACGCCATGCACAGCACATTGTAGAACCGCTGCGCCGGCGTGCCGTGCTCGTCAGCGAAATTTTGCTGCGCCACGGTCACGGTCGGCGACGACAGGTCACCCTTGTACTGATAGGCGCTACCCAGGATCAGCCGGCGCGCTTCCTCCTTGTCGAAGCGCAGCATGATGTAGGTCGAGAACTGGTCGGCGGCGTCTTCCTCCCGGCCGAACAGCGGAATCTTCAGAATGGCGAACACGGCATGCCCGGCTTCGTGCAGAAACACGTCCATGAACGGGCCAATCAATGCGTCGATCGGCGTCACTCCGGCCGGAGTCGTTGCTTCCGGCACGTTCTTCCAGATATCGTCGATGAACTCGTAACAGACGGTGACGCTTTCCTCGTCCGACCAGGCGTTGGAGATGCCGTCACACTCTCTGGTCTGCAGCAGCAGCCTGTGCGGCAGACGCAGCGGCCGCAGAAGGTCGCGCAGCTTTTCGAGCGCCTGGCGCTCCTTGATCAGCCTGTAGACCCGCTGGTTGTTCGGCGATTTTGGCTCGACATAGGCGATATCGATGCTGTCAGGCTTTGGCTTGCCGGCTTGGCACGTCGCCGCCAGCGCGTCAGCCGCCGCGACAGCAAGCACGGCGGCGATCCCAGCCACGCACGGCTGCAGCCGCCCTATGTGCGCCACGTCGTACCGCCCAACCAACATCGTGGCGGCTCCCGAATCGAGTGCGGGAGCCGCATATGACTTAAGCCCATCTACATCCCGGACATCGATGACTTCTTGAGCCGGTATCCGTATTTCTTCATGCAGCCGGCCCCCCGCGTATACCGCGCTCCCTGTTGCTCGCCGGGCAGGAAAGAAACGTCCTTTTTGCACTCCGCCCAAGCTTCATCGTACGAGATCCTCTTGGCCTTGGCCGCCGATGCGGTCGTGGCAGGTGCGAGCAGCGCAACGGCGGCCAGCGCGATGACGGCGCCGAACAGTTTCGACTTGAACATGGCGTTTCTCCCGGTTCTTGGAGCTACAATCGAGGAACCTGAAAAAGGCGGCTTCCCCCAAGCTAAATACTGGCGCCTTCGTCAGCCGCTTTCTTGATCTGGGTCAAGAAAACGCATTTCGCGCCGGAAACTGCCTATTGTCCCGGGGGCTTGTCGCGGCAGGGATCACCCGGCCATTTTTTTGCCGACCGTCGGCTTGGCACTGCGCTGCGTCAGCAGCGCCAGCGTATGCCGCGCGATCATCAATTCCTCGTCCGTCGGGATCACATAGACGGGGATGCGGCTGTCTTTTCGCGAGATCAGCGGCTTGTGCGCCGCGTTGGCGTCCGGATCGAGCGCAACCCCCAGCCAGCCGAGCTTGTCGGCGATGCGCGCGCGCATCGTCTTCGAGTTCTCGCCGATCCCGGCGGTGAACACGAAGGCGTCGAGCCCGCCGAGCGCGGCCGCCAGCATGCCGGCATTCAGCCCCACCCGATAGACGAAATAATCGAGCGCCAGCGCGGCGCGCGGATCGGTGCTGGCTTCGAGCTCGCGCACGTCGTTGCTGATGCCCGAAAGGCCCTTGAGGCCGCAGTCCCGGTACAGCAGGTCCTGCACCGCCGCCGGCTTCATGCCCTTTTCCGCGAACAGGTAGAGCACGACGCCAGGATCGAGCTGCCCCGGCCGCGTGCCCATGGCGAGGCCGTCGAGCGCCGTGAAGCCCATGGTGCTTTCGACGCTGCGCCCGCCGGACAGCGCACACATCGAGGCGCCGCTGCCCAGGTGCGCGACGATCACGCGGCCGTTGGCGATGTCGGGTGCGACCTGAGGGAGGCGCTCCGCGACATACTCGTAGGACAGGCCGTGGAAGCCGTAACGGCGCACGCCTTCCGCGTAGAGAGTCTCGGGGATCGCGTAGCGGTCGGCCAGCGCGCCATGGCCGCGATGGAAGGCGGTGTCGAAGCAGGCGACCTGGGGCAGGTCGGGGCGGCGCTCGAGCAGGATGCGAATCGGCTCCAGGTTGTTGGGCTGGTGAAGCGGTGCAAGCGAGGTGAAGCGCTCCAGATCGGCCAGGACATCGGCGTCGACCAGCACGGGCCGGTCATAGTCGGGGCCGCCGTGAACGACCCGGTGACCGACCGCGGCGAGGTCCGCCTTCTGCGTCTCGCGCAGCCAGGCCGCCGTCACCTGGATGGCCGTCGGCAGATCCGCAACTTCGTCCGGCGCATAGGCCTGGTCGACCACCCGCTTGTTGTCCGCCCCATCGGCGCGCAGGCGCGGCCGCGTGCCGATACCGTCGATCTGGCCCTTGACCAGGCGCCGCAGGTCCTTCGTCCGGTCGGTGGCGAAGACCTGGAACTTGAGGCTCGAGGAGCCGGCATTGACGACGAGGACGGCGTCCATGGCGGTCACGCGGCCGGCAGGACGGCGCTGCGCCGCCGTGCATCGGCATAGAGCACGGCGACGGCGCACGAGGCCATACGGGTGCGCACGCTGTCCGCGCGCGAGGTCAGGATGATCGGCACGCGCGCGCCCAGCACGATGCCGGCCGCGTTAGCCTGCGCCAGGAAGGAGAGATTCTTGGCCAGCATGTTGCCGGCCTCGAGATCGGGCACGACCAGGATCTGCGCCCGGCCGGCGACCGGCGACTCGATACCTTTTATCTTCGCGGCTTCGGGATCGATGGCGTTGTCGAAGGCGAGGGGACCGTCGAGCAAGCCGCCGGTGATCTGTCCGCGGTCGGCCATCTTGCACAGGGCGGCCGCCTCGATGGTCGAGGGAATCTTCGACGTCACGGTCTCGACGGCGGAGAGGATGGCCACCCGCGGCGTGCCGAGGCCGGTCTGCGTGAACAGGTCGATCGCATTCTGGATGATGTCGCGCTTGGCGTCGAGGTCGGGAAAGATGTTGATGGCGGCGTCGGTGATGAACAGGGGCTCGGGGTAGGTCGGCACGTCCATGATGAACACATGACTGATCCGCCGCGCGGTGCGCAGCCCGGTCTTGGACGACGCGACCGCACGCATCAGCTCGTCGGTGTGCAGGCTGCCCTTCATCAGCAGCTCGCCCCTGCCCTCGTGTATGAGCTGGACACCCTTTGCGGCTGCGTCGTCGCTGTGCGCGGCGTCGACGATCTCGAAGCGGCTGATGTCGATATCGTGCTTGCGCGCCGCTGCCGTGATCTTGCTCGCCGGCCCGACCAGGATCGGCACGATGATGCCCTCCTTGGCCGCGTCGGCGGCGCCGCGCAACGAGGTCTCGTCGCACGGATGCACGACAATGGTGGTCGCCGGCGGCGCCTGCTTGGCGCGGGCGATGAGGCGATCGTATTTGGCATGGGTCTGCACGACGGGAGCGGCCTGGGTCATTGCCATCACGAAACTCCTTGGTTGGTCGCAGTTCGTCCGTCCGGGCTCACGACGCTTTTCGGGATTTTTCGCTCCGCCTGTCCGCCAGCGGCACGGCGGCTGGCGCCTCGACACCAAACAGCGCGGCAACGCGCTCGAATCGCTCGGCAGCTTCGCCCGTGACCTCTCCGCGCGCACTCACCACCTGGCGGAGTGTCGCAAAGGCCTTGCGCCGCAACTCGCGATCCGCCGGCAGCAGCTGCGGAATTGCCGCAAGTGCCGCCTCCTCGTCGATCAGCAGCATGAAAAACTGCTCGCGGATGAGGGCCTTGAAATCCGCCAACGTCAGGTGTGGCTTGTCGTCGTGCACGGCACGCAGCCGGCGGATGGCGGCAAGCGCCCGTTCGTCGACGCTGCCGCGTGCCATGCCGACGTAGAGCAGGCTGCGGGCGAGGCATTCGCGCAGGCTGCCTTCGCCGATGTGCGACCTCAATTCGGCAATGCGGGCGTTCAGCAGCTCGCGATGCAGCCCGCTCTTTCCGGCCTTGCGCTGCGGACGTGTGTCCGCCGGATCGATGCCGACGGCGGCCTGCAGCGCGGGCGAGCCGTAGACGGTCAGAAAAGTGCGCTCGGCCCACGTCTCCGCCATCTCGCGCCAAGCATCCAGCCCCGCGACGATCTGCTTCGACATCGCTTCCTGCAGGGCGAGGAACGGATTGTCGGCGCCGACGGGCCGGCGCTCTGCGCGCGTGCGCTCGGCCAGGGCTTTCACCGGGGCCATCAGCGGGTTGGCGTCGGAGAACAGCTCGTATTGCAGGCGCAACGGGTGCAGCCGCCGCATCCACTCGGCGGCCGGGGCCGACGTCATGGCGCGAACGACTGGCTGCGCGAAGGCGCGATAGAGCGCCAGGTTGATCTCGGACACGCGCGCGGCGGTGGCGAAGCGCCGGTCGTCGGCCGCATCATTGCCGCCCAGGGCCCGGATGTCATCGAGCGTGCGCTGCTCGCAGCGCATCACCCAGTTGCCGCCGACCAGATCGGGACTGGCCGTGTCCTCGGTCTTGGCCTCGAACGTCGCCTCGTAGAGGCCGGGCGGCAGCACATCGATCAGGTCGATGTTGCTGGAGAACTCGCCGTGCTCCTTGCGGGCGACGCCGCCGGACACGAAGATTCCCAGGTGCCCTATGGATTCGTGGACCGTGTAGACGATGGTCTGGCCGTAGGAGCGGATCTCGTCGACATTCTCATAGAGATCGAGAATCCACCCGAGCGCCTGCTGGGGCGGCGTGATGTTGTCGCCCATCGAGCAGAACACCACGATCGGCGAACGAATGTTGCGCAGGTCGATGGTCGTGCCGTCCCTGGCCTTGATCATGCCAGCGGCGAGCTTGTTGCCGACGAACAGGTCGTCGACGATGGCCTGGATTTCCTCGCCGTTCAGGTTGACGTGACCGCCCCACCAGCGCTCGAAGCCGAGATAGCGCGGCGCCTCGGTGTCGACCTTGGCGTAGAGGTTGTACTGCTTGGTCCACAGCGTGTTGGCGGGATTCTGGTTCTCGAAATTCTGCACCAGCCAGGCGCCGTCGAACTTGCCGTGGCCGAGATCGCTGGTGAGCGCGGTGAGCCA
>Ga0126380_10000228_pt1 | contig 16522 bp, 9 predicted proteins | sample PanSoiMetPlot_26_FD_92544 | JGI IMG/M metagenome (GOLD analysis project Ga0126380, IMG submission 92544) | Tropical forest soil microbial communities from Panama - MetaG Plot_26 | ecosystem: Environmental > Terrestrial > Soil > Tropical forest > Bulk soil | place: Panama | collected 2016-02-17
GAAATTCTCGGAGAAGGCGTAGTGCAGGCCGAACAGGATGTCGCCGTGGTGATGCTTGCGATAGACCGGGTCCTTGGAAATGTAGTTGAGCGTGTCGTGCATCCACCCCATGTTCCACTTGTAGCCGAAGCCGAGGCCGCCCCAGTCCACCGGACGCGACACCATCGGCCACGCGGTGGACTCTTCCGCCGCGGTGGTCGCCTTGGGATAGTTGGTGAAGACCTCCATGTTGAAGCGTCGCAGGAACGAGATCGCCTCGAGATTCTCGCGGCCGCCTTCGCGGTTGGGTATCCAGCCGCCCGGCGGCCGGCTGTAGTCGAGGTAGAGCATGGAAGCGACGGCATCGACCCTGAGCCCGTCGGCACCGTAGCGGTCGAGCCAGAACAGGGCATTGGAGAGCAGGAAGTTCGCGACTTCGGCGCGCCCGTAGTTGTAGATCAGGGTATTCCAGTCGAGATGGCGGCCCTGCATCGGATTGGCGTGCTCGTAGAGCGACGTGCCGTCGAAGCATCCGAGGCCGTGCGGATCGTCAGGGAAGTGGCCTGGCACCCAATCGAGCAGCACGCCGAGGCCGGCCCCGTGGCAGGTATCCACCAGCGCGGCGAAATCGGCCGGCGAGCCGAAGCGGCTGGTGGGCGCGAACAGGCCGGTCGGCTGATAGCCCCACGAGCCGTCGAACGGATGCTCCATCACGGGCAGGAATTCGACATGGGTGAAGCCCATGTCCCTGGCATAGGCGGGAAGCCGCTCGGCGAGCTCGCGATAGGTCAGCCAGCGGCTGCCTTCCTCCGGGCGCCGGCGCCATGAGCCTAGGTGCACTTCGTAGATCGACATCGGCGCGTTCAGGCTGTTGGCGTTGCGGTCGAGCGGCCGCGGCCGGTCGAGCTTCTTGATGTCGAACACGATGGAGGCGGTGGACGGACGGACTTCCGTCGCGAACGCGACGGGGTCGGATTTCAGCGGCAGCAGGCCGTGCGCTCCGAGGATCTCGTACTTGTACCTGTCGCCCACGCGGGCGCCGGGGACAAAAATCTCCCAGAAGCCGTTGCCGCGCACGCGCATGGCGTGCCGCCTTCCGTCCCAATGATTGAAGTCGCCGACCACGCTGACACGGCGGGCATTGGGCGCGAGCACGACGAAGCCGATGCCGCTCACTCCGTCGAGCACGAGCGGACGTGCGCCGAGCTTGTCGTACAGGTGCAGGTGCGTGCCTTCGCTCAGCAGGTGAACGTCGAAGTCGGACAGGATGGGCGGGAAGCGGTAGGCATCCTCCATCTCGACGACGTTCGCGCCGAACTGCGCGCGCAGGCGATAGTGGTCGGTCGCCGCCTCCACCGGCCCGACGAACAGGCCGGCATCGTGCACCAGCGGCAGCTCGCTTTCCTGTCCGCCCTCGTCGACGATCGCGACGCGCGCCGCATTCGGCATGAAGACGCGGACCACGGGCTCGTCGTCCTCGACATGCGGCCCGAGATATTCGAACGGGTTTGCGTGATACCCGCCGATGACGGCCAGCGCTTGTGACGACAGACGCCCCATGGCTCAAGATCTCTGCGACAGTATCCGTTGCAAGCCCGTAAGGGGAACGCGCAACCAGTTCGGTCGGTTCGCAAGCTCGTAGTTGATTTCGTAGAACACCTTCTCCAGCAGGAAGAAATCGAGCAGGCGATCGGCGTCCGCGCCGTCGCCTGGCCACAACAGCGGGCTGGCCAGGCCCTCCCGATACGCGGCCATGAAGGTGGCGACCGACTGCCGGCTCCAATCCTCCAGCGCGTTGAACAGCCGGTCGTGCTCGTCCGTCCAGGTCTCCAGCGCGCGTTCCAACGCCGCCGTGGCGGCATAGTCGATGGAGCGGACCAGGCCAGCGATGTCGCGCGCAGCCGGCGCCTTGCGCCGCCGCTCCTCCAGGCTGCGCTGAGGCTCGCCCTCGAAATCCAGAATATAGACGTCGTCCTTGGCAAGCAGGACCTGCCCGAGATGCAGGTCGCCGTGGTGGCGGATCTTGCTGATGGCCGGCGGCGACGGCGGAGTTCGCAGCTCGGTCAGGAGCCGTTCGACCGGGCCGGCAAGGCGGTCGATCAAGGCGCGCATTGCGTCGCCCATGTCGGCACGACGCGACAGCTCGTTGAACGTCGCCTCGGCACGCTGCACCAAGGCGGCGCTCCATCTGGCCATGTCATCCGGCGTAACCGGCTCCGGCGCGAACTCGGCAATGTCCGGCCGGCTCGCCAGCGCATTCTGCAGCTCGGCGATGCGCCGGCCGATCGTCCGCATCCAGTGCAGATAGGAGGTCAGCTCGTTGCTGCCGGCGGGCGCGTCGGGCGTCAGCAGGCGCTGCTCGTCGATGAAGCGATCCAGGTAGGCGTTGGCCACCGTCCAGGCATCGCCCTGGTTCTGCGCGAACCCATGCACGACGGCAAGCGCCGTGCAGGCGTGGCCCTCGCGCAGCTCCATGGCGCCGAGGAAAGACGGAGCATTCCGGTACTGGGCGACGTCGGTCAGGAAGCGACCGAGCTCTATCTCGGGATGCTGACCGGAATGCAGGCGCCGCAGCACTTTCACGACGAACCTGTCGTCGACGATGGCGGTGGTGTTCGACTGCTCGCCCTCGATGCCCTTCACGTGCTCGACCACCGGCGGCGGCATGTCGGCAAAGGCCTGCGTCGGCCGGAATTCGATGCGGCGCTCGCCCTCCTCGATCGTGTCGCCGGCGTGGATCTTGCGCAGCAGCCAGGAGATGAATTCCGGGTCGGTGCAGACGTCGACCAGCGTACCCTCGCGCGCGCCGCGGCGCACCGCCGCGAGGATGTTGGCCGGGCCGGACGGGATCCTGTCGAAGCGGGTCCATTTGACCGCGAGCGGCACCGCATAGCGCGACTGGCCGCGGCCGGTCGTGACGTCGAGCAGGGCCAGCATCGTTCCGCGGTCCAGCAGGATTCCGGCTTGCTGGCTGGCGCCGACGAAAGCGCTGCCCTTGTCGCCGAACCAGCGTCGCCCGGCGAGGAACGACGGCAGCACCTCGTGCTCGAAGCTCGCCCGCGCGCGGCCGTCGAGCAGCGAGCGCAATTCATCGCTCATCACCAGCGTGACGAACTCGGGCGGAACCATCGGCTTCGCTTCCGCGCTCGTATCCGGCTCTTCGCGCAACTGGAACCAGAAGAAGCCGTAGGGCGCCAGCGTGATGACGTAAGGGCCTTCGCCGATGCGCGGGAAGCGCGTGCGCCCGAGCATCTCGTGCGGCACGCGGCCGCGCCACGGCGACAGATCGATTTCCGCCGCCTGCGCCGAGCGCGACAGATTGGCCACGCACAGCAGCACCTCGTCCTCGTACTGCCGCACATAGACGAGCACGGCGCGATTGGCCGGGCGGATGAACGCCATCGATCCGCGACCGAACACGCGCGACGTCTTGCGCACCGCGATGAGACGTTTCATCCAGCTGAGCAGCGACGACAGCGAGCGCGACTGCGCCTCGACGTTGACCGCCTGGTAGCCGTAGACCGGGTCCATGTTGGGCGGCAGATACAACTTGGCCGGATCGGCGCGGGAGAATCCGCCGTTGCGGTCCGGAGTCCACTGCATTGGCGTGCGCACGCCGTTGCGATCGCCGAGATAGATGTTGTCGCCCATCCCGATCTCGTCGCCGTAATAGAGGATGGGCGTCCCGGGAAACGACAGCAGCAGCGAGTTCATCAGCTCGATCTTGCGCCGGTCGTTGTCCATCAGCGGCGCCAGGCGCCGGCGGATGCCGAGATTGATGCGGGCGCGCGGGTCGGATGCATAGGTGGACCACAGATAATCGCGCTCCGAGTCGGTGACCATCTCCAAGGTCAGCTCGTCGTGATTGCGCAGGAACATCGCCCACTGGCAGTTCGCCGGGATGTCCGGCGTCTGCCGCATGATGTCGGCGATCGGAAACCGGTCCTCCTGGGCGATCGCCATGTAGATGCGGGGCATCAGCGGGAAGTGGTAGGCCATGTGGCATTCGTCGCCGTCGCCGAAATAGGCGCTGACGTCCTCCGGCCACTGGTTGGCTTCCGCCAGCAGCACCCGGTCCCCGCCGTAGGCATCGACCTCGGCGCGGATTTTCTTGATGATGGCGTGGGTCTCCGGAAGGTTCTCGTTGTTGGTGCCTTCGCGCTCGCACAGGTACGGAATCGCATCGAGGCGGAACCCGTCGACGCCGAGGTCGAGCCAGCGCCGCATAACCTGCAGGATGGCCCACAGCACGCGCGGATTGTCGTAGTTGAGGTCGGGCTGGTGCGAGAAGAAGCGATGCCAGTAATAGGCGCCGGCCTCCGGATCCCACGCCCAGTTCGACTTCTCCGTATCGGTGAAGATGATACGTGTGCCGTGGTATTTCTGGTCGGTGTCGCTCCAGACGTACCAGTTGCGGGCATCGCTGGCGGGCTTGCTGCGGCGCGCCCGCTTGAACCACGGATGCTGGTCCGAGGTGTGATTGACCACCAGCTCGGTGATCACGCGCAGGCCCAGGCGCTTGGCCTCGGCGACGAAGCGGCGGAAATCCTTCATCGTGCCAAAATCGGGATTGATGCGGCGGTAGTCGGAAATGTCGTAGCCGTCGTCGCGGCCGGGGCTGGGATAGAACGGCAGCAGCCACAACGCGGTGACGCCCAGCTCGTGCAGGTAGTCGAGCCGCTCGGTGAGCCCGGCGAAGTCGCCGACGCCGTCGCCGTTGCTGTCGGCGAAGGCCTTGACGTGCAGCTGGTAGATGATCGCGTCCCTGTACCAGAGTTCGTCGTGGCCAGCTTCGCGATCGATGGTGATCTGTGGCGCGATGTTCACGAGGGCTCCCGTCACGCGTGGCAGCGGAACAGCAGGGCGGGATCGCGCGCCGGGTCGATGCGCAGGCGCAGGCCCCCCCATTCGACAAAGTGACGCTCGCCGGTCACGAGATTCTCCACCGAGGTGACGCGCCGGCGTTGCGGCCCGATCTCGAGATCGCCGAAGTGGAACCAGAACTGGCGCGGGCCGTGACCGGAGAGCGCGATCGCCACGGCAACCGCGTTGTCGCGGTTGACGAACTCCTTGACGAAGCCGATCACCTCTTCGTCGTCGACCTGAGCGAAGCGGAAATCGCGCGTCTGCAGCAGCGCCGGGTTCTCGCGCCTGATCCTGTTCAGGCGGCCGATATAGGCGGCGATGTTGCCGGGCTTCTTCCAATCGCGGAATTTCAATTCGTATTTCTCCGAGTTGAGGAACTCTTCCTTGCCGGGAATCGGCTCGTGCTCGAGCAGCTCGAAGCCATTGTAGATGCCGTAGTTGGACGACAGCGTGGCCGCCAGCGCGGCGCGCGCCTTGAAAATCCACGGCTCGCCGGATTGCAGGTGGAAGGGATTGATATCGGGCGTGCTGACGAAAAAATTCGGTCGGTAATATTCGCACACCGGATACTGCGTCAGCTCCAGCATGTAGGCGCTGAGCTCGGCCTTGGTGGTGCGCCAGGTGAAGTAGGTGTAGGACTGGCTGAAGCCGAGCTTCGCCAGCGCCTTCATGATCTTAGGCCGCGTGAACGCTTCCGCGAGGAAGACGACGCCGGGATCGCGGTCGTGCACTTCGCAGATCAGCCATTCCCAGAACGGAAACGGCTTGGTGTGCGGATTGTCGACGCGGAAGACGCGCACGCCCTGCTCGACCCAGAACAAGACGATGTCGCACAGCGCCGTCCACAGCGCGTCGCGATCGGCGCAGTAGAAATCCGGGTTGACGATGTCCTCGTACTTCTTCGGCGGGTTCTCGGCATAGCGGATCGTTCCGTCGGGCCGCTTCTTGAACCATTCGGGATGCTCACGCACCCACGGATGATCCGGCGAGCACTGGATCGCGAAATCCAGCGCGACCTCCATGCCGAGCTCGCGAGCCGCCGCCACGAGGCGGCGAAAATCGTCGAGCGTGCCGAGCTCGGGATGGACCCCGTCATGGCCGCCCTCGGCCGCCCCGATGGCATAGGGGCTGCCCGGATCGTCCGGTCCGGCGTGAAGTGAATTGTTGCGGCCCTTGCGATTCTTGCGCCCGATCGGATGGATCGGCAGCAGGTAGACAACATCGAAGCCGAGCTCCGCAATCTCCGGCAGGCGGGCGATGCAATCGTCGAACGTGCCGTGGCGCCCGGGCACCGGGCTCTGGCTGCGCGGCATGATCTCGTACCACGCGCTGGCGCGGGCGATCGGCCGCTCGATCAGCAGCGGAAACAGCGAGCTGGTCGTCAGGTCGGAGCGCTCCTGCGCGTCGGCCGCGGCCGCGATCACGTCGTCGGCGAGCAGGACCGTGACATCGCCGGTCCGATCGAATGCCTCGCAGGCACGCGCGATCGTCGCGATCGATCCCTGGTCGCGCGGCCGCAGCGACGCCAGCAGCTGGCGCCCTTCCTTGGCCTCCAGTTGCACGTCCTGGCCGGCCGCGAGCTTCACCTTGACTTCGTGGCGCCAGGTGGCGACCACGTCGGTCCACGCCGCGATGGCGAAGACGTAGCGGCCGGTCTCGTTCGGCACAAAGGCGCCGATCCAGCGGTCGTTGCCATGGTGCCGCATCGGGACGTGGCGCCACTCGCTGTCGCGCTCCAGCCGCCAGACCAGGGCCGCCGCCGCGACATCATGGCCGTCGCGCAACACGTCGGCCCATACCTCGACGGTCTCGCCGACGATGCGCTTGACCGGAAACCGGCCGCCATCGACACGGGGATAGACGTCCTCGATGCGAAATCGGCGGCTGAGATGATCGGCGACATGAGCCGTGCTGGTCTTGGCTCTCACGTTCGCTGAAACCTTTGGTGCGCGGGCCGGGAGAAGGCCGGCGGAGGCAATGAATAGCAGGGGGGCTGACCGATAAGAACCGACTGGAATTCAATTGGTTCCGTGGGTTCTTGCCGCACCGCTGCGGCGCCCAGGCCCGCAATTTACACATTTCCGGAACCAACCGCACGCCGGCCGGTTATCGATTGGGAGGTGCGGCGTGACCGTCGTTCTGGTGTCCAATCGCGTTGCAGATTCTCGTCTTGACGGGCCAGTGGAAGGGGGACTCGCCTCGGCGCTGCTGCAGGCAGTCAAGAAATGCGGGGCCGTGTGGCTCGGCACCCGGATTCAGCAATCAAATTCTTTGAATTCCGAGCGCAGAGGGCCGTTGACCGCCCTGGCGACGATCGGCGCCGGGACCACAGCCCGGGTGGACGTCCCGGCCGGCCTGTACGACAAATTCTACAAGGGGTTCGCCAACTCGGGCCTGTGGCCGGTGCTGCATTCGCGCCCGGATCTCATCGGCGCCCGGGACGATGACTATGCCGCCTACCGCGAGGTCAATCGTCTGCTCGCGGTCGCCCTGACCGGCCTGGTGCGCCACGACGCCAGGATCTGGATCCATGACTATCACTTCATGACGCTGGCGGAAGAACTGCGCCGCCTCGACATCCGCGTTCCGGTCGGCTTCTTCCTGCACACGCCGTTCCCGGCGACTACGGTCTTCGCCAGCCTGCCGCATCACCGCGACCTTGCGCGGGCCTTGCTCAGCTACGACCTGGTCGGCTTCCAGACCGAGGACGACAAGGCGAATTTTTCCAACTACGTGCGCAACGAGCTCGCACTGCAGGTCGACAGCGACGGCTTGGTCGGCGGCACCGGCGCGCGGCTTGCCTGTTTCCCCATCGGGATCGACGTGCAGGCTTTCGCCGAGGGGGCCGTGAAGGCAGCCACCCGTCCCGACATCGCGCGCCTGCGCGCCAGCCTACAGGCCGGCGCGCTCGCCATCGGCGTCGACCGCATCGATTATTCGAAGGGGCTGGAGAACCGCATGCGCGCGTTCGACCACCTGTTCCAGGAGGAGCCCGAGCTCAAGCGTCAGGTCTCCTTCCTGCAGATCGCGCTGCCGTCACGCGGCGACATTCCGACCTACGACAAGCTGCGCGCCCGGCTGGCCGCCCTGGTGAGCGAGATCAACGGCCGCCATGGCGAAGTCGACTGGGCGCCGATCCGCTACCTCAACAAGGGCTACGCCCAGTCGACCTTGGCGGGGCTGTACCGCACGGCGCAGATCGGCGTGGTGACGCCGCTGAACGACGGCATGAACCTGGTGGCCAAGGAATATGTCGCGGCCCAGAATCCGCTGAACCCCGGCGTCCTGGTCCTGTCGCGGTTTGCCGGCGCGGCCCGCGAGCTCGATGCCGCGCTGCTGGTCAACCCGCACGACGTCGATGCGCTCGGCCAGACCATCAGCTGCGCGCTGCGCATGCCGGCGGAGGAGCGGCGCGAGCGCTGGGAGGCCATGATGGCGGTCTTGCGCCGCAACGACATCGCCGCGTGGTTCGAGGGCTTTCTCGCCGCATTGACGCCCAAATCTCCGCGGCCCGCACGGATTCCATTGAAAAAGATTTTGTCCCAGTATGCGCGGCCAGCAGTGGTTCCCAACCCTGTTGGTATTGTGGCGGCCAAGAGCTCCTGAGCGATGAACGATATTTCCGATCTGGCGACGCAGTGGGGCGTCGCGGCGGAATACTCGGATGCATTCGGAAACCGCCGCGCGGTCGATCGCGACGTGCTCGCCCACATCGTCGGCGCGATCAGCGGCGGCCGCCCGGCGCCGCGCCAGCTGTTGCCCGGCACGCTGGTGGTGCGACGCGGCCGCGACTCGCACATTCACATTCCGGGCGGCGCTCCCGGCTGTCACGTCGATTGGCAGGTGGCGGCGGGCGAGCGCGTAATCGCGAGTGGCGCGGGCGAAGGACCGGTCATCGCTCTGCCCGACATAGCCATCGGCACGTATCGGCTTCGCGTCAACATCACGGCTCCGGACGAGCTGCGGCAGGAAAGCGCAACCCTGCTGGTAGCGCCACCAATGGCGTTCCAGGGCAAGGATCCGCATGCGCGCCTGTGGACACTGGCGGTCCAGCTCTACGGCGTAAAGTCGCATCGCAACTGGGGGCATGGCGATTTCACCGATCTCGCCGACCTGCTCACGCTGGCCGGCAGGCTCGGCGCCGCCGGAATCGCGCTCAACCCGCTGCACGCCCTGTTCGACGATCGTCCCGAGCAGGCCAGCCCCTACTCGCCCAACAGCCGCCTGTTTCTCAATCCGCTCTACATCGACGTCAGCGCCGTCCCGGAGTTTCCCGGCGCGGACGCGGCCGGCTTGGCGCCGGAGGTCGAGCGGCTGCGGCAGCAGGATTTCATCGATCACGCCGGCGTCGCCGCCGCCAAGCTCGCCGGGCTGCGCCTCGCTTATGAGTGCTTTTGCCGCCAGCCCGCTGCGCAGCGCCGGGCCGACTTCGATGCGTTCCGCCGCGAGCGCGGACAATGGCTCGCGCGCTTCGCCAGTTTCGAGCATCTGCGGCGGCGCTTCCCCGACGTGTGGTGGCAATGGCCGGAATTCTGGCGCCGGCCCGACGATGAGCATGTCAGCGGCCTGCGCGGCGAAGCCGCCACCGAGATCGGGTTCTTCGAATTCGTGCAGTGGATCGCCGATTCCCAGATGGCGCAATGCTGCGCCAAAGCCCAGGAGCTTCGGCTACCGATCGGCCTCTATGTCGACGTGGCGGTCGGCGTGGAAGCGGGTGGCGCCGACGCCTGGAGCGAGCAGGACGCCATCCTCAACAGCCTGTCGGTCGGCGCGCCCCCCGACCTGTTGAACACCGCCGGTCAGAACTGGGGCCTGTGCGGCTTCAGTCCCGCCGGCCTCGAGGCGGAGCAGTTCGAACCGTTCCGCCAGATGCTGCGGGAGTCCATGCGCTATGCCGGCGCGGTTCGCCTCGACCACGTGCTCGGCCTGCGCCGCCTGTTCGTCATTCCGCACGGCATGAAGCCGCAGGACGGGACCTATGTGCAGTTTCCGTTCGAGGCGCTGCTCGCCGTGGTGGCGCAGGAGAGTGTGCGCCACGAGTGCATCGTGATCGGCGAGGATCTGGGAACCGTGCCGGACGGCTTCCGCGAGGCGATGGCCGACTGGGGCCTGTGGTCCTACCTCGTGCTGCTGTTCGAGCGCCGCCACGATGGCGCGTTCAAGTCGCCCAGCGAGTACAAGCGCGACGCGCTGGCCAGCTTCAGCACCCACGATCTTCCGACCTTCGCCGGATGGCTGACCGGCCACGATCGTCGCATCAAGGAGGCACTGGGCATAAATCCGGGCGAGAGCGAGGACGAGCGCCGCTGGGCGGTCGGGCAACTGCGCGGCGCGCTCGAGGCGCATGGGTTCGGCGGCCTCGATTTCCCGGCGGTGGCAAGATTTCTTGCCGCGACGCCGAGCCGGCTGGTCGTGGTGGCGATGGAGGATGCGCTCGAACTGGCCGATCAGCCCAACCTGCCGGGCACCGTGAACGAGCATCCGAACTGGCGCCGCCGTCTGCCAGTCACGCTGGAGGATCTTTTTGCCGATCCGCGCCTCCACAACCTCGGCCGCATCATGCGGGAGGCAGGACGCAAGCTCCCGTAGCCCGCATGGAGCGCAGCGAAATGCGGGGACGGCGCATCAGCCGGACTGGAACCTGGTGAGGCCGCTCCCGGATTCCGCTTCGCTCCATCCGGGCTACGGCATTGTGCCGCCGGCTTTGCTCAACCCATGGCATCTGCGGTACATCTGCCGCCGCGGCCGTGGAGCAGGGGAGAACCGCATGGGGCAGTGCAAGGGCGTGCGCGAGGTCGGGTACTTCGATTGCGACGGCGGCGGGCAGATCGTGGTGGATGGTAATTTCGCCTATATCGGCCACGTCAACGGCACCACCGGCACCACCATCGTCGATGTCAGCGATCCAAAAAATCCGAGACAGGTCGCCAATGTCCCGACGGCGTCCGGCATTCATGCCCACAAGGTGCGCGCCGCCAACGGCCTGATGCTGGTCAATCGCGAGCATCCGCCGCGCCGCAAAGGCCCGCCCTTGACACCGGAGGAGATGAGCCAGCCGGTCGGTCTCGGCATCTACGACATTTCCGATCCGCGGCGGCCCAAGGAGATCACGCAGTGGCGCTGCACCGGCAACGGCGTGCATCGCTTCACCTTCGACGGCCGCTACGCCTACATCTCGCCCGAGATGGACGGCTACATCGGCAACATCGTCGTCATCCTCGATCTGAAGGATCCGGCGCGCCCGGAGGAAGTTGGACGCTGGTGGATGCCCGGCCAATGGACCGCCGGTGGCGAGACGCCGACCTGGAAAGGCCGCGCACACCGCTGCCACCATCCGATCCGGCTGGGTGACCGGCTGTACACCAGCTACTGGCACGGCGGCGCCGTCATCCTCGACATCTCCGACATGCGCAAGCCGAAGTGTGTCGGCGCCATCGACTGGAGCCCGCCGTTCCCGTGGCCGACCCATTCCTGCGTACCGATCCCGTTCCCGCTTGCCGGGCGGCAATGGATGCTGGTGGCCGACGAGGACGTGCTGCCGCTCGATCCCGAGCTGACGCGCGACATGGCGGCGTTCATGTGGATGGTCGACATCACCGACGAAACGCGGCCGATGCCGGTGGCGAGCTTTCAGGTCGACGGGGTAAACGGCAAGCGCAACAAGGAAATGACCGGCTGCCATCAGCCGATCGAGGACATCACCGACACCGAAGTCCCCTTTGCCTGGTTCGCGCAAGGGCTGCGCTTCGTCGACATCTCAAATCCGAATGGGCCGCGCGAGGTGGCGAGCTACGTACCGGACGTGCCGGCCGGCGCCGATCGCGTGTGCAGCAACGACGTGTTCCGCGACCACCGCGGCCTCGTCTATGTGATCGACCGCGTGCGCGGCTTTCACATCGTCGAACGCACCGGCAATTGACGACATGGCCTATCTCGTGCATCGCCGGCAGGTCACGGTGGAATGGGGACACTGCGACCCGGCCGGCATCGTGTTCAACAGCCGCTGCTTCGAATATTTTGACACCAGTTCGTGGGCCTTGTTCGAAGCTGCGCTGCGCGTGCCGCCGCCGAAGCTCGGAGTCACGTTCGACATCGTCGGCATTCCGCTGGTCAATGCCGGGGCGCGCTTCATGTCGCCGGTGCGTTTCGGCGACAAGGTCGAGATCCTGTCGACCATCGGGGCGTTCCGGCGCTCGAGCTTCGAGGTGCAGCACCGCATCCTCGTGGATGGCACGCTTGCGGTCGAAGGCAGCGAGACGCGGGTGTGGGCAGCGGCGGACAAGGACGATCCGGCGCGACTCAAATCGCGCCCGATTCCGCTCGACGTGATCGCGCGCTTCGCAGCGCCATGATCGGGCAGGCGATTCCCGGTTTTTGGCTGGCCAACATCGTCGCAACGTGTTGATTCCACGCGGACTTCGATTGTCCGCCAGCGCCGCCAGACCTAATATGCTGCGCGCGGCGCACAAGCGCCTTTCGCCAAGAGGGACAGCGTCGGATGGCCAGGATACTCGAACTGATCCTGAACGGCCGCCGGCGTGTCGATGCGGTCCCGGACAATCTCCTGCTGCTCGATTATCTGCGCGAGATCGTGGGCCTCACCGGCACAAAGACCGGCTGCGACGGCGGCGAATGCGGCGCCTGCACGGTGCTGGTCGATGATGTTCCGCGTCTGTCGTGCCTGACGCTGGCGGCGAGCGTGCAGGGCCATCGCGTGGACACGGTCGAATCGCTCGGGCACGACGGAACGCTCTCCGCCGTGCAGCGCGGCTTCCACGAGAAGCTCGGATCACAGTGCGGCTATTGCACGCCGGGCTACATCATGGCGTCGGTCGGCCTGCTGCGGCGCAATCCGCATCCCAGCGACGACGAGATCCGCGAAGGTCTCGGCAGCAACATCTGCCGCTGCACCGGCTACGTCAAAATCATCGAGGCTGTGAAGTACGCCGCCGAGCTGCAGTCGGCCGGGGTTGCGCCATGAACGAGATCGCGCCGACGCATACGATCGGCGCCTACGTGCCGATGGTTGACGGCCCGGAAAAGGTTTCGGGCAGAGCCAAGTACACGGCCGACATTCTTCAGCCGGGACTGCTGGCCGGCCGCATCTTCCGCAGTCCTTATTCGCACGCCGAAATTCTCGACGTCGACGTGTCGGCTGCGCAAAAGCTTCCGGGCGTCATCGCCGTCGTCACCGGCGCCGATTGCGACAAGACGTTCGGCGTGCTGCCGATCGCCCGCACCGAGCATCCGTTGGCGCGCGACCGCGTGCGCTATCGCGGCGAGCCGGTCGCGGCGGTGGCCGCCATCGACGACGCCACGGCGCGTGAGGCGCTGCGCCGCATCCGCATGACGGTGCGGGAACTGCCTGCCTATTACGACGCCAAGGAGGCGCTGTCGCCCGAGGCGGTGGCGCTGCACGCGCACAAGCCGGGCAATCTCGAACGCGACGTGTTCTTCGAACTGGGCAATGTCGAGGCGGGCTTTGCCGAGGCGGATCTGGTGCGCGAGGGAACCTACAACTGCGCCGAGGTGTGCCAGAACCAGATGGAGATGCACGCGGCGATCGCCGAGTACGACGCGGTGCGCGACCGCATGGCAGTGCATGCCAGCACGCAGGTGCCGTACTACGTGCATCTCATGCTGGCGCGCGTGCTCGACATGGACATGTCGCGCATCCGCGTGATCAAGCCGCATGTCGGCGGCGGATTCGGCTGTCGCACCGAAACCCTCAATGTCGAGCTGATCGCCGCCCTGCTGGCGCGCAAGGCGCGCAGCAGCGTGCGCATCATGACGACGCGCGAGGAAACGTTCATCACCCATCGCGGCCGGCCGGAAACCGACATAAGGCTCAAGATCGGCCTGCGCCGCGACGGGCGCATCACGGCGGTCGAATGCGAGTGCGACCAGCGCGGCGGCGCCCATTCAGGCTATGGCGTGGTCACCATTCTGTATGCGGGCTCGATGCTCTACGCCATCTATGACCTGCACCACGTGAAATATATCGGCAGGCGCGCCCTCACCAACACGCCGCCATGCGGCGCCTTCCGCGGCCACGGCACGGTCAATATCCGCTTTGCCTTCGAGAGCCTGCTCGACCAGATGGCGCAGGAGATCGGGCTCGATCCGATCGCGGTCCGGCGCGCCAACTATCTCAACGCCCCGACGTTCACCGACAACGACCTCATGGTGAACTCCTATGGCCTCCCCGAGTGCGTCGACTGGGTCGAGCGGGCAAGCCACTGGCGCGCGCGCAAGGGCAGGCTGCCCAAGGGCAAGGGCCTGGGCTTTGCCTGCTCGCACTACATCAGCGGCGCATCGAAGCCGGTGAACTGGACCGGCGAGCCGCACGCCACCGTCAAGCTCAAGCTCGATTTCGACGGCTCGATCGTGCTGCTCACCGGCGCGGCGGAGATCGGCCAGGGCTCGTCCACCGTGCTGGTGCAGACCGTGGCCGAGGTGCTCGGGCTCGATCTCGCGCGCGTGCGCATCGTCACCGGCGACAGCGACGTGGTGCCGAAGGACAACGGCTCCTATTCGTCGCGGGTGACCTTCATGGTCGGCAATGCGGCGATCGAGGCGGCGCAGAACCTCAAGCGCGTGCTGGTCGCAGCGGCGGCGCGCAAGCTCGAAGCCACCCCCGACGACGTCGAGTGCCTGGGCGAGCTCTATCGCGCCGGCGCCCAGGACAAGGGCCTCACCTTCGACGAGGTGGTGATCGAGGCCTTGAAGGACACCGGCACCATCACGGTGACGGGCAACTATTCCACCATTCCCGAATCCCATGGCGGCAAGAAATATCGCGGCGCCGCGATCGGCGGCACCATGGGCTACAGCTACTCGGCGCAGGTCGTCGAGGTGAGCGTCGACGAGGAGACCGGCGTCATCACGGTCGACAAGGTGTGGGTGGCGCACGACTGCGGCAAGGCGCTCAACCGCCTCACGGTGGAAGGCCAGGTGCAGGGCTCGGTGTGGATGGGGATGGGCCAGGCGATGAGCGAGGAGGCCGGCTACCACGACGGCCTCATGCTGATGGCCAACATGCTCGACTACCGCGTGCCCACCATCCAGGACTCCCCACCGATCGAGGTGGGCATCGTCGAGAGCAACGATCCGCACGGGCCCTTCGGCGCCAAAGAAGCGGGGGAAGGCTCGCTCGCCGCCTTCCTGCCGGCGCTCACCAATGCCATCGCGGATGCGATCGGCATCCGCTTCAACGACCTGCCGGTCACGCCCGACCGCGTATTCGAGGCGATCGAGAAGCGGCAGCGCGCGCGACGTCACGGCACGAAGGGAAACAGCGCATGATTGGCGCGGCAGCGAGGCTTGCTCCCATCGCTCCCCGCACGCGCGGAGAGGTGGAGCAAGCAGCTTTCGCGTCGCGGCAACATCGCCGCAGGTGCTGCTGATGGATGCCCTTCCCGAATTCCAGCTGCTGCGGCCGACCACGATCGCCGACGTGCTCGCGGCGCGGGCGGCGCATCCAGCCAGCCGCCTGATCGGCGGCGGCACCGATCTCCTGGTGAACATCAGGCGCGGCATCGAGGCGCCGCCGGTGCTCATCGAGATGAACGGCGTCGCTGAATTGCGAACGGTCCATGCCGACCGAGAGATGCTGGAGATCGGCGCCTCCGTGACGCTGAGCGAGCTGGCGCGCCATCCGCAGGTTGTGGCGCATTATCCGGTGGTCGCCCAGGCCGCGCACGTCATTGCCGGCCCGACACATCGCAACATGGGCACGGTCGGCGGCAATCTCTGCCTCGATACGCGCTGCATCTACTACAATCAGAGCGAATGGTGGCGCACCGCCAATCATCATTGTCTCAAGACCACCGGCGACATCTGCCACGTGGCGCCGAAGAGCCACGGCGTGTGCTTCGCCACCTTCAGTGGCGACCTGGCGCCGGCGCTGCTGACGCTTCATGCCGAGATCGAGCTGGCGGGCCCGCAGGGCCGGCGCACGCTGCCGCTCGACGACCTCTATATCGGCTACGCCCGGCACGCTTCCGCCACCGGCGACGGCAAGAATTATCTGGCCCTGAAACCCGGCGAGTTCGTCACCGCGGTGCGCGCCAACAACACGCTGGGCCTGCGCTCGGCCTACGACAAGATCCGCATCCGCCGCTCGATCGAATATCCGGTGTGCGGCGTCGCCGTGGCGCTGCGGCGCGACGGGAAAAAGCTCGCCGACCTGCGCGTCGCCTTCACCGGCACCAATCCGCGCCCGGTGCTGCTCCAGGGCACGGAGAACCTGTGCGGGGCCGGGCTCGACGACAGCGTGTTGAAGGGCCTCGACCACCTGGTGCGCGACCAGATCATGGCGATGAAGACCACGTTCACGCCCGGCCACTACCGCCGCCGCGTCGCCGGCGTGCTCGCCAGGAGATTGGTGAAGGCGTTGTTTGACGCGCCGTAGTGTGGGGTTGAGGCGCGAAACTCGGCCAACGAACGGAAGCGTCGGCCCGACGCGCCAAAACCCACCATGATGAAATGCCGCGCGGTGGGTTTCGGCGCGCACCACTGCGACCGCATTGCAGGGCTGTGCAAAGCGCCTCAACCCACCCTACAAAGATTTTTCAGCTTCCTCCTCGCGCAGCTTGAAGCGCTGGATTTTTCCCGTGCCGGTGCGCGGCAGGTCGGCGCGGATATCGATCCAGCGCGGGAATTTCCACGGGCCGGC
>Ga0126380_10000229_pt1 | contig 16520 bp, 18 predicted proteins | sample PanSoiMetPlot_26_FD_92544 | JGI IMG/M metagenome (GOLD analysis project Ga0126380, IMG submission 92544) | Tropical forest soil microbial communities from Panama - MetaG Plot_26 | ecosystem: Environmental > Terrestrial > Soil > Tropical forest > Bulk soil | place: Panama | collected 2016-02-17
AGGCCAATCCACTTCCGCGGCCGGGTCTCTACCATTGCGGTGAACCCGGACGGGAAGACTGCCTACGTCGAGGTCGACCCGCGCCGCCGCGGGCCCGCCCCCGCGCTCATCCCGGTCAGCACGGCCACCAACACGCCCGGCAAGCCAATCCGCGTCGCCATCAAAGGGGGCGTAATCGCGTTCAGCCCGGACGGGAAGGCCGCCTACGCCGGGGGCTCGGGCACGGTCACCCCCATCAATACGGCCACCAACACGCCCGGCAAGCCAATCCGCGTCGGCATGGAACCCGTTGAAATCGCGGTCACCCCGGACGGGAAGACCGCCTACGTCGTTGGCTTCCAAGGGAGCATAGCCACAGTCCTTCCGGTCAGCACCGCCACCAACACGCCCGGCAAGCCAATCCACCTCCCCCGAGCAGCCGGCTGCACCTGCTCTATCGCGATCACCCCGGACGGGAAGACCGCCTACGTCACCGGCGGACCTCCCGGCGCCGAGGTCACTCCCATCAATACGGCCACCAACACGCCCGGCAGGCCAATCCGCGTCGTCTTTCCGGATGCCGCCCCAGATGAAATCGCGGTCACCCCGGACGGGAAGACCGCATACGTCGCCAGCTACGGAGGGGGCCCCGGCTCGGTCGTACCGATCAGCACCGCCACCAACACGCCCGGCAAGCCGATCCGCATCGGATCCGGTGCCACCATCGCGATCACCCCGGACGGGACGAGGCTCTACGCCGCCACCAGCAACAAGGTCGTCCCGGTCAGCACCGCCACCAACACGCCCGGCAAGCCAATCCCGCTCCGCGGGCCGGTTAATGGAATTGGAATTTTGATCACGCGCGGCCCTGCGAGCTGCGGCAGCTGCTGACTGCGCTGCGGGCGCTCCTAATGGACCGCGGTCCCCGGAGAAGGCCCCAAGCCCGGGCCGCGGGGCGAACGTGACCTGCTGTGGCACTAGGCACCGGCGGCGCCGGGGTCGCGCATCCGCCCGGCAGCGTCGACGATCACGGCCACCAGATGGGCATACCGCCGGTCCCGGTCGCCGAAGATCTCCGGCCCGGCCTGGGCGACGAGCGGATGCGTGGCGGCGCCGACACGTTCGGCGCGGCTCGCCAGGGAGTACCGGCGGTCTCCGGTGGCGGCGGCCTGCGATACCGCCTGCTCCTCGATGCAGAAGCCGATGATGAAGCTGTAGAGCAACTGGTACGCCTGCGTTGCGGTGGCGACGGTGAAGCCCTGGGCAAGCATGGCCGCCAGCGCTGTCTCCTGCTCCCTCAGCAGGCTGGCGTCGGTCAGGTAGGTGCCGCTGACCATCTTCGCGCCATCCCGGCGGGACAGCAGGGCCTGCCGGGTGATGCGGGCCGCTGGGCACCGTGCTGATTCTCGGCGCGACCGGCATGGCCGGCCTGCTCGCCGTGCAGAACGCCCGGCTGCTCGGCGCCGACCGGATCATCGCGGCCGGCCGCGACCGGGCCCGCCTCGCGCATGCCGCGGCGCACGGCGCGACCGCGGTGCCGCTGCTCGACGCCCGCGACGCCACCGCGGCGGCGCTGGCGGGCGCGCTCGGCGGGACTGCCCCGGGCCTAGTGCTCGACTTCGTCTGGGGCGCCCCGGCCGAGGCAGCGTTCGCCGCCCTGGCCCGCCGTGGGCTGGCGGAGGACGACGCGGACATCTCCTATGTGCAGACCGGTGCGCTGGCCGGCCCGGAGGCGGCGGTCCCGGCGGCCCTGCTGCGCAGCCGGCGCATCCGGATCACCGGCAGCGGCGCAGGGTCAGCGCCGGTGGAGACGGTCATGGCCGAGCTGCCCGGGTACCTCCAGATGATCGCCGAGGGCCGGGTCGAGGTCCCGGTGCGGGTCTTCCCGCTGTCCGCGGTAACCGAGGCCTGGGCGGCGTCGGCCAGCCGCGGCGAGCGGGTCGTCATGGTCCCCGATTGAGGCAAGACCGGAGCCCCGATCGGCGCCGTCAGGTGTCGGCGCGGGTGCTGGCTGGCACCGGAGCGGGGTTAGCGGTGCTTGCCTGCCTCCACCTGGTCGAGGAACGAGCTGAGGACTTGGCGGTAGCGGTCGGGCTCCTCCGCCATCGCCAGGTGGGAGCTTTCCTGGAAGACGACGTGCTCGGCGCCCTTGATCGCAGCCACCAGGGGTTCCACCAGCGCCGGGGTCATTTCGTCATACCGGCCGGAGGTGACCAGCACGGGCAGGTCGATTGCGCCCAGGCGGGCGGTGACGTCCCAGTCCTTGAGATTGCCGGTCACGTTCCACTCCGGCCCCTGCATGAGCTGGTAGACGTCGTCGCTGAGGTTCAAGAACGAGTGCTGGACGTGCGCGGGGAAAGGATCCAGCCGGCAGACCCATTGCCGGAGGTAGGCCCGCGCGGCCGCCGGGTAGTCAGGATCATCCGTGGTGCCCTCGGCCTCGTGCCGGTCAAGGACTTCCTGGGTCTCGCGCGGCAGCGACTGCTTCAGCCGCCGGGTCTCGGCCGCGAACGCCGGGAGGCTGGCGCACGTGCTCGCCAGCACCACGCTGGCCAGTCCGGCCGGTTTGCCCAGCGCGTACTCCAGCGCCAGCCAGCCGCCCCAGGAATGGCCGAGCAGGTGCACCCGGTCCAGGCCAAGCGCCGCCCGGACCGTGGCGAGCTCGTCAACGAAGGTGTCCATCACCCACAGGGCGGGGTCCCTGGGGTGATCGGACCTTCCGCACCCGAGCTGGTCATAGAACACCACCGGACGGCCAGCATCGCCCAGCCGGGCCAGGTCGGTCAGATAATTGTGGGGAAACCCTGGGCCGCCGTGGAGGACCAGCAGCGGCAGCCTCGGCCCGGCGCCCGCGATGTCGCCCACCACCTGGTACCAGGTCCGGTACCCGCGGAACGGCACGTACCCCTCGGCCGTACGAGCAATCGGCATGACCGCCTCCCTCTTGGGCGCGTAACGGGCATAGCCACCGGCTGATCACTCACTCCGGCCCCCGGCCGCGGCCCGGCAGACCGTCAGCAAACGGCCCTGGTCATGGCCGTTTAGATGAGCGCCAATGACTAGCTTGCCACTTTTGCCGCACAGTCAGCCCCCGGGCTCGTCAAGCAGGGCGAAACCGCGACGGGCACGCACAAACTGCAGATGGTCGAGAATGGGCACGAAGCGAGCCCGGGCCGCGGTCAAATCTGGCGGGGACGGGCCGGCCGCCAAGGGATCGGAGGCTCAGGTGAAGCTGGTGGAGCTGAAGGACAGGACCGCGCTCTCCCGGGAGGAGGCGGCCGCGCGGCTGCGGGCAATCGCTGACGAACTCGTGTCAGGCAATGATGTCGTGATCGAGCGGGAGGACATGCGGTTTGTCGCGCACGTCCCCGATCAGGTCAATCTGAAGGTGGAGTTCGAGGTCGAAGACGATGGCGCCGAGCTGGAGATCGAACTGACCTGGTAGTCACGCGGCGCCAGGGACCGGCGTGATGCGTGACCGGCCGCAGCACGGCGGGTAGCGGGCCCTGGTTGCAGCGGCCGCGGTTGTCAGGGCAATCTAAGTGAGCCTGCAACGCAGGGAAGCACCTGCCGGATCGAAGGGCCCGCGCTGATGAAACTGCCTCACGTTGAGTATGAGGCGCCCAAAACGGTTTCCGAGGCTGTGGAATTGCTCGCTGAGCATCAGGACGAGGCGAGCGTGCTAGCCGGCGGCCAGAGCCTGATCCCGCTACTGGCGCTGCGGCTGGCGCACCCGGCGGTGCTCATCGACATCAACGGCATAGATGAGCTGTCCGGGGTGTCGGCCGCAGACGGCTGGGTGGCGATAGGCGCCATGACCCGGGAGTACATTGCCGAAGAATCCGAGACCGTCGCCGGTACCGTGCCGTTGCTGGCGGCTGCCTTGCCCTTGATCGGTCATGAGGCAATCCGGAGCCGCGGCACGATAGGAGGAAGCCTGGCGCACGCGGATCCGGCGGCTGAGCTGCCGGCCGTCGCCCGCGCGCTCGACGCCGAGTTCGTGGTGCGCGGCCCGTCGGGCGAGCGGGTCATCCCGGCGGCCGAGTGGTTCGAGGGATTCCTCACCACGTCCCGCCAGCCCGACGAGCTCCTAGTGGAGGTGCGCTTCCCGGCCGCAGGGCGGGGCACGGGGATCAGCTTCCAGGAGGTCGTCCGCCGCCACGGTGACTTCGCCATTGTTGGCCTGGCGGCATCGCTGACGCTTTCCGGGGGCGCGATCAGCGATGCCCGGCTGGCGTTTGCCGGCCTTGCTGACGTGCCGGTCCGGGCAACTGACGCGGAGGATCTGCTGGCCGGCGAGGAGCCGTCGGCCGAGTTGTTTGATGAGGCAGCCCGCCGTGCGACCGGCGATACCGACCCGCCAGCCGACCTGCACGGGTCGTCGGACTACCGGAGGAAGGTCGCGGCCGCGCTGGTGCGCCGTGGCTTGCGAGCGGCCGCGGACAACGCGTACGAGAGGCAGTGACTGATGGCCGACATCACCCTGAGGGTCAACGGTGCGGCGCGCACGGGTTCGCCGGAGGCGCGCATGACGCTGGCGGACTTCCTGCGGGATGACCTTAATCTCACCGGCACCCACCTTGGCTGCGAGCACGGGGTCTGCGGCGCGTGCACGGTCATCGTCGACGGCCGGGCGGTGCGCTCGTGCCTGATGCTGGCGGTCCAGGCCGCCGGCAGCGAGGTAACGACGATCGAGGGGCTGGCACCCGACGGCGAACTGGGCACGCTGCAGCAAGCCATGTGGGATTCGCATAGCTTCCAATGCGGTTTCTGCACGCCCGGGATGGTCATGCAGGCTGCCGCGTTCCTCGGCAACCACCCTGATGCCGACGAGCAGCAGATCCGCGAAGCGCTGTCCGGCAACATCTGCCGGTGCACCGGGTACCAGAGCATCATCGATGGCGTCCTGCTGGCCGCCGAGCGCAGCCGTGCGCGCTGAGGGAGGGAACGGCCATGGCAGCAATTGCCGCTGAGCGCTACACCGGTGCCAGCATCAAGCGTTCGGAGGACCAGCGCATTCTTACCGGCGCAGGCCGGTACGTCGACGACATCAAGCTGCCGGGGATGCTGCACGCTGCATTCGTGCGCTCGCCGCTGGCTCACGCTCGCGTGGTCTCGGTGGATGTCTCGGCTGCGCGGGCGCTGCCCGGCGTCGCCGCGGTGCTCATCGGGGCGGAACTGGAAACGATAACGGTCCCTGGGCCGGATGCGCTGATGGCTCTCCTCGGTGACACCGGGCCCACCCCGGAGTTCACCCTGCTTGCGACGGACAAGGTGCGCTTCGCGGGCGATCCCGTGGCCGTCGTCATCGCCGAGACCCGTTACCTCGCCGAGGACGGCTGCGAGCTTGTGGAGGTGGAGTACGACGAACTGCCCCCGGTTGTGCATGCGTCCTTCGCCCTCGATCCGGGCAGCCCGCCGCTGTTCGCCAACCTGGGTGACAACATCGCCCGCCCGCACTCGCGCAGCGAGTTCGGTGACGTCCCGGCCACGTTCGCTGACGCCGATCGAGTTACCGACTTCCGCATCAGCGTGCACCGCCACCAGAACATGCCCATGGAGGGACGCGGCTGCGTCGCGAGCTACGACGCCGGCCTGGGTGTGATGACGGTATACGCGGCAACGCAGAGCGTTCACGTTACCAAGATTGCCGTGGCCATGCGCCTCGGCATGGAGCAGGACAAGGTGCGCGTCCTAGCCGGCGACATCGGCGGCTCGTTCGGCCTGAAGATCGGTGCATCGCGCGAAGAGCTCGCGGTTGCGGCCGCTTCACGCGCTCTCGGCCAGCCGGTCAAGTGGGTCGAGGACCGCGGCGAAAACCTCACCGCATCGGGACAGGCACGTGAGGAGAGCTTCGACGCCCGGGCCGCGGTCAGCAACGACGGCGACCTGCTCGGGCTGGACGTGAAGATGATCATCGACACTGGCTCGTACCCAGGTCTGGGCGTGACGGTTCCGGCAATCGTCGAGGAGATGCTGCCGGGTCCTTACAAGCTCGTGGCCCTGGGTTTCGAGTCGACCGCGGTCACCACAAACAAGGCATCGTACGTCGCCTATCGCGGCCCGTGGGCGTCCGAGACGTTCGTGCGGGAACGCGTCCTCGACCTCATCGCAAAGGACCTCGGCCTCGATCCGGTCGAGATCCGGCTGCGCAACGTCGCCCCGCGCACCGACCCGCCGGCCGTCATGATCACGGGGCCCCGGCTGGCCGGAGTCACCACCAGGGAGTCACTGGAGCGGATCGCCCAGGTCGTGGACTTCCCCGCGTTCCGGCGCCGGCAGGCAGAAGCACGAGCCCGGGGCCGTTACCTCGGCATCGGCGTGGCGACGTTCATCGAGCCCGCTCCCGGCCCGCGCTCGCCAGAGGGGCCCAGCGGCCCGTTGGGCACCGAGTCCATGCGCCTTCGGCTCGAGGAAGACGGCATCGTTGCGCTGTTCACCGGGCAGATGCCGCATGGCCAGAGCCACCAGACGACCCTTGCCCAGATCGCCGCCGACGAGTTCGGCGTGCCGTTCGAGCAGGTCCGCGTCGTGGTCGGCGACACCGACGTCGTTCCGTTCGGGCTGACCGGCGGCAGCCGGTCGGCCACCATGACCGGAGGCGTGGCCCTGCACGGCGCCCGGCAGCTCAAGGCCAAGGTGCTCGATTTCGCGTCGCATCTCATGGAAGCCAGCGCCCGCGACCTCCAGATCACCGATGGCCAGGTCTGGGTGCGCGGTGACCCAGCGAGTGCCATCCCGGTGGGCGAGGTCGCGCGGCGTGCGGCAGCGGGCCAGTTCGCTTCCGGCGTGGACGCCGATCTCGAAGTCGAGGCCTCGTTCGACGGCGGCGAGGGAGGATGGTCCGGCGGCAGTCACTGCGCCATCGTCGAAGTGGACGTCGAGACCGGCATCGTGACGGTGGAGCGGTACGTCGTCGCTGAGGATTGCGGCGCGCTCATCAATCCCGCCATCGTCGAGGGCCAGATCCGGGGCGGAGTCGCGCAGGGCATCGGCGCGGTGCTGCTCGAACGATCGGCGTACGACGAGGACGGCAACTGCCAGTCAGCCACGCTCATGGACTACTTGGTGCCGACCGCCTGTGATATTCCCCGCATCGAGATAGAGCACCTCGAGACAGTGGCCCTTGACGCCGACGTGAACTTCCGCGGCGTGGGCGAGGGCGGCATGATCATCGCGCCGCCCACGATAGTGAACGCGATTGAGGACGCGCTTTCGCCCTTCGGCGTGCGGATCTATGAGCAGCACCTGCCCCCGGCTCGCATCCTGGAGCTCGTCGCCGCGGCGGACTCCGGCCAATAAGTTGCTGGTCGTCAGCGGGTTGGCATCGATCAGGGCGGCGCCCATAGGCGTCAGCGTGTGCGGCACGGTGTTGCGGTGGCGCCGGGTGCTGATCGGGCCTGATTTGCGCAGCACGGTGGCGTGTTCGCTGGCGGTGGCCGGGGCGATGCCCAGGGCCCGGGCTAGTTCGGTCGTCGTGCAACCGGCCGCCACGGCGCGGATGACCCGGGCGCGGGTCGCCCCCAACAGCGCAGCCAAGTCGCCGGCCGGCGCGCTGCCCGCGTCCACAGCGGCCAGAGACGGCCGCTCCCGGATGGGGGCGAGCAGCACCGGGACGCTTCCGCCCGGGAGCATGACGGAGGCGCGAGGGTAGGGAGCCAGCACACCGGGGTTGATCAGCAAGCCCCGCCCGCCGAGATCGAGCCGTTCCCCTTCGCGGTAACCGGCCAGCTCCAAGACCGGCGGATTCCAGCGGAGGCTCGGATGCAGGGTTGCCAGCAGCAGGTCCAGGCCACCGGCGGCCAGGATCCGGGCCCGGGCGGCCCGGCCCGCGTCAAAAGCGGCGACGATGCGTCGCCAGCGTGGGGCCAGCACGACCGCGTGGTAAGCGGTGACCGCCTCGGCCAACCGGTCCAGCCGCGCGGGCCAGCCTGGACGGCCAGGTAACAGAATGTTACTGTCGAAGGGCTCAGGCCGGCGGTGGAGTTGGCCTGACCGGCGCCATCGGCGTAACGCGCAGGGGGAACGGCGATGGCGCGACCAGCATCGATCCGGGGACCAAAACGGCACACCGCGCGGACATTCCAGCAGTGCCCGGCGGCCCCGCGAGCGCGCAGCCCTCCCGTGCGCACGTTCTGCGATCACACGAAGCGCTCACTTCATGATGTCCACGCCCGCCCGCACGGGAGGTGAGCTTGAGCTTACCAAGCGTGCACGGGAGGGGTGATCAAACTCCAAGGGGGAGTTACGCATGCGACGAGTTCGAATCGTCCTTATCGCGCTGCCAGTGATACTGGCGGCGTTCGTCCTGACCTCCTCGGCGGCCCTCGCCGCCAGCCCGCACTTCAAAAAGGGCGGGGAGCCGACGTGCACGTTCTCCGGCACCACGAGCATCCCAGTTTCCTGTACCGGCACCCTGGCCGGGCTCGGCAACCAGGATCTCAACATCCATCTGGCGGTGAGCGGGTTCGCGCTGTACCAGTGCCAGAACGGCGGCGGCAACACCGCGCCCGGCCAGAACAAGGTCCTGGAGGGCCCGGCCACCTCCGACACCGCGATCCCGGCGAGCGCGATCAAGAACGGGAATCTGGTGTTCGCCACGAACCCCGCCACGCTGACCGCCGACCCGACGGTCAGCGGGGCTACGGCGGGCTGTCCGAATCCTAACTGGACCGGGGTTAATCCGGTCCTCACGCTGACGGACATCACGCTGGATATCTTCCAGCCCGTGACGACGCAGATCTTCCACTGCACCGCGTCGAACCCGAACGGGCTGACCAGCCCCGTCACGCTTGCCTGCTAGAAGCCACCAGCAGAGACAGGCGAGTATCCACAAGCAGAGGGGGCACGCGACCGTGCCCCCTCCCGCATCAACCGGACGCGATCGGGCCTCGCGCCCTCCCGGCCGGGCCGGCCGGGCTGACGTCGGCGGCCGGGCTGACATCGGCGGCCGGGCTGACGCGGCGGACGGCCGGGACCAGCGCCGCCGCGGCCGCCACGGCGACCGCCGCGACGACAGCCCGGCCACGCCGCCGGGCTCATGACCGCCACGCTGCTGGCCGCGTTCACCCCGCCCGTGGACAGCGCATGAGCAGCGGGGATTGACCTGGTGAGGGTCCCCTGGTGGGTGGGCGTATGGCTGCGCCGGTGGCGTTTGTGGGCCGCGAGAACGAGCTGTCCCGGCTGCTGGCCGCGCTGGGCGGGGACGCGGGCCTGGTGCTGGTGGTGGGGGATGCGGGGGTCGGGAAGACCCGGTTCGCCGACGAGGGCATGGCCCGGGCGGCGGCTGCGGGGATGGTGCTGGTGCGGGGGGAGTGCCTGCCGCTGACCGAAGCCCTTCCACGCGGGCAACGCCGACTACGCTCGCGAATCGGCGCAGCGGGCCGCGGAACTGGCGCTGTGGGCGGGAGACCCCGGTGACGCCCTGGCCGAGGTCCAGCGGGTGCTCACGCTGTTCACGATCCCGGACCTGACCACCACCTGCGGGCGGCTGCTGGCGGCGGGCATGCGGGCATGCGCTGGCCCGCGCCGCCCGCCAGGCCGGGCGCGCCCAGCGGCAACACGCCACGCATCGCCCGACCGCACTCCTGGCCGCCCTCGCCCGCCGGGCGCGCCGGCCCGCGCCAGAGAGCCCGTGATGGGACGTGCCGCTGCCGGGCCCGCGGCGCCGCAAGGCGGCGTTCTGTCAGCCGCCTGAGCACGTTTTGTCAGGCGCATGAGAGAGCGTAGGAGAAGGACGAAAACCGAGGGGATGAAGCCGATGTACCGGCCCGGCATCACCGCCGTTACAGCGGGCACGGCGGTGTTCGAGGCAAAGACCGCGCCGGCGGCGGGGCTCGCAACGCTGCCGGTGGCGAGTCTCGGTTCTGACCTGCCCTGCACGGACGACCCGGAGCTGTTCTTCGCCGAGTCACCGGCTGACGTGGAGATGGCCAAGGCCCTCTGCGAGGAGTGCCCGGCGCGGGCCGCCTGCCTCGCCGGAGCACTGGAGCGGCAGGAGCCCTGGGGAGTCTGGGGCGGCCAGCTCTTCCTGCAGGGGGCGATCGTGCCGCGCAAGCGACGGCGGGGACGCCCGCGCAAGACGGACGTGGCTGCCTAGCAGTGGGATATCGGAGTGCGAGGCAAATGAGCAGCCACCTGGTGCATCCCGCGCCGGGCCGGCGGTTACCCGGCCCACTCCAGGACCGGGGCGAGGGACCGGGTGAACGACGAGGCGGGCAGTAGCCGCAGCGTGGCGTTCCGCAGGGTCACGGCGGCCGGGGATGCCCATTGGGCGGTGGCGCCGACCCGGCGTGAGCGACGCGCGACCATCTGGGTGCGCGGCCGCCGCTGCCGGTCGTAGGCGCCCAGCCCGGCCCCGCTGGCCAGCACGTTGCCAAGCACGACGGCGTCCTCGAGGGCCTGGCAGGCTCCCTGGCCGAGGTTGGGGGTCATGGCGTGGGCGGCGTCCCCGGCGAGCACCACCTGGCCGGCCGTATAGGTCTTGAGCGGCGGCAGCTCGTACAGGTCGTGGTGCAGCACGGCACCCGGGCGGGCCGCATCCAGCAGCGCCGGGATCGGGTCGTGCCAGCCGCCGAACCGCCGGCGCAGCCCGGCCAGCCCGCCGCCACTGGCGCCTTCGGGGGCGTTGGCCGTGGCGAAACAGTAGACCCGCCCATCGGGGAGCGGGGCGTAGCCGAACCGCTCCCCCCGGCCCCACGACTCCGATGCTTCCGCGACCGGCACCGGCGCGGTGACCACCCGCCAGCTGGTGTAGCCGGCATACCGGGGCGCCGGGCTGTCCGGCCACACCGACCGGCGGGTGACGCTGTGCACCCCGTCGGCGCCGACGACCAGGTCCGCCCGGGACTCACCGGCGGAGTGCCCGACCGTCCCGTCCGGCCGCACCTCGGTCACCGTCCTCCCGGGGCGCAGGGCCTCGTCCGGGACCGCGGCGCGCAGCACGCCAAGCAGGTCGGCGCGGTGAATCATCGCAGTCAACCCGTAGCGGCATTCCAGCTCGGCCGTGTCAGCACGAGACAGCCATCGCCCGGCGGCATCCCGGATGCCAACCTGCCCCGCCAGCACAGCCCGGCTGCGGACGGGCTCGCCCACCCCCAGCGCGTCTAGCGCGCGCAGCGCGTTGGGCCACAAGCTCAGGCCCGCACCGGCCTCGGTGAACCCGGGCGCGCGCTCGAGGACCTCGACCTGCCAGCCGTGCCGGGTCAGGGCCAGCGCGGACGCCAGCCCGGCAATCCCGCCGCCGATGATGATCGCTCGCATGACACTTTCCCTCCATTCCTCTACATCCGTAGAGTACTCTACACTTGTAGAGTCAAAGAGCCGTGAGGGAGTGACGCATGTCACGCCGGGCCGAGATCGCCGACGCGGCCATCGCCACGCTCGCCCGGGGCGGGATGCGCGGGCTGACCCACCGCGCCGTCGACCGGGCCGCCGGGTTGCCCGAGGGCTCGGCCTCGTACTACTTCCGGACCCGCCAGGCGCTGCTACAGGCCACGGTCGAGCGGCTGGCCGACCTGGATACCACCGACATGCTGGACAGCACCGTCCTCGCCGCGCTGCCCGGCCCGGACCTGGACACCTTTGGGGACGCGGCCGCAGGGATCGTCGAGAGCTGGCTGACCACCGGGCGTGAGCGCCAGCTGGCCCGCTACGAGCTGGCCCTGGAAGCCACCCGCCGCCCCGAGCTCCGCCAGGCCCTGATCGCGTCCGGCGCCGCTATCAGGGCCATGGTCGCCAGCCAATTCGCGGCCGCAGGGGTCCGCCAGCCCGACCAGCGGGCCGCCGATTTCGTGGCCTTCCTCGATGGGCTGCTGTTCGACGAGATCGCCGGGGCCGGGACCCGCAAGCTGACCAGCGCCGACCTGAGCGGCGCCATCCGCGCACTCCTCGCCGCAGTCACCGCCACGGGCGGCTGACCGGCCGGCAGCGGGTCAGCGGGTGCTGGCAGGGCGGCGTGCCGGGCCGGGCGCGGTGGCGGGCCTGGCGCGCGGGCCGGCCGGCGGCAGGGCCAGCACCCGGGCAGCAAGAACAGCCTCGGCCGTAACGGCAAACGTGACCGCGGCGCGCTGCAGGACGCCGTTCCACGGCTGGGCCGCCCCGGATGCGAAAACGGCCATGGCCCCGGCGCTGGCCAGCGCAAGAACCTGAACCGTGCGGCCGGCAACGGCCCAATCCGGGTCACCGCGAAGCCACCGGCCCAGGACCAGCGGCGCCGTCAGCATTGCCCCGTAGGCGATGCCGCTGGCCACGTCATGGACCTGGTTGTGCCACGACTCACCGGCGAAACCCGGGCCGGTCAGCAGCATGTGATCGCGGCGGAAGACTCCGGCGGCAACCGTCCCCGCGCCCGCCACCATGACCAGCCACGGCCCGGGCGATGCGGGCGCCGCCACCCTCTTGAGGGCGGCGCCGAGCCCGATCGAGCAGGCACCCAGGACCACAAATGCAGCGATCATGACCTGCGGATCCCGGGCATCCTCAGCCGCCAGGCCGCTCAGCTGAACCGCGGTCGCCGGGTGACCGGTCTGGCGCAGCGAGCAGGCCACCCAGGCCACGGTGAACAGCAGCGGGCCCGCGATGCCGCCCCATCCTGCCAGCCTGCTGAGTTTCACCACCTCGGCGCGCCTTTCCAGCCAGTCCCAGCTCACAGGGTAGACGTCGGCGCCTGTCTTCAGCAGGAGTCGATTGCCTTCCAGAAGGCGAGCAACGCCTCCGCAGTAGCCTCTGGCTGATCTTCATTCGGAGTATGGCCTGCATTTTTGATCACCACTACCCGCGCTGCCAGCCGGCCGGCCATGTCAATCTGGGTCTCTGCGGGCCATGCATCGTCTTCCTCACCACAGAGGACAAGGCACGGGATGGCGGTAGCCAGGAGTTCCTTCACCAGGTCCGGTTCGGTGGCCATAGCCCGGCAGATCGCGATGAGATTTGCCGGATTACTTTGCTGGAGGCGGTGGCGCGTCCACGGGAGCCGGCTGTCCGGAATGCCCGTCTTCGGGCCCACAAGCGCCAGCAACGCAGCGACTACCGTAGGGCTACTGAGGCGAATGAGCCAGGTCAGGGGGCCGAGAAGCCGGCGACGCGACATGCTGGCCCCATCGGGCCCGGAGGCAAGCAGGGTGAGGCTGCGGACACGCGAGGGAGCGGCAATGGCCGCGCGCCGGGCCACGAGGCCGCCGAAGCTGTGCCCAAGCAGGTGGACCGGCCCACCCCGGCCAACAGTCGTGATCACAGCCACGAGACCCCTGGTAAAGGACGCCATGGAGTACGCGTCGGGCTCAACTGGGCCAGTGGACTCAAACTGTCCGCGCTGATCGATGCAGACGATGCGGTACCCAGCGGTACACAGCACCGCAAGCATTGGGATGAAGTCTTCCTTTGATCCGCTGAAGCCAGGCACGAAGACCGCCATCCCCTGGGCCGCGCCGACGGGTCGTGCGTCGAAGGCGGCAAGAGGGCCGTCATCGGTGTCGATGAAGACCCGCAGGACGGAGTCGGGCACGGCCAGCGGGTAGGCAGGCTTGGGCACAGCCCCATCTTCTATCGTTTCGTCGTCCCGGCGGGCTATGAGCGACCCCCGGGCGGGGGCGCGTTGGTGACGGCGTGCTGGATGCGGTCCAGCAGGATGCTGGCCTGGCGCAGCTCGTCTTCCCCGAGTGCGGCGCCGACCGCGTCGGCCCAGTCTGCCTGGCGGGCCTGGATGGTGCGCAGGGTGGCGCGGCCGTGCGGGGTGATCCGCAAGAGCTTGGCGCGGCGGTGGGCCGGGTTGTCCTGATAGACGGCCAGGCCATCGCGGACGAGAAGGTCGGCCAGGCGCTGCACGCCCTGGCGGGCCAGGTGCAGGGTGCGGGCCACCTGTGCCACCGTCGCCGGCTGATCCTGCACGGCTTCGAGGACCAGCCAGCGCGCCAGCGTCTGGCCGGCCGGCTTGGCCAGCGCCTCCCCGGCGGTGGTGAAGCGGCGGGTGAGCCCGATGACCTGGCCGAGAACGGCAGTGAAGGCATCCCCGGCCGGGGTGCGTGACGCAGGTCCTGCCTCAATATTGACAACATGTTGTCCAGTTTGTACAATAGAGATCATGACAATATGTTGTCATAGGTTGGCAAGACCTGCCATCCTGCCGAGGACAAGGAGCCACGCGATGACCAGCACCGGCCGGCCCGGCGGCCAGATCCGGCCGTTCCGGATCGAGATCCCCCAGGCCGATCTCGACGATCTGCGCGACCGGCTGGCCCGGACCCGCTGGCCGGATGAGCTGCCCGGCGACGGCTGGGCCCGCGGCGTGCCGGTGGGCTACCTGCGGGAGCTGGCCGCCTACTGGCGCGACGGCTACGACTGGCGCAAGCACGAGGCGGCGCTAAACGAGTACCCGCAGTTCACCAGCACCATCGACGGGACCAACGTGCATTTCCTGCACATCCGGTCCCCCGAGCCGGGCGCCCTGCCGCTGATCATGACGCACGGCTGGCCGGGCTCGGTGGCGGAGTTCCTGCGCGTGATCGGCCCGCTAGCCGCGCCGCGCGCCCATGGCGGCGAGGCGGCCGATGCCTTCCACCTGATCATCCCCTCGCTGCCCGGCTACGGCTTCTCCGGGCCGGCCCCCGAGGCGGGGTGGACAACCGGCCGCATCGCACGCGCCTGGGCCGAGCTGATGGCCCGGCTCGGCTACCCGCGCTACGGCGCCCAAGGCGGCGACTGGGGCGCGTTCGTCTCCCCCGAACTGGGCCGCATCGACCCCGGGCACGTCGCCGGGGTCCACGTCAACGCCGCCACCTTCGGGTTCATCCCGTTCGGCCCGGTAGACCCGGACGAGCTGGCCAGCTTCACCGACGCCGAGCGGGACCGGCTCACGCGGCGCCAGGCCACCACCGCCGGGCCCGGCAACGGATACTTCGAGGTGCAGGCGCACACCCCGCAGACGCTCGCCTACGGGCTCACCGACTCACCGGCCGGGCAACTCGCCTGGATCGCCGAGCGGTTCAAGGACTGGGCCCACGCCGCACAAACCCCCGACGCCGCCGTCGACCGCGACCAGCTGCTCACCAACGTGATGATCTACTGGCTGACCCGCACCGCCGGCCCTGCCGCCAACCTCTACTACGAGAACCTGCACGCCGGCTTCTCCGGGCAGCAGCCCGGCACCACGCCCACCGGAGTGGCGGTATTCGCCGAGGACTACGCCATCCGCCGGTACGCCGAACGCGGAAACAACATCGTCCACTGGACCGAGTTCGGCACCGGCGGCCACTTCGCCGCCATGGAAGCCCCCGACCTCCTCGTCGCCGACATCCGTGCCTTCTTCCGGCTCATCAGGTAACGCCAGTCGCCCGCCTCAGCCCGCGGAGCGTTACCGGGCACGCTGATCACCTGGACAGGACCGGCCTCCCGGCGACTCTGGGCCCTTCGGCCCTACTCCGGGCCCCCGCCCGCTGGGAACGTGGGGGCATGAGAGGTTCTATCCAGAACGCGTTGCGCTTGTTCACCAGGGCCATGAGGCCGTTCGCGCTGCGGTCGGCCGGCCAGGAAGGATCCAATACTTCGGTCATCCGCCACGTGGGGCGGCGATCGGGCCAGACGTACCAGACACCCGTCGTCGCGGTCCAGCATGGCGACAGCTTCTTGATCGCCCTCCCGTACGGTCAGCGCACCGATTGGCTGAAGAACGTCCTCGGCAAAGGCTCGGCGGCCATCGTGACCAATGGGCACACGTACGAGGTCGACCGGCCAGCGGTAATACCAATGGCAGAGGCGACCGCCTACTTCAGGCCAAAAGAGCAGCGCATGCACCGGCAGTTCCACGTGGACTCCGCACTCCAGGTCCGGCTGACACGGCTGCCGCCTGCTTTGCACAACGGAAGCGCGGTGGCCGGGCCCTGAAACGGGCCCGGCAGTACCGACGGCGGGTCCGAGGCCCGCCAGATCCACATGTCATGAGCTTTCAAGCGCTTCGGCCAGGCCGGTCCGGCTGGTGACGCCGAGTTTGGTATAGGCGTGCTGGAGGTGGTTGCTCACCGTCCGCACCGACAGGAACAGGCGTTCGGCGATGTCCTTGCTGGCCATGCCCTTGATGGCAAGCATTGCGATCTGGCGTTCGCGTCCCGACAGCGGGACCGCGGCGTGGGACAACCCCGGGGTGGCCGCGCCCTCGCAGGAGGCGGCGAGCGCTTTGGAATGGCGGAGCGCGGCTGCCGCCGCCCGCCGGTCGCCGGCCCGGCTGAATCCGCCGGCTGCGGCAGACGCGGCCTCGGCCGCGAGCAGCATGGCTCCGAGCGCCTCGAAGTCACCCGCGGCGCTGGCCAGTTCCCTCGTGTCGCGGGCCCGCGCGGCGGCGTGCCGGGCCCGGGCGGACACCAATGGCGAGTCGCACGCGCGGGCCAGTTCGCCCAGCCGGGCGGACGTATCCTCGCCGCTGGTGCGCATCAGATCGTGCAGCAGCCATGCCTCGGCGGTCCGGTGCCCGGTCGACGCCGCCTGCGCGGCGGCGTCCCGGAACCGCCCCGCCGCCACGGCCGGCTGCCCCGACGCGTGCGCGGTCCACG